>Ga0335396_10000945_pt1 | contig 38887 bp, 42 predicted proteins | sample FRY02_FD_205743 | JGI IMG/M metagenome (GOLD analysis project Ga0335396, IMG submission 205743) | Freshwater microbial communities from Lake Fryxell liftoff mats and glacier meltwater in Antarctica - FRY-02 (spades assembly) (version 2) | ecosystem: Environmental > Aquatic > Freshwater > Ice >... | reverse complement strand
TTTTTTGTTACTTTTTGCATCAATGGCAAAAAGTAAAGAAAATATAATCGTAATAAAAAGTAGAAAGACAAATTACTGGGATAATCTCAAAAAGAACAAAGACAAATCACAACAACTTTTCACCTACCAAATTCACTCCAAAACACTATAATCATAAACATGTTCTTCCCTCTCCTCAGCCCACACAAAAACACCAAATCACTCCAGGACTATATCGCTAGCCATCCTGCCCGTTTTACCGATGATGTAACCCAAGCCACAGCAATCCTCGTCGCTGGCGGCGATGGCTTCATGCTCCATAGTATAAAGCTCTACCACCAACACCAACTCCCTTTCATCGGAGTCAATTTCTGAACAGTCGGCTTTCTCATGAACCATATCGATACCTACGACCTTCTTCCTGATGACATAGCACAATATACTCTCATCCAACAAACACTTCCAAGTGTTACTATGCACGACGACACAGGCAACACACACCACTGCCATGCTATCAACGATATCATCATCGGTAAAAATCTTATCGATTATTTTCACTTTGATATACACAGCGATAGTATAAACAAGACTATCAAAGGGACAGGACTCATCCTCAGTACGCCGATTGGATCTAGTGCCTATCGATACAAAAACGGCTGACCTATCATCGACCTGGATAGTAATACACGAGGACTCATGGGTATCGCGACACTCCCTTTTCACCACACACAGATCACCCCACAAACCATCACCATCGCCATCAACGGAAAAAAACCTGCAGATATCGGAATCGATGGCTACAGTGGACTCCATACCAATATCATCAAACTCATCATCAAAACTAGCCCACAAATCATCTCCCTCGCATTCCTCCCAGACCAAAACCTCCACCACAAACGCCAGTTATTACAATAATACAAACCCAAAAATAACTCAAGAATAATAACTCCTAGATTATTCGCTTCGTTTTCCTATACTTATTGTAATTTAAGATTGCCGCGTCGCTATGCTCCTCGCAACGACGGAACCAATAAATAACAGGAAATTTACACATACTCAAAATACATGACAACAGGCCTGCGAATAGCCCGTATCCAACCACCACACCATTGACACTTGGACGCTATCCAACAAGCATTTGACCATGGTATCACAACACTCATCATCGGTATCGGATCCGCAGACAAATCTCATACTCCAGACAACCCTTTTTCGGTTCAAGAAAGACATCATATGCTAACACTCCTTCTGGAACAGAACGGACTCACATCACAAACACAAATCCATCACATTTCAGACTTCCCAGACAACAAAAAACGAATACAAAACATAGTCCAGACCGTTCCAGAATTTACACACATCATCTCCGACAATCCTCGAGTCACCGATCTGTTCAATGACAAGATCATCATCCAACCACAAAATAACCTCCCAGTCAGAGCCTCTGACATCAGACAAGCTATCATCCAACAGCAAAACCATATCATCGAACAATATCTTTCAAAGGATGTTATTGGTTATTTAAAAGAAATCGATGGGTATAAAAGATTGCTAAATACAAAGTAGGCCTCAAACAAAAGCCAGTCTCCAAAAGCACAAATAAATCAAATACAAATATCTAAAAAATCTCTTGCTTTTTTAATGTAGCATCCATATACTATAGGTGCTACATTATGCATTTTAAATTGTAAATATATAACGCACATGTGAAAAATTATAGGTATTGACCTAGGTACAACCAATTCTGCAGTTGCCTACCTCTTGGGAGGAAAATCTCAAATTATTGTAAATGCAGAAGGACAAAGAACAACTCCTTCTATCGTATACATCAAAGGTGATGAATTATTGGTCGGAGATCTTGCTAAAAGAAAAGCAATCCTCGAACCAAAAAACGTTGTCTATGAAGTTAAAAGATTTATTGGACGTAAGTTCAGTGAAGTTAAAGAAGAAATCAAAACTGTTCCATTTGAAGTAAAAGAAGGAAAAGACGGATGATGTTTGATTGTTATCGATAGTAAAGAGTACAAACCAGAACAAATATCTGCATTTATTCTCCAAAAAATCAAACAAGATGCAGAAAAGTTATTGGGAGAACCAGTAACACAAGCAGTTATTACTGTTCCTGCGTATTTCAATGACAGCCAAAGAAATGCTACCAAAGTAGCAGGAGAAATAGCTGGACTAAAAGTAGAAAGAATTATCAACGAACCTACTGCCGCAGCATTGAACTACGGTGAAGGAAAAAATAAAGATGAAAAAATCTGTGTCTTTGATCTTGGATGAGGAACATTTGATGTGACGATTATGGAAATCGGATCTGAAGGAAGTTATCAAGTGTTATCAACATCAGGAGATACACACTTAGGAGGTGCTGACTGGGATGCAAGAATCATCAATTTCATTATCGATGAGTTTAAGTCCAAAGAAGAGATCGAGCTCAAAGGTAATGCTATGGCTATGCAACGTATCAAAGACGAAGCAGAAAATGCCAAAAAACAATTATCATCCACAGAAAGAGTAGATATCACTATTCCATTCATCACAACAGCTGAAGATGGAACACCAAGAAACTTGGATGTTACTCTAACTAAGGCAAAATTTGAAGAACTAACAAAAGATCTCTTCGAAAGAACAAAAAAACCAGTACTAGAAGCACTCAAAGATTCTAAATTGAGCAAATCTGAAATCAACGATATTATATTGGTTGGATGATCAACAAGAATGCCGCAGGTTAAAAAAATAGTTCAAGATATCTTCGGAAAAGAACCTAAATCTGCTGTAAATCCAGATGAAGCAGTTGCTGCTGGTGCCGCTATACAAGGAGGTATCATCCAAGGAGACGTAACAGATATCTTATTGATGGATGTGACACCATTGTCACTTGCTGTTGAAGTAGAATGAGGATTGGCACATGTTATGATCGAAAGAAACACGACTATACCTGCGAAGAAATCAAACGTCTACACAACTGCTGGAGATAATCAAAGCGCAGTAACTGTGCATGTAGTGCAAGGAGAAAGACAATTTGCTAAAGACAATAAGTCACTGGGTATGTTCAATCTTGAAGGTATCCCAAATATGAGAAGAGGTGAACCAAAGATCGAAGTCACTTTTGATATCGACGCAAATGGTATTCTTAGTGTCTCTGCGAAGGAGCAATCCACAGGGAAAGAACAAAAAGTGACCATCCAAGGAGCGACAGGTATCTCTGATGAAGAGATAGCAAAAGCAAAAGAAGAAGCAGAGAAATTTGCTGAAGAAGATAAGAAAAAAAGAGAGCTTGTGGAAGCGAAGAATAGACTTGAACAAGTTATCTACCAGATGGAAAACATGAAAACCGACAACAAAGACAAAATCCCTGAAGATGAAATGACAAAAATTGACGAACTTCTTACTGAAGCGAAAACACTCAAAGATAAAGAAGACGTAACAGTAGAAGAAATGAATACAGAAATAGAAAAATACAGCAAAGAATTTGAAACACTCATGACTAAATACGCTGCAGCCAACAACTCAGCAAATCCAAACTCAGCAGATGTTATAGAAGACGAAAGCAAAGAAGGAGACGAGTCTCCTGAGGCAGAAGTAGTCGATGCTGACGAAGAGAAAAAATAGACAACAGCACGTCATTGCCAGGAGCAAAGCAACGCGGCAATCTATAAAATTAAAAAATAATAAAGACCACCCGATTGGGTGGTTTTTTAATGAAAAAACTTTCTTCTAAAAATAACTCAACACAAAACCACATATCACCAAAGTGTCATCCAAATAGGAAACTTACTTTCACCATACTGTCTCGGTCTATGACGCTGAGGAATCTCAATAATACGGGCACCCAAAAAAGACCGCAACCAAAGTAAATATACTTGATGCGAAAACCCAGCAGGATGCCATTCATCAACAATCTGGCGTACAAAATCAGCACGCACACACCTATAACCAGAAGACTTATCAACAATAGCCAATCATAAAATCGAAGATAATGCTCTATTAACCGATCTACTCAAAAAAACTTTATAAACAGGCAAATCAATGCTATCACTATATCCTCCACCATCAATATATCTACTACCTACTACAACATCATAACCTTCTTGAATCAAAGTAAACATCTTTTGCAATAGCAAAGGATCATGATTCCGATCCCCATCCAAAGAAACTATGACATCAGGATTGTAATCTAACGATTTTCTATAGCCAAGATTGTACGCATATCACAACCCCGCTGGTTCATCTCATTCATAGACATAAGAAACAGTTTCATCACCCAATTCATCTATATACGCTCTAGTACCATCATCACCAGCAACCACAAAAACAATATGAAAAGATATATCCATAGAGCGCAAAACTGACTGCAATTCAGGCAAGACAATGCGACAATTATCTAACTCTTTATAGACAGGTATCATACATACGACTCTCATATATAGCCAAACAACTAAAGATCAGGAATAGATAGTAATTGAATATCTGTGCCACTATAAACCATATCGGTAACATTCAATAATCATCTATACCTTGGAGCGCTCGCACAACTAGAGAAATAAGCAATATGTTGTATATCATGGAAACGTAAAACATCGAGTAATGCTGCTATATCGATAGGAGCCTTCCTGTTGAATAAAATTTTAGTCAAATCTTGAGACAGTGGATTAGTGCTATAGGAATAAACGCCTCATCCTTCCATATTGTCTCCATAAACAATCTCTGGACCAAAAAACGTTTTTGCTGGATTTTGTATGATTCTTCTATCATTAAATATACAGCCCAAATACCAATGCCACGGAAGAACTATAGTATTGTCAGAATTCAGAATGTCTGGATACAATGATTTTGCTTGATACCGATCTGCCGGATATTGGATTGTCCAATCTTTTTCCAATGGAATAACCGCAAACAGATAGATGCTAGATCAAAGCAAAACAGCAACTAATGACCATATAAACCAACGGATCCAATGGCCTAAGGTTTTAGTAAGTAAGATAACAATACAAAGAATATAAAATATTGCTACCACAGCCATCCATTTTCCTGGTTCTCTATAAGAAGAAAAAAATGGAATCGTAGATAAAACCCACATATTTATATTCGCTAAAAATGGCGTCGCCAAACTTAAACTAAAAAACCCAGAGAATATAGCCCAAAACAATAAAATAAATTTTGCTGCCTGACGCCAAAGAAATAATCATCCAAAAGATAACAATCCATAGAGTAGTGCAAACAACCAAGGAAACCGTAAAACGGTATCAAGAGGTACAAGGGCGCGAGTTTTATAATTCATCCAAGAATTATTAAGCGCAAAAGTGTCGAGTAATAAGGAACCAACTGATCCTTCTGGAGTAAAAAATTGAATTTGTGCATGATCAGATAATACGCTCACAATATCACTGTGCAACAATGGCAATATCCAATATAATGACAACACGACACTACCAACCAAAACCATCAATCCATAATAAACGACTTTCAATGATCTATCTTTCCACAGACGATATGCAAAAAATGATCATAATAATACAAGCCCGATAGGAAAATATCTAGCATTAAGCATGCCGAGAAAAACCAATGTAGCTATCATCACAAAACCATAACGCAGATCTAGTTTCCTTTGAGTCAAATCCCATGCCAATCATACCACAACTGGCAAAAACATATAGGCAGCAACAACCCATACTTGTCAGAAAAATAGACGATCATATACCCAAGGAGTTAAGATAAACAACAAGGCTCCAATAGATTGTATCCGCCATACAGCAGTAAATCTACGCAAACAATAATACATACTCACAAATCATAGTACAAAGATCAAAGTAAGAAACACATATTGTAGTATAGATGATGGAATGATTTTTGACAAAATATCAAACACAAAAACAATTGGTGCATTATCCCAATTTCCATAAAAATATTGTTCAAAAGAAACCCAATTTGGACCAAAAACCCGATCTACTAGTGCAATATATTTCGAACCCATAACAAGCAATAGATATAAACACCATAGCTATATAGTTATAGAAAAAAATTGCAACAAACAAAAAACCACCCGATTGGGTGGTTTTTATTATCTTATAATTTCCCTTCTTTTTTAGCTAAGTTTCTTGCTTGGTCAGTCAAATATTTCTTACGTAAACGAACACTCTTTGGAGTTATCTCTATGAGTTCATCTGGTCAAACATAACTCAATGCATCTTCCAAAGTCAAATGGATAATTGGAGAGATACGCATCGCTTCATCATTACCTGCATTTCTAACATTAGTCAGCTGCTTATTTACTGTTAAGTTAACCGAAAGATCTCATCATTTCAAATGTTCTCCAACAATCATTCCTTCATATATCTGCTGTGCAGGATCCACAAATATCGGGCCACGATCTTGCAATTTAAAGATACTGTACATCATTGCTTGACCAGTATTTCATGATATCATTGATCATACTGTTCTTTTTTGGATATCTCCTCTATAATCATCATAACGAGCAAATGAAGAATACATAATTCCTTCACCCTTTGTCGAAAGAATAAATTCTCCTCTAAACCCAAGTAATCATCTTGTTGGTATTTCAAATTCTATAGTCGTAAGACCATTTTCTGATTTCATAGACTGCATCATACCTTTACGATTAGAGATATTTTCTATAATCGACCCTGTCAATTTATCATCTACATTAACGATCAACTGTTCAATCGGCTCCTGTTTTTTCTTGCCATCTTCTTTCAAGATAACCTGTGGAGGACCAACTTGCAATTCTCGTCATTCTCTACGGATAGTCTCAATAAGAACTGAAAGATGCAATTCTCCTCTTCCAGAAACAACAAATCTTCATTCTTCCATATTTACCTTCAATCATACATTGGTCTCCAATTCCTTTTCCAATCTTTCTTCAAGATTTCTTGTTGTCATATATTTTCCTTCTTTTCCAGCAAATGGAGAATCATTTACCATGAACTCCATACGTAATGTTGGTTCGTCAATAGAGATACTAGGAAGTGCTTCTATTTCTCCTACTCCAACAGTTTCTCCAACGAAAATACTTGGGATTCAGGCTATTGTAATAATATCTCCACACGATGCTTGTGTGGACTCGATCCTTTGGAGTCAAAGAGTTGTATATATTTTAGCTATTTTACCAGTTCTCTTTGTTCCATCATTCGCTAAGATCGTTACTGTTTGTCCAGCCTTTGCTGTACCTTCATATACACGACCAATACCCAATCTTCACACATATTCATCATATGCAAGATTTGCTATTTGCATACGAAATGGTTTATCAGAATGATCTGGCGTTTCTGGGACATGAGCCAATATTGCATCAAACAATGGAGTTAGATCTGTTCTATCGTCTTCAAGATTTTTCATTGCATATCCATTTTTTGCACTTGCGTAAATGACAGGGAAATCAGTTTGTTCGTCACTTGCTCATAGCAAGATAAACAAATCAAAAAGCATGTTAATAACCTCTTGTGGTCTGGCAGTTGGTTTATCTATTTTATTCAAGACTACAATAGGCTTAAGTCCAAGCTCTAAAGACTTTTTCAATACAAATTTTGTCTGGGGCATAGGACCTTCGTATGCATCTACCACAAGAACAACACAATCAACCATACGCAACACACGTTCTACTTCACTTCAAAAGTCAGCATGTCCTGGAGTATCGATAATATTAATCGTCTCGCCATGGTAACGAACAGAAGTATTTTTAGCATAAATAGTAATTCATCTCTCACGTTCTTGGTCGTTACTATCCATAACTAGGTCTGCTCATTCAAGTTGTTTGAGCGTCCCTGATTGTTTCAATAATTCATCAACCAAGGTTGTTTTTCCATGATCAACGTGAGCAATAATTGCAATGTTTCTAATAGCCATATTATATCAGAGCTATAAATAATAAAGAAAAGAGAGTTATAAAACTCTCTTACCAACAAAAATTTATATTTTTTGCTGTATATATAATTGATTTAAATACTATCATATTTTGAGGTTAGTAATTCACCAGATACCTTATTCATGATATCTTGCACAACTCATACGATGATAATAACTCCTGATCCAGTAATAACTACCGGCAATGAACCTACTGCCAAGACAATATCTTGAATAAATGGGATGTAATTCAATACATAACTATAGACACCTACAGCAGCCAATCCAGATCAACCTCGAAGACATAAATGCATCAATATTTTATTCAAATATTTTGCTGTTTCTTCTCCTGGTCTGATACCCGGAATAAATCCACCTCTTTTTTGTATTGTGTCAGCAATTCTTTCTGGGCTAAATACAATCATCGTATAGAAGAATGTAAATACAACCACCAATAAGAAAAACAATATAATGGCTGGCAATGCAGGTTGTTGTGAATAGATATTAAGATTCACCTCAATCCAGTTAGCAACCGCAACAAGATTTGTATTCATTGGTTGAAATTGTACCGCCAATCTACCCAAAAGGTATGGGAATGTAATGAAAGCAATAGCAAAGATAATAGGTATCATTCCTACTGGATTCAAAGGAATAGGCAACATAGATGTTTCCTGTACTTTCCCTTGTTTTGCATAGACAACAGGGATCTCTTTAATTGACTTAAGAATAAATATAGACAATATAATAAGTCAAACAATAATAACAAGCATAAAAAGGATTATACCAACAAGACTTGATGACGCTGCTAAACTTACAGAAACTTGCTGTGTCATACCAGCAACGATAGACGAGAAGATCAATATAGATATTCCATTAGCAATACCATGCTCAGTAATCAATTCACCAAACCACATAAGAAGTACCGCACCGACAGTCATAGCAAAAGCCGATAACAACAATGTACCAATAGAAGTATCAATAACAGCCCCTCCAAGGAGATAGTTAATAAAAAATACCATTCCTATACCTTGAACAAATGCCAATGGAACAGTCAAATACCTTGTATATTGTTGAATTTTTTGTTGTCCAACTTCGCCTTGCTCAGTCAATTCTTCCAAGTGAGGAATAACAGCACTAAGCAATTGAAATATGATAGATGCATTAATAAATGGAGCAAGCCCTACAGCAATCAATGAGAAATTCTCCAATGATCATCCAAGAAACATAACAAAATATCCTAGTCAAGAACTGCTTGTATCCAGTGTTCTTTCAACAAGAACTGATATATCAACAAATGGGACAGGGACTAAGACTAAGAGTCTGTACAAAGCCAGCATACCGATCGTAAACAATATCTTGTTTCTTATAACTTTGCTTCCAAGTATATCCTTAACTTTGCGAACAAATGATTTCATAGGTGATCAACTATCGGAGTAAAAAAGAAAAAACAGCAACTATGCTGATTCTTCTTGAGATGCTTGATTTATTTTTCCACCTGCTTTTTTAATCTTAGCTTGAGCAGATGTAGAGAAATAATCAACTCCATCAAAAGTAAGAGACTTAGTAAACTCTCCATTCCCCAAAATCTTTACTTTCTGATTTGGTTTTGAAATAATTCACAAAGAAACTAACACATCCTTAGTAACAACAGTTCCAGTAGCAAGACGAGCATTCTTTTCCAAGTCTGCAACATTGATAGCTGTTATATCAGCGACCAATTTGAAGTATCTCTTGAATCATCTCTTCTTTGGCATTCTTTGAATAAGTGGAGTTTGTCCACCTTCAAATGACCACTTAAATTTATGTCATGATCTAGCTTTTTGTCATTTATTACCTTTTCCAGATGTATTACCTTTTGTGGCATTTCATCTTCCTTTTTGATTAGCCTTATCAGAGAGTCCGGCACTTCTAACCAATTCATGAATTTTCATAGGAAAATATACAATGAGTAAAATAGGGTTTATGAACTTTTCTTAGCTGGAGCTTTTTTGGCAGCCGTCTTCTTACCGGTAGGCATGGGTTTTTTAGCTACTGGTTTCTTAGCTTCAGCTTTCTCTTTTTCTACAACCACTTCTTTCTTTGTTGATGGATTCTTAACTTCAATTTTTTTATCTTCCAGAGCAACTCCTTGTTTAGCTACTGGTTTCTTAGCTACAGATTTTTTATCTTCTGTTCCTTGTGTAGTTGCAGTAACTTCTTCAACAACAGCAGTTGGTTTATTAGCTGAGAAGTGATTTGCATGCTTATAGGCAGCCAATGCATAGATAGTAGCCAATGCATTATTTATTTTATTGTTTGATCATATAATTTTTGAAAGCATGTTTTCATATCCAGCAAGTTCAAGAACAGATCTTACTGCAGATCCAGCTTTCATACCAGTACCTATTGATGCTGGAATAAGTTTTACAATAGCTGACTTAAACTTTCTTACAACAGGATATGGTACAGTATTTCACGCTGCAACAGGAACCACAAAAACATTTTTGTATGCTTCATGAGTAGCTTTTTGTACAGCAATACTCACATCAGCACCTTTAGCTGATCATACTCCGATCTTTCCTTTCTTGTTTCCTACCAAGATAGTAGCTCTGAATGACATTCTTCTTCCTCAAGTAGTAACTCTCGTTACTCTTCTTACTTCTAGAAGAACTTCATCAAACTCTTTCTTTGGTTTTTCTCTTTGCATAGCGCACATTAACCAGACAATAGATAATAAAATAGAATTATAGATGTATTACAATGATATTCCCCCTTCTCTCAATCCATCGGCAAACGCTTTAATTCTTCCATGGTACAAATATCCATTTCTATCAAAAGCAATTGCGCTTATACTAAGACCCTGAAGAGATGTGGCAAGATCTTTCCCTGCATTAAATGCTCTTTCTGTTTTGGTCTTACCAGAAGCTTTTTTGTCTCGAGCTGTAGCAATCGTTTTCCCGTCCAAAGCAACAACTTGTGCTTGTACATAAAGATTTGATTTAGCCATAACAACTCTCGGAAGAGTAGCATTAGTCTTCACCGTAGTGTTGATTCTATGCTTTCTTCTCAAATATCTGCGAAGAACGCTTTTAGCTTTATTTCCAAGGTAACTCATAGTGATATAGTAAGATGTATAAATAGTAACAAACCTTATTTAGCAGATGCTTTACCTGGCTTAAGCTTGATTTCTTCTCCGAAGTATCTCACTCATTTTCCTTTATATGGTTCAGGCTTTCTGAACTCTCTTATTTTTGCTGCGGTTTGTCCAATCATTTGTTTGTCATGACTTTGAAGAGTCAATATTGTATTTCCTTTTGGATCTTGTTCAGTAGATGCTGTAACGCAAGTAGGCAAATCAAAGTTAATCTTATGTGAATATCACAATGAAAGAATGATTTTAGTTCCTTGTACTTGAGCATTGTACCCTACTCCAATAATATGAAGTTTTGTGGTGTATCCTTCAGTTACTCAAACGACCATATTAGCTATTAAACTTCTATACAATCCCCATAAGTTCCACTGATCTTCATTATCCACAGAAACAGTAACTTGTCCATCAGCAAGAACTACAGAAACTCCTGAAACAAGTTTTTCTGACAACTCACCTTTTGGTCATTTTACACGAACAGCAGCAGCATCAATAGATACTTCAACTCCTTCCGGGATAATAATAGTTTTTTTACCAACTTTTGACATCGTAATAGAAGACAAGATTAAAATAAGATATTAGTATATTTCTGCAATAAGTTCTCCTCAAATTTTTCTTTTCTTCGCAACGTGTGCTGGAAGCAATCATGCGCTTGTAGAAAGAATACCGATACCTCTTCCACCAGCAACTGCTTTCAATTCCTTGTATCCTACATACCAAGGCCTAGATGGCTTTGAGTAGAATTTAACAACAGGAACATCATCAACAGCGTTTGTTACAGGCTTAAGTGTAATATCAATAAATTTTTTCTTTCCTTCTTCACGAACAGACATGCCTTCAACAAAGCCATATTGCTTAAGAAGATTCAATATCTCCATTTTAAAAACAGAATACTGTACATCAGAAACATCAGTCTTTCTTGCTTTATAAGCATTCTTGATTCTGATTAACAAATCATGAATAGGAGCATTAACATACGACATGAAAACATGATACAAATAATAAAGATTACGGTTACTTTGTATAATACAAGTGGGTTTTTACCAACTAGCTTTTCTTAATCCCATAATTTTCCCTTCTCTTGCGTATTTTCTAAATGTCACTCTATCAATACCAAAGTCTCTCATATAAGCCTTTGTTCTTCCAGTGATCTGACATCTATTATAATACTTTGTAGAATGTGGCATTTTTTTTCCTTCCACAAGAGATTTTTCTCTTAAGGCAGCCAATTTCTTTTGCTTTTGAATAAGTGCTTTTCTTGCCATGATAATGGATAGATATATAAATTTAGTCTTTGAATATGAATCCTATTGATTTAAGAAGTGCTTTTGCGTGATCTTTTTTATTGGTTGTTGGAACAATCGTTACTTGGATTCCTGCTGGAATAGTAACATCCTCAATAGCCAATTCTGGGAAAATCCCATAATTTGGAAGACCAAGATTGTAGTTCGCTTGTCTATCAAAGTTTTTTGAAGACAATCCAGAAAAATCTCTTACTCTTGGAAGAACCAATGATGTAAGTCTCCACAAGAAGTCATAAGCCATCCCTTTTCTCAAAGTAACCTGTAACATCACCGGCAAACCTTCTCTCAACTTAAAGTTAGAAATGGCTTGCTTTGACAATATCATACGTGGATATTGACCAGTAATTGTAGCAAGATTATCTTGTAGCTCAGAGAAGTCTTTTTGAGACTTTCTTGTTGATAATGAACCAATACCGATAGCAACGATAACTTTATCTATCTGTGGTGTCTCATTAACATTTTTCAATCACAAATCCCCTTGTAATTTTGGCATATGTGTTTTTTTAAACTCTTGTATAGTAACCATATTGTCGACAAATAACAATAAAATATATTATGATATTTTTGCTCCAGAAGTTTGTAATACTCTTGTTTTTTTACCTTTTGTTATAGTAATAGCAACTCTCGTAGCCTTAGCATCTTTTTCGCTGTAATACATAATATTAGAGATGTGCAAAGGAAGCGTCTTCGTGATAAATCATTCTCACTTTTTAGCTCTTTTCACTTCATTTACTCCTTTTACGTATACCTTATCTCCTTCAGCAAAAGATTCGATAGTAGATATCTTGCCTTTATGCTTACCAGCGATAACGATAACTGGGTCTAATGTTCTCAATTTTTTCATGCTAACTAATATAATGTACTAAAGCAATGCCAGGGGCTACTATATTAAACAACTTCTTCAGCCATGTTAGTAATGACTCTATATCCAAGATTTTTTAACTCTCTTGCTACAGGACCAAATACTCTTTTTCCAATAGGAGCAACTTCTCATTTATCATTCTTCGAAAGAAGAACAACTGCGTTGTCACCAAATCTTATATAAGAACCATCGGCTCTTCTGATTTCTTTAGCGACTCTCACAATAACTGCTTGAGAAACTTCTCATTTTTTAACAGATCCAGTAGGCGATGCTTCTTTAATAGCAACAACAACTCTATCTCATATGCTAGCTGATTTAGCATTAGAACCTTTTAATATTCTGAATATCTTAGCTCTTTTTGCTCCTGTATTATCAGCAACTAAGACTTCTGACTCGTTTTGTAACATGATACCCATACAAAAGAATAAAATTCCTTATGCAACACTTGTAGAAACTACTTCTACTAAACTCCATCTCTTCAATTTACTCAAAGGACGAATTTCTCTTATTCTCACAACATCCCCTGCCTTTGCAAGACTAGATGCGTCATGAGCATAATATTTCTTCTTCTTGGTAAATCTTTTTCTATACAAAGGGTGAGCTCTTACCACACTGACTTCAACGACAATAGTTTGTGCCATCTTGTCGCTCACTACAACTCCCGTGAGTTCTTTGATACTTTTATTTCATATTATTGCCATAGCTAGCTTTTACTTTAATAGTTAAAACAGTATTGATTCTCGCAATTTTCTTTCTGAGATCTCTCAAACTATGAGTCTGCTTCAGACCTTTCATGGCATGCTTCATCTTAGTTGTATATAATTCATCACGAAGCTTTGTTCTTGCCTTGACAAGTTCTTTCACAGTCTGTGATCATAGATCTTTCATAAACTGTTTTTTCGTAGACATAATAGTAACATGGCAAACAAATAAAATTATCTAATCTCTCCTTTTTCCACAACTCTACATTTCACTGGAAGTTTCTTACTGGCTTTAATAAGAAGATCTTGTGCTTCTTCTCTAGTTACACCACTTACTTCAAACATAATCTTTCCTCTCTTAACTCTAGCGGCATATTGTTCAACTTCTCCCTTTCCTTTACCCATTGGCATTTCTAAACCATTTTTTGTGAGAGGAACATTCGGGAAGACTCTAAACCAAACCTTTCCAACCTTTCTGGTATATCTTACGATAACCTTTCTGGCTGATTCTAGTTGTCTACTAGTAACATAGTCACTAGAGATAGCTTTAAGTCAGAATTCTCCAAAAGCGACTGTCGTACCCCTTGAAGCTGTTCAAGAAATATGCTTAACATGCTCTTTTCTATATTTTCGATTTTTAGGGGTAAGTAATGACATCCTAATAAGATTTTATATAAATGGAACTAATCCAACAATGAGGCTGCTTTTGATTTCTTTGGTAGTGACTTTTGATACACATTACCTTTTGAAATCCATACCTTTACTCACAATACTCCATATTTTGTATGTGCTTGGAGATAATGATAATCAATATCTGACCTAAATGTCTGCAAAGAGACATTTCCATCAATAAACTTTTCCATTCTTGCGATATCTGTTCCTCATAATCTTCCTCCAACTTGTATTTTGATTCCAACAGCTCATTTATCCATAACTTTCTTCAAAACAGTTTTAGCTACTTTTCTGAAAGGCATTCTTCATTCGAGTTGTTGAACCACAAACTCAGCCATAATTTTAGCAGAGAATTCAGGAACTTTTACTTCCTTAAGAGTTACTTTAAACTCCTTATCAAATTTTTTCTTAAGTAACACTTCAAGTTCTTTGATTTTTTCACCGTTTTTTCCTGTCATAACACCAACCTTTGACGTGAAAACGATAATTTCAACTTCGGTAGCAGTCTTTCTAATAACAATCTTTGCTACTCAAGCATGTTTATATTCCTTTTCAAAGTATTCCATAATATGAATATCTTCTACCACAAAGGCTGCTTGAGACTTCTTGTCTTTTGCAAACCATTCACACGGCCAAGATTTCATAATACCAACTCTCATTCATAACGGATGTACTTTTTGTCACATACGAACAATTACTTACTATTTAAAACAACTCTAACAAATGATCTGTGTTTGACATAATGGTGAGCTCTTGATCTACTCGCAAATCTCATTCTTTTGATCTTAGGACCTCTTCCAACGAATACTGTTTCAACAAACAAACCATCTTTTGATGCTTTAGCATTGTTAACGGCATTAGCAGCGGCAGAAGTTATGACCTTATAGAGGATCTTTGCAGCTCTCTTTGGAGTAAACTCCAACATTCTCAACGCTTCATCTAGCTTCTTACCCTGAACAAACTTGGCCAATAAGACCATTTTTTTATCAGACGTAAGCGCATATTTCAACGTAGCAGTCATACTATTATTATTTTTCATTAGTACTCACAAATATAGTAAAGTTAATTGCTAATTTAGAATGGATGTCATCTGAATGTTCTTGTAGGAACAAATTCACCCAACTTGTGACCAATCATATCTTCAGTAACATAGACACTGACAAATTGTTTTCCATTATGAACAGCAAAGGTAAACCCAAGCATATCCGGCATAACTTGTGATGCTCTATCTCGAATCTTAATAACCTTCTTGTCTCATGACGCGAGCATCTGAGCAACTTTCTTTGCTATCTTCGGATGAACATAGAAACCTTTTTTAAACGATCTAGACATAATCGTAAGGAACATAGGTATAAAAAATTATTTTTGCTTATTTCTTCTACTTACAATAAACTTCGTTGACCATTTCTTTTTCTTTCTTGTTTTGATACCAGGAGATACAATTTTACCAGAGAATGATTTAGGTCCTCTCTTCAATCCAATATCCGAGTGAGCTTCTCATCAACCGTGTGGATGATCAACTGGATTCATATTGATACCCAATACTTTTCCTTTTCTTCCCATCCATCTAATTCTTCCAGCCTTTCCAAGAACGATATTTTTATGATCTTCGTTACCAAGTTGACCAATAGTCGCCCAACATGTATCATGGAACTTTCTTACTTCTCCTGAAGGCATCTTAATAAACACCAATTTTTGTTGTTCATCTTTACCATCAATTGTAGCAAATAGTCCAGCTGATTTGATAAGCTTTCCTTTAGTGAATGGAGTAAATTCTATATTGAACACCTGTACTCATTCTGGGATATCTTTCAATTGCTTTCTATTTCCTGGTTGAATAGGCGCATCTGGCCCATTAATTACTTGATCTCCTACAGCAATTCATTTCCAAGCAAGAACATAACGCTTTTCTCCATCTATATAGTGAAGAAGGGCGATTCTAGCTGTTCTGTATGGATCGTACTCCACCGTAGCAACTTTAGCAGGAATAGCCAATTTATCATATCACTTGAAGTCAATGATTCTATAGAGCCTTTTGTGTCCTCCTCCTCTAAATCTCATAGTAATCCTTCCCTTGTTATTTCTTCCTCAAGTTTTTCCAATAAACGTAGTAAGAGACTTTTCAGGCTTAGCAGTAGTAAGATCACTGAAGTCATATCCGACCATAAAACGTCTTGAAGGAGTATAGGGATTATATTTTTTTACTGGCATTGTAGCAAACTCAATGATAAATAATTATTGTGTACATCAAACTAATAGTTACACTCCTACTTCAATCTTATCTTTCTTATCAAGAGTAATAATTGCTTTCTTGTACGCACGTCTTACCAACTTTCTTTGCAATCTTCCTTTATAAGGAACACAAACAATACGGACAGATAGTGGCGAAACTTTGTACAAAGTGGCAATAGCTACTTTTACATCATTTCTATTAGCATCATTGTGAACCTTGAAAGCATAGACATTGGCTATTTCTTGTTGCTTATAGGTTTTTTCAGTAACAATTGGAGCCAATAAAATATCGTGCGGAGTTAAGGTATTAAGTGCCTTAACAGCAGTTTGTTTTTTTGCTCTCTTCTGAAGTATTTGCGTAAATGTCATTGTAACATACTATAAGTGAATAAACTAAGCTACTGTATTTATTTTGTCCAAAGCTGGCTTCAAGAACAATACCTTATCATAATATAACAAATCTACTGGATTGAGATAATCAACATGAAGATATTTTACTCACTCTACATTCTTCAACGACTTCTCAACCATCTCACTTCTTGCATCAAGAACAACAAGAACCTTTTGGTTTTGCAATCCTATAGCATGAAGAACTCCGAGAGCGTCTTTTGTCTTGATAGCAGTCAAACCAAATTGATCTAATCCCAACAATCCACTTTCTTGTGCTTTCAGCGTAAGCAATCCAGCAAGAGCAAGTTTTCTTGCTTTTTTTGTCATAGACTTAACGTAGTTTCTTTCTGATCTAGGACCAAAAGCCACTCATCACTTTCTTCTCACAGGAGATCTCAAAGTACCAGGTCTAGCACTACCAGTACCCTTTTGCTTAAATAACTTTCTTCCAGATCCTTGTACTTCAGCTCTTGTTTTGGAGTGAGCGATTGGAAGACGAGCGTTAGATTGTTGCAAAAGATAATATTCATGGATAAGATCATTATTGATTTTATCATCAGAAAATATACTTGGATCAAGAGAAACAGTATCAACTACTTTTCCTTTTGCGTTATAGATATCAACAGAATACGTCATTTTATTATAGTATGATAGCATTAAAACTAAGAGACAACTATTTTAACCATTGTGTTATACGATCCAGGAACAGATCCCTTGATAGCAACAAAGTGTTGTCCATCATGTGCAAGAGTATCTATAATTGATAAATTCTTCAGAGTAACATGTACATTTCCCATACGTCCAGCATGAGGATGTCATTTTTGTGTTCTTCTTGGTTTTCTATTTCCCATAGAACCTATCCATCTGTGAAACTTTGATCCACGGGTTTTATTACCTCCCTTCAAATGGAATCTCTTCATACCTCATTGGAAACCTTTACCTTTTCCATAAGACATAAGAGTAACCTGTTCAACACCATCCAAAAGTTGCGCACCAATAAGCGATCATGCAGGATAATTCTCAGCAAAATCAGAAGTGACCACAAATTCAGCCATCGTTCCATATGACACCTTTTGTCCTTTTTCTTTGCCAGATTCTTTTTTATCTACACCGACAACAAGAGCTTCATATTTATCTTTCTCTTGTGTTTTGTATCTTATGACTTCTTGCTCAGGAATCTGTACTAAGGTAACAGGAGTATATGCTCCATTAACCCAAAGTTGTGTCATTTCCTTCTTTATACCAAACAATCCAAACTTCTGCATAATGTAGTACGTATATTTAGTAAAATCAAACCAAAGTGGTTATTGAGAACAACAATTAGAACACTTTTACATCCACCATTACCCCAACTGGGATAGAGAGATTTTGTAAGAATTCCATAGTCTTCCCTCCTACTTCAGTAACATCTATCAATCTTGTATATGTCAATCTTTCATACTGCTCTATTCCATCTTTATGCTTAAAGTTAGATTTAGTAACAGAGTAAAGCTTTCTTTGCTTAGGCAAAGGGATAGGTCCTTTAATAGAAGCTCCAGACTTAACAAGAAGTCCAACAACCTTACTTAAAGAAGATTCCAACATCTTCACATCATAGCTCTTCAACTTAATTCTTAATTTTGGTGTTGCATCTTTTTTTTTAGTAGCCATATATAATAGAACACAATACTAAATAACCCAAACTAACAGCGAATAGCTATAGCTAACGGTTCAAATTACAATACTTTAGTAATAACTCCAGCACCTACTGTTCTTCCTCCTTCTCTAATTGCAAATCTCAATCCTTCTTCCATTGCAACATGATAGATAAGTTCAACAATAATATTAGCATTATCACCAGGCATAATCATTTCTGTACCAGCTCCCAATGAGATAGCTCCAGTAACGTCAGTTGTTCTCAAGAAGAATTGTGGTCTATATCCAGCCATAAATGGTGTATGTCTTCCTCCTTCTTCCTTCTTCAATACGTATACTTCAGCTTCAAATTTTTGTCCAGTTTTCATACTTCCTGGTTTTACTAATACTTGTCCTCTTTCAATATCTTCTTTATTGATACCTCTCAAAAGAAGTCCAACATTCATACCTGCTTCAGCTTTATCAAACTGCTTGTGGAACATTTCTACTCCAGTAACAGTTGTTTTTTGTGGATCTTTTCCAAGTCCGATAACTTCAACATCAGCGTTCATAGCAACAATACCTCTTTCAATTCTACCAGTTGCAACTGTACCTCTACCTTTAATAGAGAACACATCTTCAATAGGCATCAAGAAAGGTTTGTCTGTAGCTCTTTCAGGAACTGGAACAAATGTATCCAATGCATTCAAAAGATCCCAAACAGGCTTAGCTGCACCAGCTTCATCACCAGGATTTTCAACTGCCTTAAGAGCAGATCCTCTAATAATAGGAGTTTCATCTCCTCTATATCCTTGTTTTTTCAATAAGTCTCTAATTTCTTCTTCAACCAAGTCGATCATATCAACATCTTCAACCATATCACACTTGTTCAAGAATACAACAACTTCTGGTACATTAACTTGTCTAGCCAACAAGATATGTTCTCTTGTTTGAGGCATAGGTCCGTCAGTAGCAGATACTACAAGAATAGCTCCATCCATTTGTGCAGCACCAACGATCATGTTCTTTACATAATCAGCATGTCCTGGACAATCGATATGAGCATAGTGTCTTTCAGCAGTTTCATATTCAACGTGTCTTGTATTAATAGTAATACCTCTTGCTTTTTCTTCTGGTGCGTTATCAATTTGATCATACGCAGTAGCCTTTGCCCAACCTTTTGTTGCAGCAACAGCTGTAATAGCAGCAGTTAAAGTAGTCTTCCCATGATCAACGTGACCGATGGTACCAACATTTACATGAACTTTTTGATCAGCCATAATAAATATATATAATAAATATAAAAATACACAAATCTGTGTTTACGCACGATAGTACAACTCTTGTGCGCCAATGCAATATATTCTGCATTGTTATAATAACTTCGGGAATGCGGGACTCGAACTCGCGACCTCTTGGTCCCAAACCAAGCGCTCTAGCCATCTGAGCTAATTCCCGATCCAAACAAACAATGGTGGGCATAGGTGGACTCGAACCACCGACCTCGTCCTTATCAGAGACGCGCTCTAACCAGCTGAGCTACATGCCCATGAGAATGGTAAGCATGCAATTGAGAACGATTTTAATAAAATGTCAACCAATTGCAATACATTTTCTACTGAAGTGGTGCCGGGAGGCAGAATTGAACTGCCGACACGAGGCTTTTCAGGCCTCTGCTCTACCACTGAGCTACCCCGGCCTATTTTGAATGGCAGACAAGACACACAACTTGATAATGTGATTTTATATGTAACAAATAGTCCCACTATAATCCCGAACAGGGAAAAAGCAGGAGCCAAAAGAGAAATCTCTTCTTTTTGCTACGAGATGAAATACACAAACAGATCGATAATACAAATTTATATACAAAAATCAAGAGAAAATGCATACAAAGTGTCATCTAAAAAAAATACATACATGGATGTGGCTTCTTGTGCCGTAGAACGGGCTGTCTACTTTAAAAAAAATTGAGTAATAGAGCAAGACATAAGGGAAAACTCTTCCTACAAAACATCCAATATGTACACAAAATGACAGCACATAAGCCAACATTCTCCTTGTTTTTATTGAGCAAAAAAATAAGCATATAAAACACAAGAGCCAACGACGAACAACCAATATATTTAATTTCTATGCTACATATATGTCATCAACAGCCAAACATCGACAACAAGAACGAGAAAAACACGCTATATATAAGGCTGATGAATCAAGCAAAAAACCAAAATTCTATGTCTTAGATATGTTCCCTTATCCATCAGGAGCATGACTCCATGTTGGACATCCCAAAGGATACGTTGCTACCGATGTCCTAGCAAGACAAAAGATGTTGCAATGATACAATGTTCTTCATCCTATGGGTCGAGATGCTTTTGGGCTTCCCGCGGAACAATACGCTATCAAGAACAAGGTCAATCCAACTGTCTCAACAGCAGAAAATATTGCTAGATACAAACAGCAACTCAAAGACATAGGATTTACTTATGACCGAGAAAGGGAAGTAAATACAACGGATCCAGAGTTCTACAAACGAACACAACGAACATTCATCAAACTCTATGAACACTACTACGACAAAAAAGAAAAGAAAGCAAAACCCATCAGCAAACTTTCTATCCCTGATTGATTATCCGATGAAGAAAAAAAACAATACATCGATAATCATAGACTCGCATACGTTGATTACAAACCTATTCTTCGATCAGTTGATTTACAGACAGCTATCGCACAAGAAGATCTTGATGAGAACGGTAACTGTGAAAGAACAGGAGGTCCAGTCGAAAGAAGACCAATGAGACAACGAGTTATCAGAATAACCGACTATGCTGACAGACTCATTGATGGCCTTGATGAACTCCCTGAACGACCAGATAGTGTGAAACAAATGCAACGTCACTGGATAGGAAAAGCACAAGGAACACAGTTCACTATGCAAGTAGTTTCCCGTCATTCCCAGGAGTGAAACGACGTGGCAATCCAGGACACATCAGATAAGACGAATTATACAGTCTCCATGTATACGACACGCATCGACACAGTGTATGGAATGTCGTATGTTGCTCTCGCTCCGGAACATCCTCTGTTGTCCAAAATTACAACAGCCGACCAGAGTAAAGCAGTAGAAAAATATATCGAACAAACTAAGAGTAAAGGCGAACTCCAAAGAACAGACCTCAACAAAGACAAAACAGGAGTTTTCACAGGAGCTTACGCCATCAACCCATTCAACAACCAACAAGTCCCTATCCGAGTAGCTGACTATGTTCTCGGATGATATGGAACCGGCGCTGTTATGGCAGTCCCTGCCCATGATGAAAGAGATTTTGCCTTTGCAAAGAAATATGATTTGCCAATTATACAGAGTATAGCAACAGAAATTAGGTGAGAATGACAAAAAACACCACAAGAAGACAAAGAAGTAGTCAAAAGAAATGTAGTAGATGTCATCATAGAAAATGATCAATGAGAATTTCTTATCCTGGAAAGAGATGATGGAGCTAAATTTTTTGTATGATGAGGTATAGATGAGGGAGAAAATGAATTCCAAGCAATCAGTAGAGAAAGCAAAGAAGAAACTGGATATACTGATATCATAATACAATGAAATATACCATACAGCTATACCGGTTATTTCGGCTACAGAAACAAGAAACAAGTAAACCATAAAGTTATTTGACAATTTTTCTATGCAAAACTAAATTCGAACAATAAAATAGAGTCAGAGGCTGATAATGAAGTACATGCCATTAGACGAGCAAAAAAAGAAGAAATATCTTGAATCATCACACACAAACCACATCAAATAGTTTGGGATATTTTTCTTAACTGACCACAAGCTCAGACAGAGAAATGAATACTCGTACAATCATGACTCTACTCAGGGATAACAAGTGATGAAGCTATCATCGCAATGCAAGCACGACTCACAGAACAATGAATCGGTGGCCAAAAAGTCCAATACAAACTCCAAGACCGAGTATTCTCTCGTCAAAGATACCGATGAGAACCTATTCCGATGATCCACACAACCGATGCGATTAAAGCAATAGATGAGTCCGAATTACCACTCAGACTACCAGAAGTAGAACAATACGAACCAACAGGAACAGAAGAATGACCATTGGCAAATATCACTGAATGGATCAATACACCACAAGGAAAGAGAGAGAGTAATACTATGCCACAACGAGCAGGATCATCACGATATCGACTTCGTTATATGGATCCTAAAAACCCAAAGAACCTTGTCGATCCTGCCAAAGAAGCATACCGATGACAAGTCGACGTCTATGTCGGAGGGATGGAACACGCCACTAGACATCTTATCTATGCCCGTTTTTGGCATAAGTTTTTGTATGACATCGGTATCGTAAGCACAAGCGAACCATTCAAAAAACTCTATGGTGTCGGACTCGTTCTTGCTGAAGACGGACGTAAGATGTCCAAAAGACGATGAAATGTCGTCAATCCAGATGATGTGATCGCACAATACGGTGCTGACGCATTCAGAACATACGAGATGTTTATGTGACCATTTGAAAATGAAGTCGCACGAAGCACCGCATGAGTCAAATGAGTTAAGAAATTTCTCGATAAAATAGAAAAACTTGTTAGTTACCACAAGGAATCAAATAACGAAACAATCCAAAGTAAAGAAAACAAATCACTCCTCCACAAAACTATCAAAAAAGTTGGTGAAGACATAGAAAACTTCAAATTCAATACAGCCATATCACAATTGATGATCTTGGTAAATGCACTCAGTGAAGAAAAATATATAGATACAGAGACACTCCAAACACTCAGTATCCTCATAGCACCATTTGCACCACATTTAGCAGAAGATATCCGATGTAAGAGATTAAACAATGCGTTTTCAATATTTACGCAGGCATCACGACCAAGTTATGATGAGAAACTACTCATAGATGATACAGTTAAGATTGCCGTTCAATTCAGCGGTAAAGTAAGAGGAACCATCCAAATCACACCAAACGCAACACAAGACGAAGTCATGGCGATTATCCAAGATGATGTGTCATTGGCTAGTCGTATAGAATCAACTCCTAAGAAAATTATCTATGTACCAGGGAAGATTATAAATATTATTTTGTAACAAAAATAATGGGACATAGAAAGTTGTATGCTTATAGACACAAGGATCTTGATTTACCGAAACATCGCATACAAAAAATAGCAAATAAATTTCCTCATATAAACTACACCGACAGAGTATCAAACGAGCTATGGGGCATACTAAATACCTCTTATTCAAGAGAAGATACATTGAGAGCAATAACCAATACTTTTCAAACACATCTATACAGCAATGCACAGAAAGATCCAAACAAGGAAGCTAGACAGAATTTATGAAAACTAGAAAATCGATCCCAAAAGTTAAAATGAATATTAAAGAGTTGATGAACATGATTTGAGTTTTTTATGGTAGATTGCTTACAGAGGAATAGATTCCATTTTAAAAATATGGATCTTTTTCATACTAAGGCTTCTCCAGTATTAGACTATAAACGAAAAATTGATTTCCTTTCTACAGTAATAGATAAATCACAAGAAACAAATGAAAGTATAACTATATGAGTACAGCTCACGACAGAAAAATCACATATACGCATATATTCAGACTACAGAGACCATATGAAAAAGAAAAAATATATTGTACATGAATTGTCAGAAAAATGTATCAATAATGACGACCCTTACATAAAACAACTCCCTGAAAGACTTCAACCAAGATTAACAAGTTATATGGTAGTTAATTGATCTATAAACAAACGCATTAACATAGACAACGACAACATATTTCTTAAGGCATTTGAACAACGAGAGGAGCATTGATTCAATAAATGATGACCAAGTCAGTATTTACCGGAATTTGTACAAAAAGAGCTTGGAATCATATACCATGCATATCAAAGGTCACTCAAGCAATTTATCGAGTTTATACATAAAAACAAAACACTACCTGATACAGAAATATATCATATGACCAGCCATGAAAACATATACCATCTAGTGTCTACATACAACCCTGACAACAAAGAACTACAATACAAAGTGTTTTATGACAATAAAGACTGAGAATCTATTTTCTTGTTCTATATATCATATTTTCTCCATAACAATATATCACAGAAACAAAAAATTATATAGATAATTCTCTATGTTCACACACAACAATTATATCATGACACATCAAAAAACAATACCTATCTGAACCAAAATTACACATATAATCATAGAACAAGAGAGAAAACAACTTTTTACAAAAATCAACTGAAAAGTGCTAGAGAAACAAAGATCTAATGATAGCTAACACCAGAGCAAATCCCACAGCTGACCAAAACGAACCCACACTAAAACCTTTAACCAAAGCATCAGTAATATATATCATAAGAATCCCAACCAAGAAGCCAACAAGACCAAACGTCAATCGATTCAATGGGAAAGTGACAAAATGCAATAAAGCACCAACACTCGCACTAACTACAGCCAAAACAACTGCAACGACAATAGCAGATCCAAAGCCCTTTACCTTAGTACCAGGAATAATATATGCTGCAATCATAACCGCCACCGCAGTTATGAGTAATTCTCGAATAAGCTCCATGAGGATATAAATGAGAAAATAAAAGTTATTTTATAAGTCTTTTAAGAAGTACTTTTACAAAAGTAGTGAAAAGGATACCCGATCATCAGATAGCCAAACCAATATTTTTCGCAGCATCAAGCCCACGCTGAAGATGCCTATACAATTGTCGCATTCTCACAGTAACTACAACAAGAAAAACTGTACTAAGTAGTAGCCAAAAAAGGAGAAATACAATAAGGATATCCAACAATAAGGATTGTACCCCAGGATCAAACATAGATCATAATTAAAGAAATAAAGACTAAGATTTTTTAAGATTTGATAATCTCTTGAGAATAGCTTCGCTTTTACTTTTCATATCAGCAAAATCTTTTGCAATAGCTTTTGCATCTGATTTATTGGATACGTGCATATGCTGTATTTTTTGATCCATAGCATCCCAAAAATCGTTTATCTGTTGTGTTTTATCTCCTACAAACTCTTTTACTGCATTAACTGGCGCTTCGACACCATCCTCAACACGAGCAAGAACATCCGAAAAAAGATTTTTATTAAAACCAACAAGTTCATCAACCATGCGTTCAATAGCTTCTTCAGTTGTATCTTTGCTCAATTTCTTTTTGAGTTCCGGTTTCTTATTGAGCAAATAAATTGCTTCAATACCTAAAACAGCAACAACTCCATACATAATAGATTTAAGAATTTTCATAAGAATGGTTTGTTAATGAATAAAGGACGTACAGTATAACCCGAAAAACAATAAAAGCAAGAAGGAAATCAAATCCAGTATAAAAAAAGAAAATCACTATATATAAATCTCCTTTATCAATTTTTTGATAAACAAGGAGCTGATAACAAATATAATCTCATTGATTCAATAACTTATTTTTTAGAGTAACCGTATTTATTCTCCATATCTTTTTTGGCAAGCATCTTTTGTGTTGTATACATCGCAAGAAGAAAAATAAGCAAGGTAAGAACAAGTATTAATGGTAGAGCATATGTCCAAACAATAGGGAAATACATAAGAAATAGTATCGCTCATACTGCAAACAGCCTAAATTCACTTGGACCAAAACGATGAAATGATATAAGGAAAGTATCTTGCACTATAGTCACTAAATGCAGATGAACAAAAAGCACACTAATAAGAAAACCAAGGACAATAAGCCGTCACTGCAAAAACGACGGAATAACAAAATACAGAGCACCAACAATAGAAACAAGAAATATATAATCAGTAAAATGATCCATATAAAATCCCCAAAGAATATATCCTGCCTTTCTGACTCTTCATAGCTCTCCATCAAGCAAATCCGTTATATAGTGTCCAAACAAAGCAAGAACAATAAGCCAAAGCCACAGTATATTTCAAAGAGAAACGACCAAATACGAGGCAATACAGGCACAAAATATCCACAAAAACGACGTTAAGGTAAGATGATTTGGATGTATCCATTGCGGAATAAATGGAATAAGAAAATTTTTCAACCACACATCAAACGGTCAAACAAAAGTCTGATCGGCTTTACATTGATTAAGATGGTCTGTGTTTTTTTTCATTGAAGAAAAAAGGATAAATCATATCTACCATAGAGAATAACATAGAATTTACAAGAGAGAGAACTAAAAATTTACCTATTATTGTAAATTAAATATTTTATTGACATTTGTCAACATATCTATATACAACAATCTCTTATCAGTAGATCATAAAATGAGAACATCAATAAGACACCAATCAATAGGCGAAGAAAAAACACCATTTTCTCATGTTGTAAAAGATGCTGTAGATAAGCTTAATATAAGGGATTATTATAAAGGTAATGATGACTTAAGAATAGCCAAATACGTAAGAGCGTTAATGAGAACTTTATTTGCGAACCACAAAACCGCAATAGAAAACGATCAAGATGCCAATACAGAGGCAACAGAAAACAAACTTATACTAAAAAAACAAATATTATTTCTTCCACAAGAAATAACAACACAGAGCTGAATAGAGCAACTATATAGGCAACTACCCAAAATAATAATAAATAGCCCAAACATATCTCCCGTAGACAGGATGCTCTGTCAAACTGTACTAGATCTATTGGTAGAATTACAGTTTAATATATATGATGATACACAAAACGAAGCTGATTCAGTTACAGAATTTCTCACAACAACAAGAGTTCCAGATCGAGACCAAGTAAGACACTATATAGATAAAAAAGAAGGAAGTAAAGATATGTCTAGAGTTGGAAGGAGCTGAAGAGGAAATATTGAAGAAATACGAGGAAATGAGGTTAAAAACATTCCTGGTGATTTTGGTATAGATTCTTCATTCAAAGAAATGTTATTATATAGAATTATAGAAAATGGAGTGAATAAGTTATCACATACAGCATTCGAATACTTTCATAGATGCGATGAGATAGAAACAAACCGTGAGAAGATGTACCTTGTCCGCGTATATACACACAAAGACACAACAACCAAAGCCAGAGCATCCATTATCGCATTGCTAGACAAAAATTATAATTTTCTCAATCCAACATTCCCTGTAATGGATGATTCTGAGTCCAATCAATTTATTATCAACAATATATGGTGACACCAAAACGTATGACATTTTTCAGGATGAGTATTTTTTAGATACAAAGGGCAACTTATTTTAATAAAAAAATGACGCTATGCTTTTCCTTCTTTCGTTGATCAGGTAAGTGGAAAAACATTCATATCACTCAAACCCACTCCTTGAGGGTTTGAATTAAAGTTCAAAGAATGTTATCTCTATACAAATAGTTATTTCAGTGTTCTAGGAGAAAGCATGGAAGAAGTGGAAGAACTTATGGCAAACAGAAAAAAGAAGTAATTTCATTACTTCCCCATCAAATGTCCCAAGTCTATCGTCTGCAAATGTTTCATCTCAGAAACAAATCATGTATCATGACTGACCATAATCATCGCTCATTTATATTTACTCAATCCCTCAGCAATCACCGGAAGATGACGGAAATTAATATGATTAGTTGGTTCATCTAATATCAACAAATGCGGTTTTTGAATAACAAATCTTGCATAACACAACAATCATTTTTGTCATTCAGACAAGAAATGAATAGGGTTTTTCAATAGATCTCCCGTTAAGAGAAATTGCGCAGCAACACGATACACATCTTGATCTTTAATCGCATCAGACATCGCATGTAACGAATCTCGCACAATCATATCCATATCCAGCGCATTAAAGTCCTGACTATAGTATCCTACTCTCACATCATCAGCGATCATTGCATCAGCATCGTGTGCGTTGACAAGCCTTTTGAGTAAGGTTGATTTCCCGATACCGTTTGGTCATTTGAGAATATACCTTTCTCCCTTTTTAATAGAGAGATTGAGCTTTCTATGAACGATTTCTCCAGATGGGCTCATCATCGAAAGATTATTAACCGTCACGATAGGACCAACAAAGTTTTCAAACTCTATATCAAACGATGTAATGGTCTTATCATCCTTTCTTACTTCTACTTTACTATCCTCAGCTTCAGCAACTTCATCTCTCATCTTACTGGCAAGCTTACGCATCTTTCCTCATTTATTAGAGAAGAAATTAATCTTATCTTTTGCATCAGCGATCCTTTTTTCTTCTCTCGCATTAAGTGCCTTTTCCTTTTCAATCTGCGCAGCAATTTGTTCAACTACGTCATAATAATCTCATCGATATTGTTCTACTTTGTGTGTATTAACATTTAAGTACAAGACTCCGTCAGTAAACATATTCAAAAAATCTGCATCATGACTAATAACGACAACTGTCTTTTCATATCACATCAAGAACATAATCAAATGACCAATTCCATCAGCATCCAAGTTGTTGGTAGGCTCATCAAGAAGCAAGATGTCTGGCTTTTGAATCAATGCATACGCTAAGGAGACTCTAGCTTGCTGTCATCCTGATAAGGTATTAAGTTTTTTATCCAAATCAGTAATTGGGAGGTTGACTGTCTTAAGCACTTCTTCTATCTTTCTATCCAATTGATAATCTTTCTCATCAAACGCTGTCGCAAAATATTCTCTCAAAGAAAGTCCCATTTGATCTCTCGGGATAACTTGTTTTGAAATAGCGATAGTGTTTCCCTGAACAACATTGATCTTCCCTTCTTTGGGATTCAATTCACCAGTAATCATCTTAAAAATAGTAGATTTTCATGCACCATTTTGTCCCATGACGGTGATCTTCGTATTTTGACGAATAGAGAAATCTGCCTCATCCAAGATGATTTTTTTATCATCACCAAACGAGAACGACACCGTATCAAAACGTAGAATAACTGGATTACTTGATTGTGACATACGTAAAAACAAAACTAAATGAAAAAACTATACTAATTTCAGTCCAAAAATACAGAGAAAATCTATCTCTTTTTTCTTCTCATTCTTCCTACTTTTCCTCTTCCATGTGGTTTTTCAGAGAACGCACGAGTGGTATGTTGTCTTGGATCTATTGATGAAGGAAACGGATGGTTATCAACAACTGGGATATCTTTTTTGATCAAACGAGTTATCTGTTGGAGATACTTTCTTTCGTCCTGGTCACAGAAAACAATAGCTGTACCGCGAGCACCTGCTCTTCCTGTACGTCCTATACGATGTACATATGTTTCTGGTTCTTCAGGTATATCGTAAATAATCACATGCGATAATAAATCAATATCAATACCTCTCGCAGCAATATCAGTAGCAACCAAAACTCTTATCTTATTGCTCTTCAAATCCGCAAGTGCTTTCTGTCTTGCTGTTTGTGATTTGTTTCCATGAATCGCAGCAGATGGAATACCTGCTTTTGCAAGTACTTCAGCAACTTTATTGGCACCATGTTTTGTCTTGGTGAAAACTAATGCACTTTGTACATCACGATTTTCCAAGAGATGCAACAACAAATTTCTTTTATGTGGCTTGTCGACATAATACAACGATTGTTTTACGGTGTCTACAGTCGAAGAAACAGGAGTCACTTTTACCGACACTGGTTCACGCAGCATATTATTTGCTAACTCCATAATAACTGGTGGCATCGTCGCAGAAAATAACAATGTCTGTCTCTGCTTAGGAAGCAATGCTACCACCTTTTTAACATCACGGATAAATCACATATCCAACATTCTATCTGCCTCATCCAAGATAAATATTTGGATATGACTTAATTTGATATGTCATTGATTAATAAGATCGATCAATCTTCCTGGCGTGGCTACAACGATATCAGTTCCTCTACGCAACGCAGTCAGTTGTGGGACCTGTGATACTCCACCAAAAATAACAGTATGTTTCAATGCAACATATTTTCCATAGGTCAAAAAACTTTCTCCTATCTGGATCGCTAACTCTCTGGTTGGAGTAAGGATCAATGCACGGATGTGTTTTTTTCATTCTTGTGGTTGTTTAGCAAGAAGCTGAAGAGTTGGAATAGCAAATGATGCTGTTTTTCCCGTCCCTGTTTGTGCACATCCAAAAAGATCTTTTCCTTCTAGTAAGATAGGGATAGATTGGGATTGGATAGGTGTAGGTGTAGTATATCCTGTCTCGGCAAGTGCCTTGAGAATAGGAGCAATAAGTGGAAGATCAGAAAACTGCATAGATACAAAAAATAATAAAACAATAGTTGATTATACTGATTTTCTCGAAAATAGCTATGGAGAAATAGATGCTACCCGAGTGAAGATATTTTGAGCGCTAATGCAATACTAATAATCAACCCGAGTGTAACCTTAAATAAGTCTTTTCCAATAATCTGAAAGACATGAGGAAAACGATGATGCGCTCAACGGTACGCAACAATAGCAAGTTCTCTTCCAGCCAACAATCACACAAAAACCCATGTCGTTGACATAGGAATATTATTCAATTCTTTAAAGTACAACAAGACACAAGCATAAACAAAATCTATAATCGTAGCATGTTTGATGAAAGATGTATTTGTTTTAGATGAAACCACATGTTGAATCCTTCATCCCTTTCTTCGGAAGATAAAGAACAATCAACAAACGATAAGAACTAAGGTGAAAATAAGATAATTGATCGACATATTACGAGGAAGATAGACAGCAATATTTGCCATATCATGCATCAACCAAACCGACCAAAGATATGCTGTCGAAAGCGCTTGCATTACTTTCCAATTGATACGAAGAGAAGAAAATTGTAGTCTAGAATAACGTTCAGTTATCCAATCAATCGCACGAGCAACAATATACCAAAGTATATACGCCACAATAAAAGCAATTACATATCACCATACACTCTTGGAAACCATATCTACAACAGCCGAATTTGTAGCAAAAACGCTAAGTACAAGTAATGATGTACTCACAGGGATACCAAACCTCGTCAGCACAAGTAAGATCAATGGCGCTATAGCATGCCATATCGTAAAGACTTCAGGAAACGGAATCTTATCGGACAATCTTCCTCGAGAAATATCACCACCATTCACTATCCAGCTATAACTAATCACAGCAACCGCCACCATACTCGCAGCGGCAGCAAGATAATACCACTTAATTTTCTTATTGGATTCAATAAATGTTCACAACGTCTGGATACTGTCATTGGCGATAACCGAATACGCAGCCAACGAAAACCCAACTATCATAAAAACAAAACTCCAGTCCATAAGCAAAATAAAAGTAAAAATATCATCTTGCTTCTAAATATTTTAGCACCAGTTACAACCCCAAAAATAGATCGACATATTCCGTTTCCAATATCATTAACAATAGAGGAAGAAGATGCAATTATGCAAAGATAAAATCGGACTTCACACTGTCCAAATTAAAAACCACAAAAAAAATAGTAAACTAACCGCCTTACGGCTGAAAAAACCGCATTGACTTCAAGTATGGCAAACACACTCGCGGTTTGTGTTTGCCTAGATCTTTTTGCTACTTTTTACAGCGATGGTAAAAAGTAGAAAGTCCAATTATAGAATAGCAACAAGACACATAAGATCCTTCGCTCTGCTCCGGATGACAAAAGAACAAAGACAAATTATAAAGTCTTCATACTCTCCAAATATAACTCCTCTATCTTAACACGTGCCCACTCCTCTTTTCTCAGGAAAATTAAACTCGACTTGATGCTCGGATTGACAGTGAAACACTTAACATGAATATCCTTCGCCAACCCCTCCCAGCCATACATATCTACCAAAGTAGTCAGTATCTCTTTAAGCGTGATACCATGAAGAGGATTGTTAGGTTGGGGATGATGCATAATATAATGTTAACTAAAATTACCCTAAAGCTATCATTATAAAATTAAAGAAAACACCAACAAGAAGAAGAGAATATGCAGCAAACAATACAGCAATTCACAGCCCCTTAAAAAATCTATATCCAAAACTAAATGCAATAATTGTTCAAGCAATTATAAGAGCAACCAGGATCATTCAAGGCAATAAACCCAGTAGATAATTAATCGCATCCACATATTGATCAATAGAAAAATTACCTATAAATGGAGTGGGAACTCGACCTCGTGATGTAACAACAGACTTATCAGGGAAATTTATTATAGCAAAGAATAAGTTAATTATAAACCGTCACAATAGTATAATTAACAAACCTACGATCATATCACATAACCACATTGGCCTTGTTTTAATTCGCTTAATAATATGTTTTAATTTAGGACCACCATAATAATCAAGAATAGCATCAATAAACTGCAACAGAATATATACACCAAATAGTATTCCAATTGCTAAAAGAAAAAAATACCAATGCATTTTAATAATTTCAGGAATAGCATTAAGAAAAAATTCAAGACTTGCTGCCAAATAATTAGTCATCATTAATATAGATAAACTAAATAAAAAACCCTACGGTCTTATCCTATTCGCATATCTTGGGAACGGAATCGTCTCTCTGATATGATGTACTCCACATACCCAACGTACGATCCTTTCGAGCCCGTATCAGAATCCCCCATGCGGCACACTACCATATTTTCTCGTATCCAAATACCACTCAAACTGCTCAACAGGAAGCCCATGTTCTTTAATATTATGAAGCAATTTTTCGTAATCATCTTCACGTGTTCCACCACCAAATATTTCACCACATCCTTCAGGTGCAAGCAAATCTGCTCCCAATACCGTTCCAGGATTTTCTGGATCTTCTTTGAAATAGAACGCCTTAAACGACGTAGGAAAATTGGTCACAAATATCGGTTGATCGATCTTCTCACAGTACTGCATTTCAATATCAGACCCAATATCATCACCTTGTTTCACATCAAATCCCATCTCGATCAGTTCATCAACCCAGTCGACATATTTGACACGTTTAAATCATTTTTGTATACCTTGCAATGCTGCCATATCACGTCACAATATTTCCAATTCCTTCGTGTTTTTTGTCAACACTTGTTGGATAATATAATACATCAGATCTTCTTGGATCTGCATATTTTCTTCTTGTTGGATAAACGCAATTTCTGCATCCATCATCCAAAATTCATTTAAATGTCTTCTTGTTTTACTCTTCTCTGCACGAAACACGGGACCAAAGTCATACACACGACCAAGCGATGCAATCGCAGGCTCCAAGTATAGCTGTCCTGACTGCGACAAGTACATTTTTTCACCATTCACATGCTCTACTTCATATAGTTCTGTCGTCCCTTCACACGCATTTGGTGTGAAGATCGGAGAGTCTATTTTCGTAAAATCATGATCTCTCATCCAGTCATACGTTGCATGGATCACCGTATCTCTGATACGTTGAATTGCCCACTGACTCGGCGTACGCAGATGCAGATGTCTATTATCAAAAAGAAAATCTGGATTATGATCTTTTTGTCCAAGTGGATAATCTTTAGTCGCACAGTAGACATGGAAATCAGAAACCTGGAGTTCATATTCTTCTTTTTTGGGATGTTTCGACACCGTCCCTGTCAATGACAACGATGACTCTATATTCAATCATGCAAGTTCAGCAAATTGTTCTTCGCCTAGATTGCTAAGTTCAGCAACACATTGGATAAATCCACTTCCATCACGCAACTCGATAAATGCGATCTTCCCAGATCCACGAGCATGTTTTATCCATCCTTGCAACACAATTTCCTTTCCTACATCTTCAGCACCAATATGAGATATCAACATGTAACAATTCAAAAAACAAATAAAATACCATCAAATAATCTTCTAAGAAAAAGAGAACATAAATCAAGAGCCAGCCAATTCAAACCAAAACTAGAAAATCATATATCCAACCAAATCGACATTACTATCAATAAAAAGCATATAAGTATCAATATTGACGAAGAAAGACACATAATCAACATATCAAAGAACTACAAGCCACAAGACTATATAAAAAATAGTACACAATTTTTCAATGACATCATAAACAATAGTAATGCTAATGTAAAAACAAAAATGATCTATAGCAAATACATATACATGATAGCAGACAAAATAAGTTACCATAAAATAAAAAAAATATGGGCAAATTAATTTAAACCATAGGAGGATAAATTTCATACACATTAGCATCTCTCTTTATATTACCCAAAGCTGGACGAAATCAACGCTCTTTTTCAATACCAACATATTGCATTCCCGATTTTTCCATAACTTTTGCAGACCCAACATTGTCCACATCACAATATCACACTATTTTAGCAAACCCAAACGTAGTAAATCACCAATCTAACATATGAGACAAGATTTCGGTCATATATCATTTTCCTCGTCGATCTTTTGCCAAGACATAACCGAAATCTCACCGATTTCCACGAGAACGGAAAGCAAACATTCACATAAAATTGCCAGTTTCTTTGTCTACAATAGCAAAACTATATTCTTTACCACTCTCCCATCGTTCCTGACAAAGTGTTAGAAAATCAATAGTTTCTTGTATTGATTGATGTTTCGCCCAATCCAAATATTTCACGACATCGTCATCCTGCGAATAACTAGCAAAAATAGCTTGTGCATCATCCAGAGACACTTTTCTTAGAAGACAGCGCTTTGTTTCTATAGTTTCAATCATAATATTTAGATTGTATGTTTTAAACTTTTTACAAATTTTACCTGATTATCGATCATCTCTTTGTATTGAGCAACTATCACATCACTATCTTTCTTCATCTGTGCAACGGCTTTCTCCATCGCATCATTGGTATAATTACCCGATGTATAACCCACGTATGGATGCTTTGCAAAACCAAACCCCATCTGTGCACACTGCGCCATCATTTGTCCTAGACACGCCTGGACACCATCTTGCGCTCAAACAATCACAAACCCCATTTGTTGTTGGCCAAGAAGATCAACATCATACACCTCTTTTTGATTTTCCAGACAATTGAGCCTTTCAATAAACTTAAAATACAAGCTCGCAGGAGCTCATCGACGTATCGGCGTTGCAATAATAATCACATCTGCTCGATCGACAAGAAGATTATACACACCCAGAAGTTCATCCTCTTTTTTGCGCTGCGAAATCCAACATGGTCGAGTACAATAGTCACCCTTAATACTATAATTCGCCTCACAGTGTTCAAAAGATATGTCTCTGAGTTTTACTAGTTTTGTATCGACAACATCATAAGTACCTGAAGCATAATCCAAAGCATCTTGTAATACTTTCTCACTGGAAGGCATTCTCGGAGTTCCATCATCCTTATTGATTGTCGAACACGATATCCCAAGAATATTGATAGTCTTTCTTGTGTCTGCATGAGCTTTATATTGTGCAGCAAATTGTTGTAACAATTTTTGTTGTGCGAGTCGCTCTTTGCTTGGCATAAAAAACAAAACATATAAAAAAGCTCTCCGAAGAGAGCAAAAATTATTTATTTAAATTGATAATGAAGTCTTGTTGCCCAAGTGTTGTTGTCGGCAATACTCCACTCCATTTTTCGATCCATTTGAGTTTCACATAATCAGCACCTCATTGACTTCTCACCGCTTCAGCCTGTATCTTGATAGACTCTGCTTGTGCTTTAGCTGATTCGATCGTTTGTTGTGCTTCATATTTTACTTTCTCCAAGAGATTTTTCTGTGCAAGTGCATCTTGTTCTGCTCTTACTTTGCTTTCAATAGCCGCATCAAACTCTGGAGAGAAACGGAATTCAACAATATTGATATCACTAACAAATATACCCAATTTTCCAAGCTTATTCGTGAGATTTGATTTGATATCTGTAGCTACTGCACTTCTCTCAGTAATAAGTTCTTCAGCAGTAAATTTTGCGGTAGTCGATTTAACTGACTCTTGAATAGTTGGAGCAATGATCTTAAATTCTATTACTTCGTTGGTACCAACAGTTTGATAGAGATTTCTTATCGCTCATCCATCCAAATTATAATTCACCGCTATCACCGTAGTAACCACCTGTAGATCCTTAGACGCACTATCAGCAGTGACTTCTGCTTTTTGTGTCTGGATATTCATCGTTACCGCAGTTGTGATAAACGGAACCTTAAAATGAAATCCTTCTCCATAGGTTGTTTCCAACAACGATCCAAGACTAACAATCAGTCATCTTTCTCCTGGTTGTACGATAAACCACGCACTCGATGAAAGAATATAAATCAACAACAACACACCCGCAACTTTCAAAATCTTCTTCACCGACTGCCCAAGTGACGCAAAAAACTGCGAAATAGCTCTCTCCAAATCCATAAACCAATACATAAAAAATAAAAAACTACTTCATATATGGTAATCAGCACACAAAAAACAAGAGAATAAATAGAAAAAACAAACAAAGAAACAACAATGCATAACTAATGATTTGACTCCCCCCCCCCTCTCACCAAAAAAAGTATGCAAAAATTTGCTTTTTTTCATATCCGTCGATATAATCATCGTATAAGACCTTTTAATTTTTATACAAAATTCATGAAACATTCATTTATCAAACACATGCTTATCAGCGGATGAGTAATCTTAGCAACATCAGGTGTCGCTGTCTTCGCACAGACCAACATCCAGACCAACATTTTCAATGCTTGGCAAAGCATCATGAGAACAAGTTATACAACTAACGGATCTCAAAACTGAGCTAAACTTATGGACATCAACGATGGAACAGGAATCTACATCAGCGGAACATTGTTACAAAACACAACAGCAGTCAATGGGCTTGGTATCGATGCAAATGGCTATGTAACAACCAACGTATCCCTCGGTGGATGACAACAATGAGCTACTGGACCACAAGGTCCGCAAGGAGTAACAGGATTTTCTGTCGTAACAAGTGGTGATGCTGATTGGTATAGCGTTACTAGTCCATGAAATGCACCATTAAACATCAATGAAGATATTTATACCTATGGACAAGTTGGTATTGGGATGCAAAATCCAACGGTACCATTACAAGTTTCAGGGAATGTGATTTTTGGAAATACTGGTAATATAATATTATGATGATTGTATTCATCAATACTATGAGGAATAAATAATATTTTAAATTGAAGTTATGCTACAATTGTATGAGGAGAAAACAACATGTCAGAATGACCTTTCTCCACAATTGTATGATGACAATCAAATATCATAAGTGGCGGAGCTTTTGACTGATTTATAGGAGCATGATTAACAAATACATTAGAAAATTCTATGGCTTGAGTTATAGGATGAGGAGTGTCAAATAGGATTTTATTTAATATAACATCATTTATAGGAGGATGACAGTGAAATTTAATAATTTGAGCTATGGGTAGCGGTAAGGAAAATAATTGAATAGTATGATGATTTAACAATACAATAAAGGATAGTAATTTTTCATTTATAGGGTGATGACACCTAAACGCCATAACAGGGAATAACAACGTTATTTGATGATGATTACAAAACAACATACAAGCAACATCGATGTGAAGATCAACTATAGCATGATGAGACAGCAATACAGTCAATGGAGACTTTAGCACAATTTGATGAGGACTAGATAATATCATAAATGGTTCGAATTCGACAATTGCCGGAGGTATAGCAAACAATATAGTTGGAACTGAATCTTTCATTTGATGATGAACACAAAACATAATAGGAGGATCACACACTTCCATCGTTGGGGGGTACTATAATGAAATATATGGAGAAAATTCATCAATATTGTGATGAATGTATAATACAATAGAAACTTGATCTCATTTACAAACAATTCTTGGGGGATGATCTAATAGAGCAAGCTGAAGTTATGGGCTATCTCGATGATATAATAATCGCGTAGAGTGATGATATTCAGTAGCAATGTGATCTAATGCAAAAGCATTACATAATAACTCATTTATTTGGTCAGATGACCTATTAAATGACTTTACATCAACCAACAGTAACCAATTCCTCATCCACGCATCCAACGGAGTCGGGATCAACACCAACGCACCACAAGCAGCACTCCATGTTAGTGGAGCTATGGTATCATCACAAACATCTTGAATCAATGGGTCAGGCATAAGTATTGACGCACAAGAAGTAAACAGCTTCACAACAACACGAGGATCTGACATAACCATAGAATGAA
>Ga0335396_10000936_pt1 | contig 39158 bp, 32 predicted proteins | sample FRY02_FD_205743 | JGI IMG/M metagenome (GOLD analysis project Ga0335396, IMG submission 205743) | Freshwater microbial communities from Lake Fryxell liftoff mats and glacier meltwater in Antarctica - FRY-02 (spades assembly) (version 2) | ecosystem: Environmental > Aquatic > Freshwater > Ice >... | reverse complement strand
TACTTTTTTTCTCCAACCGATACGCCATAATTGGTGATCTGATAATTCAATACTCTAGGGGTTCTGTTGGCGTAGATGACTAGCACTACGGCCATTATTGCAAACAGCCCTACGGTCAAATACTGGCCAGTAAAAAGAGCCGTGGCGATCAAGATCAAAAAGAAAGCTCCAAAACCAATATACCAGCCAGCTGGCTTGTGAGTCTGGACAAATTCTGGTGCTTGCCAGCTTAATAGGGTTTGCTCTGGGGCTTTTTTAGTATTGTGGCGGTTAGGCTTGGCGGCTACTGCATTGGGGTCTGGCTTGGCAGAAAAAGGGCTAAAAACAGTGGCAGCTAGTGACCTTTTTTTGGGTGGCTCGAGTAAGCCACTTTCCGGCTTCTCATCTGCTCTTTTACCAACTAGCTCAATTGATTCTGCTGAGGGGTTTGACTCATAATCAGATTCGGGGTCTTTATCTTGAAGCTCTGTTGCAACAGGTGGCAAAACTTCTTCAGCTACAGGATACTTTTCAGGGCTGACGGCTGTGCTTTTTTCAAAAGGATTTGGGGCAGGTCTAAAGGCCTGCACCGGCTCGACTTTTGATTCTGAAGACTGGGGGTTATTTGAATCTTGCATGATTGATTTCTATTATGCTTTATTTTGTGCATAAAGTCTACAAGCTAAATATATGAAAAGCCCAATGCCTGAACTTATTGTGGAAAAATATATTAGAACATAGTAAAAACCCGAGCTATGGCTCAGGCTTTTACTATGGCGGAGAGGGTGGGATTCGAACCCACGAGACCCTTGCGAGCCTGACAGTTTTCAAGACTGTTCCCTTCAACCACTCGGGCACCTCTCCGTATTATTTTACAAAGCTGACAGTTCTAGAATGGCGGAGAGGGAGAGATTCGAACTCTCGCGGGGAATTACTTCCCCCTACCGGATTAGCAATCCAGCCCCTTCAGCCACTTGGGTACCCCTCCGTATCGAGAACTGCACCTGTAATTATATCGCATTGAGAGTTATATGCCAAATGCAAGAGTAGCACCGAAAACAATACATACATTATAACACATTTTTGCATTCTCGTGAAATTTATTATGTAAAATTCTTAAGCTAATAAACTACATAAATTTTTACTGCTTAATTAAAAGATCTAAATGAATAAAACGATCCTACAAAGCCAAAGTGTCTGATAATTTACTATTGATATTTTGTAAACTGAAGCTGACGCAATCTTTCTTGGTAGTCTTGCTGTTTGGATTTGTCACCAAGCAGTCGGTAAAGTTCTATAGCCTGGCTATTGAGTTGCTTGCTGCTGCCGTCGAGTGTTAGTCCATCTTGTAGCCTTGAGATAGCCAAACTAAGATCTCCTCTTGCTGAAGCCAGCTTTGAGAGTAGTAGCCAGTCATAAGCTGTTTTTACTTTGGTGTCTAGTAGTCTACTCTCCCCTATCTTGTAGACTGCAGTGTCGATCAAGAAATAAGCAGATTCGCGAGCCGTCAGAACCGGCCGTAGTGTATCTAGTGCAGTAGCTTCTTGTGATACTCCCCCCAAGATAGTGCAGGCTGCAAGAGCATCTTTTGCCTCTTGACTTAGAAGCGAGAGCTTAGCGGCCTGTGCCGACCTTGTGCAGCCCTCATTGGTCTTTTCTAGATTGTATAAGGCCTTGGCCTCCCCCGCCAAGCTAGCAGCCGTAGGCTTGTTTTTGCTGGCCTGAGAATAATAGCTGAGGGCTTTGGGGTAGTTTTGAGCTAACAGTGACAAATCACCCATAAGCATATAGTTGGGCTGGCTACTAGTGCCGAGTGCTGCCACCGCTTTGTTGAGATTACCTTGGCTTTTCCAGAAATCAGTTAATGCCAAAGTAGCCTTTTGGCTACTGCTATCTACCATCTGAGCCTGCTGAAGCAAGCTTAGCTTTTGCTTATCGTCTTGCTGAGACAAAGCCTGATCAACCAGTCTAGAAGCGAGATTTGCGCGGTAGCTGCCTATCGCTGGCATACTTAGAGCCCAGAGCAATGCAGCTAGCAGAACTAGCCCAATTGCCAGAAATATTGAAGATTTCTTGCTATTGGGCTTCAAGAATCGCCTTTAGGGCAGCAATTTCAGCCTGCACTGTAAGCAACTTAGCCCTCTCCCCTGCTACCAGCTCTTTGGGAGCGTTTTTAGCAAAAGCTGGGTTACTAAGCTTAGTTTTTGTAATCTTAATTAAATTAAGCTTAGCCGCTATTTCTTTTTCAATCTTTGCAGCTTGTACTTGCTTATGCTGTTTTTGTTGAGCTGATAAAATAGCTATTATATCTAGCTCAAATTGCTTGGCGAGCTGAGCGCTAGGCTTAATTTTTATTTTCGGCCAGGTTTCGGTAATCAGAATAGAATCTTGCCAGGGTAGCTCTTGCCAGATTGCCTCTGTCACAAACGGGGCGTAGGGGTGAGCCAAACGCAGTATGGTGTCTAAAGTGTAGGCCAACATCGCTGGGTTGCTAGACTGCTTAGAGTATTCAATGTATTTATCGGCAATGTCGTCCCATAGCAAAGAGTAAATAGTCTGACCCGCTTCAGAGTAATGAAGGGTCTCAATATTTTTGGTCACAGACTCGATCGCTTGATTAATTCTGCTAATAATCCAGTGGTCAGCAGGGGAGTGAAGCTCAGCTTTATCTGGCAACGTTACTTCAGGAACTTTAGCCAAAATAAATCTTGCAACGTTCCAGAGCTTGTTGCAAAAGTTTCGATAGCCTTCAACCTTCTCGTTATAAAGAGCACCATTGTTTCCAGCACTAATGCCAATTGATAGGGCCATTCTCAACGCATCGGTGCCATATTTGGCAGTAATTTCCATTGGGTCTTGATAATTGCCCTTAGACTTAGAAAGTTTTTGCCCCTTTTCATCGGTGACTGTGCCCCATAAATATACATTCTCAAATGGGATTTTACCTGTTGTATAGAGTCCAAACATTATCATTCGGGTCACCCATTTGTGCAAAATCTCAGCAGCTGTTCCCATAAGCGTGGTGGGGTAGAAGGTACTAAAGTCACCCTCTCCAGAAGTCATCAGTGTGGCATAGGGCCACTGACTGCTTGAAAACCAAGTGTCAAAGGTATCAGTTTCAGCCCGATAATTACCTTCGCCATAGTATTTTGCTGCCTCAGATTCGTCTTTAGCAATAAGATAGCTATCTGTATTGGGATTATTGTCTATTTTGTAAAACACTGGGATTCTAATACCCCACCACCCAGGCCTCGAAATACACCAGTCGTGTTCTTGACTGAGCCAATTTAAGGCAACCCGTTTGTAGCGCTTGGGAAAGATATTTATTTTGTCTGTCTCCAGGGCGTCAATAACTGGCTTATTGAGTTCTTTTACCCGCAAAAACCACTGCTCAGAAATAATCAGCTCAATTGCAGTACCGCAGCGGTCGTGAAAGGCCACAGAGTGAGTAAGTGGCTCAGTCTTAACAAGTTTACCGGCTGCTTCTAGAGCAGCTACAACGGCTTGGCGGGCCTCTAATACTTCCATTCCTGCGTATTGGTCTGGCACATTGATCATCTTACCTTCTTCATCAATCACACTTATTTCAGGTAAGGAGTGGCGTTGGCCTATTTCGTAGTCGTTTTTATCGTGGGCTGGCGTCACTTTAAGTGCCCCAGTGCCAGATTTAGGATCAACATGGTTATCAGCAATTATTGGGATAGGTCTATCGAGTAATGGAATTGTGGCGGTTTTACCCACTAGCTGGAGGTAGCTGGAGTCTTCTGGGTTGACTGCTACTGCCGCATCAGCAAATATTGTTTCGGGTCGGGTAGTAGCAATCTGGATTGTACCGTAGTCTAGTGTGTACATCGCATCATCTCGGTCGACATGCTGAGTTTCAATCTCTGGAAAAGCCGCTTGACAGCGAGGGCACCAGTTAACTATTCGGTTGCCTCTATAAATGTGGCCGTCTTTATGCAGGCGAATAAAGACATCATAGACAACATTAATTATGTCTTCATCTAGGGTGAATTTGAGCTTTGACCAGTCTGCCGAAAAGCCCATTGACTTGAAGCCAGCAAGGGCGCCTTCTTGATGGGTTTTCGTAAAAGCCATGACTTCTTCGTAAAACTTTTCTGGTCCCAGATCAAATCTAGAAAGTCCAGTTTTAGCTAGCTCTTTTTCATAGACATATTGGGTCTCGATTCCGGCGTGGTCAGTGCCGGGCAGCCAGAGGGTAGGGCGACCTTGCATACGCGCAAAACGCGTCGCAATATCTTCTATGACATACATCAGGTGTCCAGCATGAAGTACGCCATTGGCGTTTGGTGGGGGCATTATTATACTAAAAGGCTCAGCTTTTTTAGGGTTGTTGGCTAGTGAAGCTGCTGCTTGGGCTTTTACTGAGGCGTAAGGCTGATAGGCATTATTTTTGTCCCAGAGCTCAGATATTTTGTTCTCGTGGTCAGCTGGCGTATATGCCTTTGGCATTTCTGGGTTGTTCATAGAGTCTATTGTAGCATTTTTTTAAAACCTTAGCCTGACTAGCAATGCTAGTTTAAAGTCAGCTTTTAAATTGATTTAGGCTAGTGCAATCTTACTCAAAACCAAGCAAAACCAAGCAAAACCAATAAAATATTAGAAAATATTTGACAGCGATGCTTATGCTTAGGTACAATACGTGTAATTATCATTTAAATAAACATTAAAGAGGAGTAGCAGGGTGTTAAAAGATATTTACAGTCCACTAGAAATAGACGAGCAATGGGACCAGCGAGCCCCTATGACAGAAGGCGATAGCATGGGCGCTATGGGCTTAATGGGTCAGCTGCATAGCTCAGCAGAAGATGCTGGTGGGGCAACTGCGGTCATAGAGGCGCCAACAGAGAGCCCCCAAGCTGAGACAATAGCTTCTGAATCAGATGAAATGCCAGACCCTATGTCTACTCCAGAAGCAGACCCAAATAGTGGCTCAGACAATGACCTGAAAGAAGCTGACACCAGCTCAGATGATCAGGCCGCCTCAATTCTAGCTGGCGGCACAAACTCAAGCTCAGAAACAGATGCAGACAAAGATGCTACTCCAGACCCACTAGACAATAAGAACTCTAAGATTGGTATTGGTACCGTTGAAGAGTACAGCCCACAGCCTCTTGCCCAAATCACACAGCCGGTTGTTGATGTTACCCCAGAGCCCGGCAAAGAAAGAGTGCAGCCCACTAGTGCTCTAGAAACCAGTGAGCTTAGTAACGCCGGTAACTCAGCTATCGACAGTACCGAAATCAAAAATGACCATGCCGATGGTGATGATGAAGCTAGCTTAGCAAAAATACCAAATACAGGTTTAGAGCTCGACCAAGCACCTGTCATCACACTAGACTCAGACTCAAGTAAAGACAGCCAAGAATCTCAAGCCCCTGCAGCAGACACTTCTGATACCAGCAACAGCGTAATGGACAGCCTCAACAGTGATGTAGAAAACATTGTGCTAAAGCTGAAAGCAGAAGACCTTCGTTTAGAAACTGCAATAGCCGATAAAAAAAGTAACATTTCTAAAGGCGAAGCAGAACTTGAAGATCTTAATAAACAGAAGGCGGCGGTTTCAGAAAGACTAGTTGTTCTCAGCCAAATCTCCTCTGAAAAAATCTAGAGATTAGTCTTTGCCTTAATTATCAGCTTGGCAATAGCAACTTCTAAATAGTCTCTAGACTCGAGTCAGCTAGCAGCTGACTCGGTTTGGTATAGAAGCCTCGGCGAGCCATCTGTAGTGCTAGTGCCCCAATCATTGCAGCGTTGTCGGTACATAAGATTGGCGGCACAAATATAGCAGTAGGTATTATCTCAAGTAGCTGTGAGCGTAGCTCGCTATTGCAGGCCACCCCGCCACCTATCACTAAGCTCTTGGGTTGGTACCTGAGCCAGGCTTTTTGAGTATTTTTGACGAGAGCTGTTACGGCTGCAGCTTGAAAACTTGCCGAAATATCAGCCACGGTCTGCTTGTCTAGCTGATACGATTTAGTAATTACAGCATTGTTATTATTAGCATTCGCTGACTTAGCAGTATTTACTTTTTGTGCAGTTCTTGAAGAGGCGACCGCATCAGTGCCAGTTAGCTCTTGGAGCTGACGCAATACTGCTGTTTTTAAGCCAGAGAAACTGAAGTCTAGACTTTCTGAGCCAAGCTTTGCGACTGGAAACTTGTATTTTTTATCATCGCCTATCAAGGCTGCCTGCCCAATAGCCGGCCCACCCGGATAGCCAAGACCTAGCAGCTTAGCGACTTTGTCAAAAGCCTCTCCAGCAGCATCGTCTAGGGTTTCGCCCAAAACTTCTCTAGATAAATCTTCATGATACATTGAAAGGGCTGTGTGACCTCCAGAAACGGTTAAGGCCAAAAACGGAAATTCTGGCTTATTTTCTGTCAAAAAACTAGCAAAACCGTGGGCAAATATGTGATTTACACCAATAAGTGGCTTGTTTTTGGCAACAGCGAGAGTCCTGGCAGTCAAAACCCCTACCATCAGCGAGCCTATTAGCCCAGGGCCCTTTGTAACAGCAATAGCGTCTATTTGAGCCCAGCTTGATTTAGCCTCTTCTAGAGCCCGCTCAACGACGCTGAGTATTACTTCTATGTGGCTTCGGGCGGCGACTTCTGGCACCACACCGCCATAGACAGCGTGAATCTCTATTTGACTTGAGATAACATTACTCAAAATATCACCACCATAGCGGCCGCTTGACTGTACTACTGAAGCCGCTGTTTCATCACAACTTGATTCGATTGCTAAAATTCTCATTGGCAAATATTGTACCACAAAAACCACCCCAAACCTGGTACAATGTATACTATGCAATTGCCAAACAACTGGAACAAGACCATTCAAGAGCGGGGCGGACACGTGCTTCAATCTAGCCAATGGGCTAGCTTTCAGGCCTCAGTGGGGCGCCAACCTTACTATGGTATTTCTGAAGACTGGTTTTGGCTAGCCTACAGCAGACAGGTAACTGGGCTACATTATCTGCTGGCAGTTCACAACCCAAGTATTATCACTGACCCCACCTCGGCTATAAATTCATTAAAAATTAAAGCCAGCGATTTAGGCTGTGATTTTGTCAGAATAGAGCCAGTTGGAAACATCACGCATCAACAAATGCTAGATATGGGAGCCAAAAAAATAGCTGACGTGCAGCCCTCTAGCACCCTACTACTTGATCTCACCAACTCAGAAGAAGAACTTAGAGCAGGGCTAGAATCGGGTCATCGTAACCGCATCAACACTGCCGCAAAAAGAGGAGTGGTATTGACCCAAACCACCAGCCTCAAGACGGTAGAACCTTTTTTAAATCTCTTAAAAGACACCGCGGCTCATGCCAAGATCACCAATCACCCAGACTGGTATTATCAAAAAATGGCCAAAAGCCTAATTGAACAGAGTATTGCCAAATTCTATATCGCTTCGGCCGAAGACAGGCCGGCTAGTATTTCTCTGGTTATTGACTGGGGTGAAACTCGCTACTACGCACATACTGGTAACGATCAAATTCTCAACAGGCAATACAAGGCCGCGGTCAGTAACGTCTGGCAAATGATACTAGACGCCAAAGCAGATGGGCTAAAATATTTTGACTTTTGGGGAATTGCTCCGCCCAATCAGCCAGATCACTCGTGGGCTGGGCTGACAGCTTTCAAAAAAGGCTTTGGGGGAGAGGTTGTAACCAACATTGGCAGCTATGATATTGCTCTCAATAAAGCTAAATACCAGCTCTACACAACCTACAAAAAAATGCGCGGTCGACCATGATTGAGGCTCCTCACCAGCGCAAATATTTTACCTCATCTGTTTTTAAAAGCTCAGCGAGACCAAACTCGTGATTCGCCCAGCTAGCCCCCAAGAAATACTAGACTGGGACAGTTTAGTATTAAAAAACTCGGACGGTGGGCACATCTATAATTCACTGGCCTGGGGAGAGTTTAAAAAAACTGCCGGCTGGCTGCCAAACTACTTTGTCTATCAGTCAGCCGGATATGTATTGTATTTTTGCTTAAGCTCAAAACAAGCAAGTTTTCTAGGGAATATCTACTACTGCTCAAAAGGCCCAGGGTTTTTCAAAGATTTTTTAGCTTCAGCTGATTCTAGTGCACACTTTATGGAGTTTTGTAATGAGCTTGGGCCCTTTATGGCCCGCTTTGACAGCAGGGCTATCTTGGTAAAAATAGAGCCAGAACTCTTAGACGGTCAGCTTGATATGAAAAAAGTCGGCCTTACTAAGGCTAAGGCCGATCTGCAGTTCAAGGCGACTATTTTTGTTGACCTAGAGCCTAGCCAAGAAGACATAATTGCAAGCTTCAAACAAAAAACTCGCTATAATATTCGGCTGGCTGAGCGAAAAGGAGTGGTTGTGGAGCACCGAGAGATGACAGCTCAAAATGTAGATTTGATGTATGACCTAATGCTCGCTACCAAAGATCGGGCGGGGTTCTTTTTGAGACAAAAAGACTACTTCGGCGGGTATTGGCAAGCTCTGGCAAAAGCCGGGCTGGGCCAGTTACTAATAGCCAGCCATGAGGGCGAAGTTTTGGCTGGAATCTATGCCACGCACTTTGGCTCTAAGGGCTACTACAAAGATGGCGGGTCTTTTGGCACAAAGCGTAATCTAATGGCACCATACTTCTTGCAGTGGCAAGCAATGCTTTGGGCTAAACAACAGGGCGTAACCCGCTATGATTTAGTGGCGGTTCCGCCAAAGTCTCAACTCGACGACCCTAGCCACCCTCAGGCTGGACTGTATCAGTTCAAGCGGGGCTTTAATGAAGAAGTCACTGAGTTTACGGGCTGCTGGGATCTGGCGATCTCAAAAACTAAGTATCAAACCTGGCTAAAAACTGAGAGGCAATTTTTAAAGCTCTATAGCAAGATGAAAAGCAATTTATTTTGGTAAAATAAGCATATGAAGTTTCACAAAGACATTTTTAAGGCCTACGACATCCGCGGCTTAACACCACAAGAGCTAAACCCCCAGGTGGCGTACGCTATTGGCCGGGCTTTTGCAGACTTTGTACCAAGCGGAAAGATAGCAGTTGGCAGAGACATGCGAACTGATTCTGGCGAGCTAGCAGATGCTATTGTAGCTGGACTAATAAAACAGGGTAGAGCGGTATTAGACTTGGGCCAAATAACATCTGACATGATTTATTTTGCTGTTGGCAAATACAAGCTGGCGGGAGGGGCAATGATAACCGCCAGCCATAACCCTGGGCAATACGACGGCATTAAGCTAACTGGGCAGGGAGTTGTTCCGATCGGTATTGACAGCGGTCTACTTGAGATTGAAAAAAATATTACTACAGATCATTTTCAGAAGATTAACAAGCAAGGTGCTATAAGCTCTCAGATTATCACCCAAGACTGGGTTAGGCACGCTCTGGCGGTGGTGGGCAAGATAGAAAAGCCCCTTCATATTGGCATCGATACCGGCAACGGTATGGCGGCTATTGTACTGCCCTACCTGCAAAATCTTACACCGCTAAAAATAGAAAGCCTTTTTGTTGAGCTTGATGGAACTTTTCCAAATCATGTCGCCAACCCTTTGGTAGAAGCCAACACCAAAGACCTGCGCAAGCTAGTGCTAGAAAAAAAACTCGCCTGTGGAATTGCTTTTGATGGTGATGGCGATAGGGCTTTTGTGGTAGATGATACTGGCCAGCTTCTCACTGGCAGCGTACTAGGCTCAATACTAGCTAGAGAAATATTAGAAAAATTCCCCGGCGAAACAATTCTGTACAATGCAATATGCTCAGACATTGTACCAGCGACAATTGAGAGTTTTGGTGGCAAATCAGTACGCACAAGAGTTGGCCACAGCTTCATAAAAGCCGAAATGAAGAAACGCAAGGCTATTTTTGCTTGTGAACACTCTGGGCATTTTTATTTTCGAGACAACTTCAATGCTGATTCGGGCCTAATTGCTGCTTTGATGTTACTAAAAATTCTGTCGCAGACAGACAAGCCCTTATCTGAAATTGCTGCTCCTTTTAAAACAATGTTTGCCAATTCCCCAGAGCTGAATTTTTCAACGCCAGAGCCAGCTGAAACCTTGAAAGTCTTAGAGCGCAGGTACCAAGATGGTGAGATTGACAAGCTAGACGGCTTGACTGTTCGATACCGTGACTGGTGGTTTAACGCTCGGCCCAGTAACACCGAGCCATTCTTGAGACTAAATATTGAGGCAAATAGCGAGACTCTCCTCAAACAAAAACAAAAAAAACTGACAAAAGACATTGGCTCCAAGCCCAGCTAGCGGTAGACTTATTCTAATTTTCAAAACTATTTTTAGGCTTTTTTTGACTGCTTAGTTTGCAATATTTAATGCTTGACAAATTTTGTCTGCTAGCGTATATTATAGCTTGTAAAAAGTATTAGCTTAGATCAAAGCTAATTACCATTAAGTTCTTTTATAAATTTGTTGCTTAAAAAGAGTAGCTTCAGCTGAGTCTCACAACTATGCTGACTTAAGCGAAAATTAAGCAACTAGGGAGGTGCGGCCGCTGGGTTTTTACTAGTTTAGCTAGTAATGCTAATAGCCCGCACCTCCTCAACCCGCAGAAGTTTTGGCTTTCGCCATACTGACTGCTGAGCTGTGAGTCTCTCAACACCAAAAAAATGGGGCGAGAGACTCATGCAATGGGGCGCCAATACGCTGGGGTATTGGTAGTGCCCAGACTGCATTTTGTTCTTTACAGAGCATAATCAGTCTGGGCACAAGCTCCCGTTTCGATTTCGCTTGGCCACTTTCTTTATTAGAGAGTGGCTTTTTTGATTGCTATTTGTCTGACATAATAAAGCAATGATCAGTGCCAAACAAACAGACCAACGCCTACGTGAGGCAATCTTAGATATACTGAGTTATTGCGCCGTTTTTCAAACTCCCCTTAGCGATCGACAGATACTCTGGTACATAGCGGTCAAGGCCAGCCAAGCTGGGGTGAGCGTGCATTTGGCAAAACTCCTCAGGGCTGGCAAAATACAACAGTTCAAAAACAAAAAATACGGCCTTAAAAATGTCTCTTACAGCTCACACCAGGCCAGAACAAAACTGGCCTCTCAAAGAATACAAAAAGCTAAAAAATGGTCAAGGCTTTTTAGACTTCTGCCATTTGTCAAAGTCGTTTTAGTAAGCTATGACGACCTTTATTACAGCAAAAAGCCCAGTTCTAACTCTCGCTATGTATTTATTACTTTACCCAGCAGAATATACATAACCAAAGCCAGTCTTTATTACATTTTAGAAATAATGGGCAAGCGTCGCAGCACCAAAAACCCCAAAGATTCAATTTTTTTAGACAATTTTTACACTACAGCCGGGCTAAGGTTTGAAGACAAAATGAGCTTATCTACTCAAGGCCAGGTAATGTGGTTTGTGCTTTCTGAGCCAGTTTACGGTGAAGATATTTGGCAAGATATACTCAAGAACAATCCCCTCATCTACAAAAATCTGCCTAATTTTCCCTGGAAACAACGAAATACAAAAATTCTAACTGGTTTTAGTAGAGGCCTTGATAGCCTCGATACCATGGGCTATCGCCGGCACCTTCGTCATATTTCCCAAAAAGCCAATTTGCAATCAAAAGATGCCTTACTCAGAATTAGACCAGACACCCTAATAGCAAGGCCTAGTCATAGCAAAAATCTCCAAGAGATAAAGTCTAGCTATAGCAAAATTAGGTCTGTTTTATAGCCAGGCTTGGGTAGTTGTAGCAACAATTTTTCAAGAATTTGTTTATGCTTGACTATGCATTTGCTCTCGGCTAAACTGGTTACTGGCACTCTCGCACACTGACTGCCAAACAAAACAGCGTAGCCGCTCATTACGGGCGAAGTCGAGAAAAACAACCATTTCTCTATTCCAGTCGCAATGAAAAAACTAACTCAAAGGAGATTACTAGCATGAAAATAAGCCCATTAGCCGACCGTATAGTATTACAGCAACTTGATTCAGAGGAGACCACAGCTTCTGGTATTATCTTGCCAGATAGTGCCCAAGAAAAACCTTCAGAGGGCAAAGCTGTGGCTGTTGGTAAAGACGTTAAAGAGGTCAAAACTGGCGACACCGTGCTATATAGCAAATATGGCCCAAGCGAGGTTAAAGTCGACGGTAAAGATTATTTAATAGTAAAAGAAGAAGATATCTTGGCAATAGTAAAGGAAGGAAAATAACATGGCAAAAGACATTATTAGTAGTGAAGAAGCCCGTAAGCGTCTTAAAGCTGGCGTCGACAAACTCGCCAACACAGTCAAGACAACTCTAGGTCCAAAAGGCCGCAATGTGGTGCTTGGCAAGTCTTATGGTGGCCCAGTAATAACCAACGACGGGGTGACAATAGCAAAAGAGATTGAGCTAGAAGACGCTTTTGAGAACTTGGGTGCCCAAATAATTAAAGAAGTAGCTAGCAAAACCAATGACCAAGCCGGCGATGGCACCACTACAGCCACCGTGCTAGCTCAAGCTATCATAGAAGAGGGTATCAAAAATGTTGCTGCCGGTGCTAACCCAATGGCGATCCGTCATGGTATCGAAAAAGCTGCTCAGGCCGTCGCCCAAGAGCTCACCAAGAATGCAAAGCCCGTCAAAGAGTCTGCTGAAATAGCCAATGTTGCTGCGATATCTGCCGCCGACCCAGAAGTTGGCACGCTTATTGCCGAAGTTATGAAAGCTATCGGAGAAGACGGCATTGTGACAGTAGAAGAAGGCCAAACTCTAGGTCTAGACAAAGAAGTTGTCGAAGGCATGCAGTTTGACAACGGCTACGTCAGCCCCTACATGGTAAGTGATAGCGCACGCATGGAGGCAGTTGTTGAGAACGCCCCAATACTTATCACAGACAAAAAAATCAGCTCTGTTCAAGAGCTCTTGCCACTGCTTGAAAAACTAGCCAGCGAAGGCAAAAAAGACTTAGTGATTATAGCTGAAGATCTTGATGGTGAAGCACTTACCACCCTTGTTCTAAACAAGCTGCGGGGTACTTTTAACGCCGTAGGAATTAAGGCCCCGGCTTTTGGTGACAGAAGAAAAGAAATGCTTGAAGACATTGCAATTTTGACTGGTGGGCAAGTTATTGCCGAAGAAATAGGGCTAAAGCTAGAAGATGCTACTGTTGAAATGCTAGGAGAAGCCAGAAAAGTAATTGCCTCAAAAGACAATACTACAATAGTCGATGGCAAAGGTGACAAAAAAGCCGTCAAGAGTCGTGTCACCCAGATGAAAGCCCAGCTCAGTGAGCTTTCTAGTGAGTACGAAACAGAGAAGCTAGCCGAACGCATCGCCAAGCTAGAAAGTGGAGTAGCTGTAATCAAAGTTGGTGCAGCCACAGAAGTAGAATTAAAAGAAAAGAAAGCCCGAATAGAAGACGCCGTGCACTCTACTAAAGCCGCTGTAGCCGAAGGTATTGTTCCAGGTGGTGGAGCGGCTCTAATCAAGGCTAGCAAAGTTCTAGATAAGCTAGAGCTAGAAGATGAGCAGCAAATAGGTGTTGTGATTATTCAAAAAAGTCTTGAAGCGCCAATTCGTCAAATTGCCAGTAATGCCGGTATCACCGACATTGCTGTAATACTCGAAACTATTAGAAAAGGCGACAAGAATCTAGGCTGGGATTTCGCTAAAAATCAAAAAACAGATATGCTCAAAGCTGGTATTATCGACCCCGTAAAAGTCACAAAATCAGCTTTGCTTAACGCCGCTAGCGCTGCAGCAATGCTACTTACTACAGAAGCAGCTGTTGTCGAGCTACCAGCCAAAGACAGCCCAACTGCAGCTGGTATGCCAGATATGGGTGGTATGGGCGGTATGATGTAGCTCAAGTCTGCTAACTTCTAGTGCAAGAGCTGGCGTTTAAAAACCAAGCTGCACATCAAAAAAGACTTCAAGCCAAGAGGTCTTTTTTGATGCTCATTTGTCACCAAATCAACACTCGCTCATTGCGTGCTATAATTAAAATCTAATTGTACCTACCACCCAGGAGAATAATGTCTAATCCCAGACAACTTACCCAGAAAGCCACTCAGCTATTTGTTGCTGGCAGAGGCGACAAAGCGATTGGCCTTTTCAAGCAAGCTCGAGATTTGTATCTTGATTCTAATAATATCTATTGCGCGGCAGAGTGTCAGTACATGGTAGGCGTTGCACTGGTTTCAGAAGGTCAACAAAAAGAAGGCCTTAAAAACCTAAATACAGCCCTTCAGACACAAGAAACTCTTAAGATGCCAACAGCCGCAGCAACAACCTTGCGCGAGCTAGGAAGCGCCCATATGCTGTATGGCAGGTATTTTGAGTCCCAAAGCTTATTTAGTGATAGTTTAGAGCTATTTTTAGAGATTGATAGCCTGCAAGAAAAGCTACTTTGCTGGGCTAAACTAGCTCGGCTCTATTCACTGACCGGTGAAGCCTCTCAAGCCTTGCTTTATCTGGAGCTTTCCAGGCCAACCCCCAATAGCTTTATATCAGATCAGCACTTGATCGCTATTCACACCAACAGATTGTTTGCCCTAATTGAGCTAGATATGCTTGACCAAGCACCCCAAATACTCACAGCCGCCCGGCAAATCTTGGCCCAATCTGGCTTGGCCAGCACCAACCAAAGACGAGCTGTTCAGCTGATGGGTCTAGAGCTCAACATCTTGCGCATGACCAAAAGCTGGCTGGCTGGCTGGCGGCTCTACAACTTGCAGTTTGTTGATGCCCACGAAGATCTCTCAGAAGGCTGCCGAGCAGTTTTGAACCTCGAGATTGATACCAGCTCAATTATTAGGCACTTTGCAAGCAGATAGCTACCCAGCCCACCTTAGCATATTTTAAAAGAATGCATTAAGGTGGGCTTTTTAATTTCTATATTTTTTGTCTAAAAATACAAACATTTATGGCAATAATATTGTATTTACAACAGGTTTGAAGTATAAATTAATATTATAATCTGCCAAATACTATTGACAAAAGAACTTATCTTTGCTATAATACCGTTCGAACCTTTGGAATTGGCATTAGCTAATGCTCTAAGGTCACACATTGACAAAACAAGATAGTAAAAATACTTCAAAGATTACATCCATAAAGCTTTGTAGCACTAGCTAGCCAAATTAATTTAGCTGGCGAGTGCTGCAAGGCTGCATCTACTTTAAATAAAGTAATGCATTATGCCGGCAAAAACTCCCTGTTTTTGTTGGCGGGCCCTCAGGAGGGGCTTGAATTATGTATGATCTTACTTTTAGTGAAAATACAACCATTAAAGAACTGCAAGAAATTGCAGCAGTTGCCATTGGGATACTTGGAGAGGTCGAAATGACCTCGACCAAGCAGGAGCAGGCCAAGCGCCTGCTCAGCTCGAGTCAAGAAGTTCATCTTCGCCATGGCATCGCCATAGTGAGGACAGCCCAGAGGCACGCTTTCTCAAGGCGAGCCTTCTCTGAGCTTAAAGAGCTCGGTGTAGGCTTCAAGGCTCGAAAGGCCGTCTGTGATGGCCTTTCGAGCCCCATTCCTCTCGAAAGAGAGGCGGCCTTGTCTCGCCTTGAGGCCCTGCGCCATGAGGCCCAGCAATGGGCTGAGAAGAGTGAGGTGATGCTGGCTGTAATCCAAGAGATCGTGGGAGACCACTTTTTTATGGACAGTGTCCGGCAGCCCCTCAGGGGGAAAGCGGAGCGAGCTGATAAGCTCGACCGCGATACCCTCAAGTGGGTGCATCGAACTCTTACGGGGCTTGAGGCCCGCTTCTTTAAAGGAGCGAAGTCGTAAGCCCTAAGGGGGCATATTTTGCTGGGGCCAAAAGTTAGAGGTTTGACCTCAAATCAGCGTTTTCGTTGATACTTTTGGCCCCCTAGACCACTTAAAAGTAATAACTATCTTGTTTTGTCTCTTTTCCAGAAATTTTATTAGTCAATAAGATTTGTGTTGAAGAAGTTCTTTTAAAACCACCTAAGATCTAGTTGGTTTTATGCTTACCAGCTCTTGGCTATAAGCACCAAAGACTAGTATTGACATAAAAGCCAAAGACTAGTATAATTGTCAACAGAAATACCTGCACCTTACATAAAATCACCCTACTCAAGCACCAGGAGGTAGCCTTGAAAAAGCCTATAAAAATAGTTTTTGATAGCAGCCACTCACGAATAACACCTAACTCGCGAGAAGCCTTATTGGCTTGCGAACCACTAGAGATTGCTCAGATGATATATCTCGTGCGCAACCAAGACTACATTTTTGAACAAATCAAAAACAAATCTTGGCGGTCGATTGTTGCCCGAATAGACAACTACGACATCACAAGAAATGTTGTCTATATACAGAGTCACCTGCTAGAAGAATGGATAGAGTTCTTAGTAAGAGTAATAATAAAACCTGAGAACACCCATGAACATGAGCAATCTGAGCTTGCCATGCGCGACAAGCGCTATATTGAAAAGCTGCTTAGATATCTAACCAAAACCCAGGGTTTTGCGGTTTATTTAGAAAGATCTCAGACAATAAATCTTTTTGCGCTAACAGGCCAAGACCCTCGTGGTCTGTTAGACGCCGAAACTGCTAATATTGACGGGCTCTTAGAAGCCAAGCGGTGGTGTAGTGCCTATGCTAGTGTCTTAGAAAGAGGCAATTGTCAGAGCTATTTTTTAAAACACGGTATTGACCAGGCTAGTCTGGGTAGAATGAGTGTCTTTCAGCTAAAAGCCCTAGGTATCTGGGTGGCAGAAGACATTGAAAAAACATTACTACTCAAAAATCTCAAGCTCAAATATTCTAGCTACCATGGAGTTAGTGACTTTTCAGACAGCTTTAGCTTGAGAGAGCTCAAAGAATGCCAAGCCATGCTAGAAGCCAAGATAGGCTATGACGATAAAGGCCAAATAATTGCTTATCAGACCCACTAGTGGTCACTAATAAGTCTTTACCCCAGAAAAACACAATTTTTCTGGGGTATTTTTATTTACCGGTATATTTAGTGTAGTATTAAGCTATGAGTAACTTCGACCAACTCCAAAAACTCGACAGTCAGAAAATTTTTGATGTGATAGACTCTCAGCCTGGCCAGCTACGCCAAGAGTACGCCCAGTCTATGCGGCAAGATTTAACAGCTCAAGACTCTGAAGGCATAAGTAACGTTGTTTTTGCCGGCATGGGTGGCTCTGGCTTGGCTGCTAGTATTGCCAAAAACTGGCTTTTTGACCGTATCAGCGTACCTTTTGAAACCGTGCGGGGTGGCAGTCTACCCGGCTACTCAGACGGCAGAACACTTGTGATTATTTCTAGCTATTCTGGGAACACTGCTGAGACCTTAAAAGCCTATGACGATGCCCACCACAAAAACTGCAAGCTGGTGTGTATTACGAGCGGCGGTAAGCTCGCAGATAAAGCTCGCCAAGACGATGCACTAGTGCTAGAGCTGCCAGCCGTTTCTCAGCCGCGGCTAGCTGTTTTTGCAAGCCTCAAAGCTTTGGCATGTATTCTAGAAGACCTTGAGCTAGTAGCTGGAGGTGATCTTCGAAGCGAGCTAGAAGACAGCGCCAGCTTTCTAGATACCGCCAAGATGGCTTGGTCACCAGACATCACTCAAGACAATCAAGCCAAGCGAATGGCTCAAGACTTGCACACCAAAGAAGTAGTCATATATGCCAGCCCTAGGCTGGGAAGCGCTAGTTACAAATGGAAAATAGATATCAACGAAAACTCTAAGCAAATAGCTCACAGCAATGTTTTTAGTGAGCTCAACCACAATGAAATGCAAGGCTGGCTGTTTCCTACAACCAAAAACATTTCTAGTATCATCTTACAATCAAAAGATGACACTTCAGATATCAAGAAGCGTATCACCGCCACCCAAGAAGTACTGGGCAAATACGGTTTTAGACCAACGATCATAACTGTCCAGGGCTCAAGCCATATTCAGCAGATACTATACGCGATTTTACTAGGTGACTTTGTCAGTAGCTACCTGGCTATTTTAAACGGTATTGACCCCACCCCAGTTGAGCTTGTTGAAGAATTCAAAAAATTAATTGCTTAATAGCTATTTAATATTGTAATATTTATGTATATATGTTATAAATACAGAGTAAAAGTACCTTTTTAAAGTTTCTCCCCGGCAAATACCCTACAATTAGCTTGTTAGGTTTTTGCCGGGCAGGGAAATTCCCTTTTGCCTTAGGCTAAGGTTAGTAAGATGCCATCAATAGGAGATAGTATTTCAGCCGAAAAGCTCGAAATGCAAAGCTATATGGGACAAAACAACCCAGTTGTTATTGCCGTACTAGATGCGCCAAACATTGATTGGACGCTCAACACTATTTTGGGTAGGCCTCCTACCAGAGGAGACAGGCCAGACTTTGCTAAGCTAAGAGATTTTATAATCGCCAAAACTGCTAAAAAAGAAGTTGTCAAGAATACTAACATTAGCTTCAAGGGCAGAATGTTTATAAACTTTCGCAAAGATAACATAGCTAAAATAGAAGCTTTTGTCAGCTATATGACGCGCCAAACAGGCTGGTCTGTATGCGTCAAAAACAAAGGTGATGTAGGAGCTGATGTTGCTTATCAGCACGATATTGACTTTGAGCTCTTGGCGTATCTTGTTGAAAATACACCTAAGAATTCGCTAGCTCACTTTTATGTTATGACCAACGACCTTAATAACGTTGGTAGCTACCTCAAAAAGCTAGCTATGGCAGGGCACTGGGTAACACTTGTTTGCTTTACCAATTTTGGGAGCATAGAAGATCTAATTAGTGCTGGCGTGAAAGTCTATGACTTTCGAGACATCTCTGGGCTGACAAACAACCTACCGCCAAAACCAATTGATATTAAAATTATTGCCGTTGGCGAGACCAGAGTGTTTGAGGCTCTCTAGCAAGACCCAATTCCACACCCAAAAAGTGGTATTGGGTTTTTATTTTTGGCATTTATTGCTGGCTTAGAATATAATCATATTGCATCTGGAGAGGTGTCCGAGTGGCTTAAGGAGCACGCTTGGAAAGCGTGTATGCGGGTAACCGTATCGAGGGTTCGAATCCCTCTCTCTCCGCCAAAAATTATAAATGCTCATTGTAAGCAAACCCGACTTAGGTCATAATAAGCTTACTTTATGATAAAAAATACTAAACCTTCTGCAATTATTATTGGAGCTGGGCTGGCAAGTCTTGCCAGTGCGGCGCTTTTGGGTAAAAAGGGCTATAGCGTGACGGTCTATGACAAAAACGAAATGCTAGGAGGTAGGGCTAGCTTAATGGTAAAAGACTCCAAAAAAGGCAAATTTACTTTTGACAAAGGGCCTAGCTGGTACATGATGCCAGATGTCTTTGAAGACTTTTTTAAATTACTAGGCGAGAACATTGATGACTATTTGACTCTCACACACCTGTCTCCCTCATATCGTATTTTTCAAGAAGGCAACAAACCTAACTATGACTTTTATTCTGATTTAGAAAAAAACAAAAAAACCTTTGAATCTCTTGAGCCTGGGTCTGGCGAAGTACTTGAAGAATTCTTAAAACAAACCAAGTACCAGTACGACATTGCAATCAGTGAATTTATGTATAAAAATGTTGACTCTGTCTTTGATTTTTTTAACAAAAGAGTTATTGCACTGGGGCGTGAGCTGCCAATGCTCAAAAAACAAAGTGACATTGTAAATAAGCTATTTAAAAATGATCTTATACAAAAGGTCATGCAGTACCAGACAGTGCTGCTAGGAACCTCTCCCTATGACACGCCCGGCATCTACACACTTATGAACTATGTCGACTTTGGGCTTGGAGTTTGGTACCCAAAAGGTGGTATTTATCAAATACCAAAAGCCCTAGCAAAGATTGCCAAAAAATACGATGTAACTTTCAAGCTTAGTAGCAACGTAAATAAAATAATCATAGAAGATGGTGTTGCTAAGGGCATTACTCTTAAGGATGGTCAAAAAAAGTTTGCTGATGTTGTGATCTCGAATGCAGACTATGAGCATACCGAAATGAATCTAATTGAGAAAAAATATCGCACCCATAGTCCTAAGTGGTGGGAAAAAAGAACCCTTGCTCCAAGCGCTTTTATTCTTTACCTAGGCGTTGACGGAACCATTCCCAGTCTTTCGCATCACAACTTATTTTTTCCTGATTTGTGGAAAGAAAATTTCGACTCTATTTTCAATCAGAAAACTTGGCCTTCATACCCAGCTTTTTATATATGCGCACCGTCTAAAACTGATTCCAGTGTGGCTCCACCAAACACAGAAAACTTATTTGTCTTAGTGCCAATAGCGGCCGGGCTAGATACCTCTAAGGTGGGCAAAGAAGCATATGCTGAAAAAATTCTAGAAATGGTCGAAAAAGAATGTAAAATACCTAATTTGCGAAAAAGAATTTTGGTCAAAGAAATTTATAGTGTTGAAGACTTCAAAAAAGACTACAACGCTTTTAAGGGTACGGCATTAGGGCTAGCCCACACAATTTCTCAGAGCTCATTTTTGCGCCCAAACAACACCTCGAAAAAAGTGAAGAATTTATATTTTACTGGTGCCGGTACCAACCCAGGCATTGGTATGCCAATATGCCTAATCTCAGCTGAGCTGGTGTACAAAAGGATTCGCCAGATAAAAACACCGGGGCCGCTCACGAAAAAAGATTTGAGTAAATAGCATACTATTTAGTAGCTGTTTTATCACAGTTTGCATTAGGCTATTTTACTTATCGAGGCCTAAGAGCTCCAGTAAATAGTAAAAAATATTACTCCGCCAGCAAGCGTGTTAATAATCGGGAAAAGCTTATAGTATACCAGTGTATCTTCTGGCCTCTTCTTTTTTATAGACAGTGTTATTATCAATAAATACACTAGCCCGGCAGCAAAAGAAAACCAGCCAAGATAAGGAAAAGCTAAAATACTGGCCAGCCCAAAAAGTAGACCGCACAGCAATAGCATCTTGTTCTTTCCAAGTAGGGTTGCGCCAGTCTTAATACCGGCTTTTGTGTCGGCGTTTATGTCTGGAACAGCAGAATAAGCGTGCATGCTTACTGCCCATATCACTCCTGCGAGCACTGGTAGAAGCGGTGGTAAGGTATTGTATAAAATACCCCAAGAAACAAATACTGGCAAAATATACAAAAACCCACTCACAATACTGTCAACAAAAGGTATCGCCTTGGCTCTTAGGGGTGGGGCGGAATATTGAAGGGCTAATAAAATAAAAATTGCCAAGAAAATATTTGATAATAAAGTAAAGTTTAAAAGTGCGTAGCCAATAAAAACTGCGTTGCTATAAAAAATTATGGCTTTAAGGGTTTTGTCTTTGGTGGTATTGCTTGAAAGGGCTTTTTCGTAGCCAGCCTTTTTTTCATTGTGAGAGTCGGTGTCTTTGTCATACAAATCGTTCACCCCATAAATCAATATATTTGCTGGAAATGTGAAATATATAAACATTATAATAATATTTAATGAGACAAGTGAAGAGGAGTTGATGGTGGCTAGAGTCAAGACACTGGGGCCAAGCACATAGACCCAGAATCTTGGCCTAGAAAGTACAAGTGTGTTTTTGATGGTTGCTTTTAAGCCGTGGTAAGTCATTTTTTATTTGTAAGCTAGCTAAGTTTATAATACTAATAGTTATTAGCGGCAATAGCTGTATTATACCAACATTGCTTATCCTGGTCTATTTGCAGCAGCCAAAAAAAATACAAATCTAAAAATGCAAAATAAATGCAGTAATAATACTTTAAGACCTGCCAGCTAAGCGCGGGTCTACTATATAGAAATTGCTAGTAAAATAAACTATAGTTAAACATGTTGTGAAGCAATCTTTACTAAACTCTTTGGCAAAAAAATATTAAATACAGGAGTGCTATGAAAAAAATACTACTAACTGGCGCGCGCGGTGGTATTGGCAGAGATTGCGCTGTCGCGCTTGCAGGGCTTGGCCACAGTGTTTACGCCACTGTACATAGGCAAGAGTCGGTCGAGGAGCTAAGAGCCTATGCCCGCGAGCAGGGAGTTAAGCTTGAAGTTTTTAAGCTAGATATCACTAAACCCCAAGACAGAGACTTGATTCTCGATCTAGATATTGACGTCTTGATAAATAATGCCGCGATTGGGGAATCTGGCTCTCTTTGTGAGATACCCATAGCTAATGTCAAAAAAAACTTTCAGACTAATGTTTTTGGAACTCTAGAGCTGACTCAGTCAGCGCTTAAAAAAATGATCAAGAAAGATTCAGGTCGAGTTATTATTATCAGCTCCCTGGCTGGGCGCGTGCCAATAGCTTTTTGGGGAGCGTACAGTATGACTAAATTCTCACTATCAGCTGCCGCTGATATTATGCACCAAGAGCTCAAGATGATAACAAAAAATGTAAATGTCATAGTTGTCGAACCAGGTACCTATGCTACCGGCTTCAATCAAAGAGTGATGGCCACAAAATACAGCTGGATAGACAAAACCTCTTTTTTTAATAAAATCATAGACAAAATTAAACAAAAAGAAGAAGCTAGATTCGCCCTACTAGAGAGAAAAAGCAACAACTCAATAGTAAAAAAGATTGTAAAGGCTGTAGAAGCCGAAAAGCCCCGGCTTCGCTACACTGCACCATGGTGGCAAGCCGCTGTCGCCCAGCTTGGTAGAATACTTGGCAGATAGCTACTTTTTCACTACTTTTTGGCCACTGCTAGCCCCCAAACAGAGCGTGCCCCGGCTATTTTCAGAGTATAAGCGCATTCGTTTAGAGTAGCGCCGGTTGTTACGACGTCGTCACAAATCAATACATTTTTTCCAGCACAGCTAGCTCTTGAGATAAAGTTACCACTTACACTGTTTAGTCTTTGAGATCGGTTTAGGCCTATTTGGTCAGTATGCTCTAGTCTAAATAACAGTGACTCAAGTGGCAGGCCAGTGTCTAGAGAAACTTGTTTTGCTAGAAGCTTTGCTTGGTTGTAGCCGCGCTTACGGGTACTTTTACCGGTAGAGGGCACATAACAAATGCAGTCGATTTTTATGTCTGGCAAATATTGCCCAATCTTTGTTCCAAAAAGCTGAGCTGATTTACGATCACCAGAATATTTAAGCTGATAAATGCCGGTCTTGATTATGCCGTCTAGTCGAAAAGGCACAGTTGCGCCTGTTAGGTGGGTTTTTCTTGAGCAGCGAGGGCAGGTTTTACCATTTTGCGTGAGACTATTACACCAAAAACAAGCTGGGGTTCTAGTGACAGTCAGCTTTTGCCAACAGTCGTCACAGACCGATTTTTTGGGTCTACCACATTGACTGCACTCAACTGGGCTTATTAGATCAATCAATTTTTCTAGCACTACTTGCACTCCGCGTTTTATCTGGCTATAATAAAGGGCAAGTAAGAAAAGAGCAAACATAAGGAGTATTATTTGATGGCAAGACGCAACAATCAAGTCGAGCAAGAGATTTTAGAAGATGACTTTTTAGAAGATGAGCAGGCTACAACAGAAGAGTGGATGAACGAAGAAGAGTTTGAGGGTCAGCTAGCAGTAGATGTCTACCAGACAAAAGACACCATAGTAATAAAAGCCCCAATAGCCGGGGTCAAGCCAGAAGACATTGATGTAGCTATTTCTGAAGATGTCGTGACTATTCGAGGTGACCGCAAAGAAGAAAAAACTATCCAAAAAGATAGCTACTATGTTCAGGAATGCTTCTGGGGTAGCTTTAGTAGATCAGTTATTCTACCGAGTAGTACTGTAGCAGAAAAAGCCCAAGCCAGCCTCAAAGACGGTGTTTTAAGAATCGAAATACCAAAAGTCGTACCAGAAGACAAAGTCAAAAAAATCAAAGTAACTCCAGCTTAGACAAGGCTTCAAAAAGCACAACAAAAAAGACCCTACCAACGCAAGGGTCTTTTTTGTTGTGCTAGTGCTAGTTCAAGAAGCGATATTTGCTAGTAAGGCTTATTGTCTAGACTTTTGTATTTCGCCAGTGACTTTTGTAGAGGCATTTTTGACTACTATCTTGGCGTCAAAGCCAGCTAGATAATTGTTTGTCATTTCTACTAGCTCTGCGTTAGTTGCGTAGTTGATGCCCTTGTACCAGTCTTGGGCGCTTGCGCTTTGCTTGGCAAAAGCGGCTAGCTCTTTGTCTTTAAGCTGATCTAAAATGAGATCTCGACGGCTAGCTGGCCAATAGCTAGCTAGTGAAAATTTTCTCTGTTGATTTTTTTGTGTCGCAAATGCCCAAAAATCCCAGGCAATCTCAGTGTTTTGGCTAGTGGCCGAAACTGACCCAGTCAAAAATATGCCGTAATTAACGGGGCTTGACGGGTTTACTTGTGGTAGAGCCGAAACTGATAGATTTACGGTTGAGCCTTTTTTTTGAGCCAGCTTGTAGGCCATAGGATAGTCAACAATCAGGGCTGTTTTGTCATCTGCCAGAGCATTTAAGCTATCTCCTAGGCTATCACTGTATGAATAGTTTTGCTTGGCTGGCTGAGCGAAACTGGCGTAGTACTCTAGAGCTTTTGCAGCAGGGTAATAGCCACTATCATCTGGCAACTCAAAAGTCGCTTTTGTAGGTGGCCGATCTGTCATCTGGGCTCCATTTTGCATCATTAGCAGGCTTATTATATCTGGATAGTTTCTAATACTAGCCGTGCCTAAGGCTACCCCAGAAGCATACAGTGACTGGCCGTCTTTTTTGCGAAGGGCTGAGTTTGCTTTATCAAAATCTTGCCAGCTCTGGGGTGGTGTGGTAATGTTTGCAGCGTCAAATCTAGCCTGATTGTAGACCAAGCCCAAGGTAGCCAAACCCAGTGGCACGCCATATAAGCTATTTCCGCTCACCAGTTGCTTGGTGGTAAACTCTGCAAAAATCTTTTCAAAATCGCTGGCCGTAAAAACGCTAGCTGGGGCAGTTTTTATGTACTTTTTATAAAGCGGCAAGCCGTCATTGCGAAATACAAACATGTCTGGCAGTTTGTTATTTGCGCTGGCCTCTAAGAGGCGGGCCTGATACAGGGCTGGCTCAATATACTCAATTTTGACCCGAGCACTAGGGTGAAGCTTTTGGTAGTCTGCCACAACCTCTTCTAAATTGCCCTTCTCATCACTTGGTAGCCAAAGATCTAGCGTAAAGCTAGCGGTGGGGTAAGTAACACTACTTTTATAGCCCGCTGGGCCAAGATTTACTAGACTAGTGCGCTGGGTGACGGCAAAGATAGCGAACATTGCTAGGCCTGCCATCGCAATAATAAGTACCAACCTAAGATATTTATTTTTTGGTATTTTCATAGTCTTATTGTAGCAAAACAAAAACCACTTCTGGGACAAGAAGTGGTTTTTTATTTTTTGAAAGTGGGTCTAAAAAGACTGGGGCACTAATTAAATCTACCAAGTACGAAGTTGACGATAGCAAAGGCTAAGAGGGCAACAACTAAGCCAATAATTGAGTACAAAATAGTATCTTTGGCACCTGAAACCGCTTTTTCGTTACCATTACTCAAGACGTACCTAAAACCACCCACAATAAGCATTATCACAGACACAAAACCAATTGCCAAAAGCAGAGTGTTGGTTATTACTGTCAGCTGGGCGTTAAGGTCTGTAGGAGTGCCAGTAGGCTGAGCGGCGTTCGCACCTTCGCTAGCTTCTGTAGCAGCTACAGCGGTGAGTGGAATCGCAAGAGTAGAGCTAGCGGCTGCGCTAGCGACAACAAGACCTTTAGATTTTTGTGATAAATTCATCTGGGGTTTCTCCTTAAAAGATTATTTGTAAGTTTTGATAAGTTTAATTTAACTTAATTCCTATGATACTGCAAGAATATAAAAAAGCAAATAGCTGTTGTGAAACTACTTAAATGTTGAGAGCACGAAATTTACAATCGCAAAGGCCATAACAGAAATGAGTAGGCCAACAATAGCGCCAGTAATTGTACTTTTGGCTTTTTTGGTGGTGGCTTCGTTGCCAGCAGAAGTAGTGTACATAATACCACCCACTATTATAAATATTACAGATAGGCTACCAGCGATACCAAGTAGTGCATTGGTGACTATTCTAGCTAGCTCAGCAAAAGTTGCTGGGCCACCGATAGCGGCTGGGGCGGTAATAGCAGATAGTAAAAATATTTTTGTCATAGCTATATATTACTCTCACCAGCCAGCAAAATGCAAATATAGTGACCACCACTAGAGTCTGGTGGTGTGAAACGTGTCAAAAAACTAGCTACCTTAAATCTTAAATACAATACCAATAAAAGAGATGATTGCGGTGGTTGCAAGAGCTAGTATTAGCCCGCCAATAGCATAGGTGATAGTTTTTTTAGATTTTTCTTGACCTTGAGGGTTGCCAGCAGAAGTAATATACATAATACCACCAACAATTATAAAAATAACAGATAAAACCCCCACAAACCACATAAGAATAAGTGCAGCATTGGTGAGTAGCTGATTCACCCCAGTCAAGCTGTTGGTGTCAACGCCGCTAAATAGTGCTGGTGGCATGCTACTGAACTCCTAGCAGGGCCAAAATAGCCCTAAAAGATATTAAAAGACCAAGACTAACAGCCGCCTGGGTGAGCCGAGACTTGGCAGATTTTATGGCCTCTGGGCTACCACCGCTGCTTACTATCTGCACCGCGCTAGAAAGAATAACAATAGCCAGTATCACCCCAAGCAGGCCCATCAGCCAAGCGATGATTACATTTATCACCGCCCCAAAATCAGCTGCTTCACAAATACCAGGTAGTGCGCTAAGCACCCCAAGATTAGCACAGTCTACTGCGGCGGCGGCTTTTAGTGGCAAAGCAAGGGTAGCGCCAACAGCAACTGCAGGGGCGAGCGGAAGTAAGTTTTTTGTGGAGAGGTTTTTCATTAAATGTATTGTAGTGTATTTTTTTAGAACAATCAAAGCTCAGTGCTTTGCGGGCTCAAGCTAGGGCCTTTGCCAAGCACCCAAAATAGCCCTATAATAAAATACATAAGTATTATGAAGAAATTCCTCCAAATTTTTAGTGTACTGCTACTAGCAAGCTTTTCGGTAGTGGCAGTTGGCGTTATTAAGCCTCAGCAGGCCAGCGCAGCAAAGCCAAGTAAGATGGCAGAGGGTATTCAATGTGAATGGCAGACAACAAGTAAGGTTAAATGTTCTGAAAACGTATTGCAAGGCAAAGGGTTTTCAAATGAAAAAGAATACTTTTTGGCTATGCAAAGCTCAGCGAGTGCTGGGCATTTAGTCTTTGCACCCCAGGAAAAGAGCGGCGTTAGCGATAGCATTACTGAGAAAGAGTATGGCTTTGTTCACTTTGGCACAAATGGTAGTTTTAAAAATGCTACTATAACTCAGAGCAATACAGATAAGAGTAATGGTACGATAATTACAGACTTCACTTCTGACGGTATTGCGATAAAACTAGACACAGAAGATGCTAACAGGCCAAATGTATGCTCCCTTAGTAATTTAGTAGTGGGTTGTATAAACGGCTACAAAGTGCCCTACAGCGACAGTAATAAAAGCCAAGCAACAAAAGAACAAGTCGAAAAAGTAAAAGCTAGTTATAAAGATAACTTGGCTGCCGCTGGTCTCGACGAGTGTCGAGATGAAGCTGGGCCTCTTGGGTTTTTCTTGTGCCCGCTAAACGATATGATTAATGGCATATTAACGTGGGCACTAGATATATTTACACAATTGCTAACTGTGCCTCCACTGGCTAGCAATAATACTGCTCTTATCGGCGCAGTTGGCTCAATTAGGAATATTGTCAATGTTTTTTACGGGCTAATATTTTTGATAATAATTTTTGCCAATTTTATAGCCATACCGGGGCTAGATAATTACTCGGTAAAAAAACTTCTCCCCAAACTCATTGCGGTGATTATAATAACTCAGTTTTCTTACTTAATTTGCTCTGTTATGGTAGATATTGGAAACATTGCTGGCCAGACGATACCAGCTGCAATAGCGACCTCGTTTGACCCGGCTGTACAGGGTGATGTAAACAAATGGATAGCTAGCGACCTTTTCAACCCCTTAAAAGGAATAATTCAAACCATAAAAGAACCCTCTGTTGCCAATGCTGGTGCGACTGCACTATCTGGTGTATCCTTGTTTTCCTTTGGGTTTATTATATCGTTTGTGGCTGCTGCAATGATAACTATATCACTTTTTTACTTAATGGTGCGTTGGTTTGGAATTATGGTACTTACTATTTTCGCGCCAATTGCTTTCGCCGCCTGGGTGCTACCAAACACCGAAAAATTCGCCAAAATGTGGGCGACAGCTTTTGTAAAACTCACACTTATGTATGTACTGGTGATGAGCATGCTTGTGTCTGCTACTATAATCAAGACTATTCTGTCAGATTCTGCCACAAGCAGTGCTATAGGACCTTTTGTAGCTATTTTTATTCCCTTGATAGCAGTAGCGCTAGTACCAAAGTGCCTCAAGGCAAGCAGCAGTATGCTGACAGCAGCTGGCAAAATGGCGTCTGAGAGCAGGGCTGGTAAAGCGGCAAGTGGGGCCGCAAAAGGGGCGGTCAAAAAGAGTGGGCAAGAGGGTAAGCTGGCAGAGCTCAAGGGCAAGGGTTTTGGGACGGCCGGTAGCGGCTTGTCGAAACTCACTGGTGGCCGAGCTGGCTTAGGCATGGAGGCAAAAGGAGAGCAGCTAAAGAAAGCACCTGATAAAGCCCGCAGTGAGAAAATTGGTGCACTCAGCACCGACAGGCAGCTAGAGCTCGCAAACATGAAAGATGGTGGCAAAAATTCACAGGCAGCAAAGAGCTCACTTAATCAAAAGCTGTCAGATCTTAGCAACAAGCGTAACTTAACTGGCGGTGAGTATGAAACGCTTGGAAAAATCAGTGGAGAAGACGGTAAACCTAACCCAATTTTTAATGAAAATATTACTAAGACTACACCGGGCGTCTTTACTAACCCAATCTACAATTCAGTAGACACAGCACCAGTAATTACTTCAGGAGGAGGTGGTAATGGTGGTGGAGGTAGTAGTACACCACCGGTCAATACACCACCGGTCAGCACATCACCAAAACCACCACCAAATCGAAAAAGCGGTGATGCAAGAACCAGTGGCTGGAACGAACCATCACCAACTGGTAAACCACCACCAAATCGAAAAAGCGGTGATGCAAGAACCAGTGGCTGGAACGAACCATCACCAACTGGTAAACCACCACTCTAGGTTCACGTACCAACACACCACCCTACAAGCTATTTATTTGCTGGGTTGCTCTTGGCTTGTATAGTCTGCCAGCGCCTGATGGTTTGAGCTTTGAGACTAAATTTTATCAGTTCACTCGGCCGGTTTAGAGGTGGCTATAATTAGCTGTGAGCAGCTTGCTGTTTAGCCCAAGCCTAAAGCACATCGTCACGCACTAAGTTTTATTTGAGTATTATTGACAACATAATAAATAGTTTAGCTAACAACTCTCTTTACTTTTCTCTTTAAAGCTGATAAGATTACTCATTAACTCAAAAATTGGCCGCTTAGAAATGTCATAGATAAATTTGAGTTAGTGAGCTTTATGAGAAGAGCCAATACACTATTTGCAAACTATGCAAAATCTAAAACACGCGCTATTTTTTTGATGGTGAGCGTTTTGGTATTTGTTTTTAGTATTTTTACGCCTTTTATGGCAGCCCAGGCCGTCACCGCTAGCCCCGGTGGTGGATCAGCTACTGGCGGAGCAAGTAGCCCAGCTAGTAGCTCTACCTCAGCCAGCCCCCAAAAATCAGAGACCTGTGAAGAGGCAGCTGGGCCGCTGAGTTTTTTCTTGTGCCCAGTTCTAAATCTAGTAGTAAAGCCAATAAACTGGTTTACCAACCCAGAAAACGGTGCGCTGGTATCTCTTCTCAGGGTAGAGCCTTTGCAGTTCAACCAAGATCAGGGCTTGCAACGAGCCTACTTAAATGTTTTAAACTTCACTAACACATTGTTTATTTTGGTTTTTATAGTAATAATTTTTGCAAATCTTATCTCTGATTTTAATTTTTTGAGTGGCTACAATGTGAGAAACACCTTACCGCGGCTTTTTGCGGCTATTATTTTGGCTCAGTTTGGCTACTTACTGTGTGCGTTACTAATAGACTTTGGCAACATTCTAGGCACGCTTTTGCCGTCGGCTATTACTCAGGGTGTGCTTGGCCCAAATACAGCCCCGCCAAATCTTAGTGATGCCGTTTTGAGTCTTTTGGCTTTTGGTAACCCAGATGTAGTAGGGGGTGGTACGGCCGCAGTAACAACTGTTATTTTTGGAGGAGCAGGTGGAGTGGTTTTCTTACTTGTACTTATAATGTCTATACTAGCTTTGTTCTCTCTGATGTTGGCGTTTTTTTATATGGTGGCGCGCTATCTTGTTTTGATAATGTTGATTTTTTCAGCGCCGTTGGCTTTTTTAGCTTTTGTATTGCCGGGAACTCAAAAATTTTTCTACAGCTGGGGCAAAAATTTAATAAGACTAGTTTTTATGTTTCCACTGGTGGCAATACTAATAACCACTGCTGAAGTGGTGTCTTTTATGCTGCTGCACCCTACTTTTGACCCAGCAGTCTTCACGTCAGATCGCTACAAGCTACTTATCGGGGGGCTTGTACCTTTTGTTGCGCTACTGCTTATACCTAAGTGCCTAAAGCTGAGCGGCAGTCTAGTGGAGGCCACTGGTGGAGCAGTGGCTGGCTACTTGTCTGGCAAGGCCAATAGTCAGCTGCGCTCTCAAAGTAGTGCTGCTATTTCTAGTAGCAGAGACAGGCTGGCCGAAACTCAGTTTGGTAAAGACAACAGATTTGGTAGATCTCTAGCAGGTGGTGGGGCATCGGCTATAATATCACCCTACGGTAGAAAGACAATTAGCCGGCTCGGTGAAGCTCGTAACAGAGCCTCAAGCGTCTATGATAAAGCTGGCTCAGTGGGTACCGAAAAAGAGCTCAAAGCCATGCTAGGGTCAAAAAATACTGTTACTCGCCAAGCCGCCATCAAATCTCTGGCCAAGAGCGGAAACCGAGCTGCTATTCAAGAAGCTTTTGATAAAAAGCAGATTAAGCCAATAGATATGGCGGCTCTTAAGACCACCGACTTCAAAGAATTTGGCGGCATGCCAGATATTAGGGAATACAAACTTGGGGCAGATGGTAGCTATTCATTCGACGAAGGCAAGTTCTTTTCTGGCGTCAATGCCAACACTGTTTCAGACGCCAGTGGAAGCACCCAGAAAGAATGGTTCTTAAAAAATACTGTTGGTGCTGACGGCAAGCCGTCTTACGGCAGCTATAGCGCTGGTAAGATTCAAAGGCTGCAGGCTAGCCAGCTTCAAAATATCTTGCGCAGCAAAGACGTACAAATTAAAATGTCAGAAGATGTACGCCGAGGTCTTTCGTCTTACGCAAGTGACTACGGCGCCTCAGATGCTCATGGTGCAGCTATTCTTAGCGCAATGGACTCAAACGGAGTCTGGAAAAAATAAATAGTCAAACCCATACTGATAAAAACTTGATGCTAATAGCTATTTGCTAAAAGTTGGCATTCGCCCAAGCATAAGGTTATAATTAAATAACTATGGGTCAATACAAAGTTCCGCAAGATGTTGAAACAGAAGATAAGATTCTGGGTCCACTTTCAATAAAGCAATTTATTTATGTTATTATTGCTATTTTATGGGCTTTCTTGATGTGGAGGATTTTTAGTTTTTCAATAATTGTGGCGGTTCTTTTTGCTATTCCGGTAACTGGGTTTTTTCTTTTGCTAGGTTTTGGCCAGCGCGAAGGGGTGCCTTTTGAAGACTATGTTGTGGCTTTTATTCAGTTTTTAATTGTGCCCCGCAAACGTATTTGGGTAAAAGACGACACCAAAGAAGTGATAATTGTTGAAGAAAAAAAAGCAGAAAAAGCTTCAGATGCTCGAAAAAATGTTTCGACTGGCCAGCTCAAGCAGCTGGCTAGCATCATAGATACGCGCGGTAATTTTAAAGACCCCAGTATACAAGTTGCTACAGACGACACTGACGCCTCTGTCTATGCCGAACGTATCATAGGGCCAACCAGCGCTCTTGACACCACAAGTGTTGGAGGCCAGCTTACCACTGTGCGAGATGATGTTCTTGATGCCGGTGGTCAGCGTTCAGCTCAAGTTGGCCAGCTGCTTCAAACTGTTGAAAAAGACAATCGCCAAAATGCTCTAAATCAAATACAGCAAGCTCTTCAGCAGCCTGCTGCTCAAACCCAAGCGCCAGTGGCGCCAACAATAAATCAGCCAAACCCGGTAGCCAGCCAAATAGCTATGCAAGCAGGCCAACTCACGGTAGAACAGATCGCTAGTCGGGCCAGCGCCCAAGCCCAACAGCTCAGTCCAGGCAGTACGGTTCAGCTGCGACAGCCCAGTATATAGTTTTGGTAAGATATTTCATTATACTTAAGAATTTTGCTATAATTAACACTTAAGAAACAATATATGAACCAAAGCCCACAAAACCCCCAACAACAAGAGTACATAAACTCAACCATCGCCCCCAAAAAACAGCAAGAAAATAAGCAGCTTAGTACCCAGAGTCACCTGCAGTTTTCTGAAATAAAAGACGGTATTGTTGTGATGCGAGACGGTAGCTTGCGAATGGTAGTTTTGTGCTCTCCAACTAATTTTGATCTCAAGAGCCCAGAAGAAAAAGATGCAATTGAGTTTGCCTTTCAGGGTTTTTTAAATGGCTTGCATTTTCCTATTCAAATAGTCATACAGTCTCGCAAGATAGATCTAGATGGTTACCTCAATAAGCTCAACAATATTCAAGCTAATCAAGCTAATCCGCTTTTGGCTAGTCTTATGGAAGACTACATCTTAAACATTCGTGGCTTACTTGATGATGTAAATATTATGGAAAAACGTTTTTATGTGGTCGTGCCTTACTATATTTCTGGTATCTCAAAGGTCAATCTTTTCACCAAGCTTAGAGGTGCCACCCAGGTGACTGGTGAAGTCACCCAGACGACTACTGAGTACGAGCAACGAAAGCGTGATCTTTTACAAAGAACCAATCAAGTAGCCCAGGGTTTGGGCCAGGTCGGAGTACGTTCGGCTGTGCTTAACACTCAAGAAGTGATAGAGCTTTTTTATAATTCATATAACATTTCAGAATCGCAAGCTCAAAATCTTACCTCAGTAGAAGATGTTAGCTCTGCGGCCGTCACACGGCAGGGTGGGCCGCCCTTTGTTCACCCCCCTAGAGCGGTAGAGCAGGCTCCAAATGATCTTTTTGCTGCCGCTAGAGCCAAGAGTGCAGCTCAAGTCGCTACCCAAAACAACATTCCAGGGCCAGCTGGCCCACCGCCTTCAGGAATGAGGCAATAATGGCATTTGGAAACTCTAACAAACCAGCTAAGCTGACTCCTCAGCAACAAGCCCAAATGGCTGCTCAAGCCAATGCTGACCAAGTCTACCGCCAAGGGGTAGTCACGCTAAGAGATATTATTGCCCCTAGCTCTATTCAAATAGAATCAAACTATATAAGAATTGGTAGCCGATTTGCTCGTACGCTGTTTATTTATGCCTACCCCCGGTCACTTTTCACAGGCTGGCTTAGCCCTATTATAAATATTGATGAAATTGTTGACATCAGCCTCACAATTGAGCCAGTAGAGAGTAAAACAGTGCTAGACAATCTCAAGAAAAAGGTTGGGCAGCTCGAGGCTAGCCAGTCTATTAATTATGAAAAAGGCAAGGTTCGCGACCCTGGCCTAGAAGCCTCAATAAGTGATGCTGAAGAGTTACGCGACAAGCTACAGGTTGGTGAGGATAGATTTTTTAGGCTTGGTTTGTATGTGACTATTTACGGCAAAGATCTTGATGAACTAGACGAGCTGGTCAAAAAAATAGAAGCTATTTTTGGGGCTAGTCTTATATATACCAAGCCAGCGACTATTCAAATGGAACAAGGCTTTACCTCCACCTTACCTCTTGGTAGTGACTTGCTGGGTGTAAAACGCAATATGGACACTGGTGCGGTTTCAACAATTTTTCCTTTTACTACCGCCAATCTAAGCAATGAAGAAGGAATACTGTATGGTATAAACCGACACAACAACGGCCTGGTACTGTTTGACAGATTTAGTCTAGAAAACGCCAATATGACTGTTTTTGCAAAATCTGGTGCTGGCAAATCTTACGCTGTAAAACTTGAGGCCCTGCGCTCTTTGATGTTTGGAACAGAAATTATAATCATCGACCCAGAAAATGAATACAAGACGCTTTGCGACGCAGTGGGGGGTAGTTTTTTGCAGCTGAGCTTAGCTAGTGAAACTTATGTTAATCCTTTTGACATACCAACCGCGATAGACTCAGAAGAAGCCGACAACGCCCTAACAGCCAATATTATTATGCTACACGGCTTACTAAGACTTATGATGGGAGATATGGGTGCAGCTGAAGAGTCAGACTTAGATATAGCTCTTATCAATACTTATTCACAAAAAGGTATTACCAATGACCCTCTTACTCACACCGCTGAGCCGCCAGTTATGACAGATCTGTATAATAGCCTCAACGGAATGGGTGGTAACGGCCCGGCTCTGGCGGCTCGGCTTAGGCGTTTTACAGAAGGAACTTTTTCTGGAATTTTTTCAAGACAAAGCAATGTTGACTTGAACAATCCTTTTGTTGTTTTTAACATTCGTGATCTTGAAGATGAGTTAAGACCAATAGGCATGTATATTGTTCTTAACTATGTTTGGAACAGAGTAAAATCTGAGAAGAAAAAAAGAATGTTGATTGTAGATGAGGCCTGGCAGCTGATGCAATACCAAGACTCTGCAATGTTCTTGTTTTCAATTGCTAAGCGCTGCCGCAAATATTTCTTAGGTCTTACGACTATTTCGCAAGATGTAGAAGACTTTTTGAGCACTCGGCTAGGCAGGGCTATTGTCAACAATTCAAGTCTTCAGTTGCTTCTTAAGCAAAACCCAGCAGCGGTAGATATTGTTGCCGATACCTTCAAGCTCACCAGTGAAGAAAAAAAGCGCCTGAGTCAGTTTCCGGTTGGTGAAGGTTTGTTTTTCGCAGGATTGAGCCATATTATTCTAAGAATTATTGGTAGCCCCACCGAAGAGCAGCTTATTACTACCAACCCTCAAGACCTGCTAGATGCTGGTAAAAACATGGCTAGTGCCGTAACTGATGGTGAATAATAGATGCTGATATAGGGTACTGACAGCTAAAGATTATTTTTGATACAATATTAAAGTAGTAATAACTTCACGACAATATATTTATGCCTAAAGCTTCAGATCAAGAAAATAGCCCAAACAGCGCCCAGCCTAGCAACGGGGGCTTAAAAGAACCCTCAGACCTAGCTGTCAGCCCTGGAGCTAATAATAAGGGTGCGGCAAAACCTAAAGGTGCGGCTGATGCCGCTAAGAAATCTGTAGGTGGTATGGGTGCTGGTGGTATGGGTGGTGCTGGCGGTATGGTTGGTGGCGGTATGGGTAAAAGCATGGGTGGAGGTAGCCCAGAAGACATGGTGGCTGACAAGCTAGGTAAGGGCTTAGAAAAAAACAAGGGTGAGGCCGAAAAAAAAGTAGATAAGGCAGCTGGTAAGGCTGCTGAGGCTGGTATTACTGCTGCTACGGGCGGCCTTGGTGCCGGCACTGTTGCAAAAGTTGGTGGTAAGGTTGTTGAAAAAGTTGGTGTTAAAAGACTAGCTAAAGCTTCAGTAATTATAATTATAACGCCACTTATTATTTTTGGTTTTTTAGTATCCTATATCTTGAATGGTGGAGCCTGGGATGCTCTTAAGAGTGTAATGACAGATGCAAAAGCCCGAGAGTTCGTAATAACAACTGCTGGCAACTGGGCTGAAAGTACAGGTATGCCAGCTTTTACCACAGATATAGCTGTTGGTATTAGCAATTTTGTTGGTTTGGAAAGTGAAGGAGTGGCTAATGCTGCCGATACCACAGGGCTAAGGGTTCCAGAGCCCGGCTCTTTTGAAGAAAAAGTAAGTAAAATAGACTGGGCCAAAGCTCAGTTTCAGTACCAGGGTGAATCTAAAAATGACTGTAGCTACGAGTTTAAGCTCCAAAAAAGAATATTTGCCGACGGCGTAATAAGAAGTGTTCCTTTGTCGGTTGTAAATAAAAAGACTGGTGGCGAAACCCCAATCAGGGAAATAGATGGCAATGCCACTGCTGGGTACTGTATAGCCAAAAAATACCCGTTATTTAACATGCTATGGCGCCAACCAACAGCTAGAGAATTAAACAAAAAAGCCGATATCGCTCTTAGCTATGCTGCGCCAAAAGACTCACCAGAAATAAACACTAACTCGACTGATACCAAAAAATACGTTCGCGACAAAACGCTAGAGAGAGTAACAACCAAAAAAGACGCTGAAAAAACAATTACTTTTGAGAGCAAACAGAAAGAAATAGATAAACTCACCCAGCAGTATGAAAATGTTAAAGATAGACTCCCAGATGTAAAAGCAGATAAACTTAACAACCCAAGCAGCTCAGACAACATCAATGTTCAAGAAGGTATCAACAAAATGTACCAGGCCATGAAAGACGGTACCGACCCCTATGATATAAATGTAGCAGAATACATAAGTATCCCCGCAAAAGACTCTGCTCCTAATGGAAGTGAAGCTGAAAAAGAAGCTGTTAAGCTAAATCTTGCTCGCACTATTTGCCCTTTCGCCTGGGGTTTTAACGACACATCCTCACCAGAAGGTAAAAAAAATGCCCGTCTATCTATTCAAGCTAGACTGACTGGAGCCCAGCGTGGTGCTGTCAAAAATCTCACTCTCACCGACACCCGCCAGGCAGACGCCTTAAGTAACAATGAAAGTAACGCTAGTATTACCCAAAACGACAGCTGGGCTTCTTCTACAGCTTACTCGCTAGATGTCTATAACTCAGACAGTGGCATACAGATCAACCCAGAAGCCACTCATAATACCGCCTATAGTGCCAAAAAAGGTAGGCCAGCTGCTGAAGCTGTATTTAGTAGTATCGTGTCTGCTTGCGATGATGTTTCTACAGATGGCTTTTTTGAAAAGGTCGGTTTTGGTACAGGTGATAATTTTAATAAAGCCTATGCAGATTTAAAAAATCTTATTATAGCCGACGCCCCACCAAGCTTTGGCTTGAAAGAGGGAAGTTTTGGTATGGAACAAATAATAACAGCTTTTATGCGCACCGGCTCAAATACTGGGGTTTCTGGATTAGAGCCGGGGCCAGACAACTATAATCGCCAGAGTATGGGCTACCGCCAACTCATAAACGACTATACTATTTCTACTGGAGGGCGATTTTTGTCAGAAGAAGAAGCAAAAAATTTAGCGCTTAGAGCTGACGGTATGAATAGACAAATGCAAAAAGACCGGGGTATTGCATACCGGCTGTTTGACACTAGCAATATCAATTCTTTAGCAAGTATTTTTCAGCAGAATACCCTTACTCCAAAAACCACTAGAGTTGCTCTAGTAGCTAGCTTCAAATCTTTACTTAACCCAATAAGATCGCTTGCAAGTATACATAGTAATCTCAGCTTCTACCTGGCTGGCAGTCGCAACAAAGCCTTTGCCGCCGACAATACCGGAGACCAGTACTTTGCGATAGATACCGCTGGCTTCACTCCTCAAGAGCTAGTCCTGAGCCCAAAAGAAAACTATGAGATAATTGACAAAATTAAAAAAGGTAGCTCGGAGCAAGATAAAGCCGATCAGATAAAGTTTAGTCACTACGATGCTTGCTTTAAAGAAAAAATATCTAGTAAAATTCTACTAGAAACAACAGAAGGAGAAAAGTATCCGTTTAAGTACTATGACTTTGAAGTAGACCCTGCGCCAGAATCAGAATACACCAAAAAAATGGATTGTCGATTTGTTTTGGTAGAAGCTACAGACATTAATAACCCATTGCACTTAAAAGCTATTAGATACCGAATGTACACTTACTACAACTACCAAATAGATTTTTTGACCAAGCTAAGTAGTGAGGAGAGTGATGATAGTATCTACGCAAACAGCTCTACCCCAGCGGGTGCGACGGGAGATGCGGCAGCCGGAACAGCTCCCCCAGGAGCTCCAGGTGACACAACAGCACTGGTTTGCCCACCAGGCACAGAAGATGGTGGTACAACAACGGTGTATGGTCTGAGTAAAGCACCAAAATACAATATTAGGCTTTGTAAGGTTGGGGTAATTACAGTCAATGCATCTATCGCGGCAAATCTCAAAGCTCTACTTGATGCTGCCAGCGCTTCTGGAATAAATTTTGGGGGAGGTGGGTTTAGAGATTACGAAGGCCAAATACAAGCTAGAATACGAAATAAATGTCCAGATGTTTATACTGCTGGCTCTGGCTCGTGTGCTGTACCAACAGCTAGGCCTGGTGAGTCTAACCACGGCAGTGGTGAGGCGATAGATTTTACTCAAAATGGAGGTACCCTTACCAAGGGCTCGAGTGGATTTAATTGGCTTGCAGCTAACGCCAGTAAATATTTCTTAATAAACTTAGCTTCAGAACCTTGGCACTGGTCGGTGAATGGAAACTAAAAATATTAGAATACCCTCCACTAAGGTTATTGCCGCAGTGGTAGTAATACTAGTTTTGTCTGCTTTAGCATGGTTTCTTGTACCTAAGTCTAAGCTCAAAGTAGAAGTAAGCCAGCCGGGCTTTACGATATCAATTGATGGTGACAATAAAAATATAAATAGCGGAGATACTATATCATTGCGGGCGGGAGAGCATATTTATAGCATTTCAAAGTATGGCTATAAATCAAAAGACGGGGTTTTTGTTTCAAAAGATTTTGAAACCTCAAGTATTAATACAGAACTAGTAGCTATTCCAATAATAGAGCTAGAATATAAAGAATTTTATAATGATTTTGGGATAAATGCGAAAGTTATAGAAGAACTTAAGCCCCAAAATGGCTGGATTGTTGCTAGAATACTACTAGACCAAAAGCTTGATACTAAAAAAATAGTGGTCTTTAAAAAAACCAATGATTTATGGAAAATAGCAGCTCAAGGTGGAGAATATAACACAACTGAGGGTGGTAGCTATATTAATCCTGAGCAACTATCTAGCCTGCCCAGAGACATAGATAACTGGTTAAGAAATAATAATTTTATTAAAGATGTTAGTAGCTTTAATTTTGATGGAGACTAGCAAAATGAAGATATTTAAAAACATACTAATTATTTTTGGGCTAGCGCTTATTGCGTCACCTACC
>Ga0335396_10000935_pt1 | contig 39205 bp, 35 predicted proteins | sample FRY02_FD_205743 | JGI IMG/M metagenome (GOLD analysis project Ga0335396, IMG submission 205743) | Freshwater microbial communities from Lake Fryxell liftoff mats and glacier meltwater in Antarctica - FRY-02 (spades assembly) (version 2) | ecosystem: Environmental > Aquatic > Freshwater > Ice >... | reverse complement strand
GAAAAAGAAAAATAATTGTGACGAAGCCATGAGTCTTTGCCTTCTTTAGGTAGAGTTCGCGAAAAAGGTTTGGCAAGGCAGAAAATATGAGTATTACCTTCGTTATGGCCTGAACCAGCGGAAAATCCCTACCACACCGACTCGCGACATTCCCCTACAATCCACTCAAACAGTCCCCGCCGCCTTTCGGGCATCCGTCGAGATTCTGGCGATGCAAATGGTTACCTCTACACAGTCATGTCTTACCCATCGGAGAGTGTCATGCTGCTGATTCAAAGATCGCTGCGGTTTTTGTTACTCCTAGTGATCGCGTTGACCTTGGGGCCTTTGGCGCGGGCCCAGTCGGGTTCGGCCGTGACTGCGGTGGAGGAAGCCGCTATTGAGGCGAGCATCAAGGATCTCCCCACCCAGTGGTCGACCGCATATCTGAAGAACGATACCTCGATTCTCGAGCGAATCTGGGCTCCCAAATTTTATCTATGTCGAGCCATCGGGGCACCGCTTCACGAAGGCTGAGGGGATCGACTCGCTCAAAAATGTGGGAGGGCGTCACACGGTCTCGGAGTCCAGTTCGATTGACGTGCGGGTGTATGGCGGCGGCACGGTGGCCGTCGACATCGGCGACTACAAGAAATCCGGCACTGACAAAGACGGCAAGGCGTTCGATCGAAGATCACGGTTCACCAATGTCTGGGTGCTCAAGGACGGCACTTGGAAGTGTGTCAGCGGTCACGCTTCGACAATCCCTAAGCAGCCGTGATGCAGCGTGGATGCCCCCCGCCGCGATCGTTTTGTGCCGTAAACCGCTCTCATCTTTGCTCTCTAACCTCGGTTACCGGCCAATGCATGTGCATGGTCGTCGCCTTATCACTCGGTAGACCATTGGACCTGTCGCTTCTCATCACCATCGGGCTGATTTTCCTAGCCACATCCATTGGTGGCTATGTGAGGTCTCGGATCAGGGACCGATGCCTCACCTCCTTCGAGGGTTTTTCTATCACGCTGGAGAAGATGAACGGCAAAGTAATCTATGGCAAGATGCGGCTAGCACCGACGGGCATGGAGTTTGTCTATCCAGACAGGGGCCGCATTGACGGCCCCATCAAGACAACCAGCCTGCTATATGCCGCTGAGTACAAGTAGATACAGGCGATCTTTCGCTACGAGGACAACCTCACCTCAAAGGAGCGAATCGCCCGCGATCGTGATGGCGCCCGCTCGTATCGATGGACTGTTGGCTGAGCGTGAGTCGCGGCTGCGGAAGGATCTTCAGAGTGATCCAAACGATGCCCAAGGAGCGGCCAACCTCGGCGGTCTGCTCATTAAGAAACGGGAATTTGCCGAGGCAGCGCCGTGGTTGAAAAAAAGCACTCACTTCTGAAAAGTCGCTTCCCGACGGTGGCAGTCGGGCCCGGATGCAACTCCGCGAGTTGGCGCGGCGACTTGATGAACATAGCGATAATCAAAGGGGCCAAGAAGGGTTGGCTCCAGGATCCGCAGGCCGCAATCCGGCTGCATTAGAAGGCCAGCAATGGCTCAGCGGCCCCCTTCGACGGCCGAGCAAAGATCGGGTATACTTTTCGCCAGCGACATTCAAAAAGCCAAAGATGTGGCATCGATTTGTCGATTTTAGGATACGGTTTACGACAGAGTAAAAGCCATAAGTTATTTGTGTAAAAAGACTTACGGAGGGTAGGCGAATGGTTAGCGGCCACACTGGAAATGTGGTGCCCCGTAAGGGGTTGCGGGTTCGAGCCCCGTGCCCTCCGCTTCTCAAGTTCAGAGGAAAACGATTCGACGATGGCGGTTCTGCTGGATATCAAAAATGCCTCGAAACGCTACGGCGATCAGGTTTTGCTCGACGATGCCTCGGCCACAATCACCGACGACGGCAAGGTTGGGTTTGTAGGCCGTAACGGCGCTGGCAAAAGCACGCTTTTGCGGGTGATCCTCGGTGAGGAAGAACTTGACGGCGGAGAAGTGATTCGTCATCCCAAGCTACGACTGGGCTACCTCCGCCAGCACGACCCATTTTTGCCAGGTGAGACGGCGCTTGAATTCCTCATGCGAGACAGCGGCCAGCCCGACTGGAAATGTGGTGAAGTCGCTGGGCAGTTCGAACTCAAAGGATCGTATTTCAGCGGACCAGTCGCCAAGCTCTCCGGAGGCTGGCAGACTCGCGTTAAGCTGGCCGCCCTGCTTCTGCATGAACCAAATCTGCTGCTACTCGATGAGCCAACCAACTTTCTCGACTTGCGCACGCAAATTCTTCTGGAACACTTTCTGCGCGGGTATAAGGAGTCGTGTCTCATCGTCTCGCACGACCGGGCGTTTCTCGGCTCCACCTGCGATCAAACGCTCGATCTATCAAATGGGGTGCTGACGATGTACCCAGGCAGAATCGATGCATTTTTGGAATACCAGAAGGATCAGCGGCTGCATGTTGAACGCACCAACGCTGCTGTGCTTACCAAGCGACGTCAGCTTGAAGACTTTATAGCCCGCAACAAGGCGCGAGCCTCGACCGCATCGCGGGCTAAATCGAAGAGCAAGCAGCTTGAGAAACTAGAGTTTGAGGAAGTGGCCGTGGACGCACCGCTAGCGGCAATTCGCTGCCCGAGTGTATCGCCCCGCAGAGGTCCGGCTGTCCGCTGCCGCGATCTGGTGATCGGCTATTCAGGCCACGCCATTGCTTCGGGCATTGAGGTAGAAATTGTGCATGGCACGCGAGCTGCCATTGTAGGCGACAACGGTCAGGGCAAGACAACATTTTTGCGCACGCTCGTCGACTCTCTCAAACCCGTGAGCGGCGAAGTGAAGTGGGGCTACGGCTGTGAGATCGGCATCTATGCACAGCACGTCTACACAAGCTTGCCCCAAGATCAGACGGTACTCGACTATCTGGAGCGGGCCGCAGTGATCGGCACCAAGTCGCAGCGGATTTTAGACCTAGCCGGGGCGATGCTTTTTCGCGGTAACGCTGTCCAAAAAAAAATCCCGGTTCTTTCCGGCGGCGAACGGGCTCGGCTCTGTCTGGCGGGTCTGCTGCTGGGGCCCTTCAATGTGCTTGTGCTCGACGAACCAGGCAACCACTTGGATGTGGAAACAGTCGACACGCTGGCAAGTGCACTGCTTGAGTATCAAGGCACTTTGATTTTTACCAGCCACGATCGATCATTCATGAAAACGGTGGCGACGAATGTGGTTGAGGTGAAGGATGGCCGCGTGACCAACTATCTCGGCGACTACGCGCAGTATGTGGCCGCTGTGACCAGCGAGATTGACGACGCGGAAACGGCCGCGGCCGGTGGCGGCAAGATATCCTCGGGAAAAGCGTCAACGCCTAAGGCTGCCGTGGCAAAACAGCGTGGCGGTTTGGAGCAACTGCCGGTGGCCAAAGCAGCGCACCGCAATGAAAGAGATGCTCGCAAGGAGACCGCTCAACTCGAAAGAACGATTGCCCGACTAGACGCTGAAAAAAGCCAGCACCACACAAAGCTCATGGAGACGGTCGATCCAGCGGAGGCGTTGCGGATTCATAACGAGATGACGGCTGTCGCCGAGAAACTCGCGGCTGCGGAAGAACGTTGGTTGGCATTGCAAGAAGAGCTTGTCAGCTAGCATTCGATACCGATGCAGAAGCGATAGCTACAAAAAAGCGCTGAGTGGACATGGACAACGGAATCTGGCGTGGGGTAAAAACTTATTCCTCACCTCACCGCTATTCTCAATCGATTCGAAATCTTCTGGACGCGTGACCAGCGCGATCGGCCGCGTGGGGATTCCACGAGCTGCTAGAAATGAGCAGCGATCGAGCAACTCCAAGGGCGATTCATAAAAAGCTGGCAGATCGGTAAACGATTCGTGGACATCAATCAGAGCCACTCCCCGCATGCCGGGCAGTTGGTAGAGTAGCGACCAGCCGTAAATATCTGACCGAAGGGTTGCCTGCCAATTGCGAGATCGTTGTGAATGCCCAGGGCTTTGCACATGCGTGTCAGTTGGCCCGCTCAGGCGAAACTGGCTGCTAAAATCATCCGGCGTGATCAGGGCAAGGCCCACCCGGCAGCGAACTCCAGCAGCCAGGTGTCGCCTAACGACCTGCTCAAGACTTGCCACCTTGCGAGGTGTTCGAGGCTGAAGCCGACCATTGGCTGTCACGGCCACCTGCCACCGCTCGTCCCGACCATGCCGCTGTTCAAAAAGAATTGGCCCCAATACAAATGGCTTGGTAACCTTTGTTTTAAAAGGCACAGCCCCGTCTCTTTCCGTGGCTAGCAGTGGACTCTCGGAAACGAGTCTCATTCGACCCGACACGATTGAAAATGGCTGTCTCAACATGCACCTCTAAGATCTGAGTAAAAGCTCTCTGGCACAAGCCAAACCCTAACAAGTGAAGCGGACAACCTTGGTCCCAGGGGACATGCGGAATTCAAAAATGACACGGAATCCTTAAAACCGCTGAAAAAGAAGCCCCGGGAGTGTAGCCTAGAGGGCTCAAAGACCACGGCAGCGATCCCCAACCGCTCCCTAAAGTCGATAGAACTCATCATTCCTGCTTCGGGGCCCCCTTTTTCCATGGACTCGATTAGCCGTCACGAACAGTTGCTGCGAGTTTTTCATCTCATCGATATTTTGTTTGGTGCCAGCCAATCGCTGACCACAGCAGAGCTCAAAAGAGCCTTGCAAAAGCGCGGCGTTATCGATGAAATGTCTGATAAAAACATCCGTCGCGACATCGAGTTTCTGGGACGATTTGGCTATTGCATCAAGCGGTCAAAGAAGCGAACGGTGAAAGGCACTCTGTGTCAGGCCTGGGCCATCGAAGTCGGTCGTGGGCTCATTGAACTTACCGGCCCGACGATCTCGTTGCCGGAACTGTTGTCGCTCGCGGTTGCACGCGATTTCCTGGCCCCGCTGGCAGGCACATTTTATTGGCGGGGGATCAGTCAATTGATTGCCAAAATCGAAACGATTGCCACACCCGAGCTTTTGGCCTATGTCGAGGAGCACAAGGATGGACTTGTCATCCATCCCAAGGCCACTGCCTCAAAATATCGCGATCGAACGTTGACAGCAATCAATCGTGCGATCCGCAACACGTTCGAACTGACAATCCGCTACACAAGTCTCGCAACTGATGCTCCCAAGACCTATGTCATTCATCCAGAGGCGCTGGTGCTCTATGATGGCAGCATCTACATCGCCGGTTACTTAGCGACCGATTTAGGCAAGCGGTCGTCCAAGGCGACGGCTGAAAGGCGACTGAGCGGCAATGTGACAGGCCCGTCAAAGAATGCCACGGAGGCGATACGCTTTTTTAAAGTTGACCGCGTCATCGATGCCAAACCATCGTCGCGCACATTTGAGCGTCGGCAGATTTCAGTTGAAACTCTGCTGGCCGATAGCATCACGATGTACCGCTCAGAAACGCCGCCGCGTCGCTACCGAATCCACATCGCCGCCTCTCGGGCGCGTTGGGCGTGCGAAAAACCGTTTCACCCACGGCAGAAAGTGGAGCGTCAAGCCGACGGCAGCGTGATCCTTAGCATCGATCGAACGTGGGACGAGGAGATGATTCCTCAACTGCTAGGCCTAGCCGACTGCGTTGAAGTGCTGGAGCCCCAGGATGCACGCGATCGTATGCTGGAAATAACCCAGAAGATTGCGGCCAAATATATCTGCCATCATGTGCGGTCGTTCGATGCTCTTGTGGCCAGTCTCTCAACAGAAAAAGATTTCTAATGCGCTGGTTTTGGATCGACCGATTTACAAAGTTTGTTCGACAGAGTCACGCCACTGCGATCAAGAATGTGACGCTGGCAGAGGAGCATCTTCACGACCATTTTCCGGGTGCGTCGATGATGCCAAACACGCTTGTGCTGGAGGGTATGGCACAGACTGCTGGGCTGTTAGTGGCCGATGCGATTGACTACCAAGAGCAGGTTGTGCTGGCGAAAGTGGGAAGTGCAACATTTCAATTCGATGTGTTTCCTGGCGACACACTCCAATATCAAGCGGAGATTGTAGAAATGATGGCTGGCGGATCAATCGTTCGCGTGACCAGTCGCGTCGGAAATCGCCAACAGGGCGAGGCCGATCTTTATTTTGGGCATGTTGCCGCAAGTGCATCAGTGCCGCGACTGTTCCACACTGACGGTATGGTGCGCTGGCTGGACAGCTTGCGGATCTTTGACGTCGCCGTCAACATGGATGGCAGCCCAGTCATCCGCAACGAAAACTGGCAGGGTTGATCCACTCATCGAGCGACGGCCTTTTTTTAAAATCCCCCGCAGGATCCGTGGTTTTTAAAAGAGCTGAGACCGGTTCGAGAATCGCATTGAGTCGCTGTCGATGCCTGTTTGACGGCAACGCCACTCCCTCTGCGGCCTCGAAAAGGGTGCTTACGGCGGTTTTGAGCCGCCGTAAGCACCCCAGACCCTTCCTTCCGGAAAAGCCCGTAGGCCGAGCGAGGGAGAGTTGGCGGCCCGTATTATTGAAAGCCACCGCCACAAGCCGGGCCTCAGCCCGACTGGCCGATCTCTTGCGCTACCCGAGCTGGAATGTACCTACAGATTCTGCTGAGGAGGCTTCATGAATGGCTTTGGTCGCTGCCAGCGAGATGCCAATCGATTACACTTTCTTCAGCCGCTTATGAGTGAGGGCAGAATTGTCTGAGCGGTTGGTTCTTGCCTTACACTGCGAGACTCTAGAAATGCCAAACACATTTTCTGTTCCCGTGTTTAGCCGCTTGGCAGACCTTCTGGCTGCGGCTCCAAAGGCAGAATTGCATGTGCACATCGAGGGCACTCTTGAAGCGGAAATGGCGTTCGTTATCGCAGATCGCAATGCCATAACCCTGCCCTTCGAGTCGCCGGCAGCAATGCGGAAAACCTTTGGGTTTACCAGCCTGCAGAGTTTTCTGGATGTCTACTACGCCGCCGCCAGCGTGCTTCGTACCGAGGAAGATTTCTTCGATCTGGCGTGGGCATATTTTCTCCGTATCAAGAACGATAATGTCGTACACGCAGAAATATTCTTTGACCCGCAAACGCATACCTCTCGCGGCGTGGCGTTTCAGACTGTCGCTCAGGGGCTTTGCCGTGCAATTGAAAAAGCCCGCTGCGAATTGGGCATCTCTGCCATGCTGATTCTCTGTTTTCTGCGACACCTGTCGCAGCGCGAGGCCTTTGAAACTCTCGAACAAGCCCAGCCATTTCTGCAAAACGTCATAGCTGTAGGACTCGATTCGAGTGAACGAGGAAATCCAGCTGAAAAGTTCACCGATGTCTTTGCGGCCTGTCGTCGCTTAGGCCTCCATGCCGTCGCTCATGCTGGCGAAGAGGGCCCAGCAGCCTCGATTACCAACACGCTTGAGTGCCTGCATGTCGAACGCATCGATCACGGCGTAGCCTGCCTCAAAGACAAAGCCGTTGTCAATCGATTGGTGCGAGAGCAGATTCCGCTGACCGTCTGTCCACTTTCCAATGTCAAGCTACGCGTGTTTGGGCGGATGGCTGATCACAATCTGCCTCAGTTGCTTGATGCCGGCCTACGGGTCAGTGTGCATTCAGATGATCCGGCCTACTTTGGCGGTTACCTCAATCACAATCTGCTCGAGGCCTTTAGCTCGCTGCCCCTCTCGGCTACCGATGCCTACACACTCTTGCGCAATAGTTTTCAATCCAGCTTCTTGCAGCAGAGTGAAAAAGAGCGGCACATCAGCCGGCTCAGTGAAGTCTTTGCCGAACAGAGGTTTCACCCCTCATAAAAGTTAGCCGCTTGGGCGGTTGCTGGCTTTTACACTGGCTGAAGTGATGCATTCTTCAATCGCAGCCAGCGGCACCGCGATCCAATCAGGCCGGTTGTTGCTCTCGTAGGCCAGTTCGTAAATCGCCTTATCGAGTTTGTAAAGTGCTAAAAGCTGTGCGGCTTGCCGAGGCTCTTTGGGCCACCACAATTGTCCCCGGGCGACTGCAGTGTACGCTTTTAAAAAGCAGGCTTCTAACTCGGATGCAGTTCGGGACAGAGCAGGCCCGCTCATGCCCGTGGATGCGTGCCGGAGTAAATAGTCAAACGACCGACACATTCCAGCCACATCCTTGAGAACGCTGGACTTGGTGCGACGCTCGGTGAGCGATCGGCTCGGCTCGCCTTCAAAGTCAATCACCCAGAGAGTTGTATCGCCCGGGCTGATGAGAACCTGCCCCAAGTGGTAGTCGCCATGAACGCGAATCGCAAGCGATTCAGAATCAATTTCCACGAGCGACTCCAGCCGAGCAATAATAAAATCGCTGGCCGTCACGACGCTCTGAAGGCGTTGTTTGATGGCAAGAGAGAACTGCGAACATGGTCTGGATAGTTGGGCAAAAACCTGCCGAGCGTGATCGACCATGCCGGTTGCCACTGCCTGCCTGTCGCTTTTGCTTGTTGGCTGTGGCGAGAATGCCGAGATGTCGTTCCGCGAGCCGAGCTGGGTGTGCATTTCGGCGGTTATTTGCCCCAGCATTGCGATCAGACGAAAGATTGATTCGCCAGAGCCACCGGCCAAGCCTCCTGCGGCAAAAAGCGATCCGAGGCGGTCCCATGCGGATGTGCATCCAGGCACAAAGGCGTGTATCGTGGCGATGGCCCTCGACAAGGGCGGGCTTTTGTCACTGAAAGACTCGATCCATCCCAGTAGGCCAGGCGTGCCTGACCACGGCGCGTGCTCCACGAAAAAAGTGCCGATCTCAACCTCGGGTTGAATCCCCGCGCGGCAGTGCCGCAGAAGCTTGATCATCCAGGCCTGTCCTCCTGATCGCACCAGAGCCGAAGAATTGGAAGCGTCGCAGCCGAGCGCCGTCACTTCCGGAAGGAATTCGGGCAGACGCTGCGTTCCAGACGCCAGGCAGTGGCCACGTAGCCAGCCAATGCGAGTCGGCAACTGCTGGCCAGTGAGCCCCAATCGGAGCAGCCAGTGGGCAAAGGCTGGTGTAAATGCTGCATCGCAAAGGGCCATAGACGGATTGGTCGCCGCGGCAATTGGCACGACTAATGTGAGCGGTGAGCGATTGGATTCGCTCATCTCCACGCTGACGATCGCCAGGAACAGTCTGTCGGCACCATCGGAAGTGGCATCATCGAAAGCTATACAATCAAGAAGCGTGATTCGCTTGATCGACTGACCTTTGGCAGAAAACCAGCGAGCCTCCGGCAGCCACGAGGCAATGGTATCAATAATCGCTGCGTCATCCAGAGCGTGTGTCATGTCTAGGCGAGTCTTTTTAAACCGCTGTGCCAAAAAGGCCCGAGTGTGGAGCGAGCGGCACCCTTCACGACAGTGGCGTGAGACGAAAAACTTTTACAGGTTGCAGGGGTGTGCATTCGATAGTAATTCCGATCACAAGGTCAGGGATCGACCAAGTCTTGTCGCTACCGGTGAGTAAGTCGTGAGTCTCAACAAACTGTGTGTCGACCAGATCAAGCAACAAAAGGTTCAGTGTGAGCAGGCCGCTCTGCGAAGTGTCTGGATGGAGATTCACCACAATCACAATGCGATTGCCGCTGGCAGGATCGTATCGACTCCACGCCAGCAATGCGTCGTTTCCAATCGGTTCAATCTGCAATGCCCGGACTCGTGAAAGCGCCCGTTCGTCACTGCGAATCGCGTTGAGTTGCGTGATAAACGAAGCCAGACTCAAAGCGCCGTCGCGATGCCAGACTTTGATCTCATATTTTTCTGAATCGAGATATTCTTCACTGCCGTTCTCACGGGGAGTGGCAGCGAGGAGTTCCATGGCCGGCCCGTAGATGCCCCAGTTGCCGACCGTCAGAGCCGCTAATGCCAGTCGCACCTGAAACATTGCGCGGCCCCCATTCTGGAGCGTGTGATGGAGGATGTCGGGAGTGTTGGGCCAGAAGTTGGGCCGGAAAAATTCAGCGATCGGCGGCGTTGTGACCTCGCGGAGGTAGTCCGATAACTCCTGCTTTTCAACGCGCCAGGTAAAATACGTGTAGGACTGTGTGAAGCCAAGCTTGGCAAGACGGTACATCGTCTTGGGCCGGGTGAAGGCCTCGGCTAGAAAAAGGACCTCGGGGTGGGTGCGGTGAATATCGGTAATGAGCCATTCCCAAAACGCAAAGGGCTTGGTGTGGGGATTGTCGACGCGAAAAATCTTCACCCCCTTCTCGACCCAAAATCGCACCACGGCGCCAAGCGCATCCCAGAGTTTGTGCCGCTGGTCACACTGAAAATCAAAGGGCACTATATCTCGATATTTCTTTGGTGGATTTTCCGCATATTGGATCGTGCCGTCGCTGCGATGTCGAAACCACTCGGGATGTTCACGAACCCACGGATGGTCGGGAGAGCACTGGACTGCTAAATCGAGGGCCAATTCCATCCCGAGCATCTCTGCTCGCCTTCGCAGGCGTTCAAAATCAGCAAATGTGCCGAGTTCTGAATGGATGGCCGTGTGGCCCCCCTCCGCAGCCCCGATCGCCCACGGACTGCCGACATCCCCATCTGCCGCCGACGCCGCATTATTTCGACCTTTGCGAAAGGCGCGGCCAATCGGATGAATGGGTGTGAGATAGAGCACATCAAATCCCATCGCGGCGATCGAGTCAAGTTGTGCGGCGAGATCATTGAGCGTGCCGTGTCTACCGGCCACTGGCCCCCACGAGCGTGGAAACACTTCGTACCACGCGCTCTTGTTGGCTCGCTGGCGATCGACCCAAACAGCTCGAGGGCTTTGGAGCTTCGTGTCATCGCGACGGTCGGCGTAGAGCAGCATCAGTTCCCGTAGACGATCGCTTTGGATGACTTCGGGCCATGATGGGTTTTGCAGTTTCAAAGCCATGGCATTGATCTCAGCGGCCACTGTCGGGTCGGCGGCATGGGCGCTAGCAGCTACGAGTAACGCCCCGTCGGCCAACGCTACGCGCAGATCCTCGCCGGCATCGCGGCGGCGAGCCAGGTCCCTTAGCCATGTGGCGAACGCGTCGATACGAGCTGTGATTTGGTAGTGCCAGAGACCAACCCGATCGGCTAAGAAAGATGCCTGCCAGCGGTCGTTGCCCAAACATTCCATCGGAAGAGTCATCCACTGGCCAGCCTCGCCCTGCCGCACCAGAAGTTGGCAGTCCAACTCGTCGTGGCCGTCGCAGAGAATGTCGGCCTCAACCAGGATGACATCGCCAATCAATCGCTTAACGGCAAAGCGTCCCGCATCGATTTCGGGGCTGACGCGATCGATGACAACACGCTGCTTCAGAGGGTGGGCCAAGGCTCCAGATTTTTCCACCACGCGATGCTCCGCTGCGAGGCTTGTTGCGAAGGGATTCAATGAAAACGATTGAACGAAGCAGGGACAAGAGAGAATCGATATAAACTCCTCGTCATGATGCCGGTGAGCACGAGCCGAAAGTCTAGGAAGATTCTCCGAATCACGCGACGGGACATTTTTATTTATAACGGTTTTATTGCAAACCGAAATGGAGCCTGCAACGGCCAATGCTCAAGCGAACCCAAGCGATTGCGATCGATGTGCCAATGGACGGCCGCCTGCGTTCGGCTATCTGCTGTGTAAGTCAGGCACCGCCGCCGCCGCGTGGCTGGCCGCTGGTGCTGGCTTTTCACGGCGGACAGAGTCACCCGGAATTCATGCGCAGGTTTTCCGGGCTGGATGATCTGGCCGAAACGAACCGGGCCCTTGTGGTCTATCCTGCCGGCACTGGATCCAGAGAAGGTTTGCTCACATGGAACGGCGGCAACTGCTGCGGGGAGGCTTTTCAGGATAAGTCGGACGATGTTGGGTTTGTCAGGCGACTGCTCGCTGCGGTGGCGGCACGATTTCCAATTGATTCCCTGCGTGTGCATGCCACAGGCATGTCCAACGGAGCGATGATGGCCTATCGCGTGGGAGCCGAGATGGCCGACGCGATTGCCTCGATTGCACCGGTGGCCGGGCCCTTGGCGCTCGCGACAATACGGCCCGTTCGGCCAGTCTCTGTGCTTCACTTTCACGGCACGCTCGATCAATTCACGCCCTTGGAAGGGGGCGTTGGCCGCCGCAGCGTGACGCGAGTGCACCACCGCCCCATTCTGGAGGGCCTGCTGGACTGGGTGCAGGCCAACGGATGTTCCCCTGATTGTGACAGCGAAGCGATTCCCTGCAGCGATGATGGCATCACAATTATGCGTTACTCATGGCAGCAGAGGGCCGAACAAGCCCGGGCTCTCGATGGCAGCGAAGTTATTTTCTACAGACTCCAAGGGGGGGGCCACACATGGCCAGGCCGACCCTCGGAGCTGTTTCTCTTGGGCCCCTCGGCAGTCTCACTTGACGCCAATCAGATTCTCTGGAACTTCTTCGAGAAGCACCCAAAACCGGCTGCCGAAGCGACGGCTTTAGCCTGAGATCCAGATTTGGTTAGAGTTTGAGAGCGGCGCTCTATGTCTATCTGACCTGACAGCGAGGACTCAATTCTTCCAAGGAGCTTACAGTATGATTGAAAAATTAGAGCGACGAGTGTTTCTGAAAACCTGTGGAGCCGTTTTAGGTTCTGGCATCGGAGTGGCCACTGTGGCTGCCGAAGTAGCGAAATCGGGTGCCGAAACAGGGCCAAAAAAGGCGCCAGAAAAACGCTATCAAAATGGCACCAGTCCGTGGCCCTTGTGTCTCGACACGGCCACGATTCGTCCAGCGGCCCTCGAAGACAAGATTCGGATTGCCGCAAAGGCAGGCTTTGATGCAATCGAACCCTGGGAGGGGGATTTGCACGATTTCGAAGAAAAAGGGGGAGACCTCAAAGACCTCGGCAAGCGGATTCGCGATCTAGGACTGTTTGTGCCTAGCGTTATCGGCCTCTGGAATGCGATCCCGGCAACGCAGGAGGCGTTTGATCTTTCGCTCGTTGATTCCAGGAGGCGGATGCGGCAGGCGTCGGCCATTGGGGCCGAGCACATTCAAGTGGTGCCGCAACCCGGACGGCCCTGGCAGGAGTTTGATGCAAAATGGGCGGCCGACCGCTACCGCGATTTGCTCACGATCGGCATCGAGGAGTTTTCCATCAAGCCGGCGCTTGTGTTTGTCCAGTTCCTGCCAGGCTGTGCGAGGATGGGCCAGGCAGCGGCAATCGCCATCGACTCGCAGCATCCCCAAGCCACGATCATCCCCGATGTCTTCCACATGCACATCGGTCACTCAGGGTTTGCGGGAATCAAGCACTTGCGAGGCGACTTCTTCGCGATCTTTCAATTCAACGACGCCCCTGCTGATCCGCCGCTGGAAAAACTGAAGGATGAACACCGAGTGTTTCCCGGCGATGGCATTTTGCCGCTGGTAGACATACTGTGCGATCTCAAGAGCATCGACTACAGGGGTTGCGTGTCGTTGGAACTCTACAACCCAGCCTATTGGCAGCGGAATCTCGAGGAGGTGGCTCGCGAGGGCCATGATAAAACACTGGCCGTTATTGCCAAGGCCATGGTCTGATACGCTCGCACAATTGTGAGTCAGTGATTGTAGGCGACATGCAGCGTCAGGCCGACTTTTTCAGCGATTGCCAGGGGCCCAGAGAGGCTTGATCTCTAGTCGATTCAGCACGCGTGGGGATGTCGCTGGAGTGTACGTCCTCACGCACGAGGCAGAGCGTTTTGGATGAGGCAGCAAAGGCACAGCCCACCTGGGCAACAGCATCCATCATACAAAGCAGCACTTCTTCTTGAACGGCTAAAAACTCAGTGGTGTTGCTTGTAAGCACAAACGCAAAAATCTCCACATCCAGTGACGACGCGGTGTGGGCGATCAATCGCGCCCGAGCGGGCTCATTGGCAATTCGCGGATGGTCAAGCAAAATCGCCTGCAGGCGAGGTATCAGCACGCGGAGTTGCGTGGCTGTCGCTGTAGAATCCAAATTGAGTATTGCCTTCAGCAGGATTTGATCGCGGCGTGAAAAGTTGACAAGTTGTAGTTTGGCAAATTCACTATTTGGCACCGAGATCACGGTGCGATCGGCGCCGCGTATCCGCGTGGATCGCAATCCGATCTGTTCTACCTTGCCGCAGATTGATCCAAACTGGCAGTCATCGCCGATTCGTACCGGCTTGTCGGCAAAAAGGACGATGCCAGCAATGAGATTTTCAATTGTGTGTTGCGATGCCAATGCAACCGCCAGTCCACCCACTCCCAAACCCGCGATGAGTGGAGCGATTGAAATTCCCATCGAATCGGCCCCCGCGATTACCAGGCCCGTAATCGCCAGGAATGTACTGATCTGGCAGCCTAGTCGCACCAACTGGCTGTCGATCGTGTCCGGCCGTAATCCACGCGTGTGGATCAAGAGATCAGAGAGCTGTTTCATGCCAACAAAGACTGCTGTAATCACGCCTGTAAACATGACAACTCTCAAGCAAATCTTGAGGATAAAGAGCAACTCTCCGGTCAGCCGAATCTGTGAAGTTAGCAGAAAGTCGGCTACGAGCGACGAGCCAATGATTGCCAGAGGAAAAATAAACGCGATGAGTCTGCGCAACCAAAAGAGACGGGATCCCGGGCGCGATGCCGCAAGTGATAGCCGAAAACCCAACAGGACTACTAGAAAACTGGTTGCGATCACGATGAGCGTGGCTAGCCACTGCCAGGCCGCTTCGCCCCAAAGCGATACCCGTGCCCACGCTGGCAGCGAGCGAATCAGCCACTTTGGAATCATTCGCCCGCTCATCTGTTCGTAGGCGTCATGGAGCCCGGGCGTGCTGGCGTTTGCTTTATAAGGCAGGTGTTTGACTCGCTCATAAAACTCATCAGCTCGCAGAACAGTCTCGGCACTGAAGACAAACTCTCCTGCGCGGGGACCTGCCGCAAGGCATATCAGTGTTATTTCTGTGCCTGGTACCCGCCAGCGCTTCAGCCCATCGGCCCGTACCGTGGCGGCATCGGGAATCATTTCAAAAGGTGGCACTTCGATTCGATCGAATACCTCCTTGAGGCAGGCCACTGCTTGCGTACCCTTGGATTGGACAAGAGCAGGCGCAATCTCACCGAGATCGAGGCATGTCAGTGTGGATGAAATAGAATGCCGAATGTGGGCACTGGCCTGCGGCGTGTCGTCGGGCATCTGAATAATCTGATAGATACCATCGACTGCATCGATAAAACTTCGCAGCGTGCTGCGCGGACTCGAGGTGTCGGGTGCAGCCAGCGGGTTAGATAACGCGGAAGCGGTTTGGGCGTGTGCCAGAGGCATGGCCCATCCCGACAGCAGGAGGCTCAAGCACAAGGCTACGGCAATGGCCCCACCATCCAGATTTGGCCGCCGTAGGCACGCCAACACACAACGGAGAAACGTCTGACGGATCATTGGGGATCGGCTCGAAAAAGTAGGGTTGTGTGAACGATCCAGTGGGCCGCAAGGAATACCAAGCGACATCGCCGCAAAGCAAGTCCGCTCAGCGCGAAAACGAATTCCTTATCGTCAGGCAGACCGCCTAAATCACCTCGTCCACCTCGTTGATAACTATCGTCTCGTCACAAATCGTAGTGACCGTCGCCGTTGTCTGGTCTGAGCGGACAAGCACGGCCAGTTCGGCGGTTAAGCCAGGACCAAAAGCCATGGCCACGCACGGAGACGGCGTGCGAGACCGCGCGAGCCTCTCGAGAATAAATAAAATCGTCGCGCTCGACATGTTGCCGTGCTCTGAAAGAATGGCAAAAGAAGGTTCCAGTGAGGCTGCTGGCAGGTCGAGCGCTTGCTGAACGGCTCGTAAAACGCGTGGGCCGCCAGGATGCACCGCCCACGAGCCGACATCCGTGAGCGTCAAGCCGAGTTCCCCAAGCATGGTTGTCACGAGCCCTCGGATACTCCCCGCGATTGTGTCTGGCACCTGCGACGAAAGACTCATCTCAAAACCGTGATCACCGATGATCCAGCTCATCTGATCGTTCGAATCAGGCAGCACACAGGATGACTGTGCGGCAATCCGCCACGCCCCCGCGCCGGCAGCCGTCCGGTGGCCGGATCCAACGCCCACGACGGCTCCTGCCCCGTCGGCAAAGATACTGTTGGCGACAACCGAATCAGTCGCCGTTCCATATTGAAAATGCAGGCTACAGAGTTCGACGCACACGACCAGCACCACGCTTTGAGGAGAGGCGGTGACAAACGCATCGGCAACGCGCAGCGCATTAAACGCGCCGTGACATCCCATGAAACCCACATGCGTGCGTGCCACTTCTGCGGGCAAACCAAGCTGGTGCACGAGCTGCAAGTCGACGCCAGGATTGGCAAACCCCGTGCACGAACAGGTGACTAGATGCGTGACATCCGCTGGTGAGATCACCGCATCGGCGAGCGCTTTTCTAGCGGCAGTCCATGCCAGAGCGCCCGCTTCCTCACAGTAGCGGGCATTGCGTGAGGCCGTGGTTGGGCCACCATCTGTGGCGTGCAATGCCGGCGGAAAAAAACTCTGGGCATAGGCTCGATCGCCCGGTTCCTCTAGCAGCACCGACCCCCGTGTGTGGATTTGTGTGTGGCGATAGATGGCCGCCAGTGTGCGTTCGCGGCCGGGTGCAGCATTGGACAATTCACCGGCCAACCGCAGTGCGTTACTCTGGGCAATCTGCCGCTGTGGAGTCGCGGTGCCAAGGCCAAGGAGTGTCAGGCTCATGGTCTACTGCGCCTCTGTGTGGGAAACGGTCTGGCTGTGCAGGGTTCGATTCGTGAGCGGCCCTCTTGGTCCTGTGGCGGAACCTGCGGAACCGATCAGCATCGGCAGCAGACGCTGCGCGATCCATGGGGCCATCTTCGCGCATTGCACAGCAATCGCGACAAGGGCTGGGGAGCGGAGAGCGCCAGAGACGCGCAAGCACCGCTTGTGATGCGGTCCAAAGAGATTCTTATGAGCCCTTGAATAGGCCGCAGCGATTTGGGATGGCTGGACAACCCAGTCGCATGCTGCAATGGCAAGCGGATTGCAGGACCTGCTGGCCACAACGGCTGCGGAAAAAATACGGGCACTGCCCAGAGCCCAGCCTATGCCTTCGCCAGTGAACGGCTCGACATAGCCCGCCGCATCTCCGACTCGAAAAATACGCCCGGAGGCTCCGGCGACGAGCGCCGATGTGTGGCTCAGCGGTGGCGTGGCACGGAAGGTTGCAGTGGACAAGGCCGCGTGAAGAGACCTGTCTCCATCCCCACCCAGACTGCGACTGATCGCACTCAAGAGCAGAAGTTTTCCCAGTGCATTAGCTGGGCCGGATGAATCGCGGAGAAACTCGCGATCGATTGCAGCAGCCAGATCGATCCGGCCATCTTCCAGCCGCACGAGGCCACAGTAGCCAGCGCTGGTCACAGCCATGATCAACTCACCGGCCGCTAGGTCCAGCGACTCCGACGGAAGCGTCGTGCCCACGCCGATGCGGCTGTGCGTGACAACGCTTCGCTTGGCGGCCAGACTCTCGCCTTCAATCCGCACGCAGTCAGACAGCCCCGTGGCGATCACAACAGTTTCGCTCTGCAATAAAACGGTTGTATCGATTCGGTCTTTGTCTGATTCCAGTGGGCCAACCAGCCGACCAGCCAGCAGTAGCGAACGAGTTGGCTGGCGCATGGATTGTGGCATCGGGTGCGGCAGGTTTTGATTCTCGTTCGCGGATGTGATGGTCAGACCTGGCAGCCACGCTGCACCGCAATCAATGGCCTGCCAGACAAGAGTGGTGTCGAGGGCTTCACGGGAAAGGCTCGCGCCCCCCGGCAGTGGAATTCTGGCCGCTTTTCCAGCGGCCACGATCCGCACAGTCTGGAGCGGAATCGCAGAAATTGTAGCCGCGGGGCGAACAGCATGAGGAGAGTCGGCCGACGCAGCAGGCGAAAGACTATTCACCATCTCCAGATCGATTCCTAGATCGAGCAACTCGGCTATCGCGGTGACTGACAAGCAGCAGCCGCAGAGCTTGGGTCGCGGCATCTGCTCACGGTCAACAAGCAACACTCGCAGCCCCTGGCGAGACAAGCGAATGGCTACGGCGGCACCGCTGGGTCCAGCTCCGATCACAACACAGTGCCAAAGCGTCATCGCAGCCTGCTTGAGTGTGAGCGTGGCCGCGACCGGCGAGCGTGGGGGCGTGGGCTGGATCGAGCGAATCATGTTTGCCTCAACTGGGCAAGGGGGTCGCTTGTCCATTCTAAAAGCACACGCTGCGGCCAGGCACGACGAAGCCTAGCGGTGGTGAGCCCGGCTCGATTCAGAAGCGTTCGGTATTCAAAGAGTGTGCGTGCCGCTCGTACAGAGAGCGGCCCATCCACGCGAGCCACTTTTGAACGGCCCAGCACCGTGGTGCCGACAACGGCTAGGAAGAGTCCAGCGCGACTGCGAATCAGATCGGAGAGCACGCCGCCCAGAACAGCGGCGCTGGCAAGTGAGCGGATGACTTCTGCTGCTCTCGTATCGTCGAGGTGGTGCAGAAACAGTGAACTGGTAACGATGTCGCAGGGCGGGCAGCCTTCGGCCACGATGTCGCGGACTAGAAAAGAAACTCCTTGAACACCCGAAGCCTCTGCGAGTTGAGTGGCTCGATCAACGGCTCGTGGGCTGATGTCGATGCCAGTCACATGACAGCATGGAATCGCTGGGCCTCGCTGCCGATATGCTCCTGGGCGATTGAGCCGACGGGCCAGTGCGATCGTGACATCGCCTCCACCGCTGGCCAGATCGACAACGTGCAGCGGGCCATCGCGAGGAGGTAGTTGCGAGAGCATCCGCACAATCGCATTGGCCACCTGTCTTGCTGTACACGAGAGAGCATTGATTCGAGCCAGTGCTTCAAGCGCCAGGATATGGTCGGTAGCCGACAGCGAAGGGTCATCCATCAATTCTGGCTGTCGAGAATGGGCGACGGTCCAAAGGCTCACAACTATTGTCTCCACAGCTTCGCAGAAGGCGTCGGTTCAAGCACTATAGGACAAACCTTGGAATGCAGTGCGGCATTGCAAAGGAAGTGCCCCGCAAAACTCTGCGCCGCTCTTCAAAAAACCCATTCGAGGGGCGAATCGTTGTTGTTCTGTCAGAAATCGCGATTTGGGTACGGACGCATGGGTGCGAGGGGTTATTTTCGCATGCGAGTTTTCGAGGTTGACAAAAGAAACAGACTCGATCTTGCGGAATGAGTTTTAGCGGTACTCATTGGGGCGTGTAGTTCGGCGGGCAAGGCGGCGTTTGGCCTCCTCCGACAACACCCACTGGCGCACTAGAGAGAGTTGCTGGCCCAACGCTGGCTCCTCCAGGAGGTGCGATGATCGCACCGGGGGGCAATGCATCGGCCGAAATCGCCCCGGCAGGCAGCCCATTGGGCGAGCCGGCGTAGGCAACTGGCTGTGCATAGGTTGACGCCTGGGGATAGACAGGTGGAGCGTAGGGCGCAGCGTAGGCGTAGGGGTTTGCGTGAGGATTGCTGGCACAGCCAAAAGCAATCGGCACCAGAGCTAACAGAACAAGTATTCCCGACAGCTTTTTCATAGACAGAAACTCTCCTAGCGGAGTCGACATCTGCCAGGTCGCCTGACAGCGATCTGCACAGCTAGAAAACTAGAGATCCTAGTGCCACAGGGTCAAGATCGCTTTTGAGTGATCTGCTGCGTGCAGGCCCCTGATTTTCACGCAGGCCGCCGGTTCTTCGGCTTTACCCCAGTCGCATCGAGCCGAGGCTCCGGGGCAAGAGTGACCGGTTCAAAAATCGCAATACTGGCCGTGAAGCCGTGCAGGCAGTTGCGGGATCCGATCGGGCCAATCTCCCCTTGTGCAAAAAAGCCCGCAGCGGGAATCGGACCAAGGCCTTCCTGGAGGCACTGTGCGTCGTGACTGGCAGTATCAAACAGCCGTGTGCCCCGACCATTGCATGTAAACACAAGCGCCCCCGCCGGTGGTGGCGATCGACTTTTATCACGCGTTAATAAGACCTGTAAATCCTCATGAGCACTCTGCGAATCACGCACGTGAAATTGAATCGTCTGACCGGTCCGCACCAAATCTCCGATGGCTATAACACCCGATTCAGGATCGGCGCCCACGACATTCCGCACCAAAAAATCACCCCGCTGAAAATGATCCTGATACTCGCTGGCAACTCGGCCGACATGAAGCGAGGAACGCACGAGTTGTTGATCGACCGAATCGAGCTCGCCGTATATTTCACGCAGCCGCTCAAGCGCGGGCTTGCCGCCGAGTTCGATAATCACATTTTCTTCACTCTTGGTGATCACCATTGTGTGACCAATCGGCCGGCAGCCTTGCGAGACGACTGGTCGAATCCGCACGCCGCCGCCAATCACAACGCCCACCGCTCCTGTGTTGTAGGATCGAGAGCCAATGACAAGCGTATTGGTGCCAGGTTCTTGGCCCCCACTGGCCATGCCTCCCACAATCGGCATGCCGGGGTGATCCTCTTCCATCCGGCGAATAAGGGCGTCGACTGGAAATGAAAACGGATCGGCCAGCAGCAGAAGCGTGGCATTCGCCGGCCACTGAGTCGTCAATTCCTCCGGCCAACCGACAAACATTCCGCCGTCAGGCGTCTGGGTGTATTCAAGCGATAGAGGCACGATCTGTGCCCCTGGTAATCTCGCCAGCCAGACCGACACGACTGGTCCCGATTCGTATTCGGTGTCACCGGCAAGCACCCCCTCGACAGTGGTCGCGATCACAACGCCTGCCGCGACAATGTCGCTGAGCGATTCAAATGCCGGTCTGACCGCTGCGCCGTACGCTCCCGAGACAAAGACAACGGCTAGGTCGGCAGGTCCAACGACTCCCAGGCTAGCCTGCAAAGCGGCCTCGCGCAGAGCGATGTCTAGGTCTGCGGACGTGGAAACGCCAACGGCACAGCAAATGCCAGCGGCAGGCTTGAGATCAGAGAGTTTCTGAGTTGTCATTCGGGTGGTGTCTCAATGCGCCTCGGAAGGCATTGCCTGTACTTTGGCTCTGAAGAGTCAGGTAATAATCTCTGCAAACGACTTGACCGTCGCGTGCTCCATCAGGCACTCTTGCGGCGGATTGCCCGGCCGCTCAATCAGACATGTGATCATGCCAGCGGCACAAGCAGCGTCGAGTTCGCCGCCAATATCGCTGACAAATAAAATCTCACTCGGCTCTAGACTCATCTGGCCGGCGATCTGGGCGTAGCTTTTCGCTTCGCGCTTGTGGCCGGTCGTTGTGTCGTAATGGCCCCGCAGATAAGGCGTCAGATCACCGAAGCAGGTGTGGGCAAAAAATAATTGCTGCGCCTCAATCGAGCCCGAGGAGTAGATTCGCACGTCGAGGCCTGAGTCGGCCCACGCGTGCAGTGCCACAGGCACATCGCTAAAGACATCGGCAACCAATTCGCCAGACTCAAAGCCACTCCGCCAGATCATCCCCTGCAGCGCCTTGAGCGGCGTGCTCTTGATGTCGCGGTTCATCAGGTCCAGAGCCGCGGCCACAATTCCGGCGAGTGCCGATGGATCCTTGAGCGAGGAATCTGGCAGGGAAGCTTCCGTTGCCAGTTGTGCAGCGAGTTCGGCTGCTCGCTTATCGTCGCAATGGGCCAGCAAAAAATCAGCCAAGTGCGTTCGCGCATAGACGAAAAGTACATCGTAGACAAATGAAATGCTGGATGTCGTGCCCTCTACATCCAGGAGAATGCCCTGTCCCCTAAAGACCATCACGGTGAGGTCCTTCCCGCGCCAGCAATCCACGTCGGACCAAGGCAGAGCGGTTGGTAGCCGGCATGGACGCCATCCAGAAGATACTGTGGTGTCCAACCGCTCATGTCTTGAAAGAGTCGGATCGCGCGGATGCGGCGATCTTGGCAGAGGTCAAACCAGTGACGGGTTCCCAGAGGCACGCTGATCATGTCGCCGGCCCAGACTTCGATTCCAAAGACAGGCTCACCATTCGCCGGGCCATCGCAGGGATTGATGTGAAACACGCCCCGCCCTTGCAGGATAAATCGCACCTCGTCTTCGGTGTGTGTGTGCTCCTTATTGAAGCGGTCGAGCATAGCATTCAAGTTGGGCGTGTCGGGGTAGACATCAATCACATCGGCTGTGACAAATCCCCCCCGTTTTTTCAATTCCTCAATCTCGGGTGAGTAGGCAGCCAAAATATCGTCGGCCGCCCCAGTGGGATCGACGCGGTCCTCCAGCGGCCACTGCTCGTAGTGGATATTGAAGCGAGCAAGAAACACTTCGATCTCGGCAGCGTCGATGATCCGCTGGGCTGTAGCGGGAACAGTTACGATAGCCATTGAAAATCCTTCTGGTTAAGCGGTACTGCTACTGGGTTTGCTACTGCGTCGGTTGCTGCTGGGAGCCTCAGGCAGGAGAGTTTGCCGCTTGAGGCAGCGTACGGCCCCGAGCGATAACTTCAAAGAGAAACTCAAAACTCTCAATGTGGCGGCGGGCCTCGCTCAAGTCACGGCCCCATGTATAGAGGCCGTGGCGGGACAGCAAGAAGCCGTGAAAGGGCTGTCGCTTTGCATCGCTCCAGTCGGCGGAGGCAAAACGCTCGCGAATCTGCTGTGAGAGTTCGCTCATATTTTGACTGTTCGAAAAAATCGGTAACTCTTCAAAGGTGTCGTGAGTGGTGATTCCCTCAAGGCCCTTAAGCATTTCATAGCCCTCGATGCGGAGGCTGCCCCGCGGCAAGTCGGCATGGGAAAGGATCGTGCCCCACACCGAATGCGTGTGCAGCACAGCCCCAACAGGCACGCCGCAGGCCTTGGGGATGATCTCAGCGATCAGGCAGTGGAGAAGCGTTTCAGCAGAGGATCGCCGCGATGAACCATCGATCACAGTGCCGCTGGCATCCACACGGACAAAATCGTCGCGGCCTAGCGACGACTTATCCTTGCCGCTGGCAGTGATCAAAAGCTCCAGTGGTTGCTGCGAAACAACAACGCTGTAATTACTGCTGGTTCCAAGTGACCACGATCGAGCATGGAACTCCCTGCCAATCGTCCGAAGCTGGTCGATCGCGTCGAGTGGAGGGTCTGGGGTTGTGAGGGTCGGCGTGTGCATCAGGAAAACTCTAAGTCAGAGGCCGTCGGTTGGCAACGCGGGCCTTTTCTCCAGCAGGGAATGCGGGGGGATCACAGATAGGGGGAGAAGAGTCGGGCAACGCCGTCGCGGAGCCGCACCGGCAGGCTACGGGCATCAACTTCGGCCAGCGTTTTGCGCCGCGAGCGACTCATCACTTCAAGGATGTGCGCGTCTAATCGGCTGGCCAAGGTCCGGTCGTAGGCCTCGACATTGAACTCGAAGTTGAGCCGCATGCTCCGCTCGTCCCAGTTGCCGCTGCCCAAGAGGGCCCACGCACCGTCGACGACCATCAGTTTGGAGTGGTCGAAGGGCAATGGCGACATCCAAACATTGCAGCCCCTGCCCAGCACCTGCCAGAGCATGGCGGATGAAGCCCAGCCGACAAGCTGGAGGTTGCTATGCTCGGGAATGACAATATCAACCCGCACACCACGCATCGCGGCCACATCGAGGGCCTGGCAAAGAGCGTCATCGGGTAGGAAATAGGGTGACATGATCCGCACCGTTTTCTGCGCTGCGGCCAACGCTCCAACCAAGACGAGTTTCATGCGGCCAATGTCAGGATCATCGGGTCCATAGCGGATGCCTCGGGCCAGCAAACTGCCGGCAGCCTTGAGGCTGGGAGTCCAGCGATCAAGGGTCGCTACGCCGGTCAGATCACTTCCCTGACAAGCCGCAGGATCCCAAGAAAAAACCTGCCCAGACGCAAATGCCCAGTCTTCCATGAAGACCTCGAGCAACTGCGCCACGACGGGCCCTCGCACCTCAAAGTGCATGTCGCGGACAGGATGCTGTGGGGTGTGGGAAAGCCAACAGCCATCGCGGATATTCAGGCCGCCAGTAAAGCCGATGCTGCCGTCGACAACTAAAATTTTGCGATGGTTTCGTAAATTTGCATACGGAAAATAAAAAGGGACGGTGGTGGGTAAAAATCGCTCAACGCGAACACCCCCACGGTCGAGCAGTCCCACGATAGACGGAAATGTGTAGCTGGCACCGATGCCATCGATAAGAACTCGCACATCGACGCCGCGCTTCGTCGCTAACGAGAGCGCTGATGCAAACATTTTTCCGGTGCGGTCGTTGTCAAAAATGTAGGAAGAGAGGCCGATGCTGCGATGAGCCCCGTCAATCGCCGCGAGCATGCGTGGATAGGCCTCATCGCCACCGCAGAGTGGATCGAGCGAATTTCCGTCAACAATCGGTCTTTCTGTGATCCTTTCGACGAGCACGCTCAGCGATCTCAGCGGCACATGATCTGGGCCGATGGCCTCGCGGAGCCGATCGGCAGAGGGCACAGAACCGATCATTTCATGGGCGATCCGTAGCCGACCAGACCGCAGTTGGCTGGCCCGCAAGCGAATCCGATTGATGCCTAGCACAGCGTAGGCAATCACTCCTAGGCCAGGCGAGAGCCAGATCAAACCGACCCAGCCTATTGTCGAACGGTTATCGCGCTTGGTGAGAATCGCGTGCGCCGAAGCGTAGATATTGATTGCCAGCAGCGAAGCGGCCAGCAGATGCGGCCAAGCAATTTCCCACCATTGCCACGCTGTTAGGACAAGTGCCTCCATGCGATTCCTAACACCATCTATTGAAAAGAAGACGAATACGGATTGGCCACAAATCGCCCACCACGGCAGCGTTTTAAATAGTCCAGCGCCGCGACCTGGCCAGTCATTTCCAAGCTATCGCGGTAGACAGGATCGTGAAAACCTTCAATGTCGATGCTGCCCCGCCAACCGCACATTCTCAGCGTACTGATCAGGTCGGTCCAATTGGTATCGCCAAAGCCAGGCGTGCGGTGGTGCACATAGGGCACGCCGCCGCGAATGCCGTGGGTTCGTACGATGTCCCAAAGCACAGTGGCGTCCTTGCCGTGAATGTGCCAGATTTTTTCAGCATATCGCCGCAGTTGGGGCAGTGGATCAATAAAACTAACGATCTGATGGCACGGTTCCCACTGCAAGCCAACCACGGGGCTTTGGACCTCGTTGAACATTGCTTCCCACGCCTGCGGGGCATGAGCGATGTTTGCATCGCCGCTTTCCCATGTGCCACGCATCTCACAATTTTCAAACGCCAGCCGTACGCCCTGATCCAGAGCCCGCTGGGCCAAGGGTCGAAAGATCTCCCCAAAGCGACGGTACGATTCGGGCACGGGGCGGCCCGGAATGCGGCCGGCAAACCCCGAGACGATACTCGAACCAAACAGTGCACTGGAATCGATCAGACGCTCCCAGTCGGCAACGGTTTCGGGACTCACCAGTGGATTACCATAGACGCCGATCGCGCTGACGCTGGCAGGCGAATCACAATCCTTACTGTCATGCGACTGCAGTGTGCCAGAGACCTGGCTCGCCAATGCCGCTACATCGAAGTCGCCAACGCTTTTTCCAAAACTGATCTGAAACGATTCAAAGCCATGCGGCAGCATTTGTCTGATCAGATCGGCCGTTTGCTCGCTGGCCGGCACGAGTGTTCCGATGCGGATGTCGTCGTGGGATTTCATGGAAGGCATTCTTGCAAGTGAGGCAACTTTTTGCACTCACGTTAAAAAGGGGGTAGCTGTCGGCACGCGTGGCTCCACGAACGCCACATAGACTACACTAGCGATTGTTCCTGGTACGAAACTGTGCAACCTTGAGAGACGGGCGAGCGAATCGGCTGCGCATCAATGCCATGAATCGACAGAGAGAATTCGCGTGAATAAAGCTTTTTGCAAAGAGCCCGATTCGTCGCTTCCTCCGCGCTGCCCGAAATGCAGCCGAGACGGCCTGCAGGTGTCGCCTGAAACCCTGCGATCGCATGTGCTGCCTGAGGCAGTCGAATCGCTGAGCGAGCCAGCCTACTGGTGCTCTGGCGAACGCTGCAGCATCGCATACTTCGACCTGTTTGAACGAACGATCGACAGTCAGCACGCCCACGACCTCTACTGGCCAAAGGATCCTACCGCCCCGCTCTGCTCCTGCCATGGACTCACGTGCGACGACATCGACAGCGATCTGGCTGAGGGCGTGCCGACGCGGGTGCGGGCCGCTGTGCATAAAGCCGGTCAACCCGGCGCCGCCTGTGCTACATTGAGTGCCGATGGCCGGTCCTGCGTGGGCCGCATTCAGCGAGCCTACATGCGGCGTCGGGCCGAGTTGAGCGGTTAGGCATGCGACTTTTAAGCTGGAATATCCACAAGGGGATTGGAGGCCGCGATCGCCGCTACTCGCTGCAGCGAGTGATCGATTGCATCGAGGCAGAAAATCCGGATCTAATCTGTTTGCAGGAAGTCGACCGCCTCGTACGCCGCAGCCAATACGACGATCAGCCTCGGTTGCTGGCCCAATACTTTCGCTGCCACTCAGTCTTTCAGCCAACAGTTCACGTGGGCGACGGCACCTATGGCAACCTCCTGCTTTCGCGTTGGCCAATCGAGAGCCGTCATCGGATCACGCTGCGGCATCATTCTCGAAAGCCCCGCGGTGCCCAACTTATTGTAATCGACTCGCCCGAGGGGTTACTGCATGTGGTGCACACTCATTTAGGTCTGACTGATCGGGAGCGGCACTCCCAGATGGATCGTCTTCTGGGCCACATGCTTTTTCGCTCGGCCGATAATCTCTCGACGGTAATTGTCGGCGACCTCAACGACTGGCGAGATACTCTGGCCACTGCCACGCTGGCCGCCAGCGGTTTTACGCAGGTTACCACCCCGGTTTCTAAGTTTCGTTCGTTTCCAGCGTGGCTGGCTATCGGCTCGCTCGATAAGGTATTTGCGCGAGGCAAGGTCGATGTACGCCATGCGCGGATCGTCAAAACGAGTCTGTCAAAAACAGCCAGCGATCACCTGCCACTCGTTGTTGACTTTCACCTGCGGTGATCACGATCACGATCGCGATCGCAGCGTTGCAAGCGTCCAGCCTTTGCAGCGGTGTTGAGCCCCAATCAATCCCACACTGATCGAGGATTTGGGGAGCGGCGAGTATTTGACGCGGGCGGCGGCAGCCTAACAGATTCACAATGCAGGAGAGAGGGTCTTGCCATTGGTACGGAAATTCGTGGCCGAAAGCACGGATCTTGAATTCGCACTCATGCTCAGGAGTTGATATCCACGGTGCTTGAAGCCTTCAATAAAAGCAAGTCAAGTGGAATGGAGTTTGTTGTCATCGAAGTCGGAGAGTTTCTGATGGGCTCGCTCAATGCAGAGACCGGCAGCCAGACGAGACTCAACATCGTGTGCAGATCATGCAGGCATTTCTGTTCGCGGTGCACGAGGTGACTCAGCGGGAGTACAAAACCGTGATGAATATGAATCCCAGTTATTTTCCTCTGTTGCCACAAGTTGTTCCAAAGGCAGAGTTTCCAGTGGAACAAGTCAGCTGGTATGACGCGATCGAGTTTTGCAATCGACTGAGTGAATTGGACGGCTACGCAGCCTGCTGCAGGCTCAGCGAGTGGTGCGTGGCGGTTCCTGGCTCGTTGGTGAGGCAAGTTGCCGCTTTGCCAGTCGTCTGGACGTGACTCCCGACGCACGCAAGAGCCACGCAGGTTTTCGAGTCGTGCGGTCGCCGTAGACGCCGACGCGATTGGTTCGACAGATGGAGAGAGCAATGATGCCGAAAGTCGTTCGAGCAACGAGCGCCCTGCTCTTTGTGGCGGGGTGCCATCACGCCGCCAAGCCCGGCGCTCCATTCGAGAGCTTGAAGGACTGCAATATCGTGTTTGTCAGCTTTGACGCACTGCAAGCGTCTCATGTCGGCTGCCTTGGATCCCCACGCAACACAACGCCAACGCTCGACGCACTTGCCAAACAGGGCTCCTTGTTCACCCACGCACATTCAGTCGCTTCATGGACGGTGCCGGCCTCGATGACATAGTTGTACAGGGGTCTATCCATCGCAACTCTATTCCTGCAGGGCTACGATATTCATGGCAACAATACACCGGCGGGCGGCTACGACTATCGATTCGTTGATCCCGACTACGACAAAAACCAAGTTATCGGTTCTGTGCAGGAGCAGGGGATCCTTCGCGAAGAAGGCCTGGCCAATGGAAGCGTCACGTTGCGAGATGAAGATGTGCGATTCTGGCGGGCGATCTATGACGAGACAATCAGCCGTGCTGACGAGAAGTGTCGCCTCTTTCTTCAGGCGTTTGACACACTGGGTGTGATGAGCAAAACGATCTTCGTGTTGACAGCAGATCATGGCACCGAGCTCTAGAAACACCAGCGGTTTGATCACGGCTTCACGCTCTACGAAGAATAGATTCATGTGCCGCTTGTGATCAAGGTCCCGGAAAAGTTCACGGGCGGCACCAGAGCCGAGCGTGTCAGCAGCATCGACATCATGCCGACCATGTTAGATTGAGCAGGTGTCGCTCTCTCTTGAACCAGTCTGCCGCCAGATGCGCGGTCGCAGTCTTGTTCCAACCATGCGGGGACAGGCGGCCCCACGCGACCTCTTGGCTGAAACTGACTATCGGGAATACACGTTCAAGCCAGCATTGATTGCTCCGGACGGATGGAAACTGATCCACACGCTCGAATCCAATACCAGCGAGCTCTACAATCTCAACAGCGACCCACACGAGCGAGTGAATTGTGTTGAGAGTCAGCCCGTGTTGGTTGAGAAGCTCAAGCAGAGGCTCTTCACGGCCTTCCGTTCTATCGGCCACGATTTAAGTGGGAGATCGGCCGCAATCCCGTTTATAAATCGCAGGCAGAGTAAAAGCCTGCTCATGTGAGCAACGCGAGCACCTCGGTAGCGGCTTGGATCGTGGCTTCAATATCGGCATCGGTGTGGGCCTGCGAAAAGAAAAGTGCCTCGTACTGGCTACAGGGCATGTAATGGCCGCGATCAATCATGCCCCAAAAGAATCGGGCATAGCGGGCTGTATCGCTTAAAGAAGCTGTTTTCCAACCTCTCACCGGCAAGACGTCCGGTCCTGGCTGAAAAAACATCGTCATCATGCTCCCCTGGCGCGCGATCCAGACAGGGAGAGCTGCCTTGTGTGCTGCGATGCCGAAGCCCTCCTCGAGGCGGGCCCCGTGTCGTTCGAGCAGTTCATACGGCGGGGCGTCGCGAAGAAGTTCCAGTGTGGCTGTGCCGCTAGCGACTGCCAGTGGGTTACCGGAAAGCGTTCCTGCTTGAAAAACTTTTCCAGCCGGCAGCACATGATTCATGATGTCACGTCTGCCGCCATAGGCCCCCAGCGGCAAGCCGCCACCGACAATCTTACCCAGCGTGGTTAAGTCGGGGGTGATTCCTAGAATCTGCTGCGCGCCGCCGTACGAAAGCCGAAAGCCCGTCATCACTTCATCAAACACGAGCAGGGCACCGTGCAAATGTGTCAGCCGACGAGCTGCCGCTAGAAAATCTTTGCTCGGCACAACCAGACCCATGTTGCCAACCACAGGTTCCATGACCACTGCCGCTAGAGTGTCGCCAGCAGACTGAAAGAGAGCCTCGAGAGACTCTGGCTCATTGTATTCCAGCACGATCGTGTCGCGGGCCGTACCGGCCGTGACTCCCGGCGAATTGGCAACTCCGAGCGTGGCGGCCGACGATCCAGCAGCGACCAGCAGGCTGTCAGCGTGACCATGGTAATTGCCGGCAAATTTGACGATTTTGTCGCGGCCAGTGAAGCCGCGTGCCAACCGCACCGCGCTCATCGCCGCCTCGGTGCCAGAACTCACCATCCGCACCTTCTCAATGCTCGGCATCGCGTCAATAATGAGTTGAGCCAGATGGCTCTCACCTTCTGTCGGTGCGCCGTAGCTTGTGCCATGCATAAGTGCGGATTGAATCGCTGCCACGACTCGCGGATGGCGATGGCCGAGAATCATTGGTCCCCACGAACCGATGTAGTCGAGGTAAATATTGTCGTCGATGTCTGTCAGGTGTGCGCCAGTGGCGCTGGCAAAGAAAATTGGCTCGCCGCCCACGCCTCCAAAGGCCCTTGCCGGTGAATTGACGCCGCCGGGAATGAGTTGGCCCGCGCGGGCAAAGGCCACACTACTCTTGATGCGTCGCTCGGCAGTGACAGCGTGTGGAAGCATCGGTCAATGACCTTCCTTGAGAAGCTGCCGCGCCGTCGAAACCGACTGGGCTGCATGCGGCCTAGAAGCATAGGTCTCAATCATGCTCTGCAGGAGTTTGATCCGTCGATCAACGCAGGCTGCTCGCCGTGCTAGATCGGTTGTCTCGAAAGCCTCCTGAGCCAGATCCCTAGACTCCCCGAGTATCTCAGTAGTGCGACGAAGATCCTCCGCCTGCTCCTGGGCGGCCAGAGGCTCGATCCGCGCAAGCTGTCGCTGGGCAAGGGCCAGCCAGAGCATAACGGTGTCGCCAGCCGTTGCCGCGGCCCCCTGTAATGGTTGGGCAGGTGGCGTGTGCAGGGCCAGCATCGCCGCTAGAAGAGTGGCACAGGCTGTAGGGCTCTGGGCTTCGCAGGCCATGGCAGCGCGATAATCTCGCTCGATTGGCTCTAGCAACGAACTGCCTAATCGTCGCCTTCTGGCCCGTTTTTCCAGTAAGTCAATTTCAAGAGTCTGGCCAAGCCGCCGAATGTCTGCCGCCCGCGGGTCGTTTTTATACCGGGCTAAAAAGAGCTGAATCGACGTCTGGGCATCCCGCAGATCGGCGGCGTCGTCACCGGCAATTGCCAGAATGCGACTGAAAAGGTCAGTCGCCGTCAAAGGCTTGAGCAGAAGATAGCCGCCGTAGACTACGCATGCGGCAGTTGCGATTGCCGTGACGATCTGCAAACGTTGCCTTCGCACACGCTCAGCCTGCGACTGTTGAAAAGATGTTCGCTCCAGTTCCTCGACCGTCGTATAACGGTCTATAGGTACTCGATCGACATGCGTCGTCGCACTTGAAACATCGGTCGGCAACCGCGTTGGCTCACCAGCAGCTTTTTCGGTGGCCATTTTACCTGCAAATGTCGGTCCTTCACGGCGTTTCGAAAGGCCCGAACCTGAAGAAAATGCCTGCGTGTGTGCCACTCCGCGAGCGGCGACGGAAGTGGCCGCTGGTGGTGGTGGCGTCATGTCCTGCGTCTGGCCGAGCAGGTCGATCGAGGCGGTGGGATCGCCGGCGGGATCGTCGGCGAGGGGTGGCGGAGTGGTGTCAGGCAACGCCTCAATCGCGGTCAGCAGTCGGCCGAGTGCCAGCGCGCTTGTGGGTCGCGCCTGTGGATCCTTGGCTAATAGTCTGTCAATCAATTGATCCAGCTCGGCTGGCACTGTAGCAAGCGAGGACACCCGACGGGGCACTTCACGCCGCTGCTTCTCCAATAACTCAATCATCTGAGTGCCGTGGAACGGTGGCCTGCCTGTCAGCATGGCAAACATCACCAGCCCAAGCGCGTAGAGATCGGCTCGGTGATCGACCGGTTGGCCGGCCGCCTGCTCTGGTGCCATATACTCAGCCGTGCCGACAATGTTTCCGTGCGCGGTGTGGCCTCTGCCACCAAACAACTTTGCAATGCCAAAGTCGGCCAGCTTTATGTTGTTTGACAGATAAACGCCGCCGGCAGCAGAGCTCTGCGTGTCGGTGGCAATTGGACCTTCGGGCAGAAGGAGATTGGCTGGCTTAAGATCCCGGTGCACAACGCCATGATCGTGAGCGATTTTGAGCGCACGGGTAATGGTCAGCGCCGTGGCCACTGTTTCTCGCCAAGAGAATGTCCGACCCGACCGCAGAATTTGCTCGAGGCTTTTGCCATGCACCAGTTCCATGGCAAAGTAGGGCTGGCCATCTTGCTCGCCGAAAGCCAACAGTTGCACAATGCCTGGATGTCGCAGGCTCTTGAGTGTTTCGATCTCGGCGTGAAATCGCTTGCGAACCCCGGCGTCGTCGGCCAGGTGAGACGCCAGGATCTTGACAGCCACCAATCCACCGCTGGCAGTGTCGGTGGCTTCGTAGACGGCCCCCATGCCGCCGCGACCAAGTCGCTTTAGAATTGTGTACGGGCCTAATTGCGTGGGCTGATTGAACTGCATAAAAAGAGTCTAGTCGCTAGGACGTCAAGAGTGACGCCAAAACTTTTTTTGCCGCTAGGCTACAACTGCAGGCACACAGCACAGCAGGTTTCCACATGATGATGGCGACAGGATACAGGGACCAGAAGGATTTCAACGATATGGGCAGTTTTGGGCCGAGCGATAGGCTGAAACCAGGCCAAACAGTATTCCTTCCACGAGGCTCAAATCAAGCTCGCGGACTGGCGCGATATGCGATCGCTTTTCTATGTGGCGATCCACAGCCGATTGGAACCGCTACGCTTGATCGACTGGAGCGATTTCATCTCGACAGTGTTGGGTGTGGCGTGTCGGCCCTTGCGATGAAGGCCAACGCACCGACAGTGTTGCGCCGCGAGGCCCTTGCCGCGCCCCCTTCGCTGGCTGATGCGGGGAGAAGAACGGGGGCGCTGTGCTTCGGTGCCGGCCGCTTTTCAGCGGTTGAAAAAGTGGTTGCAGCCAATGTGTCAGCAGTCCGCGAATGGGACTCCAACGGCACAAACTTTGGCTACGACCCACTTCGTGGCCGCACGGCGGGCGAGTTTGGTCACAACGATTTTTATCCCGTGGCGATCGCCGCTGCTCATCTAGCCGGTCTGGATGGCAATACAACGCTGCGGTTGATGCTCTTGATCGATGAGATTCGCGGCCGATTGGCCGAAGTGTTTGCTCTGCGAAAATATGCGATCGACCATGTTCACCACGGCGCTGTGGCTAGCGCGGTGGCTTTTACGGCAGCCCTGGGGGGCACGGAAGACCACATTGAGTCCGCAGTCGGTTTGGTCGTGGCTCACTACGTACCGTTCCGTGCGATCCGCGCCGGCCATCAACTTTCCGACAGCAAGGGAGCATCGGCTGCCCTGGCGGCAGAAACTGCAGTCATCAGCAGTTTCCGCGCACTGGCTGGATTTGTCGGGCCAGCCGACGTGTTTCGCAATCCGCTGGCGATTTACCGGCTCAATCAGCCCTGCCCCGATGGAGAAAGCCCTTTTGATTTGGAGCTGGGACAATCTGAAGACGCGTTTGCGATTCACGGCATGCACTTCAAACTGGGCCTCTACGAGCATCAGTCGGCCGGGGCGATTGCCGCCCTGATCAATCTTCTGACTCGCTACCCTGCCCTTGCTGGCGATATCGACGGAATCAGCGCACTGCGCGTGAAAATCTATGAACCAGCTTTTTCGATCATCGCCGATCCTGCCAAACGGTGGCCCTCGACTCGGCAATCGGCCGACCACTCCCTTCCTTACATAGTCGCACGGACGCTCTGGAAGGCTCGCGTGGCACAAACGCCCGACTGGACAGAGCTGATGCTGTTGCCAGAGGACTATTACAACGAAGCGATTCAAGCGGCCGAGATTCGAGTGCTGATAGAGAAAATTGCAATCGAACACGGCGGCCGTGAGTATGATGAAAAATATCCAGACGGGATTCCCACGAGCGTTCAGATCGATCACGCGACGGCCGGTGTGCTTGAGAGTGGGCTGGTGCAGTATCCGCTGGGCCATGCCCGCTCAGATCCCGGTCGCACCGCCGCAGTGCTTGATCTTAAATTCGCTCGGCTCGTGGCCGCCGCGGTAGATGATCCGCAAGCGTTGCGGGAAAGAATGAAAATCGGCGGACGAAGTGTTGAGGAGATTGCGGAGCTTTATGCGTTTTCCATTCACGGGTGTGATCCCGGTTGATAAGCCGCGTGGCGTGACGAGTCGTCGTGTGGTCGATGTGGTGGGCCGCGCGCTATCGATGCGCGCCGTGGGCCATGCAGGCACGCTCGATCCACTGGCGAGTGGTGTTGTCATCGTCTGTGTTGGGCAGGCGACAAAACTCGTCGACTATCTCCATGATCTTCCCAAACACTACACGGCGACCTTTTTGTTGGGCCAATCGAGCCCGTCAGATGATTTAGAAACCGCTGTTGAGTTGGAGGAAAATCCGCTGCGTCCGTCGCTTGCGGAGATTGAAAAAGCTGCCGATGGCTTTCGCGGTGACATTTGGCAGCGCCCCTGTGACTACTCGGCCGTGCATGTCGATGGCAAGCGGGCCTATCGGTTGGCGAGGGCAGGTCGAGTGATCGAAATTGATGCCAAGCCAGTCAGCATCGACAGTCTCACGATCACCAACTACCAGTGGCCCCTGCTGGCGGTTGATCTGATCTGTTCTTCGGGCACATTTGTGCGAGCACTCGGCCGCGATCTCGCTGAGTCGCTCGGCACCAAAGCTTTAATGGCCTCGCTGGTGCGCTCCGCGATCGGGACTTTTTGCCTCGAGAATTCTTTGCCGCTAGTGAGTTTTGAGTCAGGCCAAGGAGGCTCTGCCAATGCTGCTGCCTGTGCGGAGGCAAGTCTTTTGCCTCCGCTGGCTGCCGTGGAGCATATGCCCCGCCGAACGCTGGACGCCGATACGCTGGCCCTAGCCGTTCGCGGCATTTTGATTCGACTGCCAGACGGGAGTGCCGACGCCGTAGCAGCGGTTGATTCAACCGGCGCGTTGTTAGGTATCCTCAAAAAACATTCAACCGGCGGCCATCGTCTGCGACCCAATTTTTTGGGCCAATAGGGGACAATCCTCCTCAGCGATCTCGATGAATCGGGCCATGCTTGCAGACGAACGACTTGGACGGAGGGACGCGATTGGGGATACTCACCAGGTGCACCGTGCAGTGGCTCCTCTAGTAGGGTAGTAGGGGCTGTCAAACTAACCAAAGCTTTATCCGAAAGGGCCGCAAGATGCCTCTCTCTTTCCTCACTCCTTCGCCCGTCCGTCTGGGTGATGCCTCCAACGAGCCAAAGGCCATCGGTCACGCAGGTTTCGATTTCATCTTTTTTTGAGGAAAAACAAATGATTCTGCGACAAATGTTTACGGCCTTTGCCATTTGGCTCGTGGTGGCAGTGGCGTTTTCGCTCGTGGCTACGGCGGCTGTAACTCTGGGCACGGGCAACAATAGCTTGGTGGGAGGCGACTTAAGCGATCCGGAGAATCTGCTGACCGATGCTGGCGACTACGCTACTGCCAAGCCCGAGGCCGAGATGAAACCTCCCAAGGCGACGTGGCTCAATCTCGTCTGCGGCCCCACTTCGGCCCCCGGCGCGACTGGGCATCAGATTCATGCCTATCACAGTTGGCAAAACTCGCCAGCCTGTGCCATTTTTTTGAATAAGCCAGAAACGAGCAAATGGTTTATCAGTTTTATCGATGGCGGCAACGGCGGACCCACTGAGGACGAACCTTTTTTTTGTGCGATAGAATTAAAACAAGCCCATGTCCTCACCCATTTTACGCTGACCTCGGCTGCAGAAATGCCCGATCGCGATCCACTCCAATGGGCGATTCAAGGCTCCAACACAGGAGACGATCAAGACTGGGTAGACATCTATCGTTGCGATGCCACCGACAGAGTCAATGCTCCGTTTCGGGAGGATGGCCGGATGGAGACAAATCTATTCACATCGTTCACATCCGACTCGATGGCGAAGGACATCAGTCCTGCTGAACTCCAAAAACTCACAAAGCGACTCAGAGATAAAACGATTCCCAAAGCCGACTTTCTTAATAAGGGGATTGCTTATAGCTGGTTTCGCATCGTCGTCTATTCCTGCTTCAATCCCAATTCAACGACCTTTGAGGACTTCAATCGTCCGCCCGGATTCTCATTGGGACAGTTGGAATTGTTTGGCACTCCGGGCCCACCCCCTCCGAACATTGCCAAGGCCCGCGCACCACGCGTGAAACTCACAGCCAGTGAACTGATCAAGCCCGAAGCGTATGACCCCGCATTTATAATCAGTTACTGGTGTGGGCCCCCCAAGGCTGAGACAACCGTTGAGCGGTATCAGGAAATCAAGGATTGCGGTTTCAATGTGGCCCACCCTGCGATCGACATCTACTGGGAGCCAAGCACTCCGGCCAACGACGACCACAACCGCAAGTACCTTGACGTCTGCCAGAAAGTGGGACTGAAGGGCTTGGTCTGGGACGGTGCCATTCCAAAAGGAAATGTCTGGAATAAACCCGCTGCCTCAGAGATTCCTCAGATTGAGAAATCTCTGGACGGTCTCATTGAAAAGTATGCTTCCCACCCCGCGTTTTTCGGGTACGTTTTAGGGGATGAAATGGGCATCGAACAGCATCCGCGACTCGGCATCGTCACCCAGTATCTGCTGAAAAAAGACCCCCAGCATCTACCGTACTACAACCTGCTGCCGAACTATGCGTTTAAGCAGAACTCCGAGTACGAAGCGATGGTTTCGGATTACATTGAGACAGTCAAGCCAGCGCTCGTCAGTTGGGATCACTACCGACAGATGTTTGAGGGGGGCGATGAAAAGTTTTACTGGCACAACCTCGAAATCATGCGGAAGTTGTGTCTTAAAAAACAGATTCCCTTCAACCAGATTATCGTCTCATTCAAGCACATGGGATACCGCGAGTGCAGCGAGGCCGACATGCGCTGGCAGGTCTATACATCGCTGGCCTATGGATCTCGTGGCATCCAGTATTTCACATACTGGTTCGTCAAGGATCTCGCGTGGGCCGAGGCGCCAGCCTTGATCTCTAAAGACGGCAAGCGCGATGTCAAGTGGGACTATGTAAAAAAAATCAATCATCGGATTGCAAAACTGGGCCCGACTCTGGCAAGGCTGACATCCACCGGCGTCTATTGCACCGCTCCGATCCCGCCCGGCGGCAGAAAAGTGCGGGCTGGTTCCCCCGTTACCAAAGCCGAGGGAGGGCCCCTGGCAATCGGCTGTTTTCAAGATCCTGAGGGAAAACAGTATCTGATGGTTGTCAATCGATCGTTTGATGCCACCGTGACGGCCGCTTTAACGCTCAATGAACGGATCATATCGGTCGCGGAAATCTCGCAGGAGACAGGCGCGGCCCTGGAGCCGCAGCCAACGACGCAAAAGCCCCTGGCTGTGCCGCTTCAGCCTGGTGAGGGACGACTGTTTGTGCTGTCTGAAACGGGACTCTTTTATCGGCCACTTGCCGAGATCCATGGCGGTAAAGATATCGATCTGACCACGATCGACTTTGAACCTTTGAAGCCCGAAAACAAATCCACAGGTTCGATTTTCTGGCGAAAGAAGGGGCAGGCCGCATTTACCAGTCTGCCGCTTGCAGCAGTCGACGCGACACACTTTAAAATCACCCTGCCGTCAGCCATAACGGCGGCACCGTTTGAATACTACATTGAGATGAAGGAGCCAAACGAAAAGCCAGTCTACGAGCCGGAACTTGGACCAGAGGCGCCGCTCGTCGCGACTCCCGACCAAACGCCTCCTACGGTTGTGGCTGGTTTGACCGCGTCAACAATAAAAAGTTATCGCGTGACGCTGGCGTGGAGGCCAGCCAGCGACGATCGTGGCGTCGCTGGCTATCGCATCTATCGTGGGGCGGAGGATGCGTTTGCAATCGGCGACAAGGTGGCACTGTCGACCGCCGCGGCCAGCGATCAAACCTTTACAGATGATTCCCCGCCGCGAAATCAGACGGTATGGTATGCCCTCCAGGCCGTTGATGTGGTGGGCCGTCTGGGCGCGTTACAGTATGTGCGGGTCGACGTTCCCGATCATCAGCCACCCGACAATACGATCGTTCTTCATGCGACGCCTGGTTCCAAGTCTGTGATTCTGACCTGGTCGGGTGAAATGGAACCGATCGTTTCATCACTTGAGATTTACAGAGGAGAGAGCAGCGAGGGAGAAACTCAGAAAATCGGTGAAGTGACCGACATGCTGGCAGCCAATTACATTGATAAAGAAGCCGTTTACGGCAATCAATACCGCTACGAAATGCGGCCCCGCAGTCGGGAAGGACTCCTAGGCAAGTCGGGAACAATCGTCACGGGTTCGCCCCTGAAGTACTTGAGGCGGATCAACTGCGGCGGCCCGGAGATTGCATCGCAGGACGGCGTGTCGTGGGAGGCCGATGGGGATGGGGAGCATAGCAATCTCATCACCAGTGGTACGGCCACCTATCCCGTGACCGATCCAATTCGGGGAACGGGAATTATCAAGGACCTCTGTCAAACAGAACGCTGGGCCAACGGCAAGATCGGTTACACATTTAATGTAGACCCTGGTCGATACGAGGTCCTGCTGGTTTTTGCTGAAACAAACCCACATTTTTTTGAGGCGGCTCAGCGGCCATTCGATATTCTCATCAACGGCCAGAAAGTTGCAGAGAAGGTAGACATCGTCACCAAGGCCGGTGGACCTATGACGTCGTGGGAATGTCGGAACGTTGTCGAGATTACCGATCGCAATCTTACTATTCTTTTGGCGGCAAACGACGTTGGACCAGCACTCAAGGCAATTGAAATCCGCAGTGTAAACGACGAGTAAGGCATGGCACGACAATAAATCAATCTAGAGTGGTTTTGACCTTCAGGGGCGACATCTGCGATGAGTCTAGGCATGCAAGACGCCGAACTGATTGAGACGATCCATCGCAAGCACTCCGCGATCCTCATGGACCTCGACGAGCGGGGAACCCGTCGTTGGGCGGCCGCTGAGGCCATGTCACTTGGGTGGGGAGGGATCACCGCCGTGGCCCAGGCGACCGGCCTCGCTCGTTCTACCATCCAGAATGGTATCGCGGAACTGAAGTCTCCGCAGGTTCTCGCTCCTGATCGCCAGCGACGGCCGAGTGGCGGCAGGAAGTCTCGGGAGCATGAGCAACCGAAGCTCTGCCAAGCTCTTGAGCGGCTGGTTGAATCAGGCACGCGGGGTGACCCGATGTCGCCGTTGCGCTCACCGATTAAGAGCACTCGGGTTCTGGCACGAGAGCTCAGGCTGCAGAAGTTCCACGTCGGTAGCACAAAAGTTGGCGAAGTGCTCAAGGCTATGGGCTACAGTCTTCAGTCCAACCACAAGACCATCGAAGGCAAACAACACCCGGACCGAAACGCGCAGTTCGAGTTCATCGCCCGCCTTGCCAGGCATCACGGGAAGAAGGGTGAGCCATCGATCTCGGTCGACACAAAGAAGAAGGAAGTGCTGGGAAATCTGAAGAATTCGGGCCTGGTGCTCCGCAAATCCAAGCAGCCTGTCGAAGTGGAGACCCATGACTTCCCCAAGAAGGAACTGGGCAAGGCCATTCCGTACGGTGTCTACGATCTCCAGCACAACGAA
>Ga0335396_10000928_pt1 | contig 39387 bp, 37 predicted proteins | sample FRY02_FD_205743 | JGI IMG/M metagenome (GOLD analysis project Ga0335396, IMG submission 205743) | Freshwater microbial communities from Lake Fryxell liftoff mats and glacier meltwater in Antarctica - FRY-02 (spades assembly) (version 2) | ecosystem: Environmental > Aquatic > Freshwater > Ice >... | reverse complement strand
TGTCGCGCACCGTGAATGGGGAGTTCCTCTTTGGGGATCTGGAGAAGGAGGCTTTTCGCCGCATGATGTGGCGGATGGCGAAATTTTCGGGCGTGGAAATTTTCACCTACGTGGTGATGGATAATCACTTCCACATTTTGTTGAAGGTCCCGGACAAGAAGACTTGGTTGAAGCGCTTTGAGGGGAAGCCCGGCGAGGCGCCGAACTCAGGCGAGGAGCGGCTTCTAGAACATCTTTCGTCGGTCTATTCGAAGGCGTTTTTGAAGCAGCTGCGCAATGAGCTGAAGAGTTTTCGCGAGCGGGGATTGGAGGACGCGGTTGAGAGTTTGTTGAAGCGGTTCAAGGATCGTTTTTGCGATGTCAGTTTGTTTGTGAAGGAGCTGAAGGAACGGTTCAGTCGTTGGTTCAACAAGCAAAACGGACGTCGGGGAACACTTTGGATGGATCGCTTTCAGAGCGTGTGTGTCGATGGCGAGGCGGCCCTCGCGACGATGGCGGCCTACATTGATCTTAATCCGGTGCGGGCGGGGATTGTGGAGGATCCGATGCGCTATGAATGGAGTGGCTACGGAGAGGCCGCAGGCGGGAGTCGGCGGGCGAGGCGAGGGCTCTGCAAGGCGCTCAATCTTCCCCAGGATTCCTGGGAAGGTCGGGGGATGGCTCGTTACCGGCTCTTTTTGTATGACGAGGGGGTGTCGGTGGAGCCTGAGTCGGAGTCGTTGGGGAAAGGGAAGCGCAAGCGCCGGGGAATCAAGTGGGAGGCGCGGGTTCAGGTGGTGGCACAGGCGGGTGAAGTGAGTCCGGGGCAGGCCCTTCGGAAGCGGGTGGCGACTTTCAGCACGGGCGTAGCGATGGGTGGCGAGGATTTTGTGAAAGGGGTGGCGAGGAGATATCGAGAAGCGATGGGTCGGAAGAATGAACGCAGTCCGCGGCCTGCCTCGGGTGGCGGGGGCTTTTTCGTGATGAGGGAGTAGCCGGATCCTTTCTGAATGCCTGATGTCAAATGATCTGCACGTTCTCTTGGTGGTGCCGGAAGGATGAAGAGAAGATGAAGGGAGAAGGTCGGGAGAGTGATCAGAGGGAGCGCGTTGCTAGTTTTCAGGGATTCAAAACGGCTCGTTGGCGCAACACGGACAGGAAGGAGGATAGACACGCCAAGGACGTCCATGGGGAGAACGGGGTAAACGCCGCCGAAGCGTTTTTGTTCGACGAGGGAGGGGAATCGTTCGTGGGCCGCGACGAGGTGGAGGCCTCGTTGTTCGGCGAGTTGGTTGAAGGCGGGGCGGAGTGTCTCGAGGGATCCGAGACGTTATGAAACGAACTTGCTGTGTAGGTTCAGGGCAATTTTGTTTTAATTGTCGATGGTCACATGTTCCAAAACCAATGAGATGGGATGCCGCGATCATTCTTCACCTCTCATCGTCCGTAGATGACCGAGTCACGACTGATTCGGTGTTGATAGTGATATCCGGGGCATTTTGAATTTCCCTTCACTAATCCGTCTCCTCTCTCCATTCTCCCGTTTGTGCCCACGGACCCGATCACCACCACTGGAGAAGTTCTCCATAAGTTTAGTGAGAACGCTTTCAAAGTCAGTCTCCTGAATGGAAAAGAGATCATTGCCCATCCTGCCCGGGATATGGCGGAGCGGATCGCGGAAGTGATCCCCGGTGCCCGTGTCGCTCTAGAAATGACCCCGTTCGATTTTGAAAAAGGACGGATTGTTGAAATCGTTTAATCTTTTCCCATGCCCCGTCACTTTATTATCGGAACCGCCGGTCACATTGACCACGGAAAGTCCACCCTCGTTGAGACCCTGACTGGGACCAATCCCGACCGTCTTCCGGAGGAAAAGGAGCGGGGAGTGACAATCGAGCTGGGGTTTGCCCATTTCTCCCTGCCGATTCCCGAAACTTCAGCCGACACCTTCGAGATTGGCGTGGTGGACGTCCCGGGACACGCCGATTTCGTGAATAACATGGTTGCGGGGGTGGGCTCCATCGATCTCGCGATCTTCATTGTGGCGGCGGATGACACTTGGATGCCGCAATCCGAGGAGCACCTGCAGATTCTATCGTATCTCGGGATTACCAATTTCATCGTTGCGCTGACAAAGGCTGATCTCGTCGAGGATCTTGAATTTGTGATGGCGATCCTTGCGGATGATCTTCAGGGGACGCCGCTGGAGGATGCGCCCATCATTCCGATTTCGGCCCCGACTGGACTGGGGATGGATGAGTTGAAGGCCATGATTGCGAAAGTTCTCTCCGAGACCCCGGCTCCGCGGGACTTTGGTCAACCGCGTCTCGCGGTGGACCGGGCGTTTTCGCCCAAGGGGGTGGGGACGGTGGTGACCGGCACCTTGACCAATGGGGTCTTGGCGGTGGGGACGACTTTGACGGCCTATCCTTCGGGATTGAAAACCCATGTCCGATCGATTCAGAATCACAGTTCTGCCATCGAGGAGGCCGTGCCGGGAATGCGGACAGCGCTCAATCTTCCTGATTTACCACTGTCGCAAAAAGGGAAGAAGGGCGTTTCCCGCGGGCATCTTCTGGTCGGTGGAACGCCGGGTGAGGCGACGCTGGAGATTGATGTTGAATTGACCCGCGCGCGTCGTCCGATTCCGGGGCAGAAGGGGACGCAGCGACCGTTGAAGTCGAATCACCGAGTGTCTGTTCACCACGGTTCCGGTCGGACCCAGGCCCGGGTGCTTTTTCCGGAAGAGATTGTTTTGAATCCAGGAGATACCTCGATTGCCCAGCTTCGTTTTGATCATCCCATTCATGCTCTGGTTGGGGAGCGTCTCGTGATTCGAGAGCTCTCGGGTGAAGCGACCTTGGCAGGTGCGACCGTGCTTGATCCCCATCCCACCCGACGCCAGTTTCGTTCGGAAGTGCGTCAGGATTTTCTGATGAAGCGGGCGGACGCTCCTGATGATTTACTGGTGCTCTTGCAGACGCATCTCGAGCGTGATCATTTTTTGCCGCATGCGGCTCTCTCACAGTCTCTTCCTTTTACCGAGGCTGAAGTGCAGGCCGCTTTGAAGAAGCTGCTCAAGGCGGGTGAAGCCGTTGCGCCAGGCGAAAAATTCTTTGCCCATGGTCCTTACTGGAAAGAGCTCATGCAGCGGGGCTCGAAGCTCGTGCAGGATTATCACAAGAATCATCCTGATCATGTCGGGATGGCGGTGGAACTCCTCAAGAAGAGCCTAGGGGTGGCCACCGCGATTCCTGGGTTGCTGGACACTTTGTTGAGTCAGCTCGCGGAAAAGAACTTCAAGGTGGGTGATAACTTAATCGCGCATCATTCCCACTCGCTGGAGCTTCCTCCTGAATTGGAAGCCCCCGCCGCTCGAATTCTCAAGACACTCGACGAGGCTGGTCTGAATCCACCTTTGCCTGCGGAGTTACAGGGAAGTCCCGATGAGATCGCGGCGTATAAATTCCTGTCCAGAACCCGGCAGATTATTCCTTTGGATCCAAAGGTCACTCTGGGCGGAAAGGTCTTTCAGGACACCATCGAGCAAGTCCGTGGTTATATCGAGGAAAACGGACAGGCGACAGTTTCCGATCTCCGACAATATTTGGAGACTTCAAGGAAGGTCATCATGCCGCTCCTGGAGCGTCTTGACCGGGATAAGATCACGATTCGAAACGGTGACTTTCGCGTTTTAGGCCCTGAGTAGACTGCATGAAATTCGTGTCGACTATGTCATATTGCCGGACTGGGACGATGAGGGGTAGGATTGCTGGCTCGCTTTGTTAGGAGCAAAGTAAGGGGCAGGGCGTGCTTTTTTTCTTTCCCCCTGTCATCTGTCAGACAGCATGGGAGGGTTATGAAAATCATTTCCACGTTACTCGGTGCGACGGCCCTGATTTGGCCGTTGCAAGCTCACGAAGGCCACGATCATGTTGAGGGGGTCGGAGCAGTTGTCACTACGGCAACCGAAACCGGCCCTGAGGGCTACAAATTTGTGACCATTCCTGGGTGGGGAGCTCTGCCGGAAGGGCAGAATATTGGGCCGCTCCATGGCGATCTGGCGATCGACAAGGCGGGCAACGTCTATGCGTCGCTCGAATCAGAAGCGGGAGTAGCGGTCTTTAACAAGTTTGGGAAGTTCGTGAAGACCTTGAAGCTTGGTCTTCAGCAATTTCACTCCCTCACCAGGGTTGAGGAAGAGGGAAAGGAATACCTCTGGGGAGCCCAGTATCAAGCGAATCGGGCGGTGAAATTTGACCTCGAGGGAAATGTTGTTTCGGTTCTTCCTAATCAAAAAACAGGCGACCTTGAGGGAGGAATGGGCGGATTGACTGAAGTGCTTGTCGCGCCGGATGGACACGTTTTTTTCTTTATGGGGTATGGTTCCAAAAAGATTCACAAGCTCAAGCCAGACGGCACACTTGTGAAGACCTATGGCGGGAAGGGGACCGGCAAAGACCAATTTACGGCTTGTCATGGAGCGGCTATCGACCTGCGATACGACGAGCCACGCATCTTGGTGTGCGATCGTGACGGTCGTCGCATGATGCATTTGACGATGGATCTGGAATGGATCGGGATCTACGGCGAGACGCCCATGCGCCGTCCGGCCGATGTCGATGTCAGGGGCGACCTCGCTGCGGTGGGTGAGATCGAGGGGCGGGTGATTTTGATGGATAAAGAAGGCAAGATCGTGGCCACTCTCTGTGATAATCCAAATGAAAACCAATGGGCCACCAATGGGGTTGCAGCTGATCAACTTCACGACAATGCTTTCTCCGCACCCCACGGCATTAAATGGGGGCCCCAAGGGCAAATCTATGTCACCGAATATTCTAAAGTCGGTCGTCTGGTTGCGCTCTATCCTAAAAAGTAATTACCTCATATAATCATGATTGAACTCGAAGATTTTTTTGAAGATGTCATCGGCAAAACCCTCCGCGGGACGGGCATGGCCGATGGTGTGCTCTCCTTTCTGAGCGGCGTCGATGAAGACATCATTGCCAAGTTGAAGGGGGGCGAATTTGACGAAACTGCCGTCCGTGCGATTGCGCCCTCGCTGGGGCTTTGTGCCGATTCATTGGTGGAGCTGGCCAATCGTGCCTGGCGCCCGGAGCCGGTGGAAATCGAGGGCCTGGTGCAATTTAACACTGACTTCGATGATGAGATGACGGTGAATTCCTACCTCGTTTTTGACCCTCAAACCAAGGAAGCGGCCCTCTTTGATACCGGAGCGAATGCTGATAGTGCCCTTTCCACGGCGACCGAGTTGGGACTTCAATTGAAGACTCTTTTTATTACCCACACCCATATTGATCACATCATGGATCGTGAAAAAGTGATGGCCGCGAACCCCGGAATTCGAGTGCTCGTCAACGGCAAAGAACCTGTCGCGGGAGCCGAGAGCTTCGAGGTCGGCGATACCTTTGCGATCGGAACGCTCCGCGTGAGCACTCGTCTGACCTGGGGGCACTCGCCTGCGGGCACGACCTACGTGGTGCGCGGACTTTCCCGACCAGTGGCCATCGTGGGGGATGCCCTTTTTGCCCAGTCGATGGGCGGGGGAGTCATTTCCTTCCAGGATGCCCTGACCACGAACCGCAACGAAATCTTCACGCTTGAGGACCACACCGTTATTTGTCCGGGGCACGGGCCCATGACTTCGGTGGGCGAAGAAAAGGCCCACAATCCCTTCTTTCCCGAACTGAAATCTTAATCTAACAAACCAGACACAATTATGAGTAAAGTAGCATTCGTCGGCGTCGGCCGCATGGGAGCCAATATGGCCCGTCACCTCCAACTCGACTGTGGTCATGACGTGACCGCAGTCTATGACGTGAATAAAGAAGCCTCAGCTGAGATGGCCAAGGAGTTGGGAGCACAGGACTGTGCGACCCTCGCCGAGGTGACCGCAGCGGCTGAGATTATCTTTACCGTGGTCACTAATGATGCCGCCATGCGTGTCATCTTCCTTGGCGAGGGGGACAATCTTCTGATCGGCTCCGCCGGAAAAACCTTTATTAACTGTGCGACCCTTTCGCCCGGAATTCACAAGGAAGTTTACGAGGCCGGCAACGCTGTCGGAGCGGAGGTTCTTGAGGGCGCGATGGCGTCATCAATTTCGCAAGCCCGCGAAGGAAAGCTCTTCCTCATGATTGGCGGCGACGAGCCGGTCTTTGACAAGCACAAGGAGATTCTCGACCAGCTTTCCATCAATCTCCGCCTTTGCGGGCCGATTGGTAAAGCGGCTGAAGTGAAAGCGCTCGTAAATATGGTGATGAATATCAACACCGCTGGTCTTGCCGAAGGACTCGGTCTAGCCGATGCGCTCGGGCTCGATCTTAAGATGGTGTGCGACATTTTTTCGCAGACTGGCGCGAATAGCCGGGTGCTCGAGACTGACTCGGAGGACATGATTGATCGCGATCACGATTGCTGGTTCTCAGCCGAGCACGCCGCCAAGGATTCCGGGATCGCCGCTGCTCTTGCGGCTGAGCATGGCGTCAGCTTGCCGGTTAACGACGCGACCCAAGCCCAGTATGACAAGATGGTGACAGTTGGTCTCGGTGGACTCGATAAATCAGGAATTGCCGAGCTGACCTTCAAAGGACGAGGGGCCTGATTAGGGGGCTCCCACTTTCACCCCGGTCATCGTGAGATGGCCGGGGAATTCTGAGAGCGCTTAAGCGGGACGGTTCCTTTTTTAGTCCTTTGAGGCCTTCGGATCGAGGGCGTCGCGGAGTCCGTCGCCGAGGAAGTTGAGGGAGAGGAGGGTGATGACGAAGAAGATACTGGGGAAGACGAGGAGTTGGGGGTTGGAGAACATGCGGTCGGCTCCTTCTTGAATGAGAACTCCCCAGGAGGCGTTGGGGGCTTTCACTCCCAGTCCGAGGAAGGAGAGCATGGCTTCGAAGAGCATGATGCTGGGGATGGTAAGGGTGGTGTATACGATGACCGGTCCGAGGATGTTGGGGAGGATGTGCTTGAGGAGGATGCGGGTGTTCCCGATTCCGAGGGAGCGGGCGGCTTCGATGTATTCTTGGCTGGCGATGTTTTGGACGGAGGCGCGGACGATGCGGCTGAGACTGAGCCATGAGAGGGCTCCGATGGCGAGGAAGAGGGGGATCAGGGTGGTGATGGGTTCGATGGCTTCGCGGGAGTCATCTCCGGTGTATTTGACGATGAATTCGGTGAGATTCTGGGTGAGGGGTTCGAAATTGATTCGAAGGAGGATGACGATGATGAGGAAGGGGAGGGCGTAGAGGATATCGACGATACGCATCATGGTGGTATCGATTTTCCCTTTGGCGTAGCCGGCGATGGAGCCCCAAATAAGCCCGATGGTGAGGCTGACGGCGGCGGTGACGAGGGCGACGAGAATGGAAATCCGCCCGCCATAAAGAACGCGGGCGAAGAGGTCTCGGCCGAGGTGGTCGGTGCCAAACCAATGGGCCCAGGAGGGTGCGGCATTCCGACCCGGGAGGTCTTGGATGTTGGGGTTATCGACGAAGGGGAAGAAGGGACCAATGAGGCAGAGGACGATGATGAATCCTAAAAGCCAGACGCTGATGATGGAGGCTTTGTTTTTGCAAAGGCGCTGCCAGGCGTCCTGCCAGAGTGAGGTTCCTTTTTCGGGATCGGTGGAAGATGGAGTCATGGGACGGGTGACTAGCTTTTACGAAGCCTGGGATTGAGATAAACTTGCACGATGTCGGTGACTAGGTTGGCAATGACGATGAGGCTGCCGTAGAGGAGGACGCAGCCTTGGATGAGGAAGGGGTCCTGCTTGTTGATGGCTTTAATGAATTGCTGGCCCATGCCGGGGATGTGGAAAATTTGTTCGATGATGATGGAGCCTGAGATAGTGCCGGCGAAGGCGGGGCCGAGGTAGGCGACAGCGGGGATCATGCCTCCTTTGAGGGCGTGCTTGAAAAGGATCGATTTTTCTTTGAGTCCTTTTGCCTGGGCGGTGCGGATAAAATCCTGGCCGAGAATGTCGAGCATGCCGGCGCGGGTGAGGCGGGAGAGGTAGGCTCCGGTGATGAGTCCCAGGGTGACGGCAGGGAGGATGATGCTGCTGGAGAAGAAGCCATCCCATCCGGCGGCGGGGAGAAGTTTCATGGACTGCCCGATCCAGGTGGCGAGGATGGGTCCGATGACGAAGGAGGGGAGGCAGATGCCGATCATGGCAATGGCCATGGTGCTGAAGTCGATGAGGGTGTTTTTTCGAGCGGCGGAAATGATGCCAGCGGGGATGCCGATGAGCATGGCGATGATCATGGCGGCGATGCCGAGCTGAAAGGAGACGGGGAAGGAGTGCTTGATGATTTCGCTGACGTCCCGGCCGGTCATCATGGTGGAATAGCCAAAGTCACCTTTGAGGATTTTACCGAGGTTGTTGAGGTATTGGGTGGGGAGGTCGTCGTTGAGGCCGTAGGCGGCTTTCTTCTTTTCTTTGACGTGCTCCGGGATGGCCTTCTCTTCCATGAAGGGGTCGCCGGGAAGGGTGCGGACGAGAATGAAGGTGAGAGAATAGAGGACGAGCAGGACCAAAATCCCCTGTCCAAGTCGTCCAAGTATGGTTTTTAACATAGTGCTCGGGATTTATTTGGATTCGAGAGAGATGGTTTTCCAGGGATGGTTGTCGAGGAGGAGAGGGAACCAGCCCTTGACTTCGGGGCGGTGGAGATAGATGCGGGAATACCAGGCTACGGGAATGATGGGGTATTCGGACATGAAGAGTTGCTCGGCTTGCGCGAGGGTTTTGAGGCGCTCGGTGGGGTCTGGTTTGTGGGCGGCGTCGGTGAGGAGTTTTTCATACTTAGGGCTGGACCAGCCGGTGTTGTTGTTGCCGTTGCCCTTGGTGAAGATGCCGAGGAAGGTGGTAGGGTCGAGGTAGTCGCCGATCCACCCGGCAACGGCGATGTCGTATTCGAGCGATTGCTGGGCTGTGATGTAGGAGCCCCAATCGAGGTTTTTGATATCGACGATGATGTCGAGGTTTTGGCGCCACATTGCTTGCATCGCTTCGGCGCTGGAGCGGGCGTCGGGATTGCTGATGAGGATGGAGAGGCGGGGGAATCCTTTGCCGTTGGGGAAGCCAGCCTCGGCGAGGAGTTTTTTGGCGCGCTCGGGGTCGAAAGTCAGTGAGGGTGGGGCGAGGTAGTGGCCCATTTTTGGGACATAGGAGGTGGTGGGAGTGTAACCGGTGTAGATGTATTTGCAGAGCTGATCGCGGTCGATGGCGAGGGCCATGGCTTCGCGGACGGGCTGGAGGTTGAGCGGTTTTTTGGTGGTGTTGAGGCGAAAGAACACGGTGCCGACGTACGGTTCTTCTTTGAGGTATTGAGGATACTTCTTTTTGATTCGTTCGACCATGTCGGCGGGTAATCTGTAGGTCGTGTGGAGTTGCCCGGCGAGGAAGGCACGGGACTCGGTGTAGAAGTTTCCAATGGCGAGAAAGCGGATTCCGTTGAGCCCGACATTTTCGGCATCCCAGTAGTAGGGATTACGTTCGACTTCGATGTGTCCGCCAAAGACCCAGGACTTGAGTTGGAAGGGGCCATTTCCGACGAGGTTGCCGAATTTGGACCATTCGGTGAAAGACTCGAAGGGTGATTTATCGAAGAATTTGGGATTGGTGACGACGTGTTTGGGAACGGGGAACCAGGTGTAGTGTCGGGTGATGGAGGGGAGGAAAGGGGTGGGCTCGCGGAGTTTGATGAAGAGGGTGAAGTCATCGACGGCGGTCACGCCCACTGAGGAGAAGTCGGTATTTCCGCCTCTATTGAAGGCTTCGGCGCCTTCGATGAAGTAGAGCATTTCGGCATAGGGGGCCGCGATGTCAGGGTGGAGCATGCGGTGGTAGGAGAAGACGAAGTCGTGCGCGGTAACGGGGATTTTGTCGGACCATTGTGCCTTGGGGTTGAGGTGGAAGGTCCATTCGGTGAAGGTTTCGTTGTGCTCCCAGCTGGAGGCGGCGCCGGGAGCCATTTCGTCATCCTTGGATGGATGGTCGGCGACGAGGCCTTCGAAGAGCGAGGTGATGACCTTGCTTTCGGGGACGCCGGTGACGATGTGGGGGTCGAGAGATTTGGGTTCGGCCGCATTTCCAACGATGAGAATTCCGTCCTCATTGGCTTGCTCGACTTGTGTCTTCTTGCCGCACGCGGAAAGAAGGCAGCAGAGAGTGAAAATTCCGATAAAACGCACGGCGCGAACTTTGGACAAAATGAGTGGGAATGGAATGAATTTTTCCCTTGAACCACTTTCATTTGACAAGGGGGTGTCCTTGCACCGACAAGTCATAGCGTCAGGGACATGTTTCTACGAATGAAAGTCTATTTTCTCCGCCGCTTACTTTTGGTACCTTTAACCGTCTTGGGGGTGACTTTTCTTGTCTTCGCGATTACGCGGGTGATGCCGGGGAGCCCGCTGGAGCGGGAGCTTCAGGCTGCGGCGGCTGGGACGACTGAAGGCGGCGGTGGTGGCGCCGGTGGCAAGAGCGGGGCTCTCTCCGAGGAGCAGATCGAGGAATTTGAACGCGAGTATCTCTACGACAAGCCCATCCCGCTGGCTTATTTCACCTGGCTGGGGCTTTACCCGCGTGAGCGACTTTACAGCGAGGCGGAATTTAAACCCGCTATGAAAGGCGAGCAAGTGAGCGAGGAGACGATTGGAGGCAGCATTGTGGAAGATCCTGAGAAACAGGTCCTCATCAGTCTGGCTGGAACGGGAAGACCGGTCGTGGTGCAACGGAACGACGGAGAAATTGAGTGGGCCCGCTACGTGGACAGGAAGACGCCGATGTCGGAATGGCAGGATGTCTCGGAAGATGGCTGGAAGTTTCGTTATGAGACTTCCAAGGAGCGATTTGCGGCTCATTTAGAGCGCCAAAAAAGCAAGTCTAACAATACCGAGGAGAACTACCTCCCGCGGGCAGTTCTTTACAAGTCCCGTATTTCCGGCCTATTGCAGGGTGATCTCGGGAAGTCTTCGGTCTTTGGCGACCCGGTCCTTGATCTCATCAAGTCCCGCATTCCGGTGGCCCTTTATTTTGGGGTTCTCACCACGATCTTGACCTATGGAATTTGTCTTCCGCTGGGAATCGTCAAAGCCATCAAGCACCGGACGGCGGTGGACAACATCAGCTCGATTTTGATCTTCCTGGGATACGCCATTCCCGGCTTTGCACTTGGGGCGTTGCTGCTGGTTTACCTTGGTGCCACCAAGCCTATTTTTCCCATGGTGGGGCTGGTGTCGCAGGGTTTCGAGTCGATGAGCGTTGCTGCAAAAATCAAGGATCTCGCTTGGCACACCGTGCTGCCGCTCATTAGTTACGTGATTGGATCCTTTGCTTGGGTCACGATGATGATGAAGAACAACCTCATGGACAATCTCGCCGCCGATTATGTGCGCACTGCGGTTGCGAAAGGAGTGGGTTTCAATCGGGCCGTCTTCCGTCATGCCTTCCGCAATTCCTTTATCCCGATTGCGACCAGTCTCGGGCAGCTCATTACCATCATTGTTTCGGGCAGTCTCTTGATTGAGACGGTTTTTGATATTCAGGGCTTCGGGCTCCTCCAGTTCCGAGCCATTACCGGGCCTGATCAAATGCTCATCATGGGAACCCTTACGGTGGCCTCCTTCCTCATGGTCATGGGCAATATCCTCTCCGACGTCATCGTTGCCCTCATCGATCCCCGCGTGAAATTTCAATAATCATGAAGCTCTGGATTGGTCTCATTCTCCTGTTTGTCTCCGGACTCAGTGTTCTCATGGAACATTGGGGGCTCAAACTGCCCACGATCAGTTGGGGATACAACTTTTCCCGGTCGGCGGGAGAGTTGAGTATTCCCTTAGATTGGATCAAGTGGCTCTTTGAAAATTCCGGGCACGTTACGGCGGTGATCCTTGCGCTCTTGGGCTTGTGGCTGGTGATTTCCAAGCTCCGCGATCGGACTCCAAATCCGATCACCCAGCGGAAAATTAAGCGGTTTAAGGAGATTAAGCGTGGGTATTATTCCTATCTCATTCTCATCGGGTTGGCCGGGGTAGCGGCCTTGGATCAGCTGGTCGTCGGGAAGGAAGCCCTCGCGGTGAGATATAACGACGAGTGGAGCTTTCCGGCCTTCACGGTGGATCGCGAAAAGAACGAAGATTTTGGGGTCACTGATCCCAAGTTGGTTGGGCAGGTTCCTGACTACCGGGAATTGAAAAAATCCTTCAAGGAGAATGACGGGGGGACGGTGATTCTCCCGCTTTGGCACTTTGATCCCACCCAGGATATCATCGGCGCTCTTGCCAAGGAAATTGAGCCCGTTGAAGGGGAATACAGCGGTTTGGGGACACGACTTCGTGATCCCGAAAAACCGGCGGATCCCCACCTGCGATATACTTACCGAAAGGGGGTGCGCCAGGGCGATGCCCAAGGATGGAATATTGCTGGCGATCGGGTTTACAAAGTAAGGTTTGAGAAGGGTGAAGTTGTTGCGGGCTCCGAGGAATGGTCTGGAGAAGGGGAGCTTGCGGGTTTTCTGGAGGAGTCAGAGGAGACCGAATACGATGTCAGTTATCCGCCTTCCGAGCCGCAGTGGGCCCATCCACTCGGGACGACCTCGCAGGGTGAGGACGTCATTGCCTACCTTTACGGCGGCTTGCAGGTGAACTTCCAGGCCGTGCTCATCTATATTCCCTTCGTTTATTTTATCGGGATCACGATGGGCCTGTTGATGGGATACTTTGGCGGATGGTTTGACTTGGTGGTGCAACGCATCATTGAAATTCTCTCTAACATTCCCTTCCTCTTTCTTGTCATCATCGTGACCCTTGGGGTGCCGCCTCAATATGAGAATCGGTTGGGCTTCTACCTCATCCTCATCATTCTCGGAGCGTTTGGCTGGATGGGCATGACCTATTTGATGCGGACCTCGGCTCTGAAGGAAAAGTCGCGTGATTACATTGCGGCTAGCCGTGTCATTGGTGCGGGCACGCCAAGGATTCTCTTTAAGCATCTCCTCCCAAATTCGGTTGCGATTTTGGTGACGCTCGTGCCGTTTTCGATCTCGGGACTTGTGCTCTCGCTGACGGCTCTCGACTATCTGGGATTCGGACTTCCCGAGCAGTATGCCAGTTGGGGCAAGCTCCTTCAAGATGGCCTCAGTTCTTTGTCGTCTCCCTGGTTGGTGAGTTCAGCCTTCGTTTGCCTTGTAACCATGCTGGTGCTGGTGACCTTCGTGGGGGAAGCGGTGCGCGAGGCCTTTGATCCGAAGAAATACACCTACTACCGTTAAACCGTCATGCGTTGGATTCTCTTCCTCATTCCGTTCTTTTTCCTCTCGTGTCAACCGGAGGACGAGCCCTATGTGGCTGGGTTGGGCTTTGACGAATACGTCCCAGTTTACAACAAGTATATTGACACTTGGGTGCAGGGACAAATCGAGAAAGCGGAGGCTGAATTGACTGCTGCCGAGCCTGATTCGCTGGTGGCGATCGAAGCTCAAAAGGTGGTGGATCGCTATGAACGGCGTAAGTCCCTTGGCGATTATTTCAGCTTCAAGACTCAGGCTGATTTGCCAGCCGATCTTGTATGGAAGGATGGCCTTGAGGAGCCCGAGGATTCCGACCCTGCGGCCAAGAAGGGTGGCGTGTTTCGGTACTACGTGCTGAGTTTTCCCCCGACCTTGAGGCCCTTTGGGGCGGCCTCCAACAGCGGGATGCGGGGCGAGCTTTATGACGATGTTCAAGTGGGACTGGTTGCCTTGAATCGGCTCAACAGTTCGGTGATTCCGGGGGTGGCCAAGGCCTGGGCGTCGGGGCCGGATAAGCGAACCTGGTATTTCAAGCTTCACGAGGACGCGGCCTACTCCGACGGGGTAAAGGTGAAGGCGAAGGACTTTGCGGTTTCTATTTATCTCCGGATTTCGGATTATGGGAATTCCCCGTTCTACAAACAATATCTCCGGGAGGAAGTCTCGCAAATCGCCATTTACGACGATCACACCTTTTCCTTCACCTTCCCGGAGGCGAAGACGGAGCTTGGGATGTATAATACTATCGGCGATTTTTCGCCCTCGCCTCCGCATTTTTACGAGGAATTCGGTCCCGACTATGAGGAGCGGTATAATTGGAAACATCAGCCCACCACTGGGCCCTACTTTGTGAGGGATGAGGATATCGACAAGGGCGTGTCGATCACCCTGACGCGCAAGAAAGATTGGTGGGGGAACGATAAGAAATTTTATCGATACCGCTATAACCCGGACAAGATTGTTTGGCGAGTGATCCGTGATCCCAATAAAAGCTTTGAATTGTTCCGTGCAGGCCAGTTGGACTTCGCCCTCGTTTCCTCTCCCAAGGCCTGGTATGAGAAGACCGAAATCCCCAAGGTCTACGATGGCTACATCGAGCGTCACTGGTGGTATAATGATTTCCCCAGACCGCAATATGGCGTGGAGATGAACCTCTCGCGGGACAAATTGAAGGACCTCAATGTGCGTCTTGGATTGGCCCACGCCCTCAACTACGATAAGGTCATCAAGGTCACGTTTTGGGGGGACTACAGCCGCCTGCCTGGCTTCGTGGATGGTTTTGGTGACTTTGTGAATCCGAACGTCAAAGCTTGGCCCTTTGATCCCTCGAAGGCCCGTGAATATTTCGCAAAAGCTGGGTTCACCGAAGAGGGCGGGGATGGCATTCTGAGGAAGCCGGACGGCACCCGGTTAGAGTTCACGCTGAGTCACTACGGGGTGAAAACCTACGCCGATATCATGGCGATCCTGAAGACTGAAGCCCTCAAGGCGGGCGTGGATCTTATCCTTGACGGGAAGGATCCGAGTATCGTGTTCACGGAAGCGATGGACAAGAAGTTCGAACTCACTTCGGTAGCGTGGTCGGTTCAGCCGCCCTACTTCGCCTTCTACGAATACTTCCACTCTCGCAATGCCTACGACGAACAGGGGAATCTTAAGGAGAAGACAAACAACGTCTTCGCTTACAATGATCCACAAATGGACAAGTGGGTCGAGGAATACCGCCTGACGACCGATGACACCGTGAAGAAGGATCTCGCTCACAAAATTCAGCAGCAGGTTTACGAACAATGTGTCTTCGTGCCAGGCTGGAAAGTGGACTACCAAAGGGTCGCTTGCTGGCGATGGATGCGCTGGCCCAACACCGAGACTGTGAAATTCTGCCCGCCGATTAATTCCTATCCCTACGAACACTATAGTTTTTGGATCGACGAAGAGATACAGGAAGAAACCTTGGAAGCGATGCGGACGGGAAAGACTTTCCCGGAAGTGCAGAACATCGTGGAAGATTACCGAAAGAAATGAGCGCCTTGTTAGAAATCAACGGGCTGGTCACCAGCTTTGATACCGACTCCGGATGGGTTCGGGCCGTCGATGGCATTTCGTATTCCATCGAAGCCGGAAAGACTGTCGGGCTGGTGGGTGAATCGGGCTGTGGTAAGACGGTGAGCGCGATGTCGATCATCGATCTTTTGCCGAAGCCTTCCGGGCACGTTTTGGAAGGAGAGATCCTGTTCAAGGGGGAGGATTTACGGAAAGTGAAGCCCCGCCGGTTGCGGAAGGTTCGTGGGGGGGAAATTGGGGTGATTTTCCAAGAGCCGATGGCGGCCTTGAATCCGGTCCACCGGATTGGAAAACAGATTGTCGAGATCCTGAAGCTGCACGAAAAATTGTCTTCCAGGGAGGCTCTCAAGAAGGCGGTGGAGCTTCTCGATGCGGTTGGGATTCCAGCTCCCGAGGAGCGAATTACAAGCTATCCTCACGAACTTTCGGGAGGAATGCGGCAGCGCGTCATGATCGCGATTGCGCTGGCATGTGAACCAGATTTGTTGATTGCCGATGAACCGACGACCGCGCTCGATGTCACGGTGCAGGCTCAAATTTTGGAGTTAATTCAGTCGATGCAGCAACGACTTGGAATGGCGGTGTTGATGATCACCCACGATCTCGGCGTGATTGCGCAAAATTGTGATGAAGTGGTTGTGATGTATGCCGGCCGCATTGTGGAGCGGGCTCCAGTGAAGGATCTTTTTGCCAATCCGCAGCATGCTTATACCAAGGGACTCCTGAACTCGATTCCGCGCATTGACAGTGTGCGGAAGAGTCATCTCAATACCATCCCGGGGCAGGTGGCTTCGATTCAAGATTTCGTAGTCGGTTGCCGATTTTGCCAGCGCATGGACCGAGCGCAATCGGCGCTCCTGCGGACCCGCCCCGAGTATCTTCAAATTTCGCCCGGCCATTGGGTCGAGGCCTGCCCCCAATGTTATCAAGGATGAACGCCCCGACTCAAACTCTCTTAAAGGTCGAGGATTTGCGGATGCATTTCCCGGTGCGTGGTGGCGTCATGATGACGCAGATTGGTGCTGTCAAAGCGGTCGATGGCGTAAGTTTCCACATCGACTCGGGCGAGACGCTCGGGCTTGTCGGTGAGTCGGGCTGCGGTAAGTCGACGCTGGGCAAGGCGGTGGTTCGCTTGTTGAAGCCCACGAGTGGCAAGGTCTCGTTCAAAGGGAATGACATTACCATGATGAGCCAGTGGAAGCTGCGCCGCTTGCGCCAGGATTTTCAGATGGTCTTTCAGGATCCGGCGGAGTCGCTGGATGCCCGCATGTCAGTGGGAGAATTGGTGGCGGAGCCGCTCGTGATTCAAGGACTGGGGGAACGTCGATCCCGGCAGGAAAAGGTCGCGGATTTGCTGGATCGGGTGGGGCTGCCGAAGAATGCCGCGCAGAAGTTTTCCTTCGAGTTTTCGGGCGGGCAACGTCAGCGGATTGGGATTGCGAGAGCGCTCGCGGTGAATCCGGATCTTTTGATTCTTGATGAACCGGTCTCGGCGCTCGATGTTTCGGTGCAGTCGCAGGTCATGAATCTTCTCTTAGATTTGCAGCGCGAGTTTTCGATGTCCTACTTGTTCATTGCTCACGATCTCGCGGTCGTGAAACACATGAGCGATCGCATCGCGGTGATGTATCTTGGCAAGATTGTCGAGATGGCTCCGGCGGATGAAATTTACCGGAATCCGAGGCATGCTTATACCAAGGCCTTGCTCTCAGCGATTCCGGTGCCTGACCCAACCGCGAAGACCAAACGGGTCATTTTGGAGGGCGACGTGCCCAGCCCGATCAATCCGCCGGAGGGTTGCGCTTTCGGACACCGGGTCGGACATCCGCTCTACCAGGAAAGCGTGGGCAAGGAGCTGCCGTTCGAAGAAGTTGCGCCCGGGCACTGGGTTCAAAAGTGCCCGTGCTGCGTGCTCTAAATCAACGCATCGACGCAAAACTTCGACCACGTTTCGAGGGAATCGTGAAGCTCTCCTTTGAGATCGGCGATTGTCTGGAAGGCCAGATTGGCAAGGGCGTCTTCTCCTGATTTGACCTGGTCGGACTCCAGTTCGAAAACGTGGACCACGCCGAGGTGGACTTTGCCGACGTCGTTGCTGTCGTCGTTGAGCAAGCCGACGATGCGGTTTTTGTGCGCGCCTACGATGTGTAGCTCTTCGTCGATTTCGCGTTCGACGCCGGCGAGATAGGTTTCACGACCGAGCGGGTCGTGGCGTGCGTCGACCGGATTGAGGTGGCCTCCGATGCCGATTGAACCCTGGGCGTGAAGGCGGCTTTCGCCACCGCTTTTCCCGCGGGTGTAGTGGAGGTAGCGGCCTTCGTGATGGAAGAGGGCGTAGGGGATGATCTGCTTGAAAGAGGGATCTTCCTCGGCCTGGCCACGATCCATGAAGAAGTTGTTGGCGGGATCGAGGATGGCTTCGAGGTATTTGAAGACGTCAGTTTCGATCCCTTGGAAGGCACCCAACTCGTCAAGAAGTTCCCGGGGAATGACGAGGATTTCTTCTCCTTTGTAGTCGCGCATGTTTTTGAGAATTAAAGTGAGGCCGCTTTGATGAAGTCGGCGACTTTTTGAGCGTCACCATTGGCAGCCCAGACTTGCCGGAGAAAGTCAGCAGGATGGATGTTACCGTGCTGGCCGAGGAATCCGCGATCGCCACCGCAACTGAACATGAGGTTGGGATCAAGTTCGCCGCGAAGTTTGGCTTCGGCCTTCATGATGATGCGGGGGAGGAAGGCGATACCGTCCAATTCGACATTACGGGGCGGAAGGTCCGCGCTGGTGGTTTCTTTGGAGCTCGGCTGGCCTTTTTGCATGACCAGGAAGTAATCGCGTCGCACGGCCGCAATGAGAAGGGCGGTGGACTCGGCCGGGACCCCTTCGTCGGCGAGGTCTTCCACGAAGTCAAAAAGCTCACGCGGCTTGTAGCCGATGCTGCCTAGGAAGGCGAGATCGTCCTCTGTGTAGTAGCTCTTGAAGTCGGTGTTGCCTCCTTGGTAGGTGTCGAGGCAGTGTCGAAAGAGTGTCAGAAATTGTTCGTTCCAAGTCATGGGGGGAAGGTGCCTGATCGGTGCCGAGTGTCAAGGGCACCTCCGGCAACCTGCTTTCGCGATTAAAAAATGAAGTTACCGGAGGGCACCCTCAACACGGAGCGTAGTTTTGAAAGGGCTTTCTTGACAAGGGCGGGGGCTCGTAAAGAGTTGTCCTATATGAAAACAGTGGCCGCCTTTGGATTCGTGATGCTCTCAATGTCCTCTCTCGTTGCGCAAGAGGCAACGGAGGGGAAGACTTATCAACTGGCAGAAGAGAATGCACGGTTTCCGATTGGGCGGCAATTTCTTCAGAAACACCGGTTGAGCGGGAAGGATGCGGCTCTGACCTTGCGGATTGGCGAGCATGAAATAGAGGGGACGATGAATAATCTCACTCTCGAAGAAAGAGTGGTCGCTTTCCCTGAGGAGGGGAAGATCCGCATTTCGGTTTTGAAAGATCAGTCGAAAATGGCGATGACGCTGGGTGGGAATCCGGTTCCTCCAAGAGATGAAGTGAAGCCTGCGGTGGGGAAAGTGTTCCTGCTCGAGAGGAAAGAGGGGCAGTGGGTTGGTCGCGTCGAGAAAGGTGAGGTGCTTCCCGGTGAAAAGGAGGAGGTGAAAAAGGAAATGGAAAAGATGGAGAAGATTTTCAATGAAGGCGAGGATGCTAAGCTTTATGGCGTGGTGCCTCGGGCCGTCGGGGAACGCTGGGATGTTGATCCCAAGTTCATGCCGGGGATGGGCGACATGGAGGTGACGGGTGGGAAGTTGTCGCTGCACTTTAAGGAGGTTAAAGACTACCAGGGCGAGCTTTGTGCGGTTGTTGAAACGACATTTGATGTGAAGGCACTCTCCAACGAGGAGGATCAGAAAGGGATGGTCATGAATCTGAGAGGTTCCGGGCGAATTCTCCGCTCGTTGGCTCTGATGACTGACTACAAGTTCATGGGAGAGGCTCTCTTTGTCATGGAAGGGGACGTCCCCCCACCTGCTCCGCCCAATGCTCAGATGAAAATGAACGGGGAGATGACGGTGGAAACCCGGATGACCGAGATCAAGGCCGGCGAGTAAACCAGTAATTCCCCGTAATCTCATGATTTTAACGACTCGAATTTTCGGCTTTTTGATCCTGCTCTTGTTGGCGGGATGTGAGTGCAAAACGGAAGCCCCGTGGGTTGATCTCGATCCCGAAAAGTGGAAGCCGCTGAGCTTTGGTGGCGAGGGTGCCGTCGCTTGGGACGATGGCGTTCTCCATCTAGATGCAGGGGCTGAGATGACGGGGGCGGTTTTCGAAGGTGATTTGCCGGAGATTCCTTATGAGATCGAGCTGCAGGCCCGAAAGGTCACCGGAAGCGACTTTTTCTGCGGGCTCACCTTTCCGGTTCGATCGGAAGAGGAATGTGTGAGCTTGATCGTTGGCGGTTGGGGAGGGGGAACAGTTGGGATCTCCTCCATTGATGATCAGGATGCTTCTTCAAACGAGACCACGACATACCACAATTTTGAAAAGGGCCGATGGTATGCCATTCGGTTGAGAGTTGAGGAGGGGGGGATTGAGGTCTTTATCGACGGGGAGCAGGTTGTGGATCTGGAGATCGCCGGAAAGCAGTTGGGATTGAGGCAAGGGGTGATCGAACTCTGTGCGCCGTTGGGTTTTGCGGCCTGGCAGACCGAGTCCGAGGTCAGGGTGTTCAGATGGCGTTCTCTTCGTGATTAGGCCTTGTCTTTTTCCTCAATCGACGCTAGGGAACCTCGCAACAACTTCTGACGCTAGTAAGGAGTGGGTCTTCCAGCCCGCTCTTTTTCGTCGCAGGAACCCACGAATTTGCAATGACCACCGATATTGTCGCTCTCATCGAGTTCTACGAAAAAGAAAAGGCCATCGACCGCGACCGCGTTGTCGAAGCCTTGGAGTATGCCTTCTGTTCAGCCTACCGCAAAATGGTGCCTGGTGCTGATGCTATCGAGGTTCTCAAAGCTGATATCAACGAAAAGAAGGGTGATACCCGTATTTTCGCGAGTCTCGAAGTAGTGGCCGATGACGACTACGTGGATAAGTTCAACGAAGTTCCTCTCCAGATCGCTCTTAGGAAGAGTGCCGAAGCCGTCATTGGTGATCGGATTGATTTCGATGTGACTCCGAAGAACTTCGGCCGGATCGCGGTCCAGACTGCCAAGCAGACCATGATGCAGCGTCTTCGCCAGGCTGAGAAAGAGAAGATTTATGACGAATTCAAGGACCGTGCAGGCGATATCGTCAGCGGTGCCGTACGTCGTTTCGAAAAGAGCGATGTCATGGTGGATCTCGGCAAGTTCGAGGCCCGCATGCCTTCCAAGGAGCGGGTGGGAACCGAGGAATACAACGTGGGCGACCGCATCCGCTGCTATGTCGTTTCCGTTGAGAACGAAGGCCGTGGACCTGAGATTATCCTCTCCCGTAGTCACCCCAACTTTGTGCGCCGCCTCTTTGAATCAGAAGTTGCTGAGATTTCTGATCGCACCGTCGAACTGCGTTCGGTGGCTCGTGAGGCTGGATACCGCACCAAAGTAGCGGTCTTCACGCATGACGATAAGGTCGATCCAGTCGGAGCCTGTGTCGGTCTCCGCGGAGCCCGCGTGAAGAACATCGTTCGTGAGCTCAATAACGAGAAAGTCGATATCATTCGCTGGAATGAAGACGTCAAAGAATTCGTGACCGAGGCTCTCAGGCCCGCCCAGGTTCGCAGCATTACCCTCAATGAAGAGGATAAAGTGGTGAACGTGACCGTGGACGAAGAAGATCTTTCCAAGGCCATTGGTCGTCGTGGCCAAAATGCCCGCCTGACCTCCAAATTGGTGGGTTGGGATGTGCAGGTTCGCAAAGACGAGAGTCAGCACGAGCAGTTTGAAGCCCGTGTCGGTGATGCGGCCTCCCACATTGCAGAAGCTCTTGGAATCGAGCCGATTCTTGCTGATAAACTTTTCCGCGCCGGTGGCGTGACTCTTGATATGGTGACTCAAATGCCTGCCGACTACATCGCCGGGGCCCTAGAGGTCGACCTTGCCGAAGCTGAGCGCATTCTGGCTGCCTCGAAAGGGGAACAAGAATCAAGCGACGAAACTTCTGCTCCGGCCGAAGCGTAAAGCAGACCAGATCCCTTTAATTTCCTAACTTTCCTCTTACTGAAAGACCCGCATTAGCATGGCCGACGATAACAAACCAAAAATCTCTAAAGACGAAGTTCTCGACCTGGTGTCCGAGAAACCAAAGGCCTCACGTCGTGAACGGCAGCGTCAGGAGGCGTCCAAGGTCCAAACGGTTGACGATCAAAAGAAGGCCGCTCTGGACTTGGGAATTGACGACGACGCTCCTAAGAAGCGGGCCGTCCGTAAGACTGAGAATTCCGGAAAGGCTGCTTTTTTGAGTATTTCGAACAAGCGCGATGAGAAGTCTGACGCAGACTTTATCGTGGCAACCACTGCGCCCCCTCCATCACCCCCTCCTCCGGCAGGTGAGAGCGGAGGAGAAGAGGACGTTGAATCACCGGGCAATGTGATCAGCATCAAGCCTCCCATTATCGTGAACGATCTCGCCGCAAAAATGGGCGAGCCTCCCTTTAAATTGATGGCCGACCTCATTAAGTTGGAGGTCTTCGTGGCTGCCAACCAGGCCATCGAGCCTGATGTTGCTGAAAAGCTCTGCGAACTGCACGGCTTTGTCTTCGAGCGCGAAAAGCGCGAAAAGGGCGGTGGCGTGCACAAGGAGGAAGAAGTGATCGTAGAACCCGAGCCCGAAATGGAAGCTCCGGTCGAGAAAATGGCCTATCGGGCTCCTATCATTACCTTCATGGGGCACGTTGACCACGGTAAGACTTCGCTCATGGATTACATTCGTAAGAGCAAGGTTGCCAGTGGAGAAGCCGGTGGCATTACCCAGCACGTGGGAGCTTACAGCGTCGAGCAGGGAGACCGAAGAATCACATTCCTGGACACGCCGGGCCACGCCATTTTCTCGAAGATGCGCGCCCGTGGTGCTGACGTCACCGACATTGTCGTGGTGATTGTCGCCGCCGATGATGGCATCATGCCCCAGACCAAGGAGGCCATCGAACACGCCAAGGCTGCCGGGAAAACCATTATTGTTGCGATTAACAAGTGCGATCTGCCGGCGGCCAATCCGATGCGGGTCATGACCCAGTTGATGGAGCACGGTCTCGTTCCTGCCGAAATGGGTGGTGAGACCGAATGTGTCAAAGTTTCAGCCGCAACGGGCATGGGAGTCGAAGAACTCCTCGACCTCATGGCTCTGCAAGCAGAAGTTCTCGACCTGAAAGCAAACCCAACTGCCAACGTCCGCGCTTCAGTGATTGAAGCCAGCGTGAAGGCCGGAAGGGGCGCGACTGCGACCGTGATCGTGGAAACTGGAACGCTGAAGATTGGTCAGCCGTTCATTTGTGGACCATTCGCCGGAAAGGTGAAGCTTCTTGCAGATGACCAGGGAAATGTTGTCAAGGAAGCAGGTCCATCGATGCCTGTTGAGGTTCTCGGATTTGCTGAACTGCCCAATGTCGGTGACTCCCTGGTTGGGATGGATAATGAGCGGGCCGCCAAAAAACTTTCCGAAGATCGCCTCGAGGAACGCCGTAAACAGCGCCTCGTGCAGCCCCGCAAATCCCGCCTTGAGGATATGCTCAAGGCCGTTGCGGGCGGCGGAAAGAGCCAGTTGAAGCTGGTTCTGCGAACCGACGTGCAGGGCACGGCCGAGGCCATTAAAAATGCCATCACCGAGATTGTCTCCGATAAGGTCGAGGCACACTTTATTATTGCTGGAGCAGGTGCCATCAACGAATCCGACGTCCTGATGGCCAGCTCCGCTGATGCCATTATCCTGGGCTTCAATTCCAAGGTCGACGGCAAAGCGGTCAAAGCCGCCAAAGCCGAGGGTGTTCAAGTCAAGCTCTACTCCATCGTTTACGAACTCATCGACCAGGTGAAGGACTCCATGCTCGGACTTCTCGATCCTGAAATTCGCGAGACCGTGATCGGGCGGGCTCTCGTCAAGAAGGTCTTCAAGGTCAACAAAGGGCGCGCCGCCGGTTGCGTCATCAAGAGTGGTCGTGTTTCCCGCAAGTCTCACGCCCGTGTTCTCCGCGGTAAGCAGCCCGTCTTCGATGGAAAAATGTCGACTCTCCGTCGTCTCACCGAGGAGGTTGACGAGGTCAAAGAGGGAATCGAGTGCGGTATCCGCCTGGGCTCCTTCAATGATTACGAGGAAGGCGACGTCATCGAGTGCTACACCCTCGATAAGATCGACCAAACTCTCTAAATCATGGCAAAGCGACTGGACCGGGTTAACGAACTTCTCAGGCGTGAGATTAGCGCTGTTCTTCATCGTGATTTCGAGTGGCCCCGTGCCCTCGTGACGATTAGCGATGTCGATGTGACCCAGGATTTGAAGGAGGCCAAGGTCTTCGTTAGCATTCTGGGGGGGTCGACTCCGGGGATTCTGGATCAACTGAACCGCAAGCGCGGTTTTATTCAGAGCAAGATCTCCAAGCGGGTCGTCCTGAGGAATACCCCTGTGCTCACCTTCCGCGTGGATGCCTCGGCCTCCCGTGGAGTGGAAGTCGTCAACTTGCTCGATGAAGTGGCCAAACTCCCGACCGCTCCTCCCGCCGAGGAAGACGAAGAAGGTTAATTTGGCTGGGGAAGGAGATTTTCGAAGAAAGGTTCATTTTTCAAAGATGGGTGTTTGACACTCTCGGCAAAGATTGACTTTAATGCTGTGAAGCACTGGTAACCACCGGACAACGATCACAAACACGATTCTATTATGAGCGAAGACACACCTCAGCCACCCACCCCGCCCACCCCGATGAAGAAAACATCGGCGGTTCCTTTAAAAAAAGAGACTGTCCGCGTGACCTTGAAGGCTGGACCTAGCGTTCTTGGCGTTCCGACGCCGCCACCCGCTCCGACTGCAGGCGCTCCACGACCTCCTGCACCCGCTCCAACCATCGCTTTGAGGTCCGCGCCTGCGGCACCCACGATTGCTCTACGCCCTCCTGGATCGCCAATAGCTCCCGGCGCGCCTTCGATTGTTCCTCTGCAGACAACTAGGCCTGCTACTGGGCCTCTTCCGCCGCCGGCGACGGTCCCGCTTCCGCAGAGGGTCCAGCAGCTTGGACCTCCGACTGCTCCTACCATGTCGACCATCGGAACGATCGCAACGTCCGACGACGACGAGCCAAGCGACACTATTCCAACGGTTCTCTCCATTCTCGCCTTCGGCCTCAGCCTTGCCGTTCTTGCACTGGCCCTGATGACTTGGACTCAGGAGCATCAGATCGGTGATCTTTTCAACTAATCCCTACCGCATCGAAAGAAGATTCATGTTTTTACCTATTCTCATTTTCCTGTTCGCAGCAGCAGTTGCGGCTCTCAATTTCATGACCAACGGACTTTCTTAGTCCGGCAGTTGTTGAATTCAGCGCGATCTTGAAACGATCGCAATTCCTTCAAAGGGTGGCTCTTGACGCCACCCTTTTTACGGACATATTTGCGGCATGGCTCTAACAATTACAGAAGAGAACTTCGAAGAGGAAGTTTTGAAGTCCGACGTCCCGGTCCTTGTCGACTTTTGGGCGGAATGGTGTGGTCCGTGTAAGATGATTGCTCCCATGGTGGATGCTGTTGCCGAAGAGGTGAAAGGCGTCGCTAAAGTCGGGAAGTGCAACCTCGACGATGGCCAAGCTCTTGCTGCCAAATACGGCATTCGTTCCATCCCAACCCTTCTTTTCTTTAAGGACGGTGAGGTGAAGGATCAAATTGTGGGTGCTGCAGTGACGCAGAGCCAACTCTCCGAGAAGCTTCGAGGCCTCGCCTAGGTTTTTCTGCGCGATTTTCGAATCACAAAAAACGGGAGGATCGAAGGATCCTCCCGTTTTTGATGTTGGTTGAAACAAGATTTAGAATTTCTTGCCGTAGGCGGCATTTTCGAAGCCCTGGCCAACGCGTTGGAAGTCGCGGCCCATTCCGACGAAGGTATTGCACGAGGACAAAAGGAAAGCTGCACAGGCAGAAACGGCAAAGATAAGGGGGAGTCGATATTTCACGGATCCAAAGTAAAACCAGTTCTGCTGGGTGACAAGTCGATATTTTCCCGCCTGGGGATTCAAGCAGGGCTGTCTTAAAATCGCTGATTCAGTTGTTTCAGGATCAACTGGAGGCGTTTGGCCTCCTCGAGGGACTCGAAGATCTCGGCTGAACTGAGCGAGGAGTCGTTGAGTTTCGAGCGCAGTGCGCTTTCCTGCCCTTGATAATACTTGGCGAGAATGAGGGCCACGGTATCAGAGGCCGAGCTGACGGGATCAGCTGGAAGGTCCTCGGAAAGGTTGGGCGAAAGCGCGCGTTGATCGGGCTCAGGCAGGGTCATCACGAAGGCCTGGCGGGCTGAGACACTTTCCGGGTCCGGTCGGCGGGAGAGGATGGTCCGGAGAAGTTGGCTCCCCGCGAAGTGATCGAGGCATTCATCAAGCGATTCGAGTTGCTCGCAGAGGAATTCGGCGGCGTCGCCGGAATTCATGGCGAGGTGACAAAGGTAGGCGATCGAGCGGTCAAGTGCCGTGACTTCGATCTGTTGGGGCTTAGATTCACCTTTTTTGTAGGCGTTGGAATAGGCGGGTTTATTTTTCGCGGCGGAGACGGCTTGACGAAATTCATGGGCTCCCATACGGAGGCGGGTGGCGAGGGTTTGGATGGAGGCGTCGCGGACGAGGTCGTCGCTCATGACGGCGACCATGTCGGCGAGTTCTCTGAGGAGGGCGGCGCGCTCGGAGGCTGAGGAGAGGTTGATGGTGGGGAGTGCTTTATCGAGCTTGGCGTCGAGGAAGTCCTTGGCGCTTTCCATGAGTTCGCGAAATTTGTCAGCTCCGTGGGCTTTGATGAAGGTGTCGGGGTCATCTCCGGGGGGGAGGTGCATGAGCTTCACAGGGATGCCGATGGTGGTGAGGTTGCGGAAGGCTTTGTCGGCAGCGGTGAGGCCTGCGGAGTCACCGTCGTAGCAGAGGACGACTCGATCAGCATAGCGTTTGAGTATGCGGGCGTGTTCCTCGGTAAATGCGGTGCCTAAGGCCGAGATGGTGTTTTCGAAGCCTGCTTCGTGGAGGACGATGGTGTCGATCTGGCCTTCACAGATGAGGGCGAATTGTTCCCGGCCCATGGGCTTGCGGGCTTTGTCGAGACCGAAGAGGAGCTTGGACTTTTGGAAGAGGGGGGAGTCGCTGGTGTTGATGTATTTTCCACGTTTGTCATCGGAGCGGAGAATGCGGGCGGAGAATCCGACGACGTCTCCGTAGTCGTTGTTGATGGGGAAGGTGAGTTGGTCGTAGAATTTAGCGTAGAGACCTGAGTTTGGGTTGTCTTTGTCTCTCAGACCACCGAGGCGGGCGTTGAGAATTTCCCGTCCGTTAAAGCCCTTCTCTTTTACGAGTTGGAAGAATTTCGTGGAGTTTCGCGGAGCCCAGCCGATGAGCCACTTTTCGGCGGTTTCTTTACTGAAGCCACGGGAGTTGAGGTAGTCGCGGGCGTGTTGAGCGTCTGTTGATTTTAAAAGGAGCTGGTGGTAATAGCGGGCCGTTTTGTTGTTGAGTTCTTTGACCCGTGAGATACGGCGGCGGACTTTGTCCGCCTCGGGGTCGTAAACGTCCTCGATGATGGTAATGCCGGCGCGTTGTGCCAGTTTTTGAATGGCTTCGATGAAGGGGACGTTCTCGTAGTTCATCACGAAGCCCACGGCGTTGCCGCTCTCTTTACAGCCGAAGCAGTGGTAAAATTGCTTTGCGGGGCTGATGTTGAAGGAGGGAGTTTTTTCGTTGTGGAAGGGGCAGTTACATTTGTAATCGCTCCCAGCTCTTTTCAGCGGAAAATAGGAACCGATCAGGTCCACGATGTCGGTGGCATCGAGGATCTGTTTGACGGTTTCTTCCGGAATGCGGCCCACGGGCAGACTGTGAAGGGAGGGAGCGATCAGGGAAATGAGAATTTTGCAGTGAGCAGAAATCAAGATACAGTGTGCTTATGAAACGCGTGATTTTCTTCTTTCTCTGGGCCGTCGGTATTTTGGCGGCGGAGGACAAAAAGGTGCTCGGGAAGTCCGAGGAGGGGAGTTACGAGGGAAAGATTGTGGTGATCAAGGTGGGGGAAGATGACCTGATGAATGGGCAAAGCTTTAAGTTCTGGGAGCGGACCTTGGAGCGCGTGGCGGAGGAGAAGGCCAAGGCGGTGATCTTTGAACTCGATACTCCAGGGGGGATGGCATTCCCGACTAAGGAGCTCATGACGACGATCGCGAATCTGGAAATTCCCACCAGAGCTTTCGTGAACGTGAGTGCGTTGAGTGCTGGAGCGTTGATTTCGGTAGCGACGGATAAAATTTACATGAAACCGGGATCGGTGATCGGTTCTGCGGGAATTGTGACTGGGAGTGGGGTAGCCATGGATGAAACAATGCGCGCCAAAGTGGAGAGTTTTTTCGACGCACATGTCCGTTGGATTGCCGATAAAAAGGGGCATGACCAGGATGTCATTCGAGCGATGATGATCCGTCGTGACGAAGACCAGCAGATCGGTCCTGTGACTGTGGAGAAAGGCGGGCTTCTCGCGTTGAATTCAAGTGATGCCGTGTATGTGACGGATGAAGGTACGCTGTTGGCGGCGGCCGAAATTGATTCTATGGATCAACTCTTGGAAATTGAAGGTTGGAGCAAGGATGATCTTTTGACGGCCACTCCGAGTGGATTTGAACAATTTGCCTGGTGGGTCGCGAGTGTTTCCGGGCTCCTGATCACGGTGGGATTGTTTGGAGGCTATCTCGAGTTCAAGACGCCGGGGTTTGGCATCGGGGGCATCATCTCCATCACCGCATTTACGGTATTTTTCTTCGGGAACTACCTCGCGGGGAATATGGCGGGCTATGAGCTGGCTGCGATCTTTGGGCTCGGGCTTTTTCTGATCGCTTTGGAGATTTTCGTCATCCCGGGATTCGGGATTCCCGGAATCGTGGGGCTGCTCATGGTGGTGGGGTCGTTGATGTTTTCGATGGTCGATGGAGTGGAGTGGCAACGATATCAGTGGTCCGGCGACGGATCTTTTGGAATTCTGGATGCGATTTCAGGACCGGCCCTTCACCTTGGGTTGGGGATCTTTGGTTCCATTTTTCTGCTGTATTTGATCATGACCTACCTGCCTGAGCTTCCATTTTTGAAGAAATACCTGTTGCCGACGACACTCACGGCGGGCACAGGGATTGAAAGTCATCCGGAGAATTCGGCTCGCGTAGGGCAGACGGGATCGGCGCTGACTGACCTTCGTCCTGCTGGGAAGGCGGAAATCGATGGCGAAATCGTGGATGTGGTGGCGGAGGGGGAATTCGTTTCCAAGGGAGAGCCGGTGCGAATTGTCAAAGAGGATGGCATGGGAGTGGTGGTGAAGCGGTCGCTTGAATTGTAACTCCACCGAGTAATCCCTTTCCCACCGGCAGCATCGTGAAGGTAGAAGGTAGAAGGTAGAAGGTAGAAGATGAGGGCGAGAAGGGCACCGTGACTGTGATTCTTGATGGTAAGAAGCTCGATTGAGTTTATCGAGTGAGAATTCCTTTTGAGGAAGGATTTCTCACCGCCTCGATCAAGACTCGGGCCGCTTCGCTCCATTCGTGTCCATTGACTTTGGCGAGTGCTTCGGCACGGGTATTTTTGGAGGCGAGGAGAAGATGGTAGACCTTCTTGATTTCCGTTCGTTCCTCAACGGTGAAGCCACCGCGTCGGAGCCCAATGACATTGAGGCCGGAGAGGAGATTGATTTGGTGGACAATGCAATACGGTGGGATGTCGCGGGTCATCCCGGCGTTGCCCTGCACCATCGCGAAATCGCCGATGGAGATGAATTGGTGGATCGCAGCGCCTCCGCCCAGAAAGATGCGGTTGCCCAGTTTACAATGACCCGCGACCATCACGTTGTTCGAGATGACGTTGTCGTTCCCAACTTGGACGTCGTGTCCCAGGTGGGAGACGGCCATGAGGAAATTGCGATTTCCGATGATGGTGTTACGGCCTTCTTGGGTGCTCCGGTTGACCGTGACATGCTCCCGAAAAGTGTTTCCTTCGCCAATGAGGACGCCTGTTTTCGTGGAGGGGTCAAAACTGAGATCTTGGGGATCTCCTCCGATCACGGCACCGTGGCCGACTGAGTTGCCCGGCCCCATGGTCACGCCGGAGCAGATTTTGGCGTGGGACTCGATCCGGCAGCCAGCGCCAAGAGTCACGCCGTCTTCGATGATGGCGAAGGGGCCCACTTCGACGTCATCGGCGAGATCAGCGTGTTCGGAAACGAGGGCGGAGGGGTGGGTGGTAGGCATGGTCTTAAAGTTGTCCGTTGTCGGCGAAGGAGTAGAAGCCGCGGCTGCCGTCGATAGGGCGGCCGATGATGATATGATCAAGGAGGTCGATTTCCATCTCCCGGGCGGATTTTGCGAGGCGTTTGGTCAGGTCAATGTCGGCTCCACTGGGGGAGGTGCTGCCGGAGGGGTGGTTGTGCGCGAGGATGAAGTGGCAGGCCTGGTCAATGAGGACGGGCCGAAGGATTTCGCGGATGGCGGCGAGAGTTTGATTGGAAGTTCCGCTGGTGATGTCGTGCTTGCGGATCAGACGGGAGGCGGAATCGAGACTGAGAACGACGAGCTTCTCGGTGGTCTGAAGGGAAAGCTGGGGCGAGAGGAATTGGTAAACGGCTTCGCTGTTGGTAAACTGCCGATTCTTGCTGCCATCGCGGGCGGCTCGGGCACCGAGTTCGAAGGCTGCTTGAATCTGGCAAGCCTTAGCGAGTCCTAAACCATGCTCCTTGCAGAGTTGTTTGAGGTCGAGTTGGGCCAGCGCGACGATGCTTCCGTGTTTACGGATGAGTTCGCGCCCGATTTCGATGGCGCTGGATCCACGGGTTCCGGTGCGCAGGAAGATGGCGAGAAGTTCTTCGTTGGAGAGTGCGGAGACTCCCAAAGCGGCCATTTTTTCGCGCGGCTTTTGATCATTGGGGAGATCTTGGATTCTGGTGCCGTGGGCCATCTGCAAAGAAGTATCGAAATTCCGTGGAAAAGTAGCAAGCTATCAGTGGCTGGGCTGGTCGTGGCGGCGATTCGATTGATCCCGCTGGCGTTGCGGGACGGGATCTATCGAGAAATCGCCCGGCGAAGAAAATCTCACGCGAAAGCGTCTGCCTGTCCCATTCCCGAAGCGCATCACAAGGGGTGTTTTTCGGGGAAACGGCGCGGGCTCTAATTTTTTCTCTTGCAAGGGGGCGGAGGGAGCCCTATGCCTTCGCCCGTCCTGAAAAGGTAGGGGGCGTTAGCTCAGTTGGTAGAGCATCTGCATGGCATGCAGAGGGTCAGCGGTTCGAATCCGCTACGCTCCACCATTTTCAGGGCAGGACCGGCCAAGTGCCGGTTTTTTCGTCTGAAAGCCCGCCTTTGGCCACGCCCAAACTCTCACTATTACCCGATTACCCGATGTTGAATGGAAAAGACCTCGCCCTCGCCTGTGCAGAAGCCGCTGATGAACTGAAAGCGGATGATGTTCGTATTTTTGATCTACGCGGAATCTCTACGCTCACTGATTTTATGGTGGTTTGCTCGGGTAATTCCCAGCCGCACCTCAAAGCCATTACTCGGGACGTTGAAGCCATCGTTCGGGGTAAGGGTTCCGATCCTGCTCTTGCCACCGAAGGGAAGGCGGCCAGTCGCTGGGTCGTGATCGATTTTGTTGATGTCATGGTTCATGTCCTCGACGAGGAATTCCGTGAAAACTACGCCCTTGAAAAGCTCTGGGGTGATGCCAAGGAAGTCTCGTGGAAGTCAGAAGATGAGAATTGAAATTTTGAATACGGGAACTGAGCTCCTCCTTGGATCAACCGCGAACACCCATGGAGCCTGGATGGGCCAGGAGTTGCTGAAGCTGGGCCTGCGGGTGCAGCGGCAAACGACGGTCCCTGATGGCGAAGCGATCGAGACGGCACTTCGCGAATCGATCAAGCGCTCCGATGTCGTCCTCGTGACCGGTGGTCTGGGCCCGACGAGCGATGACCTTACCCGCGAAGCCGCGGCCAAGGTTCTTGGTGTGGAGATGATCGAGGATGAAGCGGCGTTGCGTTCGTTGCAGGATTTTTTTGAGAAGCGGAATAAACCGATGGTGGCATCGAATCTCAAGCAGGCCCAAAACCTGGTGGGGGCTGACATTTTGCCGAACGACAATGGCACCGCGCCGGGAATTTATGCTCCCCCTTGTTTGGGAGGAACTCCGGGTTGCGCGGTCTTTCTTTTGCCGGGTCCTCCCCGTGAGCTTTATCCGATGTTTCATGCCGAGGTGACGCCACGTCTGCGCGCTTTGTCTGGAGTGGAAATGTTTGCGGACGTCACTGAATTGAAATTCGTGGGGGTGGGAGAGAGTGAGTTTCATGAACATCTCGACGCGCAACTCAATGCGGTTCCCGGATTGGAAGTGGGATACTGTGCCCGCCTTGGTGAAATGGATCTTCGCTTGATCGGTGGACCCGAAGCGATTGCGGCGGGTCGTGAACTTGCAGAAGGGCGCTTTGGCGATTTTCTAGTGACCGACGATGGCGCTGATCTCGAAACCGTCGTGGTGAGAACACTTGCGGCGGCGGGGAAGAAGCTTTCAACGGCTGAGAGTTGTACGGGTGGCTTGGTGGCGTGCCGCATCACCGATGTTCCGGGATCGAGCGAAGTCTTTACCCATGGGTTTGTGACTTACTCGAATGAGGCCAAGAGCCAACTGATCGGGGTTTCGCCCGAGACCCTTGCTGTTCACGGGGCCGTGAGCGTGGAAGTTGCTGGCGAAATGGCTCGCGGCGCTCTCCGCGAAAGTGGGGCGGATGTCGCGGTTTCCATTACCGGGATCGCTGGTCCGGGCGGTGGCACCGAGGATAAGCCGGTGGGAACTGTCTGTTTCGGAATCGCGACGGCAGCGGGTGTGCAAACATTTCGCGAGATTCATCCGCGAAGCCGAAAGGATTTTAAGAAGCAGGCGAGCCAACGCGCTCTCGATCTCGTTCGCCGTGCGCTGAGAGCCTAAGCTGAGGCGAAGGCCCAGTTTCTCGAAAAGAGAAAGGTGCCTCCTGCGACGGTAATGAGAGTCAGGGCCAGGGCCAATTCGTGAGGGAGAGGGCTATAAGTCAGAAGGATGGCGAAGAGGGATTCGTTGACCAAAAATCCGGTGCCCGCGATGAGCATGAATCGTTTGATCGAGGAGTGGTTCGAATGATCCTGATTTCCAAAGCTCCAGTGGGCGTGCCCGAGATAGCTGAGGACAAAGGCCCCACAGAATGCTCCAAAATTGGCGATGAGAGGATTGATGCCAAGCTGGATGAGAAGGAGTGCGAGACAGAAGTGCAGTCCGGTGGCCGCGAGTCCCACCAATCCAAAACGTGAGGCCTGGGTCAGGAGTGTTTTCATTCTTCTTGATCAAGGTAGCTGAACTCCTTTGACACGATGTGTCCGGGTCGCGATTTTACTTCGGAGAAAATGCGGCCGATGTATTCGCCAAGGATGCCAATTGAGAGGAGTTGGATTCCGCCGAGGAAAAAGATAGCCACGGTGAGCGTCGGCCATCCGGCAACACTCGCTCCAAAGAGGAGGGTCTTTACCGCAATAAAGAGGGCGTAGAGAATGGAGATTCCGGAAATCGCAAAACCGATGCCGGTCCACATTCGCAAGGGAAATGCAGAGAATGAGGTGAGGCCGGTCATGGCCAGGCCGAAGAGTTGACTGAATTTAAATTTTGAAACGCCCGCGTTTCTACGATCGAGGGTAATTGGTATTTTGAGGCTCTTGAAGCCGACCCAACTGTAGAGCCCTTTCATGAAACGGTTGTGTTCAGGAAGAGCGCAGATGGCGTCAACGACCTTGCGATCCATCAGTCGGAAATCGCGGGAGTGTGGAGTAATGGTGACTGAGGTGGTTTTGTTGAGAAGCCAGTAGTAGAGACGAACGGCCTGCTTCTTGACAAAGGTTTCGCCGGTGCGAATTTCCTGCACACTGAAGACCATTTCGAATCCTTCATCCCAGCGGGCAAGGAAAGTTTTGAGATAGGAGATTGGCTCCTGGAGGTCGGCATCCATGATGATGACGGCCTTGCCAAGTGAATTTTTGAGTCCGGCGGTGATGGCGTTTTCCTTTCCAAAATTACGGGAGAGACAAACGATTCGAACGGGATATTGACCCATCATTTTGCGGGCTTCGGGCACGGTTTCATCGCGGCTTCCGTCATCGACGATGATGATCTCGTAGGATCGACCAAGCGAGTGCAGTTCCTCGCCGATGGCCTCGATCGCGATCGCGATGTTGCCGGCTTCGTTGTAGGCAGGCACCACGATGGAAACTTCAGGCGTGGCCGGAAGGGGATACTGCATGGGCGCTTTGAGAGGTTCGTGATCAATGATTTTGAAAGCGGGAGTCTTCATGGGCATCGTTGGATGGATTTGGGGTTTAGCGGCTACTCGGTGGAATCTTTCCGCGATTTGGTTTTTCAGAGATGAGAAGGGATTTTCCAAATTTTCCATGTTGGAAGTAAGCGTTCTGGAGAGCCGGATCGAGGGTCTTGAATTTTCTGTCATCGATGGAAACAAAATCGCGGTTGTCGTCCATGAGCAGGGCTTCCAAATCGTCGGTGCTTTCTAACCGAATTGCGTTTCCGTTCGTGTAGAACTCAATGGAGTAGTTCTTTTTACTAAAGTAGTAGAGTTGAGCTGAGACGAATCCCTCGTTCCTGATCTTTTGTTCAACGAGGGTCTTCTGAGTCCGTTTCGGAGCGATGGACGGGACAAAGGTATAGGTCAGGTATGCGGTGGCAAAAATCAGGATCCCGATCGAGGCGCTCGCTTTAAAGGTCCGAACCGCAGCGGGTGTGGGTTCACGCCGCCCGGAGGCGGCATGAACCCAGACGTCCACTAACAACAAACAAGATGCAGGAATCCCCGTGATGACGTAGGTGGGGATGATATTAGTCGCCATGGTGAAGAAGATCATGGGCGAGAGAGCCCAACAGAGGAGGTAGGAACTCCAACGAGGGGTGTCGTTTTTAAAGCCTTCGACAACGGAACGAGCACGTCTTAGAGGGACGAGGAATAGGAAGGTCCACGGGAGAAGCATCTCGAGCCAATAGAGCCAGATTGTGCCCCGGGCCTCGGCGTGTCCGCTCCCGTAGAGATCGCCTTGCCAGCCGCTTTGCAAGAAGCGCTCAAGGTGTTCGCCTACGATGAAGTATTGCAAGAATCCCGGAGTTTTAAGCTCGGCGAGGAGATACCAGGGAATTGAAAGGGCGAGCATGAGGATGGTGCCGGAGATCCAGGGGAGTCGCAGCCAGGTATCGCGCCAGCGATTGTGAATGAGCACCCAGCTGCCAATCGGAATGGCGGTGAGAACGAAGGCCACCGGGCCTTTTGCCAGGAGACCAATCGCGAGGCCAACAAAGAAGAGGTAGCCTGCGGAGGTCGTTTTTTGAGTCCCATGGAGAGCTCTCCAAAATGCAATCATGGAGAGCGTCGTCCCGGCGATCATGACGAGATCGGTCATCACATTCGCCATGGAAACAAAATAAAGGGCGGTGCTCGCAAGGATCGTCGTGCTGAGTAAAGCGTAGTCCTTGCCTTTGAATTCACGGGCCCAGTAGTATAGCCATCGCAGGATGAAAAGCCCGGTCACGAAGATGAAAAATCGTCCTCCAAATTCATTCACTCCAAAAAGCTTCATTCCCGCGGCGGAAACCCAGGTATGGAGTGGTGGCTTGCCCCAGAAGGGAACACCGTAGTCGATCTGAGGCGTGATCCAATCGTTGGTCTCAACCATCTTGCGGGCGATCTCGGCGTAGCGGGCTTCGGTGGTATCGGTGAAAGGGACTTGAATCATCAAGAGCACCCGAATGACGAAAAGAGCGGCGAGAGCAATCCATAGAAAATTTCTCTGGGAGGGTGTCAGGAGAATGGTTGCTCGAGACGATTGATTTGGAGAATTCACGGGTCTGGTTAGGAAGAAGTTCCTTTGTTGACCTTGAGGCTAGCTCCATTGAAATGAGAGAATTGTGAGAGCTGGTTTTTTCTCAGATTCTTTTTCACCTCTCGTTTCTATCTCGATGTTTCGCATCGGAGATGAAGGCGACGCTCCTATCTGTTAGAGGAATTAGATCGATTCAGGTGGGAATCTGGATCTAGTTTTTGAAGCTGACCTGGATCTGGAAATTCTGCTGATCCGGGGCTGATGCTTTGATCTCTAAGGCCAGAGTGTTCGCGATTTCACGACAGAGACTGAGACCAATGCCGGCGTGGCGATCGTCGCCGGTTCTTGCCTGGTCGATGCGGTAGAATGGTTCGAAGAGGCGATCCAAGTTGTCAGGTAAGGCGACAGCAGAACTGTTGGAAATCGAGAAGGTGAACGAGCCGTCTTGATCAAACGTTCTGAGTTGAATCGTTGAATTTTCCTTAGCGTATGAGACTGCGTTGTCGCAAAGATTTGTAAAAATAATACGGATCAGGTCTTCGTCTGTCTTCCTGAGAAAAGTGGAGGAGGCGAGTTGGAAGTCAATTTGGACTCCTCTTACTTTGGCCTTTTTTGAATATCCTAACATCGTGGCCTCAATCAGTTCGTGGAGATTGATCTCTTCAACAATGACTTTTTGAGTGCCGCTTTGAAGGCGGGAGAATCGCATGAGGTGAGTGACGAGTCTTGCCATCTCTTTGGAGATGGTGAGAGCATTTTTAATGCGATGATTGTAGTCCTCGGAGTCACGCTGTCCGGCGAGAGCTTGTTCAAGAGTTGCCTGGATTCCTGCAAGAGGGGTGCGAAGTTCGTGAGCGGCATGAGTCGAGAAGTCCCTCTCGCGATTGCGGACACCTTCAATTCTCTGAAGAAGGCTATTATATTGGACAGCCAGATTTTTGAGTTCTTTGGGAAAGTTATCCGAGATTGCGACGGGGTTTCCAAGTCGATCGGTTTGACGCTCCTGGAGCTGTTGGGAGAGATCTTGAATGGGAATGAGGCTCAGGCGGATGGTCCAGAAGATCGACACTGCTGTGATGAAAATGGTGGCGATGACGACGCAGATCAGAGTCTGATGCAAGTGAGTGAGCGCGCGATGGAGAGATTTTGTTTCCAGCGCGACGACAAAAATGTGCTCCATATCATCGATCCCTTCTATAGGGTTGGTCGCGTGCTCATCGTAGGACGGTAGGATCTTGACGCCCAAAGCCCGTCCTTCCCTGCCGCCTGGTAGATCCACATTTTTGATGATGTTTTGATTCAACTCACCATGAATTTTTGGGAGGTCGAATGAGCCCAGGGCCGGAGACTTAAAGGTTTTGCCACTACTGATCTCCCAGACTTGGATGAGGTCTTTTTCTTGGCGAAGCTCATTGGCCATGATGTGGGCGAGCCATTCTTGATAGGGTTTTCCATCCTCCAATTCGACCTCAATGGTGAGCAGCTCAGCGGTAGAGAAGAGTTGCTCGTCGAGTTGCTGGGTCAGGACTTTTTGTTGAGAGAAGTAGATCACTAAAGAACCGGTCAAGGTCGCAACCGAAACAGCGAGAATGATCCCAATGAGGAGTCGTCTACGAATTGACGGGTTCGGTGATCGCATGGGCTTCGAGATAGTATCCCTGCCCACGGCGTGTGTGAAGGAGGTTTTCTTTGTCACCGGCATTCAGTTTCTTTCGAAGATAGCCGACGTAGACATCCACGGCATTGCTGGTTCCACCTTCAACGTCCTCGTAGACATGGTCCCAAATCTCCTGGCGGGTTACGACTTGGCCGATGCGGTAAGCGAAGTATTCCAGGAGGCCATATTCACGGCGGGTCAGGGTGATTTCTTCTCCGGCACGTGAGACCCGTTTGGCGTTGAAATTTACGGTGAGGTCACCGACGGTCGCTGAATCATTCGCTTGATCGTAACGCTTGCGGAGTTGAGCCCGGACGCGCGCCTGGAGTTCCTTCAGTTCGAAGGGTTTTACGAGATAGTCGTTAGCTCCGGCATCGAGGCCTTCGATTTTATGGTCGGTGCTGTCACGGGCGCTAATAATGATGACGGGAGTTTTGCTGCCGAATTTTTTAAGTTTTCGCAGGATGGTGAGTCCGTCAATCTCCGGAAGCATGATGTCGAGGATGGTGACATCGTAGTTTCCATTTTCAGCATACCAAAGTCCTTCGTCGCCAGTCGCCGAGGCATCGACGATATAGCCAGCCTGAGTGAGGCTTTCCGTGATGTTTTCCCGCAAGGGTGTGTAGTCTTCGATGAGGAGTATGCGCATGACGGGAGGAGTTCAGTGAGGATAACTAAAGGAGATTATAGAATAGTGAGAGAGAGGGAAACTCGTTTCTTGAAATTTCCTGTCGATGAACGGGGCAGTCGGGGCTAGGTATTTGGCATGCGAACATCGGTCAAAGATCTCCTTCAAAGTGCATCGGCACAGTCTTCCGTGAAACTGTGTGGCTGGGTCAGGACGAGGAGGGATTCGAAAGACTTCGCTTTTGTAGAAGTGAACGATGGCTCTTGTCTCCAAGGGATTCAGGTCATTGTGGATACTGGGATTCCCGGAGCGGAGCAGGTTTCGAAAATGAATACGGGTGCTTCGGTCGAAATGACTGGGGAGCTTGTGGAGAGCCCGGGCAAGGGACAAAGCTGGGAGGTTCGCGCGACGGAAGTGAAATTAGTAGGGGGCGTCACCGAAGATTTTCCGCTTCAGAAGAAGGGGCATAGTCCTGAGTTCCTGCGATCGATCGCGCACCTGCGTCCGAGGACCAATCTGTATGGGGCGACGTTCCGGATGCGGAGCCGGCTGGCCTATGCGGTGCATCGCTTTTTCAACGAGCGCGATTTCACCTGTGTGCACACCCCGATTATCACCGCGAGTGATTGTGAAGGAGCGGGCGAGATGTTCCGGGTGACCACCAATGAGGGCGGGAAGCCGGAAGAGGATTTCTTTGGTAAGAAGAGTTACCTCACGGTGAGCGGGCAATTGGAAGGAGAGACCTTCGCGTGTGCTCTTTCGAATATTTATACCTTTGGTCCGACCTTCCGAGCGGAGAATTCCAATACCTCGCGCCACGCGGCGGAGTTCTGGATGATCGAGCCGGAGATGGCTTTTTGTAACCTCGAAGGTGATATGGATTTGGCCGAGGAGTTCATTCAATTCCTGGTCAAAGATGTTCTCGAAAACAACGGGGGTGACTTATCGATCTTCGAAAAGTTCGTGGACAAGGGGTTGCGGCCCCGGCTTGAGACGCTGGCATCGGGCGGCTTTGAGCGGATGAGTTATACCGAGGCCGTGGAGCGGTTGCAGAAATCGGGGAAGCCGTTCGATTATCCGGTGGAGTGGGGGATCAATCTGCAGTCCGAGCATGAAAGGTATCTTTGCGAGGAAGTGGTGAACGGTCCTCTGACGGTTTACAACTACCCTCAAGCCATCAAGCCCTTCTATATGCGGGCCAATGATGACGGAAAGACGGTGACCGCGATGGATGTTCTTGTCCCGGGCGTTGGCGAAATTATTGGAGGAAGTCAGCGTGAAGAACGCTACGATCTGCTCAAGGCCGCGATGGAACATCATGACCTGAATCTTGAAAATTACGGGTGGTATCTGGATCTCCGCAAATATGGAACGGTGCCCCATGCGGGCTTCGGAGCGGGCTTCGAGCGTCTCCTCATGTATGTCACCGGGATGCAGAATATTCGCGATGTCATTCCTTTTGCGAGAACTCCGGGGCATTGCGAGTTTTAGAGCATCGCTTCCTGGAACTCAGACTATTGCTTGTCGAGAAGGGATTCTCTAAGATTACTGTCAGACATTTTCCAGAGAATCCCCTTGCCTCGTTCCCTGGGGCTGGCTAAGGTCCTCTTATGAAGGTGATGAATTCGGTGAGGCGGCGGCGATTGTTGGTGCCGACGGGGCGAGAATTGGCTGAGGCG
>Ga0335396_10000915_pt1 | contig 39654 bp, 35 predicted proteins | sample FRY02_FD_205743 | JGI IMG/M metagenome (GOLD analysis project Ga0335396, IMG submission 205743) | Freshwater microbial communities from Lake Fryxell liftoff mats and glacier meltwater in Antarctica - FRY-02 (spades assembly) (version 2) | ecosystem: Environmental > Aquatic > Freshwater > Ice >... | reverse complement strand
ACCTGCAACACTTTTATTCATCTTTTTTTAATTTATTTCTAAGGCCGCTTTTGATGTGATGAATATCAAATAGTTATCTCAATAAATAAGCTGAAATTATTTGAACCCACGTTGCTTTTTAAGGTTTTCATAGGCGTTTTGTACTTCTTGAAATTTCTCTTTCGCCCCTTTTTGGTACTCCTCACCTAATTGAGCAACCTTATCAGGATGGAATTTAATTGCCATTTTTCTATAAGCCTTCTTGATTTCCTCCTCAGTGGCACTAGATTCTATTCCTAATACTTTAAAGTCTGAATCAATATTTCTAAAAAACATATTCTTTATACTCTCATAGTCCACTTGACTAACCCCTAAGTTTTGCGCAATATGATCTATTGAACTTACTTCGCTTTGACTAACATTTCCATCGGCTTTTGCTATACCATATAAATAATGGATTAATTGAAGGCGAACTTCTGGCTGCAAACGGGTCCTTATATCATTGCATATTTTTTGAAGTGGTATATTTCCTTCATCCAAGAAGCGCTTTAAGGTTTGAAGATGGTTAGTCGAAAACTGTGGACCAAATTGTCGCGCAAAGAATTCCTTAACATAATCCAATTCTACTTTCAGCACCTTTCCATCAGCTTTCATAACGGCAGCGGACAAAGCCATTAGCATCGTGGGGAAATCATTGGTTGATGTTTGTTGACGGTAGAAATTAAATATATCCTCAGATGAGCGCTGTTGTCGCGGGTCGAAACCTTGACTTTTTAATCGAGCCATTGTCACCTGGTAGTTATCAATAAATGTTCCTATCACAAATCCGATAATTCCCCCAAGGAAACTTCTACCTAATAACATGAAGCCCGCAAAGGCCAAAATCCACTTGTACAAAATCTTTCTAGTTTTAGTTTACAAAAAAAGCGGGATGAAACCCATCCCGCTTTATCGGTTTCAAATATATTATACTAATTCGATGTTTCGCTCAATAAATGAGTTTAACGCCTCTCCTTTTAACATTCCTTGAGACAACATGGCTAAATCGGTCAGTTGTTTCAATTTTTTAGCTTGCACTTCTTTCGTTTCTGAAACAAGCTCGGTTACTTTAGGATGGTTTCCATTAACAACCAAATTGTGTATTTCTGGAAAAGCACCAAACATTCCGGCTCCACCACCCATTTTTTGTTGTTCCATCATTCGACGGATAAACTCTGGCTGAGTAATCAATATTGGGCCTTCTGTATCTGACATACTTTCAAACTGAACTGAAAACTTATCTTTTGGCACAAAACCTTCCATTACTTCTTTCAATCCATCTTCTTGTGCCTTATCTAATTTGGATGGAAGCTCTTCATCTTTCTTGATTAACTTATCCAATGTGTCAGCATCAACACGAGTGAAAGAAATATTCTCTGACTGTGATTCCAATTTACTGATCCAATGCGGCGCCAAAGGCCCTGCCAATTCGATTACATCATAACCTCTTTCTTTGGCCTTTTTTACATATGAAAATTGCTCTTCAAAAGATGTTGTATATAATAGGACTGTTTTCCCCTCTTTATCCGTTTGTAAAGGAGTAACTTTTTCCTTGTATTCTTCTAAAGTGAAATACTTGCCTTCTTCATTTTGTAAAAGCGCATATCCTTTTGCTTTTTCGGCAAACTTCTCATCCGACAACATTCCGTATTGAATGAACAATTGTAAGTCTCCCCATTTTGCCTCAAAATCTGTACGATCCTTCTTGAACATGTCGCCCAATTTATCTGCAACCTTCTTCGTAATGTGAGAAGAAATCTTTTTTACATTACTATCGCTTTGCAAATAAGAACGAGAAACATTTAAAGGAATGTCCGGAGAATCGATTACACCATGTAATAGTGTCAAAAATTCCGGCACGATTTGTTCAACGCTATCCGTAATAAAAACCTGATTGCTGTATAAGTTGATTTTATTTTTCTGAACCTCTAAGTTCTCCTTAATTTTAGGGAAGTAAAGAATACCTGTCAAATTAAAAGGATAATCAACGTTCAAGTGGATGTTAAACAATGGACTTTCGAACGTTGATGGATACAATTCACGGTAAAAAGCATTGTAATCTTCCTCTGTTAAATCAATAGGTGCTTTGTTCCATGCTGGAGTTGGATTGTTAATTTGATTTTCTACTTCAACAGAAACTCGTTTAACTTTGCCATTCTCTTCTTTTTCACCTGACGGATCGTCCTGATACTCCGTTTTCATTCCAAAAATAACCGGAATTGGTAAAAACTTGCAATACTTGTCAAGAATACCTCCTATTCTTCCCTTTTCTAAAAATTCTAAAGAATCATCTGCAATGTGTAGAATTATGTCTGTACCTCTATCTTCTTTTTCGATTTCAGTTAATGTAAAAGTTGGCGTTCCATCACTTTCCCATTGTACAGCTTTTGCACCTTCTTGGTGAGACAAAGTTTGGATTTGCACTTTTTTCGCAACCATGAATGCAGAATAGAATCCAAGTCCGAAATGACCAATGATTTGCTCTGCGCCTTCTTTCCCTTTGTATTTCTCAACAAATTCCTCTGCACCAGAAAATGCAATCTGATTAATGTATTTATCAATTTCTTCATCCGTCATACCGATACCACGGTCGCGGATAGTTAAAGTTTTTGCTTCTTTATCAATGATCACATCAACGCGTAAATCGCCAAGCTCTCCTTTGAACTCACTGTTTTTCGCAAGAACTTTTACTTTCTGAGACGCATCGACAGCATTTGACACTAATTCTCTCAAGAAAATCTCGTGATCAGAATACAAGAATCGTTTGATAATTGGGAAAATATTCTCTGTTTGGACATTTATTTGACCTGTTTTCATCTATATTATTTTTTGCATTTCAAGTTTCAATCTTTATGCCAATGAACTAAAACTGACAACTTGTCTTTTTGAATGGACAAGTTGTCGTATATCTTGCTCAATTTTCAACTTTGAGCTTTCTACAAAAATGACACTGTCAATTTCTATATTTGTTTTGTTTACATATCTCTTTCATTTATCATAGGGATTTCAGTCCCAATAAGTGGCATATTAATTAGGTGTAGAATTCCTATTCAACTTTTGATTATTATTGTATTTATTTTGACAACAATTAAACATGAACGGGCAAAATAATTATGTATTCATAACAGGAGCAACTTCTGGAATTGGTGAAGCTTGTGCCACTCTATTTCATCAAAAAGGTTACGCTCTGATTCTTACAGGTAGAAGGAAAGATCGTCTCATTAAATTGAAAGACAAACTTCAAGAAACCAATTCATCCGCCATTGAAATCCTCGAGTTTGATGTGCGAAATTCCGATGAAACTGCAAAAGTAATTCAATCTCTTACAGACGAGGTAAAAAACAATATTTCCATTTTAATCAACAATGCCGGATTAGCCGTTGGAAAAGGTCCTATTGACGAAGGGGTTTTGGATGACTGGAATCGTATGATTGATACCAATATCAAAGGAGTACTGCATGTCACTAAAGAAGTTGTACCTTTTTTTAAAAATAAAAAAAGTGGGCACATCATTAACCTTAGTTCAATAGCAGGTAAAGAAGTTTATCCTGGTGGTAACGTTTACTGTGCAACTAAACATGCGGTTGATGCGTTATCTAAAGCAATGCGAATAGATTTACTTCCATATGCCATAAAGGTGACTAATATTGCTCCCGGAGCTGTGGATACGGAATTCTCAGAAGTTCGTTTTAAAGGTGACTTAAAAATGGCTACCAAAACTTATGAAGGCTTTTCTCCATTGGTTGCGATGGATGTTGCCGAAAGTATATTTTTTACCGCCACTCGACCGGCACACGTAACAATTAATGACTTAACAATTATGCCAACAGCACAAGGAAGCAGTCAAAATTTATTTAAACTGTAGATTTTTATGAAATTATTTCTGTCCTTATTTTTCTTTTTATTTTTATTTCAAGCCAATGCGGCTCACCTTGTTGGTGGCGAAATAAGCTATACTGCTGTTGGTCCTTATAATCCTACTGGCCCAAACAAATACCGCATAGTCTTTACATTGTATCGTGACCAATTTAGCACTGGTGCAGCTCTCCCGAATTTTTTAATCTACACCGTTTTCAATACTGACAACACTGTTCTATTTCAAGATACGACTGAGCAAAGAGTCGTAGACATACTGAATAACCCAAATACCAACCCTTGCCTTGTCCCTCCGTCAAATATTGGTGTGCAAAGAGGTATTTATATTGACACCGTTACTTTAGCAAACAGTCCAACGGGATATTACATCTCCTATCAAAGGTGCTGTTGGGCAGCAGGAATTCTAAACATGGTCAACTCAGGTGATTACGGTTTACTATTACGATGCGATATTCCGGGAACAAATTTGGTCGGCTCCCAACCCAACAACTCGCCTGCCTATACCAACTTACCTCCTTTTATTTTATGTTCATCAAATGAAACTATATTTGATCACAGCGCAATAGATATTGATGGCGACTCAATAGTATACTCATTATGTGATCCCGATAAATTAGAAAACATTGGAGGAAATGTTGATCCTAATCCAGAATTCGCCGGACCATATGTACCTATTCTGTGGACAGCAGGTTTCGCCGATAGCATTCCTTTCGGGATCTCAAGTCCTATTACTTTGGATTCTGTTTCAGGCCTTTTAACCTTTACTCCAATGATGATTGGAAACTTCATGACTGGCGTTTGCATGGAGGAGTATCGGAACGGTTTATTAATTAATTACACCAACAGAACCTATAATTTCGGTGTTATAAGTTGTGACCAAATTATTCCATTTGGCATAACACAAGGAAATGATAACGGACAAGTCCCTGGGAATTCATCGTCAATAATTGAAGACTGTGGAGACCAATACTTCTATTTCACAAGAGTAGATTCGACGGATACACTGAGTTTTGAAATTATTATTTCGGGAACAGCAACGAACGGTTTAGACTTTGCTTTTATACCCTCCCTCTTCACCATGTATCCTGGAACATTAAATGATACAATTTCTTTCTTTCCTTTTTATGATAGTCTCGTTGAAGTGACAGAGAATGTTCAATTTAACTTCCGATATTTTGATATCTGCTCAAATGCTTATGACAGCTTAATTTTCAATGTTGAGATTCGAGACTATACGAAACTGACTATCTCAAATCCAATTGACAGTTTAAACGTTTGTCCTGACACACCTGAAAATGCAGAGTTATCAACTATCGTGAAAAATGGGACTCAACCATATACGTATTATTGGCATTCTGACCCAACCGAATATTATCCAGATCAAACAAGTATTACTGTTGGTCCGGATTTTATTACTGAGTTTTTAAACCCTTATTACGTAGAAGTTACAGATGCATGCGGCAAAAAAATATACTCGGATACCATGAATGTTTACAATCAATGTCCAATCATTGTTCCGAATGTCGTGACTTTAAACGGAGACGGCGTGAACGAGGTTTTCATCATCAAAAATATAAAAGATTATGAGGCAGTACGCTTAAAAATATTTAATCGTTGGGGAGAAATGATCTATGAATCTGAAGACTATCAAAACGATTGGACTGTAAAGCATAAAAACGGTGAGCTTTTATTAGATGGTGTTTACTTTTATACAGCAGAAGTAATAAACGACACAAAATATACGTACGACGATCAAGAAACAACCAAATACCAAGCACAGGGTTTCTTTCAAGTAATCGGCAATTAAAAAAGAACTAAAATAAAAAATGGCGACTCGAGAAAATCGAGTCGCCATTTTTTTTAATTTATTTATTTTTAGTGAGCAGGTGCTTCGTTTGTTACTTCACCTAAAACATTTCCTTTTATTGTTAAAACAATTGGTTCACCAACATTCGTTGTAACCGTAATTGTTTTTTCAAAAGCTCCAACTCTGTTTGTATCATATTTCACTGAAATCTCAGAAGATTTTCCTGGCGCAACTGGCGCTTCAGGTTTGTTGGCAGTTGTGCAACCACAGCTCGTTTGAACATTTTGAATTAGAACAGGCGTTTTACCTGTGTTTTTAAATGTAAAACTGAACATATCGTCCGTTCCTTTTGCAATGTCTTTACGTTCAATAACTGTTGTTTTAAACGTTACCGGCACAACTCCTTTTTTGGCAGTAGCTTTTTCTGTTTTAGCTTTTGGCGCTTCTTTAGTTTGAGCGTTACCCGTAAATGCGAATCCAACTGCCAAAACTATAAATAATCCTTTTTTCATGTTTAATTTGTGTTTAATCGTTAAAACAATATTACAACTAAAATCAATTTGAAATTAAAATTTAACAAAAAATTGAGACTTTAATATATGTTCAATTTAATTTGGTCATCAAAAGTCAAAAGTACATCTAAAATAGAATTAAAGGTTTTCGCACGAATTTTATCAAATTCATTGCGCTTAAACCATTTTACTTTTGTGATACCTTCTTCTTCTTGCGCAACCAATTCTTTTGGTCCTTCGTAATTCAAAGCATACCAATATGTTTTTTTGATTTTTGGTTTTCCTTTTAACTTATAGGTATGATAAGTTACAGTAATTAGTTTCTCAATAGTAGGGCCAGCAATTCCACATTCTTCTTCAATTTCTCGTACGGCACCCACTTCAGGTGTTTCTCCTTCATCCAATTTTCCTTTTGGAATATCCCAAAAACCGTTTCGTTTGATAAATAAGAAGCGATCTTCTCTTCTTACTATTCCGCCGGCAGCTTCAATAATATCAAAACCTGAAAATAATTTTGCAAAAGTGCTTTCCGGATTATTAGTTACGACATAAACAGGGCAGGCTAATTTAACTTTTTTTGAAAAAGCGAAAATTGCCTGTTGAATTCCTAGTATGTTCTCTGAGTGAATATAAACCGCATTCGGTAAAATTTCTCCGTGCTCTTCTACAATATAAAGAGGCGTGTTATCAATAAAAACTTTGTACATTTGCCGAATGATTTTAGACAATGATAGGGCGCTAAAGGTAGCAGAATTTTTATTACAAATTAAAGCGATAAAATTGCAACCCAAAGACCCTTTTACATGGGCATCCGGCATTAAATCGCCTATTTATTGCGATAACAGAATATCGCTTTCTTATCCAAATGTTCGTACTTACATTCGCCAAGCATACTGCGAAGCTTTACTTGAAAAATTTGGAAAACCAGATTTAATCGCAGGTGTAGCAACTGGTGGAATTGCACAAGGAGCTCTAGTTGCTCAAGAACTTGGTTTACCTTTTATTTACGTGCGTTCAGAAGCTAAAGCGCACGGAATGGGAAATCAAATTGAAGGTTTCTACGAAAAAGGTCAAAAGGTAGTTGTTATCGAGGATTTAATTTCCACCGGCAAAAGCGGTATGCAAGCTATAAGAGCAATGAAAGACGCAGAGTTGGATATTCTAGGACTGGTTGCTATTTTCACTTATGGTTTTCAAGAAGCTCAAGATAATTTCGACACAATAGATTGTCCCATTGTTACTTTGAGTAATTACGACTTCTTATTAGATGAAGCTTTAGAACAAAAATACATTACTAAAGATGAAGCAGAGCAACTTTTGCTTTGGAAGTCCAATCCAAGAGAGTGGATTTTAAAATAAATACCTATGAAAATTAATAGTGAAAAAGCTATTGTAGCAGCTCCAAATAAAATCATACTTGAATTTCTTAGTTCTGCTGAAAATTTAATTCACTTATTACCACAAGATAAAATCTCAGATTGGAAAGCAACCAAGGAAGAATGCTCTTTCAAAGTTCAAGGTGGAATTGTTATTAGCTTGGTTGAAAACGGAATGGAAGCTCCAAATAAACTATTTTTGAAATCAGGAGAAAAATCACCTTTTCCCTTTAATTTAACAGTACACTTAAATCAAAAAGATACAGCAACTGAAGGCTATATTGAGTTTGATGGACAAGTAAATCTATTTTTGAAAATGATGGTTGAAAAACCTTTGACTGCTCTTTTCAATCACATGACAGTAGCATTACAGAACTGGTACGCGAATAAAAACGCTTAATCTTTTTGCTCTTCTAATAAGAAATTGACCTCCTTAATATCGTATTCTTTTTCACCTTCATTCGTCTGAATAATTAACAGCCCTGATTCTGAAATCCCGGTTATTGTGCCGTTAAAAATTCCGTTTTTATCTTTGAAACGCCTCACTTTTTGAAATCCCCACAAATAATCAAAATATAACTTTTCCAATTCAGAGTAACGATTCTTCTGAAATTTGTCAAAATACACGTTTAGCTGCAAAAGCAAAGAATCCAGAGCCTCCGCAATGGAAACAAAAGAACCTCTTTCATTTTTAAGGCTAGTAGCCAATAAATCTCCAAAATTTACTTGATTAACGTTTAGTCCTATACCAATTATGGTTGAGCTAATCTGCTGTTTATTTAATTGATTTTCGATTAAAATTCCCGCAATCTTTTTATCGTCAACTAAGATATCATTTGGCCATTTTATTTTTGCTTTCACCCCAAATCTTTCAAGAAATTTTACTGTAGCAACGCTGATAAAAGAATTTATAAATCTTTGATCGACGATATTGAGGTTTTTAAAGGTTAAAATTAGACTCATCTGAAGATTCATTCCTGGTTCTGACTGCCAAACCGAACCCCGCTGTCCACGACCATTTGTCTGTTCGTCTGCCAAAATAACAGTGCCATGCTTAATAAGTCCTTCTTTTAGCATATTGGCAGCATAATTGTTCGTAGAGTCAACAGATGACAAATGAATCTTAGTTTGACCAAGTATTGACTTATAATTAGGCGATGCCAACATGCGTTAAATTTGAGACAAAAATAAAATATTAGATTAGATTTGCATTGCGTATTTAAAATTAGAATGGCCAAAACAAATAAAATTACATCAAAAATCCTCTGTGATACGATTATTGAGGGAATGCAGGAGAACAAAGCAAGCGATATCGTTGTTTTGGATTTACGCAAGATAGAAAACACCGTTACTGACTTTTTTGTTATATGTAGCGGGGAGTCTTCTACGCAAGTAGATGGAATTGCATCATCGGTGCTTCGGCATACTCGTGAAGAAATCCAAGAGAAACCTTGGCAAACGGAAGGAAAAGGAACTAGTGAATGGGTTCTACTTGATTATGTGAGTGTTGTAGTGCATGTTTTTTACAAAACTGCTCGTTCACATTATGATATTGAAGACTTATGGTCGGATGCTAAAAGAACAGACATTCCAAATTTGAATTAAAAAATTATGTCAGAAAATAAAAATAATAAGAAAAACCCTTTTTCTATTTACTGGATTTACGCTATAATAGGTGTTGTCGTTATTGGAATACAATTGTATTTAGGTTCTGGATCAACTTCTACGATTAAGGCACAATCAACCTTTTTTGAATTAGCTGAAAAAGGCTATGTCAAAGACGTTCAAATTGTAAATAAAGCGAGGGTTGATTTTACGTTAACCGAAGATGGAAAAACTGCTGTGAAATCTACCGAAACTGGTGAAATTTCTTCAATGAAAAAAGCATTTGGGCAAGGCGGTCGTATGAAAAACCCTGATCCGAAATTTGAAATGGATATCGTAGATGCAGGTAACTTTGAATCTAGTTTAACCGATGTAAACACTTCTTTAAAATCTCAAGGCAAGAGTTCTATACCTTATGAGCCAAAAGAAGAAATCAATTATTTCTCTAATATTTTAGGCTTCTTACTTCCTATCATAATTATCTTACTGATTTGGATGTTTGTAATGCGGCGCATGTCTGGAGGAGGCGGAGGCGGCGGTGGTCAGATTTTCAATATTGGGAAATCCAAAGCGCAAATTTACGACAAAGGGAAATCTACTAACATCACATTTAAAGATGTTGCTGGCTTAGAAGGTGCCAAAGAGGAAATTGAAGAAATAGTTGAGTTCTTGAAACACCCGAAAAAATATACGGATTTAGGTGCGAAAATACCAAAAGGTGCCTTATTAGTTGGACCTCCAGGAACCGGAAAAACCTTGTTAGCAAAAGCCGTGGCAGGTGAAGCACAAGTTCCATTCTTCTCATTGTCTGGTTCAGATTTCGTTGAAATGTTTGTAGGTGTTGGAGCTTCACGTGTACGTGACTTATTCAAACAAGCGAAAGAAAAAGCACCCGCGATTATTTTTATCGATGAGATTGACGCGATTGGTCGTGCGAGAGGGAAAAATAATAGTTTTGGATCCAACGACGAACGCGAAAATACCTTGAATCAATTGTTAACTGAAATGGATGGTTTCGGCACAAACTCAGGTGTGATCATTTTAGCAGCAACAAACCGTGCAGATGTTTTAGATAGTGCGTTAATGCGTGCTGGTCGTTTTGATAGACAGATTTACGTTGATATGCCTGATTTGAATGAAAGAAAAGAAATTTTCCTAGTTCACTTGAAACCAATCAAATTGGAAGAAGGTATGGATATTGATTTCTTAGCGAAACAAACTCCAGGATTCTCAGGTGCTGATATTGCTAATCTTTGTAATGAAGCAGCGTTGATTGCAGCTAGAAAAGAGAAGAAATTCGTTCAAAAACAAGATTTCTTGGATGCTGTTGACCGAATCATCGGTGGATTAGAAAAGAAAAACAAAATCATTACAGTTCAAGAAAAACGTTCAATCGCATTCCATGAAGCAGGTCACGCAACAACTTCATGGTTATTAGAATATGCTCATCCTTTAGTTAAAGTTACGATTGTTCCCCGTGGACAATCACTTGGTGCTGCTTGGTATCTGCCAGAAGAGAGAAGTATCACTACGAAAGAACAAATCTTGGATGATATGTGCTCTGCACTTGGTGGACGTGCAGCTGAAAGATTAATCTTTGGGAAAATTTCTACCGGCGCTTTAAGTGACTTAGAAAAAGTAACAAAGCAAGCATACGCTATGGTTTCCATGTATGGTTTGAGTGATAAAATTGGTAACGTCTCCTTCTACGACAGTCAAGGCAATCAAGGATTCACTAAGCCTTATTCAGAAGATACCGCAAAAACTATCGACGAGGAAGTAAGTAAAATGATTGAAGAACAATATCAACGTGCTTTAGCTATTTTGACTGAAAACAAAGACAAATTAACTACCTTGGCAGAGAAATTGTTGACCGCAGAAGTAATTTTCAAAGAAGATTTGGAACTTATTTTCGGAAAACGAGCATGGGAAAAAGCAGAACCAATCGAAAGTCCTATTAAAAATGAGGTTGATAAATCTTTGGAGACGGATACGCCTGAAACGCGAGCTGAACCAAGTGAAGCTAGTGAAGGAGAGCCAGTGGCTTAGTGTATACCAAAGTCTCGAACCTTATACGGTTGAGATTTTCAAGTTAAAACTAGAAGACGAAGGAATTCCTGTTATGATATGGGATGGACGTGATTCATCATATAATGCGTTTGGTTATGTACATTTGCAAGTGAAAAGTGAATTTAAAGAACAAGCCAAGGCAATAATTGACAATTTGAATGAATAACATTACCCAACGAACCCTCGCTGGTTCTGTTTTTGTCTTCTTAGTAATCGCATCGCTTTGGTACGGAGACGTTACGACTGTAATACTATTTGGAATCTTTACGATTTTTGGTCTAATTGAGTTTTATCAACTCTTCAATCAGCATGAAAGTATAAAAGTGAGCTGGAAATTTGCTACAGCTGTAGGTTTTCTGATTTTCAGTATACTCTCTGCCTCCTTCATGGAGTGGATTCCATTAATTTTCATCTTCTTTCTCTTCCCTATTTTGTTTTTAAATATGCTCATAGAGCTTTGGAAGAAAGAGGATCAACCCATCTACAACATTGCCATTCAAATGTTGGGAATCGTTTATATCGTTTTTCCTTTCTATTTGATGGTAGAATTAAACAAACAAAGTTCACACGATTTTCCACGAGCCATCGGGATGTTTCTTTTGATTTGGACAAATGATACTTTTGCTTTTTTAACAGGAAAATTCTTTGGGAAAACGAAATTATTCGAACGTATTTCCCCGAAAAAAACGTGGGAAGGAACCATCGGAGGTGGACTTTTAACGATACTTGTAGCCATCCTACTCGCCTTTTTCTATAACGACAAGCAAGATTTAGGATTCTGGATTGGAGCTGCGATAATCGTTGTGCCGTGTGCCGTGTTAGGTGATTTGCTGGAAAGTTTATTCAAACGCAATCTGAATATAAAAGATAGTGGGAAATTTCTTCCTGGTCATGGTGGGATTTTAGACCGATTCGACGCTGCTATTTTCACTGTTCCTTTTTACTACTGTTGGTCTCTATTTTACTCCTATTATTACAATTCAATCACTTTATTTGATTTCTAAAAAATCACAAAAAAATTGGTGGAGAAGAAATAGTCTTGTATATTTATAAAAAAAAAAGAACGATGAAAAAAGTAATCTTAACATTAACATTGATATTTGCTGCTGGTTTATTTTCAACTACAGCTTTGGCATTAACTTCAAACAACGACCAAATTACAGTTGTTAAAGGAGACAAAGACAAGAAGAAGAAAAAATCTAAGAAGGCGAAAAAAGGCGAAAAGTCTTGTAGTTCTGCAACTGGGGAGAAAAAATCTTGTTGTTCTCATGGTGCAGCTGCAACAGAAGAGAAAAAATAGTAGAATTTCATATTATGTAAAAGGTCAAATCGAAAGGTTTGGCCTTTTTTTATTCAACTATTTTCGTTCTATTTTGCTAAACAGTTAAAATACGAAGTCAAGAAGTCCACAAAAGTCATATTGATATCCGCAACAGTTCTAATCCTTTGCCTGATTTATCAAGAGATAAATTGGATATAGACGTAAATTCAAAAAATAATTTACAATTCTATACCGACTGGACAGTGGTCAGATCCGTGAACATCGTTTAAAATAAAAGCATCTTTAATTTTATTTTGAATGGCTTCAGAAACCAAAAAGTAATCAATCCGCCAACCGACATTCTTTTCACGAGCCCCGCCTCTATAACTCCACCAAGAATATTTTACTTCTTCTCCATTTTTAAATCGATAAGTATCTACAAAACCATTTGAAGTAAAGGCATCCATTCCATCAATTTCTTCTTGCATAAAACCAGCAGACTTATTGTAGTTGGGTTTTGGTCGAGCTAAATCTATTTCTTTATGCGCAACATTGAAATCACCACAAACGATAACAGGCTTTTTAGCTTCTAAATTCTTTAAATAAACAAGAAATGATTCATCCCATGTTTGTCGATAAGACAATCTCAATAATTCGCTTCCGGAGTTCGGAACGTAAACGGAAATCACATAAAATTCTTTATACTCTGCGCAAATAACTCTTCCTTGGGTATCGTGCTCATCAATTCCGATATTTCTCATAACAGAAATTGGCTCCTCTTTTGAAAGAATAGCAGTTCCGGAATAACCTTTCTTTTCCGCTTCGTGTGCAAATACATGATAACCTTTCAATTCACTCACAGCCTCAGCAACTTGCTCTGAAGTGGCTTTCGTTTCCTGTAAACAAATTATATCTGCATCAACCCTTTGCATATCTTCTACGAAGGATTTTTTAGTTATTGCACGAATTCCGTTGACGTTAAAAGAGATGATTTTCATGTTAGAATTTTTTACAAATATAACTAGAGCAAACAATCAATCCCTAAACCGTGTTAACTTTGTTCTGGATATTTGAGACTTGAAATTCGTAAGTTTAAATTTGAAGCACTTCGTATATTAGGAATTCCTTAATATTAGTTTTACTGACTTCAAATGTGAGCCTGCAAACTCCAAATAAACATTGAACGAAGCCATATTATTTTTCAAATTAGTACATGCATATAATAAACGAACAAACCTTAAAAGACTTAGAATTCCCCCTTGTGCGCGAGTGGTTGACAGCTTATTCTATTGGCCCAACAGCGCGTGAAAGGTTAGAAAAACTAACTCCTTCCACTCGGGAAGAGGATATTTTAAATGACCTTTGGAAAGTTAATGAGTTCGTCAATATAAGGCAGCAAGGCGAGACTTTTCCCGCTTTACAGTTTGAGGAACTGACAAAAGAACTTCAACTTTTACCGATTCGCAATTCGGTTTTACCTCAAGATGGGTTTGTGAAAATCTCACAAGCCTCTTTTTTAGTCAATCGTTTGATTTATTTCTTTGATAAACGCGAGAAGGAATTTCCAGAATTAGCAGGCCTTTTGCATTCCGTGTACTTCACCGAGGAAATCATAATCGCAATTGATAAGGTTTTTGATAGAAAAGGTGAAATTAAAGACGACGCTTCCAACGAATTATTAAAGATTAGAAATTCAATTAAATCGTTGAAAGTGAAAATCAATCGAAACTTTGACAAAGAAATTCGCCGACTTTCAAAAGAGAATATTTTAGGCGACACCAAAGAAGCTTTCATCAACGATAGACGTGTTTTAACGATACTTTCTACGCACAAGCGAAAGATTGAAGGAAATGTCATGGGATCGAGTAAATCTGGTTCTATGACTTTCGTTGAGCCACAAATCAACACAGAACTCAATCGAGAATACGACATTCAACTTGATGAAGAGCGTAAAGAGATTCTAGCCATTCTAAAAGCACTTACAAAAGAAATTGCGACGCACACGCATTTAATTGCAGCTTATCAAATTTTACTAACGGAACTTGATTTCATTCACGCAAAAACAAGATTAGCTTTAGAGTTAAAAGGTGTTCTCCCAAACATCAATAAAGATTTTGAAATGGAGATAATCGACGCATTTCATCCAATTTTACGAAAATCGAATACCAATCTAGGCAAACCTACTTTTCCTCAGAATTTAAAAATGGACAAGTTCAATCGCATGTTGGTCATTTCTGGTCCGAATGCTGGAGGAAAAAGTATCACCTTGAAAACAGTGGGTTTATTACAGGTTATGCTCCAATCTGGCTTAATGGTTCCCGTGAATCCAAATAGTAAAATGTTCTTTTTCACGAATATTTTGACTGATATTGGCGACAATCAATCTATCGAGAATGAATTGAGCACCTACTCTTATCGTTTGAAAAGGATGAAGCATTTTCTAAATGTCACCAACAAACGAACTTTACTGTTATTAGATGAATTTGGCACTGGTTCTGATCCAGATTTGGGAGGCGCATTAGCGGAGGTTTTCTTCGAAGAATTGTACAATCGAAAAGCGTTTGGCGTAATTACAACTCACTATGCCAATATAAAACTAAAGGCCGACCAGCTGCGCAATGCCATGAATGGCTGTATGCTATTCGATACCGAAACATTGGCTCCGTTGTATAAATTCTCCATGGGTCAACCCGGCAGTAGTTTCACATTTGAAGTGGCGCAAATCAATGGTATTCCACAGGAAATAATTGAACAAGCAAAATTGCACACTGATCAGCAAAAGATTCGCATGGATAAATTGTTGAGTGAATTGCAAAATGAGAAAACGTATTTGCAGCGATTAAACAAAGAACACGTTGAAGCGCAAGAAAATGCTGAAGCTGCACGTTTGACTTTCGAAAAAAAGAAAGCTCAATTTGACGATAAGCTACAAACACTTCAAGAGAATGCGGAAAAAAACAACAAATACCTCAACGCAGGTAAAAAAATGGTGTCGTTTGTCGACCTCTTCAAAACCAATACCCGAAAAAAAGGTGCGAATCAGCCCTTGATGGATGATGTTCTGAAATACCTGAAAGTCGAAAAAAGCAAGAAAGAAGAAAAGCGAAAAGTACTAGTTGCGGACCTTCAGAAAGATTCAACAAAAAAACCAAAAAAGATTGCTCCAGAAAAAGATCAACACGAACGTCACAAAATTACAGAAGGCTCAAAAGTGAGATTGATTTCTACTCGTCAATCTGGAACTGTTGAAAGTATAACTGGGGGAAATGTCGTTGTACTTTTCGGTTTCATGCGTATGAAAGTCGAATTGGATAAGTTGTCGTTTGTGCAATAAGAATTTAAATATTCTAAGGATCTAAGCTCTATTTAAAGTTATAACCAAAGCCAAAAGTCGATGAATAAATGGTATTTCTCACACCTTCAGGAGGTTTAGAATCATGAAAGAAAGTGAAATCTGTCTTCACACTGAAATGAGTGGTTACTTTAAAGGAAAGTGAATATTGAATGGATGAAAAAGCACCACTAACGTTTCCACTCCAACCTGTTGTATCATCGTAAATGCGTTTGTTCTCGATATTAACAACTTGAACTTACAATTTACTACAAAGGAAAAAGACAATAATAGAGTAAGGAATATGATTCTCAATTCCTCCTATAAAAAAGGGAATTTAACGAGTCGCATTTCTATATAAAATATAAGCTATTCCACAAAAAATGGCGTTTGGCACCCAAGATGCAATGATTGTTGGCAAACCGATATTCACCGCGGCTACAGCGGTAACTTTCATTGCGAAAATATAGATGAAAACAATACCTAAACCTATGGCAATGTTCACCCCAATTCCACCTCTCTTTTTTCTACTCGCTACCGAAACTCCTATTATCGTTAAAATATAGGTTGAAAATGGTAAGGTCGTTCTTTGATATAACTCTAATTCGAAAGTTGGTATGTTACTGGAACCTTTGGCCCTTTCTCGTTTTATGAATTTTTTTAATTCACCATATGTTAGAGAGGAAACAACATTATCTCGAGAAGTCATATCTTCTAACGCAAATTCAAATTCTATTGTTTTCTTTTTGCCTTCAATTATTCTATCAGAAGTATCTGAATAATATTTCTCATAATAATCAATCAATACCCACTTTTTCGTATTTGCAATATTTTGAGCTGTTCTTGCTTTTATAAAATGTTTTATTTCATTTTCATTCGACCACTGTTCGACTACAAAATCATTTATAACATTGTCAGCACCATTAAAAGAGGAGTAATAAACAACTCTATTTCCAGGAAATTCGGCATGATAATCTTCTATGTGATGCGCGTCCCTGTAATATTTCTCTTCAAAGTCTAATCGTACTTTATTCGATATTGGCAACACAAAATGATTCATCACCAATGAAATGAGCATTAAAATTGTTGCGGAAATTATATAAGGCCGGAGGAAACGATTAAAGGGTCGACCGGAATTTAGTATTGGAATAATCTCAGTGTCCTGCGCCATTTTTGCAGTAAACCAAATTACAGCAATGAAAATAATCATTGAAGAATACGTATTTCCGTAATAGAGTAAGAAATTCATATAGTAACCAAAAACGATATCTGAAATCGTTGCTTTGTTCCCGAGGAATTCGCTCATTCTTTCAGCAATATCGAATACCATAGCGAGCAACATGATAATGCCCAACATGAAAAAGAATGTTGATAGAAACTTACGTATGATATATTTATCGAGTATGCTAAGCATTATAATCTTGTTCTCAATTTAGGCAACATTCCATTTTTCCACGATGTAAATTCACCGCTTTTAATTTTTATCCGAGCTGTTTTCACTAACCACAAATAAAAGGCCAAATTATGTATCGTTGCAATTTGTATTCCTAAGTTTTCCTTCGAAATAATCAAATGACGCAAATATGCTTTTGAATGATTTAAGTCCGTCGAAACGCTAGTATTTGGATCAATGGGGCTAAAATCTTTTTCCCATTTTTTGTTTTTAATATTGATAATTCCTTCGGAAGTAAATAACATTCCGTGACGTGCATTTCGGCTTGGCATAACACAATCAAACATATCAACTCCCAACGCAATTGATTCTAATATATTGGCTGGCGTACCAACTCCCATTAAATAACGTGGTTTGTCTTTTGGTAAAATATTACAAACCAAATCAGTCATTTCGTAAATTTCCTCTTCAGGTTCTCCAACCGAAAGTCCACCGATAGCATTTCCAATAGCATTATGACTAGCTATTGTCTCTGCAGACTCTTTTCTCAAATCGTGAAAAACACTTCCTTGGACAATTGGAAACAAAGCTTGATTGTAACCATATAAAGTTGGTGCAACATCCAAATGATCGAAACATCTTTTCAACCACCGGTGTGTCATGTGCATCGATTTTTTAGCATAATCATAATCGCATGGATATGGTGTGCACTCATCAAATGCCATTATGATATCTGCTCCAATTTGACGTTGAATTTCCATTGACCGTTCTGGAGAAAACATGTGATAACTACCATTTATATGCGATTGAAATCGAACACCTTCCTCGGTAATTTTATTAGAACCAGACAAACTATACACTTGGTATCCACCGCTATCTGTCAGAATTGGACGATCCCAGTTCATAAATTTATGCAAACCACCAGCTTGTTCCATTACCTCCATTCCTGGCCTCATGTACAAATGGTAAGTATTTCCTAAGATAATTTGCGCCTCTATTTCGTCTTTCAGTTCTTGTTGATGCACACCCTTTACTGTACCAGCAGTTCCCACTGGCATAAAAATTGGGGTTTCAATCATTCCATGGTCAGTCTGTAAAACTCCTGCCCTGGCTTTGCTTTTATCGTCGGTGTGCTCTAATTTGAAGTGCATAAATTTGTTGAAAAATAATCGCTGCAAAGATATTTATATTTGTTTAAGCTCCCCATCTTTGCGCAAAGCTTTCTGTACATGCATTTTTCACCCGAATTTTTGGGATTATTTAATTGGATAACTTTGTTTGTATTGGTCTTTACGGCTATAATACAGCTAGTTTACACGATATTTATTCATGGATCTATACTCAGAAAACCCTCCATTTCAGAAGATTTCGAAGAGTTTCCGGTTAGTATTATTATCGCTGCGCGCAACGAAAGTGAAAACTTATTGAACAATTTACCTCTAATTTTAGAGCAAGATTACCCAAAATTTGAGGTGATTGTGATAAATCATCAGAGTATCGATGATTCTAAATTCATTTTGCACACGCTAAAGCTAAGATATCCGCATTTACGTGTAATTGAAATGGAGCGAAATGCGCATCAAAAAATTGGAAAGAAACTTCCGCTTTCTATTGGAATAAAGGGTGCAATTCACGAGCATCTTTTATTTACTGATGCTGATTGCATGCCTACATCAAATGAGTGGTTAAAGAAAATGTCTCATCAATTTTCAAGCAACAAGGAAATCGTGATGGGTTACGGTCCTTATTTGAAGAAAAAAGGGCTTTTAAATTCCATTATCCGTTTTGATACCACTTGGATTGCAATGAACTATTTGGGTTCAGCAAAAAGGGGTGTTCCTTATATGGCCGTTGGGAGAAATTTGGCTTACACGAAAAAGGCATATGAATCTGTGGATGGATTCAAATCTCATTATTCAGTTGTTTCGGGTGATGATGACCTTTTCATACAAGAAGCGGCTAAAAAAAAGAATTATACAATTTGCATGGATCCAGATGCATTTTGCTACTCACTTCCTGAAGAAACATGGGATGAATGGGTGATCCAAAAAAGCAGGCACTACTCAACAAGAAAGCATTACAAGGTTTTCAAAAAATGGATGTTAGGAATCTATCCGCTATCTCTGTTAATTCTGCTCATTTCTTTTGTTTCTTTGCTACTCAATGAACAATTTCGTTGGTGGAGTCTCGGTATTTTCACTTTCGTTGTTGCTGTGAAATGGATAGTTCAAGGCAATGTGTATCTGAAATTAAAGGAAAAAAGCTTTATCCCTTTTTTGCCTTTTATTGAAATCGGATATTTTTTGCTTTTGCCTTATTTGTTTTACAGAATAGATGGTAAAAGAAAAGTAAGATGGAAGTAAACGAAAATTTTTCCAAAAAAGCACAAGAAGATTTTATTCTAGTTGAACTAGCTCAAAAAGGAGAGCAAGCAGCTTACACAAAATTATTGGAACGTTACCGAGATTCAGTTTATTTCACCATGCTCAAAATGGTAAAAAATAACGATGATGCTGAAGATTTGACGATCGAGGCCTTTGGAAAAGCTTTCAATCGCATTTCGCAGTACTCTCCGAATTTTGCATTTAGCACTTGGCTATTTAAAATTGCTTCCAATAATTGTATTGATTTTATTCGCAAGAAACGCATTAAAGTAACTTCAATGGATTCTGGACACAGAACGAGTGATGGCGAAATACTTTATTTTGATGCAATGTCGAATACTTTAGACCCTTCGGAACATTTGATTAAAGATCAAAAAGTTAAGGCAATGCGTGAAGTCGTTAGCAAATTGAAGCCTCGTTATCGAGAATTGATTGAAAAACGTTATTTTGAAGAGTTAAGTTATGAAGAAATTGCCGATGAACTTAATCTGCCACTGGGCACAGTCAAAGCACAGTTATTTAGAGCGCGTGACTTCCTCTCAACAATGATGGAAAACAAAAAACACACGATTTAAAATGAAGGAGAACGTCCAACTGATATTTGACCATTTCCCAAATTTAACCGATATTCAAAAAAGACAATTTTCTGAATTATATGATTTGTATCAACTTTGGAATAATCAAATCAATGTAATTTCTAGAAAAGATACAGAGTACTTCTACGAACGTCATGTCTTGCATTCGTTAGGAATAGCAAAAATTCAAGCCTTTCAGCCTGGCACAATGGTTTTAGATGTTGGAACAGGTGGAGGTTTTCCCGGTATTCCATTAGCTATTCTTTTTCCAGAAACAAAATTCACTTTAGTTGATTCTATTGGCAAGAAAATAAAAGTAGTTAATGAAGTCGCTGAAGCACTAGGATTAGAAAACGTTAAAGCTATCAACGATAGAGCGGAAAACATTTTGGTTTCATATGACTTTATCGTTAGCAGAGCAGTTACACGTATGCCAGAATTCATGGCTTGGGTAAAAAATAAAACGAAAAAGAAAAGTCAGCACGAATTAAAAAACGGAATACTTTACTTAAAAGGTGGAGATTTAGCTGAGGAAATGACGGGAATCAAAAACAAAATTACCTATTTCAAACTTTCTGACTATTTCGATCAAGAATTCTTTGAAACGAAAAAAGTCGTGCACGTAGAAATTTAAACTTAATTGGTTTTATTTTCCACAAACTCAAGAAGTAATCGTTATTAGATTTTGTGTTTAGAAAAGAAAGCATCCCAATCCCACAAAAACAATTCAGACACTTCATTCAAACGCTTTATAAATAAAGGATTTGGAGCGGCAAGACTTTTAAAATATTCGTCTTGAAAATTATGCAATTCATATTTTGCAAAAACCGCTTTCGACATACCGTAAATCAAGTTCTTGGAGGGATGATTTACTCGGTTTATAAAAGATTGATATCCTTTAAGTTTAACACTCATTTCTTCAACGCTTGAATCATAAATTCCAGCCAACTTTCGAACGACCATTCGTTCTAATTGAGTAGCGTGAATGGCACCAAAGGTACTTTGCACTAAACTAATATTGGCAGCCAAAACAACAAATTGAAAATGCTCGATATCCTCCTTCTTAATATCCGGATGAGCAACAAATGCAACATCCTCATTGATTCCATCTACAATATCGTCGAAACTCAATTCAGTAGATTCCATCAAAACATTCAAAAAGGTATTAGCCAATTGATCGTCGCTTAGTTTTCTTTTGAGTAATGTTTTTAACATTGTTTTATTTCATGGTTAAAACAAAGATAAACAAAGAACTTCGAGAGATTCTTGTCTAGAATTGACTTTTTTCAACCGAGTTTTCAACAGTGCACAGAAAATAAAATGCCCCTCTCAGATAATCTTATAATATTTCACAATTTGAAAACCTTAAACCATCGCGATTTGTTATCTTTGATGACATTATTTTGAAAATATGAAACGTAATCAAATCGTCATTTTAGGCACGCTATTTTTAATATTTGCTGTAATTTTTTTGATTATTAAAGTTAGAAAGAATACGGATGAAAAATCCATAAAAGAGGCTCTTTCTATCGTTTATCTGCCCGTTAAAATAGTTAAAAATCAAGCCAAAGAACTACAAATAATTTCTTACGGTCAAGTTTCAGCCAACGCTGAAATCGACATTGCCGTTGAAGTTCAAGGAAAGTTAGAATTAGGAGAAATGTATTTGAAACCTGGAGTAAAATTTTCTAAGGGACAAATTCTTTTGCGTATTGACAATGAGGAGGCCTATTATACTTTAAGTGCCAGAACAACTCAATTGGCAAATTTAATGGTTGGTGCCATGCCAGATATCGAACTCGATTTCCCTAAAGAAAAAATAAAATGGTTTTCGTTCTTGGAAAACATTCAGGCGGGAAAGCGTTTACCTACTCTTCCTGAATTTAACTCCAGCAAAGAACGGATGTTCATGACATCAAGAGGCATCATTGCGGAATATTACAACCTAAGAAGCTCGGAAGCTCGAATGGAAAAATATATATACATTGCCCCGTTCTCTGGAACAGTTTTAGAAACCTACGCAGAACCTGGATCTGTTGCGAATCCCGGAACAAGATTAGCGCGCATAGCAAAAACCAATAAATTTGAAATTAAAGTTCCAATTAGCCTTGAAAATGTTGCTTCATATCAAAAACAAGGAAGCGTTACTTTTTCTAATTCTGATGGATCAATAATCGGAACAGGTTCAATCAATCGCATTTCAGACGTTATAAATCAACAAACTCAGTCTCTGGATATTTATTACTCAATTCAACCAGTAAAAAATCAAAAGGTCTATAGCGGTTTATTTTTAAATGTTGCCATAAACCAAAAAGCCATGAAAGAAAGTATTTCTGTCCCGCGAATGGCCGTTACAAACGGAAAAGTCAATATTCTTCAGGGAGACAAAGTATTTTCGAAAATGGTTCAAATTGTTGGCAATAAGCCCGATTCTCTTTTTATTTCAGGACTAGCGGACGGAGAGAAAGTTATTCTCGAAAAAATAGAATTGAACACGCAAGGAAAAATATTTAAAGGAATTAATAGATAAACATGCGGAACTTCATAAACTTTTTTATTAAACGACCGATTTGGGGGAATGCTTTCATTGTGCTAGTCTTGTTATTTGGCGTGGCATCTATTGCCACTATGCAGCGCTCATTCTTTCCAGAATTGGACCCAAAAACGATTGTTATAAACGTATTTTATCCAGGAGCTTCACCTTCTGAGATGGAAGAAGGTGTTACGATAAAAATTGAGCAAGCAATTAAAGGCATGGATGGAATTGATGAATTAAACTCTTCGTCCTCGGAAAACAGCTCCAATGTTACCCTTAAAGCTTTTCAAGATACCGATATCGACGAATTACTAAGTGATGTCGAAAACGCTGTTAATTCTATTAATAGTTTCCCTAAAGGTGCGGAAAAACCTATTATCACAAGAATAAAATCGGGCGGTATGGGCAGTACAGTTGCTTTTGTTGGAATTGCCGCAAAAAACAATAATATTGGTCAAACGGAATTGACGGATATTGCTTCTAAAGTTGAACGTGATTTACTAAATACTAAACTGATAACTGAAATTGTAAAAAACGGTTTCCCAGAAAAAGAAATTGCCATAAATATTCGAGAAAATGATTTACTGCGTTATGGAATTTCATTACAAGAAGTCAGTTTAGCTGTTTCTTCGAAAAACTTAGATATAACGGCCGGGATGATCCGCGGTGGTATTCAAGAAATGAGTATTCGTTCTAATAGCCGAGGAACCACTACCGAGGAAATAAACGCTATACTCGTGAGAACAACTCGAACGGGTGAAAGCATAACAGTTGGAAATATTGCTGATGTGCAAATTGGCTACAGTGAGGCCTCTCAAGAATCACAATTTAATCGACGACAGGCCGTCTCCTTTCAGATTCAAAAGACGGTTGATCAAGATATTGCTAAAATAACGGATGCACTTCACGATTATCGGGATAAATTCAATACTGAAAATTCAGAATTTGAATTGGTTATTTTCTTCGAATTCAATGAAATGTTGAACCAAAGGATTGATTTGCTCACAAGTAATGGTTTAATGGGATTAATACTCGTTTTGATATTCTTAGGACTTTTCTTAAACATTAAACTATCCGCCTGGGTCGCCTTTGGTATTCCTTTCTCCTTCATGGGAATGTTCATTATCGGTTCTATTTATGGTATGTCTATCAATATGATTTCACTTTTCGGAATGATACTCGTTGTCGGTATTTTGGTAGATGATGGAATTGTAATTGCTGAAAATATTTACGCTCATTTTGAAAAAGGAAAACCTGCAAAACAGGCTGCACTGGACGGAACGATGGAAGTTTTACCCTCTGTCTTCTCTTCTGTAATAACAACGATCACAGCTTTTTCAGTTTTGCTTTTCGTTGAAGGCCTTGAAGTGATGCGAGAAATGGCGTTTGTCGCTATTGCTTGTTTGGTATTTAGTTTATTCGAGGCCTTTATTATTCTTCCCGCTCACCTGGCCCACAAATCTATTTTAGCAGAGCCGGCAGAACCTAAATATACTCTTATTCAAGGCTTACTCTTCTTCCTCGGTGGGATTGTTGCGGTTTGGTTTGGGTCTTTCTTATATGGCGGTCTTGAAGAAATAAGTTTAGCTGGATTACTATTCCCTTTTTCATTATTCATCTTCGGTGCTTTCTTATGTTTACAAGGATTTTCTAAATCACCACTTGAAAAAATAATCCGTGGTAGTGCCGATAAGGGAATTAAATACGTTCGTGATAATTACTTTAAACTTGCCATTGAAACATTTATTGGAAAAAAAGCTAAAATGTATTTATTTACCTTTTTCGTACCGATGATTATAACCATTATCACTTTCGGCTTTTTGGGAAGTAAAACGATAGGTTTTAGTTTCTTTCCTGATATTCCACCTGATTTTTTTAATGTCGAAGTGGCTTTTAAACCAGGCGATAATAAAGAAAAAACGAAAGAATTTTTGGCATTGGCCTCTACTATTGTGCAAGAGGAAAGTGATAAAATTCAAAAAGAAAATGGTGACACCCTAATGCGCTATTTCACATCCAATCTTGGCTTTACTTCAAACCTTGGACAAGCAGGAAATCACACAGGCGCTCTTTCTGTGTTTTTAAACAATGAAGGTTCTGACACACCTGCAGACACAATTATAAATCGTGTTTACAGAAGGTTGCAAAACACGAATGAAGGAAAGTTGACGCAAGATATTTATGTTGGAGGATTCAATCGATTTGGTAAAGAAATAGAATTGGGCTTAACCTCTTCAAATGAATCCAGTTTGTTGCAAGCAAAAGAAATGCTTAAAAACGAAATGGCGAAAATACGCGGGATTATAAACATCAAAGACAACATGCCGCCCGGTCGTTTCGAAGTTTATTTAGCAATGCGCCCACAAGCCGAAATCTATGGAGTTTCAAAAAATGAGGTGTTAACACAGATTCGACAAGGATTCTTTGGTTCAGAGGCACAACGCGTAATAATCGGAACTGATGAAGTTAAAGTTTGGGTTCGTTTTCCACAAGAAGACAGGAACAGTTTAACAGATTTAGAAAATATGAGTATCCGAACTGCTGGCGGATTGGCAATTCCATTGAAAGAATTGTGCGATTTTGAAATGGGCAGAGCGCCTGAAAATTTAAAACGTAGAAATGGCCAAAGAATAGTCAAAGTCGATGCCGAATGCGTAGATCCAGATAAAGTGGCGGATATCAACTCTGAAATCCGCAAAAAAATATTGCCTAAAATTGTTCAAATCTATCCTGAAGTGCAAACGGTCGCGCTCGGTCAATTCGAACAAAGTCAAAAAACGGGAAATAGTATGGGGAAAACTGCGATAATCGCCGTTGTTATCATGTTTATTATTTTGATGTTGCATTTCAATAGTTTGAGTCAGGCATTTTTAATTATGCTGGTTATACCTTCAGGAATCGCCGGTGCAATTCTGGGACATGGTTTAGTCGGCATACCCGTTTCTATTCTCTCTGTTTTTGGTATGATTGCTTTGCTCGGCGTATTGGTGAACGACGCAATTGTTTTCTTGGATCGCTACAATGATTTGTTACTTGAAGGCTATTCAGTCCGCGAGGCCGCTTTGAATGCAGCTGTATCTCGTTTCCGACCGATATTATTAACTTCTTTAACAACCGTTGCTGGACTTTTACCAATGATTGCTGAGAAGAGTATGCAAGCCCAGTTCCTTATTCCAATGGCAACATCGATTGCTTTTGGAGTATTATTTGGAACAATTTTCATCTTATTTTTCTATCCTTCAGCAATTTTATTCTGGAATGGAACACGACGAACATTCCGCAAAGTTTGGTTGGGCGAAACAGTAGACACTTTAGCTGTTGAACCCGCACTACAATTAAAAAAACATTTACATGAATTGGAACAAGAGCATTAGTATTTTCTTCTCCATTTTTGTTCTATCCGCAGGACATTTCGCGCAAGAAACGTTGAGTGCTCAACAAGCTGTTTTCAGCGCTTTGAAGAACAATTATGACATCCTTATAAGTGAAAAAAATGAAGAAATTGCTGCAAAAAACAATTCTTGGAGTGAAGCGGGATTGTTTCCTACCGTCACTCTGCAAGTTGGACAAAACAATGTGATTTTAGACAATACAAAAAATCCTTTCACGTTTACTCCTGGAATTATCTTAAACCAAAGTTTAAGTCCAAATTTAGTAGCCAACGCCAATTTATTTAGTGGTTTTCAAGTGCGTATGAGCAAAATGCGTTTGGAGCAATTGGAAGAACAATCGAAAGGCAATACGGCAGTTGTAATTGAGTCGATGATTCAAGATGTAATGAAAATTTACTTTACTGCTCTGCTGCAAAAAGAACGTTGTGAGTTGTATAGAAAAGTGATGGAATACTCCTCAAGACGGGTGAAATACAATGAAATAAAAAATCAATACAGTGCGTCGAATTCCTTGGAATTACTGCAGCTGAAAAACCAGTATTTGACAGATAGTACGAATTTCTTGCTTCAAAATCTTTCGTATGAAAACGCACTGCGCAATCTTGTTTTGTTGATGAATAACAACGAAGACAGTACTTTCTCTAATTTACCCGTGTTAAGCGATAAATTAGAATTTATTCTCCCTGCAATTGATCGAGATAAAGTAAGATCCGATTTGTTTGATAACAATCAAAATCTAAAGAATCAATTTCTAGCTTTGGAACTGCAGGAAACAAATATCGAATTTCAACGATCATTTCTTTACCCAACACTTGCGCTGCAATTAACTGCCAATCCGTCCTTTGGTATACTTCGTCAGATTAGCGGTGGCATTGCTGGGAACCCAAATACCTTCAACACACAGTCACTTTCTTATGCTGGGAATTTCAGCTTACGTTACAATGTATACAACAATTGGAAAGCAAAACGCGCTGTTGAAGTTGCTAAAATTCAGACAGAAATTGGCGCCATGAATTTAGAGAAACTAAAAAATACATTGCAGGTAAATTTGACCAATCAACTGGCTTTGTATGAAATACGCAGCAGTTTGGTTAACGTTTCCACTGAAAACTTGGAATATGCAACCAAAGCCTACGATTTAGCCCAAAAACGTTTCGATTTAGGAAGTGTAAATTCTATTGATCTCATTGTTTTTCAGACCAACTACCAAAATACGTTGTTGCAACATTACGAAAATCTTTTCAACCGCATTGATACGTATTTAGAGATCTATCGTTTGTCTGGAAATTTGGGGTTAGTTTATGGCATAAATTAAGTTGATGTGTCTGTTATCTGAACCGAGATGACGAGAATTTAAAAAGCTTTTTTGTGTGGTTTGTTTTAATCCGTAGCTTTGAAAATCCGATAGGAAGGTGAACTTTACATTTTTGGTAACGTATTTTTACCGAATTACGTGAAGTAAACTAAAAGTATTATCGATCTAGAAATTAGCATCTTCAAATATTGATCAGCTCACAAAAAAGTAACAAGTTTATAACTGAAACAAACTTTTAGCAGAATATTAGAACAAAAAAAGGGTCTACTTTTCAGAAGACCCTTTCAATAAAGAATAATTTTTAGTGTTGAACCACTATTTTCTCGATATGTGCATTTTGGTTTTCATCAAACATCATCAAATTGTAAACTCCGTTTGCATATTTTGAAGTTTCAATAGCAAGTTGGTTCACACCAGCATTGGATTGAATTGTTTTGGATAAAACTACATTTCCTGTCATATCAACCATCACTAAACTTACAGAAGATGTTTTTTCCGTTGCAAAAGAAAGATTGAAATTAGTATTTGATGGATTTGGATAAACAGTAACTTCTTTTACCGAAAGGCCTAAATCTTCTAAGCCTAATGCACTATTTTTCGTCAAACGACAAGCTTGGAAAACGGTTTTATCTGAACCTTGGACCCAAGCAACGACACTTGTATTTGAAAAATTCTCAACAGAGTGTTCTGTTGCTAAATTGATAATATTTGCAGTTTGACCATCAGAAGGCAACCGGTAGACGCCATTGAACGTATACGTGAACGAAAGACTGTCAAAAACACCAATTGTTCCTGCTGGTAAAGTTGTTCCATTTTCATCTGGTACCATTTTCTTAGCAACATCAATGAAATCTGTTTCTCCGTTTGATTTAACGTTGTTAAACGTTTCGTTCTCAATAATTGCTATGTGTAATTTAGCTGCAGTTGCTGTAACCAGTGGTGCGAAAAGAACTTTCATACTGAACTGGTTCGCGGCATTGTAACTAAATTGTCCATTCATTTTGTAGAAAGCTGGAGTAGATTTTGCTCCTGTAAACAAACCATAAGTATAAGAACTTGCATTGCCATCCCAACCACCATCAATCTCCATTCTTGGAATTGAATTTATTCCATATTGTCCAGTTCTTCTTGCAACAGTTTCTACAGTTGTGTATGGATCACCTGTTCCAGGGAAATTTTGTTGGTATTTTACAGCAACATAATCATCTCTAGAAATAGTATCCATAATACCCATGAAATTTACATTTCCTGGCGCACATGGCCCACATGTAGAACTTGTAAATACCTCAAGAAGAGTGACACGTTTAACAATTTCAGTCAATACACTCACTGATTTTATTAAATGATCATTTCCTGGTACAAGATCCACATTAGAACCATTCAATGCAGTTGCCCAAACATCAATAGTATGTGCACCTGAAGTTGCGTTCCATAGTGTTGGATGTGTAAAATTATAAGTACCAAAAGATGCAACGTTGATCCCCGTAATTGGAGCAGAAACAGTCGCTCCTCCATCAATTGAATAATTTAATATCAATGATGTAATTACTGTCGCTCCAAAATTGCGAATCGCTCCCTCTACAGCTGTATTCCCCGTAGGCAAATAAGCTGAAGTTGAAATAGAACTAACTGTTAAATCATATGCCGGTTGAACTCCTTGAATAAATTCGTAATATGTATTGTCATCTGGAGCAGCGCTAAAGCCAGCAATACTCACTGTGTTTGGAGCTCCAGCAACTGCATTCGCTGTCGTACCATTGATTTGAATACCCATGGAAACTTGATCCGTACCTGCAAAACCCCCTGTTCTTTGGTCTACAATGTAAATTTTGTTTGATGTTTCTTCAAGCACGATACTCCAGTAAGTATAATTTGAACCGTCAGATACAGTCAAGCCATATCCATAAGATGCAAACTGAATCCATTGCTGACGATTTGGCGCCGTTCCAAATGTTTTCGTAATAATGGCGTCATTCCCTCCGATACCTGCCAATCCCCAAATGGCAACGGATTTATCTGGAATTGCTGCACTTGGCATTGTTGCACGTGTGTAAGTTGGTGCAGCAACAGCAGTCGCAACGTCAAATGTTAAAATAGCAGAACTAGAAACTTTAAACTGAGTTTCGGTCGCTCCATTGAATGAAAATGGAAAAGCGATAGTTTGTGCATTAGACCAAGCCGGTGATGCATTCGAACCGCCCAAAATACTTGTCCATCCATTTGGTGAAGTAGCAGAGAAGGGATATTCGTTATCGGTATTTAAACCATTGGGGTTTACATTTGCATTTGGATAAGGAATGTGATAGTACTGAGCGGAAGAAATCGCTGAAATCAGTACTGAAGAAATTATAAGTACAATTTTTTTCATGGTTTATTATGTTAAATTTTTATCGAAGTTAAAAGAAATTTTGGTAAAAAAATTCAAACAATTTTTTTACCAAAATTTTCATCTCTATTCGTCTGATTTTAAGAGATATAGATATCGGCTAATTCACCAGGCAATTTCTTTTATTTTACACAAAATACCTGCGTAAGCTTTCTCTTTTCTCTTTTAAACTTAGCATCACCTCTTTTTGACGGATCATGAGGAAAATGTATTTCCATTTGTAGCCAATATGTTTGAGGTAACGGTAAAAAAAATAGGCGAACAATCCACTTAAAGGCATTGCAACAAAGTAGATGAGCCATTTCCAAAAAGTAAGCGGGTAAAAGGTATTCATCAATTCAATGAATCCATAATAGAAAAGTGGATATAAAATCAAGCCTAGCATTACGGCCATAGGTGCGTAATATTCTATGTCTTTCGTGAGTTTGGGGATGATGATATCGGTTAATTTGAATTGCAGAATATTGTGGGTTATTCCAAATACAAATAATGGCAACCCGATGATTAAGAATATTCCAGAGAACAATACTTGTCGGAAAAACATGCGAGAACGGAAACGGCGATCGAGAAAATCGGTACGGATGTCCCATTTGTTGATTTCCCATTCTATCTTCTCAACAAGCAGTTGAATTTCTTCTAACTTCCAGGCCTCTGTTACTTTATAATCGTCCAGACCGTCACGTATTTTTTTCAAGAAAGTCATTTCTTCTTCAATATTCTCTAGTCCTTCTTTCGTGTAACGCGATTCAATAATTCGAGCTACTCTATCGACTAATTTTTCTTCGTTTTTATTGTCTGAATTAACCAATACTTGTTCCAAACGAATGCGAAATTGTTCCGTTAATTTTTTCGCCCCAGCGCTAGCATTTCCTTCGAAATCTTTGGTGTATTCTTTTACGGAAATTCCGTGCCCAACATTGACCAAAACGCTACTCTTAAATTTTTCTGCTTGCGAATAATTCAAACCTATAGGCAAAACTATCAAACCCAGCTTATTCTGGTTTCGACTTTCAACGGTCAAAGCAATTCTTGCCGTTCCAGATTTCAATTGACGCAATTGTCGTTCTTGGAAACTCGTTCCTTCAGGGAAAACAACCAAAGTCTTACCTTTTTCAAGAACTTCGTAACAGGCTTCAAAACTATCTTGGTTGGAAACTCCTTTCACGCGTCCTTCTCCTATTCGATTTATAGGAATCATATTCAAAGATCGCAAGAGCCACATTTTGAATTTGCTATCAAACAAAGTTGCTTTTGCCATGTAATGAATCGGCTGTTTGTATACATATCCAAGCATCATCGCATCCATCAAGGTATTTGGGTGATTGGCGATAATAATGAGTGGACCTTCCGTTTTGAAATTTACTTTGTTCTTCACGCGCACCTCTTTGTAGTACAAGCGAATGCCTAGGCCAACAATAAGTTTCAAAAATTGGTACAACATAATCAACACGAAATTAAGCTTTTTAGCACATTTTCTTGCTATGTATTTGTACACTGTGTGGAGAAAGGATAAATTCGCAGAATGAAACAGTTTCCAATTGCCTATTTAAATAGTAATGACGGCAGTGGACTACTCGCATTTGGTGAAGGTCCCCGCATAAAGGCGAATGCTGGGACGGCTCTAGCTGAGTTGGAGATATTTATTCAAGACCATCCTAATGAATTCATTTTTGGTTACTTAGCTTACGATTTGAAAAATGAATTGGAAGATGTATCTTCAAAAAATGTTGATAATAAAGATTTTCCTGATTTATTCTTCTGGGTACCAGATCATGTTGTAAAAATGAACGGTGAGCATTTTGAATTTTTACAAGGTGAAAAAACTGTTGAAAGTTTTGAATTTTTGGAATATTTCATCGAAGAGGAAACCGATCAAAATTTTCATACTTACAAACTCGATTTTCAAGCTGTTACTCCGAAAAAGAAATACATAGAAAATGTAAATAAAATAAAAGAACGGATACAAAAAGGTGATGCTTACGAAGTAAACTATTGTCAAGAATTTGTTGTGAAAGACATTCAGTTTAACTTTTCATTAGATGCGTATTTCAAATTGAACAACATAACCAAGGCGCCGTTTTCAAGTTACTTTCAATTTGACGACTTTACCATTTTTTGTGGTTCCCCTGAGCGTTTTATTAAGCGCACCGAAAACAAATTGATATCTCAACCGATTAAAGGAACTGCACCACGTAACGCTGATTTAATAAAAGATGAATTTTTGAAAAAATCCTTACTTGAAGATCCAAAAGAAAGAGCAGAAAACGTTATGATAGTGGATTTGGTTCGTAACGATCTTTCAAAAATAGCGAAGAAAAATAGTGTTGCAGTCGATGAACTTTTTGGCATCTACAGCTTTGAAACAGTACATCAAATGATTTCAACAGTGAGCTGTCAAGTTGAAAAAGAAACTTCATTCAAAGACATTATGGAAGCAACTTTTCCTATGGGTTCCATGACTGGGGCTCCAAAGGTTAGCGCTATGAAAATTATCGAAGAGTTTGAAGATTTCAGACGAGGAATTTATTCTGGTTCAATCGGCTATATTGCTCCAAATGGTGATTTTGATTTTAACGTTGTTATTCGTTCATTATTTTATAATAAATTGAATAAAACTTTAACGTGCGATGTTGGGGGAGCGATTACGATTCAGTCGGATGCAGAAAAAGAGTACGAAGAGTGCTTGACGAAAGTGCAACGGATTTTGGATGGTATGAATGAGTAGAATGAGTTTTTAGAAGTTTAGGAGTAGCGAGAGGTGAAGTATCTATCGTCCCGTTGGAAGTTTGATTATAAAATTAAAAGCAGAAGTTTGAAACTTCATTATGAAAGATCAGAAAATTCATATTCCATTACATTTAGTTCCTCAAGAAAATCAAAAGGTTTTTTTGGCAATTAGCGGCGGATTAGACTCTGTGGTGCTTTTCCATTTATTACAAGAGGCAAACGTTGGCGTTCACTTGCTTCATGTTAACTATAATTTACGCGGCGATGATTCCACAAAGGATGAAAAATTCATTCGAGAATTAGCAAAAAAGAATGCTGTTCCTCTTTCAGTTTTGAATTATCAGATGAAAGACCATTTAGCCGAATTGGGGGGGAATTTACAAAATGAAGCACGTAAAATTCGTTATTCTTTTTTTCAAACTTATTTCGTAAAAGAGCCTAATTCCATCCTAATGACTGCACATCACTTTGATGATCAAATGGAAACCTTTTTCATGCATTTAAGTCGCAAATCAGGATTAACAGGTTTGACTTGTATGGCAGAACAAAACGGAAACCACCAGCGACCGCTATTGAACTATTCAAAGCAAGAACTAAAAGATTTTGCTTTGGAAAAAGATATTAAATGGCGCGAGGATGCAAGTAATCAAGAAAACAAATATTTGCGGAATAAATGGCGTAACGAGTGGTTGCCTTTGTTGAAAAACCAATTGCCGAACTTGGAAGAAAACGTTCGCGTCTTAATATCTGCTTTTCAACAAGAAAGAAGTCGATTGGAAGTTGAATTTTTTCCAAAAGCTAAAGAAATCACAAATTCAACTATTTGGTCATTCACTGATTTTGATACTTGTTCCGACGAGGCGAAATATATTATCGTTAAAGAACTCGGTTTGCGTTACGCTGAAATGGAGCGATTGATCGAACTAAGAGAAACTGAAAAGTCTAAGTTTTTTGAATTGAATCGCTTAAACCTGAAAATTTGGAACGAGGGAGATAAATTTACTTTTGAAAAAATGGAAATTTATCTGTTGCCCTCATTAAAAATTGAACCTATTTCTCAACTCCCAAAAATATTTGATAAAAACACCTATTTCGCTGATTCAAATAAAGTGGTGGGTCAATTGAAAATACGTTTTTGGAAAGAAGGCGATCGTATTGCGTCTATTGGCGTAACCGGAACACAATTAATTTCAGATATTATCAAAGATGCCAAAATCCCTTCTTCAGAAAAAAAGAAGATACTTGTCGTAGAAGATGAGGAAAAGATCTTTTGGTGTGTTGGGTTAAAGGTTGGAAGAGATGGATTGGCTGATGAGGATAGTGAGGAAATTTTGATGGTTAATTTGAATTTTTAGTGACTCTGATTATTGGTATTGTTCGACAATTTGCGAATTCTCAAATTTTCAGAGTTAGTAGAAAAAACAATTTAATTCTAATTTCAAATCAAATTTTTTCATTAACTTAATAAAATCAAATTTATTAACCTAAAAAAAACTCATCATGCCTGCTAGTAAAATTGAGCTTTTCAGCTTTGACGATAAGGAGACTGCACTAATCGGAAGAGCGTTTGCTCATCCCGCTCGAATTCAAATTTATAATATTCTCAATGATTATGATTTTACACGAAACATCGATCTTACGAAGATGCTAAAACTAACGAAGTCTACAATTCACAATCATTTAAGAAAACTTGAGGATGCTGGCATGATAAGAACAGTTTATCACGAAAAGAGTCTCCTGATTTCCAAAAATTCAGGAGCAAACGAAAGATTATTAAATTTCAAAAATAAATTATCAAATCGAATGGAATCGAGAAGATACAATTCATTTTTAGGATTAAGGAATTCAAATGGAACTTCAACAGCATATTAATCCCTAATTCTAATTTCCACTATCTTTTCACTAATTTTGTGTCATGCAAATTCCTTTTCCTTCTTCTTTCGAAAAACGTGTTCTAGCTGATGACTTTTTGGGTGAAAAATTATTAAATGCACTCAATACTGAAACGCCAACGACAATTCGAAAAAACCCTTATAAACCGATAAATTCATTTGAAAATGAAGAGGTTATCGCTTGGTGTGAAAATGCATATCGACTAAAGGAAAGACCATCATTCACCATGGATCCATTATTTCATTCGGGAACATATTATCCGCAAGAGGCGGGCTCTATGATTTTAGATAGTGTTCTGAAAAATCTAGATCTACCTGATAATCCGTTTATTCTCGATTTATGCGCCGCACCGGGAGGTAAGAGTACATTGATAGCGTCTTTTTTAAAGAAAAAAGGATTATTAGTAGCGAATGATGTGATAACAGCTCGATCGCGAATTTTACATGAAAATCTAACCAAATGGGGAGTCGATAATATTGTGGTGACCAACAATGATCCAAAAGACTTTCAACGATTACCCCACTTTTTCGATGCAATGTTAATTGACGCGCCTTGCTCTGGTGAAGGTATGTTTAGGAAAACTCCGCATGCCCGAGAAGAATGGTCCGAAGATAACATCAACCTCTGTAGCGCAAGACAAAAACGAATAGTTCACGATGTTTGGGATACGTTAAAACCTGGTGGATTTCTCATATACAGTACCTGCACATTCAACGCAGATGAAAATGAAAATAACGTTCGTTGGATGATAGACCAATTGGACGTAGAAAAAGTAATTTCCATACCTATTTTAGGTTTACAGAAAGATCGAGAGAATTTAGGATATTACTGCTTTCCTCATACTGTAAATACAGAAGGTTATTACTTCGCTGTTCTACAAAAATCGTGTGATTCAGTGCAACGAACGAAACTTCAAATCAGTAAGGATTTCACAAAAAGCAAAGAGAATCTAAGTCTTGAAAATTGGATCGATTTATCAGGAAAAGAGTTGTTCACATGGCGAGATAAATTCTTCCTGCTTCCAGAAAATATCTCAGCTGAAATGGTTCACATTCAGCAACAATTGCGAATTGTAAAGATTGGATGTGAAGTTGGTGAAAATGCAAGAAAAGGATTAATACCAAGTCCTGATTTGGCTTTACACTCAGATTTAAAAAAAGATATTCAGAGAATAGAATTAACAGAAAAACAAGCGTTACTCTATTTGAAAAATGAAACCTTCCCATTAACTGGTCCAATCGGTTTAACAATCGTAACTTTTCAAACTATTCCGTTAGGGTTTGTCAAAAATTTAGGAAATCGTTTCAACAATCTATGGAATAAAGATTGGCGAATACGCAAAAGTATTTAATTAGATTTTGGACTGTTATTGTTAAAATAATTATCCAATACTTGAAACAACAAATGATGTTTTCGGCTTAATTCATCCGGACGTTCTTTATACATTTCAACTAATACAGCAAAAAATTCTGCTTCATTCGTTAGTGCATACGGATTTATTTCACTTTTGCCGTCACGAATATTTTCCATTTCATTTGCTACCAGTCTGGCCCAAATTCGTCGATCGTCTTTGTCCATTCCGGCAGGAAAACCATCTATCTGACCATCTACTTTATCAAGTAAATGAGCAAATTCATGTACGCCAACATTGTGACCATCATTGTGGTCGGAAAACCCTTTCTTCAGCGCAGTTAAAGACAAAATCATTGTATTGTTCATCATTCCTCCGTGGTAAACTTGTCCTTGAATATATCCAGCATCACTGATAACTTTTTCATTGTTGTAATTATCCGGGTAAACAAGCACTTCTCTCAATTTACCATAATTCCAATAGGGTAAACCCCAATAGGCAAAAACAGCTGATGACGCTACGTACAAACAGGTTTCTTTGTCTGCATCCTCTTTATCTACTTCTGTTACAATTATCTCCGTCAGAAATAAACCTATTCGATCCTCAAAAATTATGCGATCCGACTTATTAAGCTTCCTGTAAAACGGAATACTTCTTTCCAACCAAAATTTATCATTCAGATTCAATGCAATTCTCGATTTTCTCTCTTTTAACGAAATCGTTTGTCTTCTCCATATCCACAAGGCAATGGTAATTCCAGCAACTACAATAAAGCCAAGTAATTTAGCAGAAGCCACATTTCCGTTTTTTATGAGTAGGGGAACACACATCAACAAAATGAAAAAGAAAGCAATCCATGGAAGGAAGCGTTTATTTTTATTCATACTTAAAATTAATAAAACTCTCCGAAATATGGCATAAAAAAAGGCTCTCCGAAGAAAGCCTACTATTGAAAATTATATTTGGTTATTCTTTAACCCATTTTTCACTTCTCATTTCACCTAGAACATTAACAACTTTTGTACGTGCATAATCTTCTGCCGCCATAACCATTTGTTCTCTGGTGTCCCGTCTTACTAATACGCCTGAACTACCTTGGTTTTTTACTTCAATGTAAAATCCGTCTCTTAGTTTGGCTGGCTTTGTTGCTGGTCTACCCATTTCTTATATTTATTCTATATTATTAATAACTTATGAATCTTCAAAGATAACAACTAAATGCCTGATTATGTTCGTAATTATACTTTATTGTGAAAAAAAATATGAACAAAACTGGAGGGTTTTCAACTTTTTAGACTTTCAATTCCATTGAAGAATAAACTGCTTTTTCTCCTTCAAATTTCATTTCAACTAATCCCCAACTGACAAATAAGGCCAACCAATGATCGACACTTTTCATAGATAAATCGGATTTTCTGTACAGTTGACTTAATGTTAAAGCGGCATCATTTTCGAACAAATTTAGCAAAGACAGTTCCTCTTCGCTAAATTTTTCTGGTCGAGCGGTTTTACGTGCTTCGTATTGCCAAACTTTGAACAATATTTTATTAACCAATAAGGTGTTGGCGTCTTTTCGAAAATAGGATTTCCATTTCCCTTCTTCGTCTAAAGCAAGAAATGGTCGTTTTGAATTACTCTCGACAATTACTTCCAAAACCATGCGAAAACCCTCTTTATGAACCTGACTTTTGAATTCAATCAAGGGTTTGCAATACATTTGTGCTGCGCCTTCTATCATGTGAAACTCTTCTTCAGGGTTACACCCAACTACTTTGCCACTGTCCTTCACTCCAATTAATAATCTACCGCCATCTGTGTTTGCAAATGCCACCAAAGTTCGCGCAATCTTCTTCTGATCGTCGATGGCGAATTTGAAATCCTGGGTTTGGTTTTCACCCTGTTTTATGTAATTTGAAATGGTTAACATTTGAATTACCTTCTGTTATTTTTGATTTAAAATCGGCAAAATCGGCTCTCCCGTCGTACAAGCTGGCTTTTGCAAATTCAAAATATGTGTCAGAGTAGGAACAATATCAATGATTTCAACACGTTCAAAAATTTCTTGTTTTGGAATGTTTTTTCCGTACCAAAGTAATGGAACATGCGTATCGTAATTGTAAGGCGAACCGTGACTTGTTCCTTTTCTTGAGTTTTCAGAATCAATAATTTTAGGCAAAAAACCTGGTGCCAATATAAAAATTACGTTTCCGCTTCTTACTGGGTCGTATCCATTTTGAATCATTCGAGCAAATTGGTCACCCGCACTCGAGCAACTCAAATCTTCTGTGGTAAAAACATATTTTACACCTTCCCATCTCTTCACTTGGTTGGCAACAAAGCGTTCAATCTCATTTTGATTTGCATCTAAAAAACCCATCAAATCTTCGTTCAAATAAATATTATTATTCTCTTCTACAGAAACAAAATCAGCGCCATATTTCGCATTTACAGCTTCCTGTAATTCCAACATATTTTCTTTCAAAAAGGAATATCCACCCGGTAAATTGTGGTCGGTCAACCATTCTGGAACGGGAACAACAGCATGATCGGCAGTTAAAAACAAAGTAAAATCTTTTCCAACCTGTTTTTTTAAAGCGTCCAACAAGCGTTCGATTTCTTTGTCCAAACGCAAATACATGTCTTCTATTTCTATGGAATAAGGTCCAAAAGCATGGCCAGCAATATCTGGAGTTGAATAGCTAATACAAAGAAAATCGCTATTTTCTCCTTTTCCTAAATTTTCGTTTTGCATGGCTGTAATTGCGAAATCTGTCAAATAAGTATTCGCCCAAGGAGTGATGGTGAACAAATTGTAGCTCGTTTCATTAGGAGAAATTTCCGCAAAATTATAGGGAAACGTTGCTTCTGTTTTATTTGGAAGTAACACCTCGTATTTTGAATCATCTGGGCCACTTGCTATATACGATTCTATAGGATAAAGTGTGTTCCATGTATTTTGCATTACGGATTTCGGATATTCATTCGCATTGAAATCATTAACATATGCTGGTAGCTCTTTCATGTAATATTCACTGCTAATGAATTTCCCCGTCATGTAATCATACCAATACGATCCATCGCTCATATGTCCGCCCGGAAGAATGGCGCCACGATCTTTTATCGACATGGAAATGACTTTTGAATTGGGATACGTCACTTTCAATTGATCAGTTATCGTCATACATGTTAATGGTCGTGGTGAACGAATTCCGTAATCGGACTCTGTCCCAACGGAAAAATAAGCGGAATCAGTAACACAATTTACAGTAGCTTGTTGCGCTCTATCGTACCATTCATTTCCAACTATTCCGTGCTGACTTGGCGTTGTTCCTGTATAAATGGAAGCATGTCCTGGTCCAGTATAGGTGGGGACATAATTGTATTGCGTATTCCGACAATTGGTTCCTTTGTCCATCAATTTCACAAAACCACCTTTCGAAAAACGATCTTGATAACGGTACAAATAATCGTAAACCATCTGATCCACAACGATTCCAACGACCAATTTTGGTGCTGATTTTCCTTGACCCAATACTTTAGTAGAAAATAAGCCTAGAACTAATATTAGTATGATTTTAAACATGATATAAAGTTATAAATAATTGAATAATAGTTGCTAGTTAAAAGTTGCTAGTTGCTAGTTGATTCGCTTCACGACCCCTTTAGTTGCAAGTTCTGTTCGCTCATCTGAATAGAACATCCAAACACACAGAAAGTTGCAACTTGTAACTTGTAACTTGTAACTTGTAACTATTGCAACTTAAAGTTTTTTAAGACCAACCCGTTTCCTATTCACATCAATCTCCATCACTTTTACCTCCACATGTTCGTGCAGATCGATGACTG
>Ga0335396_10000914_pt1 | contig 39681 bp, 40 predicted proteins | sample FRY02_FD_205743 | JGI IMG/M metagenome (GOLD analysis project Ga0335396, IMG submission 205743) | Freshwater microbial communities from Lake Fryxell liftoff mats and glacier meltwater in Antarctica - FRY-02 (spades assembly) (version 2) | ecosystem: Environmental > Aquatic > Freshwater > Ice >... | reverse complement strand
ACACCATGACATCCATGAACCGCATTATGCCAACCCGCGCACTGGTGTCTGTGAGCGACAAGAGCGGGCTGATTGACCTCGGCAAGGCGTTGGTCGGATACGGGATAGATATCGTCTCCACCGGGTCGACCGCACAGCAACTGCGGGATGCGGGAATTGCCGTCGCCGATGTCAGCGAGGTCACCGGCTTCGCCGAGGCCCTTGATGGCCGGGTGAAAACCCTCCACCCCGCCATCCACGGCGGAATTCTTGCGGACCTGCGTAAACCAGACCACGCCGCAACCCTAGAAGCGCTGGGGTTTAAGGCTTTTGGCCTGGTGATTGTGAACCTCTATCCCTTTGTTCAAACTGTTGCCTCGGGGGCCGAAGGCGAGGAGGTCATCGAGCAGATCGACATTGGTGGTCCCGCAATGGTCCGCGCCGCTGCTAAGAATTTTGCGAATGTCGCCATCGTGGTGGAACCTTCGGGGTATGGCGCACTCCTGAGCGAACTGGCCGAGGGGGGAACCACCGAGAGTTTTCGGAGAGAGCGTGCCGGGTTAGCTTTTGCCCACACTGCTCGGTATGACTCCGCTGTCGCCTCGTGGTTTGGGCAGGGTAGCCGAGCAAGCTTCCACGGCGACAAAATTGGGGATCTTCGCTATGGCGAGAACTCACACCAGAGGGCGAGCGTTTTCGCCACGTACCCAGAAACTCCCGGGCTCGCTCTGGCACAGGTGTTGCAGGGCAAAGAGATGTCCTACAACAACTACCTCGATGCGGAAGCCGCTATCAGAGCGGCGTATGACCATGAGGCTCCCACGATCGCGATTATCAAACACCAAAATCCGTGCGGGGTGGCGAGCAACGCTGATTTGGCGAGCGCTCACCGTCTTGCCCACCAGTGCGACCCGGTGTCAGCGTTTGGCGGAGTGATCGCCAGCAACCGAGTTGTTGACGGGGAGACCGCGGCATCCATTGCAGAAATCTTCACCGAAGTCGTGGTCGCCCCCGGTTTCACGAAAGAGGCAGAGGAAGTGTTTGGGGCCAAGAAAAACCTCCGGATCGTGGTGTTGCCCAAAAACTTCACCCCACCCGTGCAGGAATGGCGCCACATCTCCGGCGGCGTTCTGATCCAAGATGTCGACCACCATTTTGCTCCTGCCGCGCAGTGGACCCAGGTGTCGGGAGAGAAAGTTGACGACGCGATACTTGATTCTCTGGAGTTCGCATGGCGAGCGGTGCGATCGGTGAAGTCCAACGCGATCTTGCTGGCGTCAGGTTCCGCGAGCGTAGGAATTGGGATGGGCCAAGTTAATCGGGTGGATTCAGCCAGGCTGGCCGTTGAGCGTGCCGGAGATCGCGCGCGAGGCAGCGTGGCAGCCTCGGACGCATTCTTCCCTTTTGCTGATGGTCTCCAGATTCTGCTGGATGCGGGGGTGGTTGCGGTGGTTCAACCAGGAGGCTCTCTCAGAGACGAGGAAGTGGTGAGGGCAGCACAGGACGCTGGCGTCGCGCTCTTCCACACGGGGGAGCGGCATTTCTTTCACTAAAGGTGAAGGGTTCCAATTTGGTCGCCGTATTCGGTGACGCCTGAGTCAACAAATCCGAGTTTGTGGAAGAACTGGCCCGGTCCTGATTCGTCGCTTGACCACACGGCCGTGAGCGAGTGGTGGCCCAGAGCGGCGGCTTCTTCCTGCGCTGCCTGGATGGCAAACCGACCTACGCCCTTGCCCTGCCAGGGTGCTGCAACACTGACCCGCCAGACACAGCTGCGCAGTTCTGGTTGCGAGTGCGTGCTATCAAAATGAGCGCGGATGAAGCCTGCGACCTCGTCGCCGGAGAGGATGACCCGCCCCCACGTTTTGCTGTGGTCGAGGGAGGAATCCGCCTGCTCGTAGGTCACGGGCGTGACGAAAGCTTCTTGACCGGGGACGAGCTCAAGCGTGTTGGCTTGCAGGGCCGTGGTGGCAGAAAGTTCTTCAAGACGGAAGTGTTCCATCACCTAAAGCTAGTGGGAGAGGGCCAAGAGGGGGAATGTATCTTTATGTAAAGATACATCGAGATATTCGGTTAGACTTGTCGCTGCTCCTCAGTGTGGGGACCGGTGAAGGGAAAAGTACGTGGAAAAGATTAAGGTTGCAGGCGTTGTGGTCGAACTCGATGGCGACGAAATGACGCGCATCATCTGGCAGTTCATCAAAGACCGCCTCATTCACCCCTACCTCGATATTGACCTCGAGTATTACGACTTGGGTATTGAAAAGCGCGACGAGACTGACGATCAGATCACGATCGATGCCGCCAACGCCATCAAAAAGCATGGAGTGGGTGTGAAGTGCGCCACCATCACCCCGGATGAAGACCGGGTGAAGGAATTTGGCCTGAAAAAAATGTGGCGCAGCCCCAACGGGACCATCCGCAACATTCTTGGCGGTGTTATTTTCCGCGAGCCCATCATTATCTCCAATATTCCTAGGCTTGTTCCTGGCTGGAACAAGCCCATCATTGTGGGCCGCCACGCTTTTGGGGACCAGTACCGAGCTACTGACTTTGTCTTCGATGGGCCAGGAACGCTCACTCTGAGTTTTCAGCCCGATGGCGGCGGCGAAGCGCAGAGCTTCGAGGTCTTCCAGGCACCCAGTGGTGGTGTCGCCATGGCCATGTATAACTTGGACTCGTCAATTCGTGACTTCGCTCGTGCATCCCTGAACTACGGGCTCTCTCGCACCTACCCCGTCTATCTCTCGACCAAGAACACCATCTTGAAGGCCTATGACGGTCGTTTCAAAGACCTGTTCGAAGAAATCTTTGAAGCTGAGTTCAAGGACAAGTTCGCGGAAGCTGGCATCACCTACGAGCACCGCCTCATCGATGACATGGTCGCGTCTGCGATGAAGTGGGAGGGCGGATATGTCTGGGCCACTAAGAATTATGATGGCGACGTCCAGTCCGACACCGTTGCCCAGGGATTCGGATCCCTCGGTCTGATGACCAGCGTGTTGACCACTCCCGATGGAGCGATCGTGGAGGCAGAAGCCGCCCACGGCACCGTCACCCGCCACTACCGCGAGCACCAAAAGGGCAACCCCACCTCCACGAACCCCATTGCCTCCATTTTTGCGTGGACGAGGGGCCTAATGCACCGTGGAAAGCTCGACGGAAATCACGCCCTCATTGACTTCGCAGAAACCCTGGAAGACGTTGTTATCAAGAGCGTCGAAGCGGGGGCAATGACGAAGGATCTGGCCCTGCTGGTGGGCCCTGACCAAACCTGGCAGACCACGGAAGACTTTCTTGCCACCTTGGATCAGAACCTGAGCCAACGCCTCGGCGCGTAGCAATAATACCCCCAGGGGTATAGAGTGGTCGTTGTCGTGAGAATCTCAACACCTAAGGAGAACCATCGTGTGTAGCCCAGCGCGTTGTAACAGTTGCAGCAAGGTCACCTGGACCGGCTGCGGAGAGCACATTTCAGAAGCCTTGGCTGGTTACGCACCAGACGAGCTCTGTAAGTGCGCATAACAACACTTACGAGATGAGGCCCCGGGGAACCGGGGCCTCATCTAGTTAAAGATGATGGTGCGAACGCCATCCAACATGATGCGGTGCTCGGAAAACCACCGCACCGCTTGGGTCAGCGTGCGAGATTCTTCGTCCTGACCGGTGGCCTTTAATTCCTGCGGTGATTGAGCGTGATCCACCCGCACTACGTTCTGCTCGATGATGGGTCCCTCGTCGAGATCGCTGGTCACAAAGTGAGCGGTGGCGCCAATGAGCTTGACGCCTCGCTGGTGGGCTTGTCGGTAGGGGTCAGCGCCCTTGAAACCCGGCAGGAAAGAATGATGAATGTTGATGGCGCGACCCTGGAGCGCCTCACACACCCGCGGGCTTAACACCTGCATGTAGCGGGCCAACACAACGAGTTCGATGTCCATCTTTTCGACCATGTCGAGGAGATGATCCTCAAAGGTCGCCTTTTCTTCCTCCGAGGACACCGGCTGCGACCAAAAAGGAACGTCATAGAAGGACGCCAGGGGTTGCAGCACATCGTGGTTGGACATCACCAGGGGGATGGTGATGGACAGGTGGCCATCACGCTGGCGCACGAGGAGGTCGGTGAGGGTGTGGCCGGCTTTTGAGCTCAACACCAGGGTGCGAAGTGGTCGTCCCACCGTGTTAATCTCCGCACTCATCGCATACTTCTGTGTCACCGGAGCGAGGGCTTGGGAGACATCCTCGAAGGAGGAGGCGGTTTCCACCTGAAGGCGCATGAAAAAGCGGCCGGTGTCGTCGCTCGAAAACTGCTGGGACTCCGTGATGTTGCCGTGGGCCTGAACCAGTGCGCCGCTGACGGCGTGGACGATGCCTGGTTGGTCATCACAGGCGAGCGTGATGATGAAGTGGGACAAGGTTTCTGGCACGTGCCCAGTGTAGAGCTCCCTTCCCAGAGCGTCCACGGACTTCCCACCTGCGCTGTGGGTAAGCTGGCAGAACGCAACTGGCGCGAGGGTGGATCACCATCGGGGAGCGTAAAGAATGTGTGCTGGCCGTGCGCCTGGGCTAAGTGGACAACCCCCCATTTATCGATGCAAGGGAGAACCCCATGAACACCATGAGCCAAAAACTCGCTGAACTAGACCCCGAAATCCAAGAAGTATTGGACAAGGAGCTAAGACGTCAGCGTTCCACGCTGGAAATGATTGCCAGCGAAAACTTTGTCCCCCACGCTGTCCTGGAAGCGCAGGGAAGCGTCTTGACCAACAAATACGCCGAGGGATACCCCGGAAAGCGCTACTACGGCGGATGCGAATTCGTTGATATCGCCGAAAACCTCGCCATCGATCGCGCGAAGAAGCTTTTCGGTGCCGCCTACGCCAACGTCCAGCCTCACTCCGGTGCCAGCGCAAGCGCTGCTGTCCTGCACGCGTTAGCCCAACCCGGCGAGACGATTCTTGGCCTCGAGCTTGCCCACGGCGGCCACCTTACCCACGGGATGCGACTGAACTTTTCGGGCAAGGTCTACAACGCCACCTCCTATGGGGTTGACCCCGAAACGTTTTTGATCGACATGAATGTGGTGAGAGACAAAGCCCTCGAGCACAAGCCCAAGGTCATCATCGCGGGTTGGTCGGCATATCCCCGCCAGTCAGATTTCGCAGCATTTCGCGCCATAGCTGATGAGGTTGGAGCCTATTTGTGGGTCGACATGGCGCACTTTGCCGGCCTTGTCGCAGCGGGCCTTCACCCCAGTCCCGTCCCCTACGCCGATGTGGTTTCCACCACGGTTCACAAAACCCTCGGTGGACCACGGTCAGGTCTAATTCTTAGTCGGGATGAAACACTCGCGAAAAAACTCAACTCCGCAGTGTTCCCTGGCCAGCAGGGTGGCCCACTCATGCACGTCATTGCTGCCAAAGCGGTCGCGTTCAAGCTCGCCATGGAACCAGAGTTCACTGATCGCCAAGAACGCACCATCCGAGGAGCACAGGCGGTCGCGTCTCGACTGGTCGAGGCGGACTCCAAGAGTGCCGGAGTGGACGTGTTGACTGGGGGAACTGATGTTCACCTCGCCCTGGTGGACCTGCGCAACTCACTGCTTGATGGCCAGCAAGCGGAGGACCTTCTCCACACGGTGGGAATCACGGTGAACCGCAACGCGGTGCCCTTTGACCCCAGACCCCCCATGGTCACCTCCGGTGTGAGAATTGGAACTCCGGCGCTTGCCACCAGAGGTTTTGGTGACACCGAATTCCACGAGGTGGCCGACATCATCGCTCACACGTTGATGCCAAATCCCGATGTTTCAGCGCTTCAGCAGCGAGTCCACGCTCTCACGAGCGCCTGGCCTCTCTACCCCGAACTGGGGTAGCGCGTGGTCGCACAGCGCCTGGATGGAGTGGCTGTCGCTGCGGAGATTAAGCACGAACTCCGGGCGAGAGTCGATGCCCTCAAAGCGCAAGGAATAACGCCGGGACTGGGCACCCTCTTGGTTGGAGAGGACCCTGGGTCACAATGGTATGTCGCTGGAAAACACCGCGACTGCGAGGAAGTGGGGATTGCCTCCTTCCGAAGTGACCTCCCCGCTACGGCAACCAGGGAAGAAGTACTGGCGGCTATTGCGCAGTTCAACTCTGACCCAGAAGTGACCGGATATATCGTGCAGTTGCCTCTGCCCGGGCATCTCGATACCGATGAAATGCTGGAAGCCATCGACCCCTCCAAAGATGCCGATGGCCTTCACCCGATGAACCTTGGTCGCCTGGTGAACAAGGTTGCGGGAAAAATCACCTCGCCTCTGCCCTGCACCCCTCAGGGAATTGTGGAGTTAGTGCACCGCTCAGGTTTCTCCTTTGAGGGCAAGCACGTTGTGGTTCTCGGTCGTGGCGTGACCGTGGGTCGCCCGATTGGGCTCCTCCTGACCCGTAAGGGCATCGATGCCACCGTCACGCTCACCCACACAAAGACTCGCGATATTGGAGCACTTCTGCGCCAAGCAGACGTGGTGGTGGCGGCAGCGGGTGTGGGGCGCATGGTGACCGCCGATATGGTCAAGCCCGGGGCGATTGTCTTGGATGTCGGCGTGAGCCGAGAGGTGCGCGATGGCCGCTCCGTGGTGGTGGGGGATGTCGACGAAAGCGTGTGGGAAACTGCCGCTGCGGTGTCTCCGAACCCTGGCGGCGTTGGCCCGATGACGAGGGCCTTGCTCTTGCGTAATGTGGTGGACATGGCTCAAGCAAAGGTGGCGTAGGTGGCAAAGCTTTATTTCCGATACGGCGCGATGAACTCGGGGAAATCCACGGCCCTTTTGCAAGCCGCATATAACTATGAAGAGCGCGGACAGCGAGTACTGCTGGCCAAGCCCGTGATCGACACCAAGGGCGACCGGATGATTGTTTCCCGCCTCGGTGTCTCACGGGAGGTCGACCTCACCATCAGCCCCACCACGGACGTGGTGAACCTGGTCGATGCTGAAGCAGAGCGCATCAAGAGCGAAGAAGGAGCAACCATCTCGTGCCTCTTGGTGGATGAATCTCAATTCCTTTCCCCCCGACAGGTCGATGACCTCCTGATCCTTGCCCTTCGACGGGGCATACCTGTTTTGGCGTATGGGATTAGAACTGATTTCCAAACGGTCGCATTTCCCGGTTCAAGGAGATTGCTGGAGGTGGCGCATTCTCTGGAAGAGCTCAAAACAATCTGTCGCTGCGGGCGAAAAGCCATGTTCAATGGTCGAACACTCAACGGAGCTTTCGTTTTTGATGGTGCCCAAGTCGCTATCGATGGCGACGAGGTGACATATGAGTCACTCTGCGGAGAATGCTATCTCGATGAGAGTGGTGGGCGCCTCGCAAGCGGTTATCCCAATGTCTCCCACGAAGGTGATTCCCTCGCACCAGATTCCGACTTCAGCTAGCGAGGAGTGAACCGAAATCGCGGTATGGGGCGACCCCGGCGGGCCCTAGGCGTAAGCGCCGTCGTCTCCAACCAGGGTGACAAGGACCGCCTCTGGGGGACAGAACAGTCGAATCGGTGCGTAAATGCTGGTTCCTAACCCCGCAGAGACTTCGAGGTAGCTGGAGCGTTGCGCATGACGCCAAAGGCTCAAGCCTGAGGCTTGATCAAGGGGCAAGTCACAGTTGGTAGTGAGCGCGTGCCCACCTGGCAGGCACACTTGACCACCATGGGTGTGACCGGCGAAGATCGCCTCCGCTCCCTGGGTGACAAAAGCATCGAGCACTCTCCGATAGGGGGCGTGTGTGACGCCGATCGTGGTGATGGAGTGATGGGGTCGTGATTGGCCCTCTTCGCTTTCACGCAGAGCTTCTACCGTGCCCGGTAAGCCGACAAGGTCGTCCAATCCGTGGTGGGCATCGCCCACGCCAATAAAATCAAGGACTGAGCCATTAATCGTCATCCGCGCTGCGGAGTTGTCGATGTCTTTCCAACCCAGTACCTCTGTGTAAAGGTGTGTCAGGCCCGAGAAATCGAGCAGGGTTCCCTCAGTGGCACCCGGCGTGGAAGGACCCAACAGATACGACAGCGGATTTTTCCACCGAGGTGCCATCCGGTCGTTGGAGCCGTGGGTCACCACCCCAGGAATTCCGGCAAGTGGCAGCAATGCTTCGGTTATGCCAGCGAGTCCCTCAGGGTGTCCGAAGAAATCACCCGTGCCAATGACAAGGTCTGGTGTGCTCTCAGCGAGTGCCCTAACCCACGAGATAGCGCCAGAGTTCCACGGCGCAAGATGCAGATCGCTGAGGTGCAAAATCGTGATCGGCTCGCTCCCCGCATCCAAAATCGGCATTGTTTCTCGCCGAAGCTGAAATCGACTGCGCTCTGCGGTTGCACCCCAAAGCGCCCCGACGAGGGCCGTGGCACCGAGGCCAGCGAGGGCGAGCGAAGATCGACGCATCGCTAGTCTTCTGCGGGTGCCTCGTTGGAGGCTGGCGCTACGCCACAGGCGACCTGCAACTGGAGCCCGGTGTAATCCCATGCTTGGATACCTGCCCCCAAGCTCTGTGAGATGACGGTGCCATCGCCTGGGTCTGACCCCACACTTCCCTCGCCACAGCTAAAGGATCGAGCCCCGGTCATACCTAGAGAGTTGAGTGTGGCATTGGCTTGCAACACGGAGAGCCCAACAACATTGGGAATAATGATGTTTCCAAGGCTTTCTCCGCCCGGGCCAGAGCCCCCGGAGGTCACCCGCACCGTCATTCCCCGGGCAAGATAGGTGCCAGCTGCTGGTTCGAAGAGGGAGACCCGACCCGCCTCAAGCCCGGAGGTCACCTCGAGCTTCAGGCCCAAGCTTTCCACCAGAATGGTGGCTTCATCAATGGTCATCCCTGTGATGTCGGGCAATTCAATGCCGCTACCGCGCAGTAAACGTTCCGGGGCGGCAGGAAAAGAGTCCCCGCCATATTGTTCGTTGGCGTCTTGCATGATGATGCGCCAAATGTCATGGCGTAAGACAGTGCCGTTGCGGTAACTGCTCATGCGGTAGTCACCGAGTATGTTTCCCACCCACACAGCGGTGGCAACGTTGGTACTGGATCCCACCATCCAGGTTTGAACCTGCGAGTCTGTCGTTCCGGTTTTACCAATCACCGGGACATCGCCGCCGGGATTGGAACGCGAACCCGTGCCACCGGTAATGACGGATCGCATGGGTGCAGCTGCCGCCGCGGCGACATCGGGGGTGATGCCTTGACGGCACTTGGAAGATTGGCCCTCGATGGTGCCACCGTCTGCGGTGACGAAGCGGTCAATCACTATCGGCTGGCAGGCCACCCCGCCATTGGCGATACCGGCAAAAGCCTCGGCCATTGTCAGCGGAGCTATTTCGTTCGTGCCGAGCACGGCGGAGGGGTTCGTTTGCAAAATTCCGCTGTCTGCGCGGTGAACGAGGAGTGATTCCGCCACGGAGCGGATTTCACACTGGTCAAGTTGTTCTGCCATTGCCGCGTAGGCGGAGTTGATCGAGCGAACGGTGGATTCGAACACCGTTGCCGCTGGGAGAATCAGGTCACCGGAGTTTCTAAATTCCCAGATTCCCGCCCAGGGTCCACCGCCATCACCACAGGTATCGAGGAAGCCCGCCTGCTCGAGTTCCATCCGAGAGGCGTCGACAACTTCGTTGAGTCCATAGCCGCGTTGGAGCCAAGCGATCAGCGCAAAGACTTTATAGGTCGAACCGACCTGAAACCCGCTGGATCCCCCGTATTGCCGATCGGTGTTGAAATTCACTGCGGTGGTAGAAATTCCACCACCCTCTTCCGAGTCATCAAAAATCTTGTTCTGGGCCATAGTCAGCACGCGCCCCGTGCCGACCTCGACGCTGGTACTGGCGCTCCCCAGTTGCAGGCGCTCTTCATCATTCGGGACTAATTCCCAGATGCGGTCTTGGGCGGTGGTTTGTAGGGACATGTTGAGAGTGGTGTACACCTCAAGTCCTCCCTTGCGCCACCGGGCGTTGCGTTCTTCTGGGGTTGCTCCCAGCGTTTCGAAGTTCTCCACATTCTTGATGACGAAGTCACAGAAAAACCGGGCGTAGGTGTCTGCTGCGAGACAACCCGCGGTGGGTGGGGAAAGGGTGACAAAAGAGTCATCAACGGGCGTGTTGACAGCGGTGGTGTATTCGGCTTCGGTGAGGTATTCCTCCGCACGCATCGCAGCGAGAATGATGTCGCGGCGGTCCTGATTGGCGGCGTAGTTTGCAGGCTCTCCCAGGTTTCTGGTCGAGGGGAACTGCACGATTGCCATCAGGCTGGCAGCTTCTGCCGGGGAGAGCTGTTTCGCAGATTTACCGAAATACTTTTGGGCGGCCGCTTGGACCCCGTAGGTGTTGCCACCAAAGCCTGTGATGTTCAGGTAGGCCTCGAGGATCTCGTCCTTGCTGAATTGTTTTTCCAACCCAATCGCCAGCTTCATCTCGTTGAGTTTTCTCTCGAAGCTTGTGGCAATCGCCGTGGCATAGGCTTCCTGGCGTTCTTCCTCCGTGGGTAAATATTGAGACCGCTGGATGTAGGTGTTCTTCACCAACTGCATGGTGAGCGTGGAGGCACCGCTTTCGATTCCGCCGGAGACGACGTTGCCGAGCGCTGCTCGGACAACGGAGTTCACATCTACGCCGGTGTGGTCATAAAATCTTCTGTCTTCCCCAGCAATGGCGGCCATGCCCAGGTAGGGGGACATTTGACTCAGTGGCACCTCTTCGCGGTCTTGCCAATACACCTCGGCGAAGGCCACATACCCATCGGCGGGATCAGAAGTCTTGGTTGCCCATAGGGTGTTCTTTTGTGCCTGCTCGCCGAGCTCAATAAACTCGGGGAGGGCATCAAAGACACCAATGGCGCTGTTTGCCCCGACGCTGGTAACCGCTAGCGCCGGCGAAATCATGGCCGTCACCATCACCCCCGCGAGAGCACCGAAACCGGTTATCGTGGCTAGTGCCTGGAATAGCCCTTTGGGGCGCCGGTCAGATTCAGACATAGAGTCAAGGGTAGAGGATGCGCCCTAAGATTTCGACGAAACGAGGCATGGACATGACCACATGGGAATACTTCACCACCCCGCTTATTATTCACAACACCACCGTGATCCTGAACAACTGGGGAGAGCAAGGGTGGGAGTTGGTCCAGGTTGTTACCGGCCCCGAGGGCGGCCTGGTGGCATATTTCAAACGCCCCCTCGAGGAGTCCTAAATGGGTCAGATTGATGCGCGCTTGAGTGAATTGGGGATCACCCTTCCGGCTGTCGCGAAGCCGGTTGCTTCCTATGTCCCCGCGATGATCACGGGAAATCTGCTCTACACCGCAGGTCAGCTCCCTTTCGTGGATGGCAAATTGGTCGCCACCGGCAAAGTCGGCAGCGACGTCTCTGCCTCCGAAGCCGCCGAGCTCGCTCGAATTTGCACGCTCAATGCGTTGGCAGCAGCCAAGGGCGTGCTGGGGTCTTTAGACCGGGTCACCCGGGTGGTGAAGGTCAACGGTTTCGTTGCTTCAACTACTGACTTCATCGGCCAACCCCAGGTCCTCAACGGTGCTTCAGAATTCTTGGGCCAAGTTTTTGGAGACATCGGAGCTCACGCCAGGGCAGCGGTCGGGGTCGCGGTATTGCCGCTGGATGCCCCGGTAGAGGTTGAACTTATTTTGGAGTTTGGCGACTAGTCATTCACGGACGTATTGATCGTCCGGATTACCGAGGTGTCAGTCAGCGTCGTGGTGTCCCCCACTTCGCGGCCTTCGGCAATATCGCGCAGAAGCCTGCGCATGATTTTGCCCGAGCGGGTTTTAGGCAGCTCAGCGACGATGAACACTTTTCGCGGCTTGGCGATTGCGCCAATTTGTTCCCCCACCCAGGTGCGGAGCTGAGTTTCGAGCACAGCATCGGTCTCGGTCCCGACAAAGCGAGATTTCAGTATGACAAAAGCCACAATGGCTTGCCCCGTGGTGTCATCGCTTGCGCCCACAACGGCAGCCTCCGCGGTCATAGGGTGTGCCACCAGAGCGGACTCGATTTCCATGGTGGAGAGTCGGTGACCAGAGACGTTCATCACGTCATCCACCCGACCCAGTAGCCACACATCGTTATCAGCATCGAGGTGGGCGCCATCGCCGGCAAAATAGGTGTTGGGAAAAGTTGACCAGTAGGTTTCTTTGAACCGTTCTTCATCACCCCAAATTCCGCGAAGCATTGATGGCCAGGGTTCCGTAACGACCAGAAGCCCACCTGCCCCGGGACCGACATGGACACCGGCATCATCCACAACATCGATGCTGATGCCCGGAAGTGGCACTTGCGCGCTTCCCGGTTTCGTTGCGGTAACCCCGGGAAGAGCACTGATCATGATGGCGCCTGTTTCGGTCTGCCACCAGGTGTCCACGATGGGGGTGAGGCCCGAGCCGATGACTTCTCGGTACCAGATCCATGCTTCGGGGTTGATCGGTTCACCCACCGAACCCAGCAGTCGAAGCGAGCTGAGGTCGAATTTCTGGGGGATTTCTCGGCCCAGTTTCATGAACGTGCGAATCGCCGTGGGGGCGGTGTAAAAAATGCTGACTCGGTACTTTTCGATGATTTCCCACCAGCGACCAGGGTGTGGGGTATCGGGGGTGCCTTCATAAATAACCTGGGTGGCCCCATTGGCCAGTGGTCCGTACACGACGTAGGAGTGCCCGGTAATCCAACCAATATCCGCCGTGCACCAGTACACATCGGTCTCTGGATGCAGATCAAAAACGTTTTTGTGGGTGAACGCCGCCTGGGTGAGATACCCACCGGAGGTGTGCAAAATTCCTTTAGGTTTTCCGGTTGTTCCAGAGGTGTAAAGAATAAAAAGTGGGTTCTCTGCCTCGAAGGCTTCGGCGGTGTGACGGTTTGATGCTCCGGCCATTTCTTCATGCCACCAGAGGTCACGTCCCTCTACCCATTCGACATCGTTCCCGCCGCGCTTGACCACCAACACGTTTTCGACACTGCTGGCGCCATCAGCGATGGCGTTATCGACAGCGTCTTTCAGGGGGAAGACGGCACCTTTCCGGTGTCCGCCATCGGCGGTTACCACCATGGTGGCCTGGGCGTCGTCGATGCGCGCGCGCAAGCTTTCTGAACTAAAGCCGCCAAAAACAACCGAGTGGATAGCGCCAAGCCTCGCGACCGCGAGCATCGCGATGACGGCTTCGGGAATGAGGGGCATATAGATAATCACCCGGTCGCCTTGGGCAAGGCCGCGGGAGGCCATGACGTTGGCCGCTTTTTTCACTTCTTCACTCAGCTCTGCATAGGTAATGCTCCGCTGGTCGCCGGGCTCGCCTTCAAAGTGCAGGGCGACGCGGTCTCCCCTGCCCGCTTCGACATGGCGATCCAGACAGTTGTAGGCGACATTCAGGGCTCCATCGCCAAACCAGCGGGCGACGGGGGCGTTTGACCAGTCGAGTGTCTGAGTAAAAGGGGTGTGCCAGTGAAGCAGCTCGCGCGATTGATCGGCCCAGAAACCCAAGCGGTCTTTCGATGCCCGCGTATACAGATCGGGCTTTCCCACGGCGTTTTCGATGAATTCAGCACTGGGGGGAAACTGGCGCTCTTCGTGGAGCAGGGAGTCAATATTGGTGGAGTCGGACATCATCATCCTTGTTGTAATCGGTCCACAGTTCCTGGGCTGCCGTGTCATCTATGACACGAAGCCAGTGTAGAACAGGGGGCAGAGGGTGCTCGACGCTCATCCGTGCACCCTGGTGATAACTTCCGCGCGGTGGGGACTGGCTCTGTAAGCCTTGGCGCCATGTCGCCTGACTCCCACTGGTTGTTGCCACCCCTTCGCACGGGCATCACCCCTGGCCTTCGTGATGCGTTGGGTCCTCTGGGTGAGGTGGCGGATGATCCTCGAGTTAGTGACGTCTTTCTCACGAGCGAAGGACGGATTTTTGTGGACACCGGCGCGGGGGCCTACCCCGTCAGAGGTGTCCACCTCACCCCCGATCAGTCGCGGGATATTGCGCGGGGCCTGATCGAGCGCGGTGGTCGACACGTAGATGAAGCTAACCCCCTGGTGGATGTGAACCTTGGCGGCGGGGTGCGCGTGCATGTGGTGTTGCCTCCGATTGCTCGGGCCGGGGCAGAGATTTCGCTACGCATCCAGCGCCACCACAAACCCCAGTTAGACCAGCTGACGATGAGGGATGCAGAATGGGTGATTCCTTTCCTGGTTCGCGCGGTAACCCTCAAAAAGACCCTGCTGATTACCGGGGCGACGGGCTCGGGCAAAACAACCCTGTTGGGGGCCCTGATGGCGCATGCTGCCCCCAACGAGCGGCTGCTGGTGTTGGAGGACTTAGCCGAGCTGTCCATCGATCATCCCCACGTGGTGGCGCTGGAGTGCCGACAAGCAAATTTGGAAGGGGCAGGGGAGGTCACCCTGTCGAGGTTGGTCAAAGAGGCGTTGCGGATGCGCCCAGATCGGCTCATCGTGGGGGAGTGCCGTGGCGCTGAGTTGGCTGATTTATTGCGCGCTTTTCACACGGGTCACAGAGGGGGCGCAACAACGCTGCACGCGACGTCCTTGGAGGACATTCCCGTGAGGCTTGACTCCCTGGCCTCCCTGGCGCAGCTGAGCTCGAGACAGGTTGCCCTTCACGCAGCGTCAGCGATTGATGTGTGTGTTCACATCACCCGCACCGCTGACGGCAGCCGCGTTGTGAGCGTGGGGAAACCGATCCTGACTAAGAAAGGGGTGCTTCGTGTTGTGGTGGAGGAAATGGCGAAAAAAGACCACTCTTGAAGACGACAATCCTGTGGAGGCTCTGGAGTATCTGGCAGCTTTCGTGAAAGCGGGACTTTCCCCCTCTTCTGCGTGGCGAGAAATCCCTCGTCCCCTAAAGGCTGAGAGCCCGTTGGGGATGATCCAAGCAGCGCTGGCTCCGGGCTCCACAGGGACGCAGGCAACGGGTCTCACACAGGCCATCGAGCAAGCAACTCTTCACGCGAGCGCCGAGTGGCGCATGCTCGGCGCCGCATGGAGTGTGGCACGAGATTCTGGCTCGCCTCTTGCCCCAACCCTCGACGCGTTAGCGGTCTCGATGAGGGACCGCGATCACACCCGCCGAGAAATTGCCGCCACTCTGGCCGGTCCCGTTGCGACGATGCGACTGGTGATGGTTCTGCCCGTTCTCGCCCTGGGCGGCGGGGCACTCACCGGCGCCAATACGGTGGGGATTTTGCTCGGCACTCCGGTGGGACTCATCGCCCTCACTCTGGCGGCTTTTCTCATGGGAGCCGCCTGGTGGTGGATGGCCATCCTGCAACGAGACGCCCTTCCTGATCCGCACCCCGAAGAGTTGGCTTTGGAGTTATTTTCTATATCCACTACCGGGGGTGCGCTTCCGGAATCTGCGTGGATGCGGGTGGGGGCGGCGCTGGATAAATATGACCTGCCTGGTTCCGCAGGACCCGAAGGCGAAGCGCTCACCACCCTGTCTCGTCGGGTGGGCGTGCCGGTGAGCGCTTTGGCCACAGCCCGCGCCAGCATGATCCGACACCGCTGGCGCACCGATGCGCTCGCAGGCATCAACCGCTTGGGGGTGACGGCCGTGATTCCACTGGGCGTGTTGGTGTTGCCGGCATTCGTGTTGGTGGCGATTGTGCCGATGGCGCTCGCTCTCTGGAGCAATACCACCCTCACCTAGTTGTCCACCTCTGAGCCTGGGCCGAGCATCTGGCCAGTTTCTTCACCACCCTTTCTCGATAGTCCCTCCCCTGCCAGGGTGTGCGCGTGGCCACGAGGCCACCGCGAGAAAGGACACCGAATGAAAAACAGCACAGAGTTTCACCACAACACCGGCGAAGACGGTGCCGCGACAGCGGAATACGCCATTGCCACGATGGCCGCGGTCGGATTTGCCGGCTTGCTCGTGGTGATCATGCGCAGCGATGAAGTCCGGGCCATCCTGCTGGATTTGGTGCGCAGTGCACTCACCTTCGCCGGGTGAGAGGGGATCGGTCACGGCAGAAACCATGATGGTTCTGCCCGTGATCGTGCTTGTGTTCTCGGCTCTGACTTTGGGGGTCCAAGCCAGCATGATCCAGTACCGCCTCCAGCAGGAGGCCAACGCGAATGCTCGCGTGGCCTCCCTGGAAGGAGACATGATTGCTCGGCAGGAGGGCGAATGGTTGTGTGTCACCCAGACTCGGACGCTCGATAAAGGCTTGTGGAGACTTCGCCCCCTGACGCTCGTGGCAGAGGCCTGTGCTTTGAATCCTGTGGTGGGTCGTGACTTCTGATCGAGGCAGCGCGAGCGTGTGGGTTATGGGATTTCTTTCCCTCCTAGTGATGGCGGGTTTCGCCGTCATGGTGGTGGGAAGCGCCATCGTGGCGGATGCGCGACTGCAGGGCAGCGTCGATCGAGCAGCGCTTGCCGGAGCGGATGTGGCGCTGGGTGTGGTGGTAGGGGTCCCGTGCGAGCACGCTCGGGATTTAGTGGAATCAGAAGGCTTCACCCTGGTGACCTGCACCCTGAGCGAAAACTCCATTCGGGTTGTCGGGGAGGGCACGCATGCGGGGGTGGAGTGGACCAGGCGAGCACGCGCTGGAGTGGGGCAGAGTGGACAGAAATAGTTTGTTGTGTATCGTGAGCGGCGTTGAGAGTGTGATTCTCAATCAAACCTCGCCAACGCGCGAAGCGCCGTTTGGTTCAACGCAGGGAGAAGTGTGGCCACCAGTAAGAAGCTTGTCATCGTCGAGTCGCCGGCTAAGGCTAAGACCATCGGTAAGTATTTGGGCGATGGCTATGAGGTGATGGCCTCCGTAGGACACGTTCGCGACCTTGCCCACCCGAGAGATCTTTCCCCCGAGGTGAAAAAGGGGCCTGCTGGAAAGTTTGGCATCGACATTGACAACGACTTTGAGCCTATTTATGTCACCACCGACCGCGGGAAGAAAACTGTTGCTGATCTGAAGCGGGCCGCTAAAACAGCGTCAGAAATCGTGCTCGCAACAGATGAAGACCGCGAAGGTGAAGCCATCGCGTGGCATCTCTTGGAAGTACTCAAGCCCAAAGTCCCCGTCACCCGGATGGTGTTCCATGAAATCACTCCAGAAAGTATTGCCAAAGCCACCGAACAAACCAGGGACCTAGATGTTGCTTTGGTCGACGCGCAAGAAACCCGTCGGATTCTTGACCGGTTATATGGATTCGAGGTGTCTCCCGTGCTCTGGCGCCGGGTCAGTGGCGCGAAGTCTGCAGGCCGGGTGCAATCGCCAGCCTTGAAACTGATTGTGGATCGCGAACTAGAGCGCCGGGCCTTCGTGTCGGGAACCTATGCCGATGTCCAGGCGCAAGCTATCACGGCGAAAAAAGAGGTTTTTACCATTTCGCTGACAAAACTCGATGGCGCCCGGGTGGCCAGTGGTCGAGACTTTTCCGAATCGGGCGAACTCACCTCCGATGCCATCTTGCTCAGCGAAGCAGACGCCACCGTTTTAGCAGCTGCGCTGAATGAGTCGAATGCCGGCCTGAGGGTGAGCAAGGTCGAGGCGAAGCCCTACACGAGGCGTCCCGCAGCACCCTTCACGACCTCAACGCTGCAGCAGGAAGCGGGTCGCAAACTGCGTTTCTCTGCTCAACAGACGATGAGTATCGCCCAGGGACTTTACGAAAACGGACACATCACCTATATGCGTACCGACTCGGTGTCGCTTTCAGGCCAGGCCGTTACAGCTGCACGCAACGCGGCAACGGCGCTCTATGGCCAGGGTGCCGTCCCGGCAGAGCCCAGGCTCTACAAGGGCAAGTCTAAGAATGCCCAGGAAGCCCACGAAGCTGTACGGCCTGCCGGTGAAGCGTTCCCCACCCCGGCACAACTCTCTTCGGTTCTTCGCTCAGATGAACTGAAGTTGTATGACCTGATCTGGAAGCGAACGGTTGCTAGCCAAATGGTGGACGCTAAGGGTGAGACTGTCACCGCAACACTCGAAGCGAAACCCTTGCCTGCTCTGGAAGGTCTCCGATTTATGGCAGCAGACTTCAGCGCATCCGGCACAGTGCTCAGTGAGCGCGGGTTCCTCCAGGCCTACCAAGAAGGCAAAGACGAAGAAGTCGCCGAAGACCAACCCGTCAGCGAAAAGGACCCTCTTCTTCCTCCGCTAAGCGTGGGGGATTCCACCGATGTTTCCGAAGTCACCGCGAAAGTACACGTCACCCAGCCGCCCGCCCGATACACCGAAGCCAGCCTGGTGAAAGCACTCGAGGAGAGAGGCATTGGTCGACCTTCGACGTATGCCTCCATCATTTCGGTCATCATTGACCGAGGCTATGTCGTTCGTCGAGGCACCGCCCTGGTTCCGCAGTGGATTGCTTTTCCCGTGACCCGATTGCTTCAAGAGCGATTCGCGGACCTGGTCGATTATGACTTCACCGCGCAGCTAGAGGAAGACTTGGACCGCATCGCCCGCGGAGAAGTCAAACGCGGCGAGTGGCTTCACAAGTTTTACTTCGGAGACGGCGAAAAGCGGGGGCTCCGCGATGTGGCCATCGCTGCCACAGACGAAATTGACGCGCGTGCACTAAACACGTTGGAGATTTCCCCCACCATCAATCTTCGGGTCGGCAAATATGGACCCTTCCTGGAAGTCACCGACACGGAAACGGGCGAGGTGCGCAATGTGAACTTACCTCCGGAGCTGGCACCGGATGAGCTCACGCCAGAGCGGGCTCAGGCGCTTGCCGATGAGCCACCCGTGGTGGACCGGGTGCTCGGTCAAGACCCCGCCACCGGACTGGACATCGTTTCGAAGAAAGGACGCTTTGGTCCTTATGTGACCGAGGTGTTCCCCGAGCCAGAAGTGGTAGAAGGCGAGACGCCCAAGAAGAAGAAGAAGGTTGCGCCGAAGCCCAAAACCGTATCGATTTTCCAGTCGATGGATATCGACACCATTGACTTAGAAACCGCCCTGCGTCTCCTGGCTCTTCCCCGCGAGGTGGGACCAGACCCCGAGTCAGGCGAGATGATTACCGCCCAAAATGGTCGCTATGGTCCCTACTTGAAAAAGGGAAGTGACACCCGCTCGATTGATAGCGAAGAAAAAATCTTTGATATCGATATTGAAGGGGCGGTTGCCAGGTTTGCCGAACCCAAATATGCCGGGCGCCGCACCGCCTCTGCGCTGAAGACGTTTGAGGAAGATCCCGTCAGCGGCAAGCCCATTCTTTTGAAGGATGGCCGTTTTGGCCCCTATGTGACCGATAGCGAAATCAATGCGACTGTTCCCCGGGGGATGTCACTGGATGATCTCACCTTCGAGCAAGCCGTCCAGCTGATTGCTGATCGCAGGGCAAAAGGCCCGGCCGTCAAAAAGGCCGCTGCAAAGAAGAAGCCGGCTGTGAAGAAAAAGCCATCCGCAAAAAAGACTGCTGCGAAAAAACCAGCGGCAAAGAAAGCCCCAGCGAAGAAAACGGCGTCCAAGACGGGTCTTCCCAAAAGTGTCATCATCACGGACGAGGCATAGTGACGGGCCTTTTTATCACCTTTGAGGGTGGTGATGCTTCGGGTAAGACCACCCAAATTGGTTTGCTCGCGGAGTGGTTGAAGGGCAAGGGTTACACCGTGTTAGTGACCCGTGAACCTGGTGGGAGCGATCTGGGGAACGAATTGCGCGACATCGTTCTCCACCGTCGCGGCTTTATTGCGCCCCGCGCGGAGGCCCTTATTTATGCCGCAGATCGTGCCCACCACATTCACGAGATTGTTCGGCCGGCACTTCAGCGTGGTGAGGTCGTGTTGCAAGACCGCTACCTCGATTCCTCGGTCGCCTATCAAGGTGCTGGGCGCGTGCTGGACCCGGTGGAGGTCAGAAATCTCTCGCTCTGGGCAACAGAAGAGCTGATGCCTGAGGTGACTATTTTGTTGGATGTCCCCGCGGGTATTGGCGCGAAGCGTCAGGCCAGTGAAGAGCGACAATACGATCGTTTGGAAGCCGAAGCATTGGATTTCCACGAGAGAGTTCGCGAAAGCTATGTGGGCCTGGCCCATGCCGAGCCTGAGCGCTTTGAAGTCATTGATGGCACCGCCTCCATTGAGGACATCCATCAGCTGATTGCTCAGAGGGTGTCGGCCCTCCTCGACTAACCTGGAATCATGACGCTGTGGGATGAATTGGTGGGCCAAGACTCCGCCGTCGCCTTGATGAAAGCAGCAGCGCAGCCGGGTTCGCAAGCGATGACCCACGCCTGGTTGGTGACCGGTCCTCCAGGTTCTGGTCGCTCCACGCTCGCCCATGCTTTTGCCGCTGAACTGGTAGGGGCCGGGCTCGATGAGGCTCGGTGGAAACGGGTGATTGCTGGAGCTCACCCGGATGTGTCGATTCTTGCCACAGACCGCGTGACTATCACCATCGAAGAGGTTCGCGCTTTGGTCTCTTTTTCCTATTTTTCTCCTTCGCAGGCGCCCTATCGCGTTGTGGTGATTGAAGATGCCGACCGAATGACGGATCGAACCTCGAATGTGTTGCTCAAAGCGTTGGAAGAACCCCCACCGCAGACGGTGTGGATTTTGTGCGCCCCCTCCCCGGCAGATGTGTTGCCCACCATTCGCTCGCGCATGCGCAGTGTGAATCTCGTTGTTCCGAGCGTCGATGATGTGGCTCGCTTGATTTCCCAACGCGAAGGCGTGGACGAGGACCTCGCCCGCATGGCAGCAACGGAATCCCAAAACCACATCGGTATGGCCACGCGCCTGGCCACTGATCCAGAGGCCAGAGCCCGCCGAGATGCCTCGATCCGGGCTGTCTTGAATGTCTCCTCTGTTTCCGGTGCGGTAAAGACGGCAGCAGAGCTTCTGGAGTTATCCAAATCAGACGCCATGGCACTCGTCGACCGGCTGGATGCAAAAGAACGTGAATCGCTCCTCCATTCGCTGGGGGTAGCGCCGGGTGGCGCAGTCCCTGCCGCCATTCGCTCCCACGTGAAATCGATGGAGGACGACCAAAAGCGTCGCGCCACGAGAAGCTTGAGGGATGCCGTTGATCGCGTCCTTGTCGATGTGATGTCGCTTCTGCGCGATGTGTTGATGATCCAAGTGGGCGCAGACGTGGGGCTTATTAATGTCAAGCACCAAGACCTTCTCTCGGAGCGAGCCACTGGCACAACGGCCGAGCTCACTATGTCAAGCCTCGACGCCATCGATCAGGCCAGAGCTCGGATGGCGCAAAATTCACCACCGCTCTTGGTGCTTGAGGCCTTGTTGATTGAGCTCAGTGGCAAAGCGGCGGTCGTCTAGATCCCGCCAATCAGCAAGCCGACATCTGGATTTCGGTTACCATGGTGCAGTCCCCTCGGGACAAGCCGCCTTAGCTCAGTTGGTAGAGCGTCTCACTCGTAATGAGAAGGTCGAGAGTTCGATTCTCTCAGGTGGCCCCAGTCAAGCCTGGGTTTAGGTGGACAGTGCGAAACCTATCGAATTTTGTCGACTATTCCGGTGAGAGCAGGTGCCTGCTCAGGGCCTGTTGAAGACCTAGTCTTTTCCCGGTCGACCCGAGAGCACAATGCCTGCCAATCCCAGCGCGAGCATTCCTGCCACCACGGCAAACACGACAACATCGTTGTTGGCGTAGGAAGGGTAGGTGACTACCACAATGCCAAACACCACGAGAAACCCGACTCCGAGCATGCTGTTCCTCATGCTTCGAGGATAGCCTTGAGACCTGATGATGGCCTCCCCTTCGCGATTGAAAGTGATTGTCGCTGTCGTTGCCAGCGTTATTTCGGGAATGCTCGTTGCGCTCCAATCTCGCATTAACGGAGAATTTGGGCTGGCCCTGGGGAACGGGTTCTTGGCGGCGTTGTTGTCATTTTCTATTGGCCTCAGCATTCTCGGGGCGGTGATGTTGACCAGGCGGAAAGGCCGGCAGGGGGTTGTGACGGTGGCGCGGGCGATCCGAGCCGGTGATGTCCCCTGGTGGGCTGTCATTGGTGGTGCCGGTGGTGGGTTTTTGGTGCTCACTCAAGGGTTGAGCGCTGGGGTGCTGGGCGTTGCGCTCTTCACGATCGCGGTGGTTACCGGTCAAACCCTGGGTGCATTGGTGATTGATACTCGCGGCTGGTTCGGGGCACCGCGTGTGCGGTTGAATCTCTGGCGAATTACAGGCGCAGCGATCGTGCTGACAGGTGTTTTTATTGCTCTGGATTTCACGCCGGGAGAAACAGAACTGACGGGTGTGTTGTTCTTATTGCCCCTTCTCGCCGGAGCGGGGACTGGTTTTCAGCAAGCCGTTAATGGAAAAGTGCGCACCGTGTCAGGGTCAGCACTGAGTGCGACATTTGTGAATTTTCTTGTGGGAGCGCTCGTGCTCGGAGTCCTCTTTGTCCTCGCACTGCCGTTCACGGGTGGCCCAGTGGCTTGGCCTGACACCTGGTGGCTCTGGGTTGGCGGCGCAGTGGGGGCTTTCTTTATTGCTATCCAAGTCACCGCGGTCACCATCATTGGTGTTTTGGGACTGGGAGTGAGTTTGGTGACAGGTCAACTGATCGGGTCAGTCCTGTTGGATGCCATCGCGCCAGTGTCAACTTCTGACTTGCATCTCGCCACGGTTCTGGGAGCGATAGTCACCCTTGCAGGCTCTGCGATGGTGACACTGGCAAAAAAGCGCTAGTCCCCTTTCTCGTCAAACTCCATAGAGAGGGAGTTCATGCAGTAGCGCTGACCGGTGGGAGTTCCGTGAGCATCGTCAAAAAGGTGACCTAGGTGACCATTACATGCCCCGCACACCACTTCGGTGCGCAGCATCCCCAGGCTTCGGTCTTCGTGGAGGATGACCGCACCTGGTTCAATGGCGTCAAAGAAAGATGGCCACCCAGAGCCTGATTCAAACTTGGTGTCGCTTGTGAAGAGCGCTTGGCCACAGCCGGCACACGAATACACACCCTCGCGCTTCTCTCCCAACAACTCGCCACTCCAGGGAGGTTCTGTTGCTGCTTCGCGGAGGATGGCGTAGCGCTCGGGAGGAAGCTCTGCTTTCCAGAGGGCGTTATCTTTCGTCACTTTTTCAACCATGGTGAGTCCTTTATTCAGGAGAAACTTCGTAAACCCTATTAAACTCGCCAGAATGACAAAGAGCGACACCGTGGTGAAAACGTGGGGTGAATTCACACCTGACGATGTTTTCGAAATGGCTGTTCTGCGCACCGAAATCTTCTTCCTCGAGCAAAAAATTGACGAGGAAGAGCTCGATTCCTTTGATCGGCACCCCGACACTCTCCACCTGTGGCAAAGCGACACTAGGGGGATGACCGGGTATTTGCGCATCGTCCACGATGACTCGGTGGCTGATGCTCACGAGGGCATTTCGTGGAGCTTGGGGCGGATGGTCGTGAGAAAAGACTGTCGGGGTAAAGGCTTAGCAAAGGCACTCCTTCTGGAAGCTTTGGAGATAACGGGGGACAAACCCTTGTATCTCCACGCGCAGGAATATGTAATGCCCCTCTACGCCTCGGTGGGTTTCCGCCCTGTTGGCGAGACGTTTAGTGAGGCAGGTATCGCCCATCGACTGATGGTGCGACGAAGCGATGATTAGGCTCGCTGCGATTGCTGTCCTTGCTGCAGGTTCCGTGAGCCCGGTTGTGGGTCCCGCGGGAGCCTGTGACGTGTCAGACATGACGATCACCTGGGGCTTCAAAGAGTCTTTTCGCTCTTATATTTCTGGTGCTATCGCCCAGGGTCAGTGGGTTGTGGAGGGCGATATTGGTTATGAAACACCAGCCTTCAGCTTTGGGGATGGTCAAGGTTTTGTAAGTCCTGACCGCTCGGTGGGCGAGGTGGGCTTCACCGGGTCTCTCACCTTCGAAGGGCATAGCGGAATACTGGAGACCACCCTCGCTAACCCCCGCGTCGAATTTGTTAGTCCTCGCTCGGCCACTCTTTTTCTTGATGTGACCGGAGACACGATGGAAGAAGTCAGTGTCAGCGAAGACGACGTCCCCTTCGCCACTATCTCCTGGGGTGCCAGCGATGTTGATCAGGTTTCGGGAACCTGGCGCGTTGAGGATGCGACTGTGGTGCTGTCCTCCGCTGGGTCAGAAGCTTTTGGAACCTACCCCGCGGGGGAGGAGCTTGATCCTCTGAGCTTCACTCTCCAGGCAAGCCCCGGTTGCCTCCAGGAGACACTTTCTCCTTGGGGAGTTGCCGGTGGGGTTGCAGGAATTGCCGCGGTGTCCTCTCTCGCAGCGCTCGCTATTGTTCGGGTGCGTAAATCGCGCGCGCAAGGGCGTCAATAACCTCGGGTGTTCTTGGGCCAAAGCTGAGCACTTGAGAATCCGCCATATCCACAAAACGCAGTTTCTGGCCAGCGCGGGTCAGCCCGATGGCTGGTTTTTCTTTCACGAGTTCTCTCGCCCCGCCCACACTCGCTAATCCCTCGGTCATGACGATGATCAGGTCGGGGTTTGCTGCAATGAGGGCTTCGTCCGTCATCGGTCGCAACCCAACCCACCCGGTTTCCGTGGCGATGTCGATACCCCCCAACGCTTCTATCAACTCACCGGCGCCGGATTCTTTACCAAAGAGGTAATAGATGCCGTTGGCACCGCGGAGATAGAGAAACACCATCCTTAGCTTGTCTTCGCGAAGCAGGGGTGCTTGCGCAGCAATGGTCTCTGTGACGGCTTTGATGTCAATATCGAGAGTGTTTGCCAGTTCTTCTCCCGCATCCGGGGCTCCGAATATCGCTGCCACCGATCGGGCCATTGCCGCGGGTGCGCGTAACCCAGCGAGTTCTCGAACAAAGACCACGGTCACGCCCGCGTCGCGCAATTGAAGCACCACATCAAGGGGCCCGATGGTTCCGTCGGTGATGATCAGATCCGGGCGCAACGCCAGAACGCTTTCGGGCGAGATAGCGTGGCCGCTTCCGGTTACGACGGGGAGGCCTTCAACGCCGGGAAAAGTGGTCGAGATATCTCGCCCCACGAGAGTCTCGCCAAAACCTAGCGCCCACACCGTTGCGGCTAGGGATCCTGACATATCCAGGGCCAGCACTCGCCCGGTGGAGAGAATTTCGACGAGCAAGGGCTCGCCAAGTTCATCGGAGGTCACGGTGGCAGGGAGGGTCTGCAGCGGCACTGTTGCAGGGGTAACAATGTCGGCGCGGGAAAGAAGTGCGGTGCTGGGGCCTTCGTATGTCAGAGGGTCGGCAAGGAATTCGATGTCCGAGAGCGCAAGCCGCTCCCCTGCCACCGGGGGCAACTGCGGCGAATTCGAATACGATGCCGGAGCACACGCCGCGAGCCCGGCGATCAGAAGCCCGGCCACGGCGAGGGAGGGGATGCGTCGGGGCTTTCTCACAGTTCTCCCAGCCTATGGCGCAGTGCCTAAAACGGTCTGTGGCTGGATACGATGAGAATGATGAGTTCTTCTTCCCCCCCGTCCTTCGAGCTGGGCGAGCGCGACCGCGAGATTTTGGAGTTCGAAAGGTCCCACTGGGGCTCTATTCCCAATAAAGAATCTGCGGTGAGGGAACACCTGGGTCTGTCTGTGGCTCGCTATTATCAGCGCGTGTATGCGATTTGTACTTTGCCGGAAGCGGTCGAATATGACGCTGTCCTCGTGAGAAACATCCAGGAGGCAGCTCGGCTGCGACAGACCGCTACCCGAAGCCTTGGAGAGGAGAGCCGCTGATGGCTCAGGGCACACCCTCCTTTCTCCCGGATCGCTTTGACGATGTTCCGAGGGATAAAAAATATGTGGGCATTCACCGCAGGTCTCGCTCCAGCGGGTCGGTCTTTGCGCCCATCGGGATCGCGTTGGGCGCGGTTGTTCTGCTTGTTCTTGGCGGGCTGTGGTTCGTCGACCGCAGCGCGTCAAACCTCACTCTTGAGAACACCGCACCACCGGTCATTGATGGCGCACTGGATCCCCAACTCGAGGAAGCGCCTGCGGTTGCAGAAGAGCCGGTTGTTGAAGAGGCGGTGCCGGTGACGGATCCCACGCAAATCGACACCGAAGGGTTGACTCTGACCGTGCTCAACGGCACCCCCGCCCAGGGAATGGCGGGGCGCGCCAGCCAGCGTTTGTCGGATATTGGTTGGCCAGAGGCGACAGCCACCAACGCGGACTCTACTGATGTGGCACAAAGTGTTGTGGCTTATAGTGAAGGCGCCGATAAGGCCAGTGCGTTGGGGATTGCCCAGCTCCTGGGGCTTGAGGCGGACGCCGTTGTCCAAACCACTGCTTACCCCGGCGCCCGAATCACGGTTGTTCTGGGAGCAGACTACGTCGACACAGAGTCGACCTAACTTTAAACATCACCCACCCAAAGAAAGGCGTTATCCCATGGCTATTCGCTTCGCATCTCTTTTCGCCACGGCAGCCATTGCTGCCTTGGCTCTCACCGCGTGTTCCCCCGACGAAGCCGCCATCGACGAGGTGTCTGGTTCAGGCTCCTCGGAAGAAACCGCACCCCTTGTTGATGACGCCACAGTGGCAGCACTCACGGGCGAGCCCATTGAAGCGGGTAGCCTGTCTCGCCCCTCGTTGGCAGCAAAAATTGATAACCACCCCTCCGCGAGACCTCAGGTGGGGTTGGACGAGGCAGACATTGTTTTTGAAGAATTAGTCGAGGGTGGGATTACTCGCTATCTCGCTGTCTGGCATTCTGTTTTGCCGGCTGAAATCGGCCCGGTTCGATCCGTGCGCCCGATGGATCCTGAAATTGTGAGCCCCTTTGGAGGCGTCTTCGCCTATTCCGGGGGCCAGGTTCGCTTCATTCAGGCGATGCAGGAGGCTCCGGTCTACAACGCTATCCACGGCCAGCCCGACACGGAAGAAACTTTTTATCGCACCAGCGCCAAAGTTGCACCCCACAACGTGCTGGTGAAAGCTCCCGAGCTGATCAACGAACATCTCGACCTCGCCGCTCCGCAGCGCATGTTTGACTATGCCGACAGCGTCGCAAATTCCACGGCTCTGGCTAGTGGAATGGCGATGGCTTCGGTCAACGCGCGCTTCAGCGGTTTTTCCAGCCCCACCTGGGAATGGGATGGCACCCAGGGCGCCTTCCTGCGATTCCAGACCAATGGCGCAGCAGATTCCGCATCCAGTGGTAACCAGATTTCCGCCACCAACGTCATCATCTTGAATGTCGGTATCGATGTTGTCGAAGACATCCCCACCACTCGACTGGTCAACCAGGGCACGGGATGGGTCTTCACCGGAGGTTCCTACATCGAGATCAACTGGATCAAGGCCACCGAGGAATCTCCCATCGTCCTCTCGACCACCGCGGGTGACCCGGTCCTTTTGGGGCAGGGCAACACCTGGCTGGAATTGGTTCCCAACGACAGCTCAGATGTTGACGCTGCTGTTGTGACCATTAACTAGTCGCAACACCCGCAGCCCTACTTGCACTCTCAGGCAGAGAGTGCCAAAATCAATTAGCACTCGTAATAGGCGAGTGCCAATAGCTATGGCACACAAGACGTCCGGGAGGGACGAATAGATGGCAAAAATAATTGCTTTTGATGAAGAGGCCCGTCGTGGCCTTGAGCGCGGTCTTAACATTTTGGCCGACGCCGTAAAGGTGACGCTGGGGCCCCGCGGTCGCAACGTCGTGTTGGAAAAGAAGTGGGGAGCCCCCACTATTACCAACGACGGTGTTTCGATCGCCAAGGAAATCGAACTCAGCGACCCGTTTGAAAAAATCGGTGCAGAGCTCGTCAAAGAGGTAGCAAAGAAGACAGATGACGTTGCCGGTGATGGCACGACCACCTCTGTTGTTCTTGCTCAGGCCTTGGTTCGCGAAGGACTGCGCAACGTCGCAGCCGGTGCAGACCCCATCAGCCTCAAGCGCGGAATTGATGCCGCGACGCAGGCTGTGTGTGCTCAGTTGCTCAAAAACGCTAAAGACGTTGAGACAAAAGAAGAAATTGCTGCGACCGCATCGATTTCGGCTGCTGACCCCGCCATTGGCGCTCTGATTGCTGAAGCAATCGACAAGGTCGGTAAAGAGGGCGTTGTGACTGTTGAAGAGTCCAACACCTTCGGCACCACGTTGGAGCTGACCGAAGGTATGCGTTTTGACAAGGGTTACCTTTCCGCCTACATGGTGACGGACCCCGACCGTCAGGAAGCGATCTTCGAAGATCCCTACATCCTGATTGCCAACCAGAAGATCTCAGCGATTAAGGACTTGCTCCCCATCGTTGACAAGGTCATCCAGTCCGGCAAGCAGCTGCTGATCATCGCCGAAGACGTCGAGGGCGAAGCCCTTGCGACCTTGGTCGTCAACAAGATCCGCGGCATCTTCAAGTCTGTTGCTGTCAAGGCACCGGGCTTCGGTGACCGCCGCAAGGCAATGCTCCAGGACATCGCCATTCTCACGGGTGGACAGGTCATCTCGGAAGAGGTCGGCTTGAAGCTTGAGAACGTCGAGTTGGACATGCTGGGACGTGCACGCAAGGTTGTCGTCACCAAGGACGAGACCACGATCGTTGAAGGCGCCGGCGAGTCCGACGCCATCGCCGGTCGCGTGAAGCAGATCCGTCAGGAAATCGAGAACACCGATTCTGACTACGACCGCGAGAAGCTCCAGGAGCGTCTGGCAAAGCTCGCCGGTGGCGTTGCCGTCATCAAGGCTGGCGCTGCTACCGAGGTGGAGCTCAAAGAGCGCAAGCACCGCATCGAAGATGCCGTGCGCAACGCCAAGGCAGCCGTTGAAGAGGGAATCGTCGCCGGTGGTGGCGTTGCCCTGATTCAGGCTGGCAAGGCATTGGATGCCTTGAAGCTTGAAGGCGACGAAGCAACCGGAGCGAACATCGTCCGGGTTGCCATCGATGCCCCACTCAAGCAGATCGCCATCAACGCCGGCCACGAGCCCGGTGTTGTTGCCGAACACGTCCGCGGCTTGAAGATTGGCCACGGTCTGAACGCTGCCACGGGTGAGTATGTTGACATGCTCGCCGCTGGTATCGCAGACCCCGTCAAGGTGACCCGCTCTGCGCTGCTCAACGCAGCCTCCATTGCTGGTCTCTTCCTTACCACCGAGGTTGTCGTGGCAGATAGGCCGGAACCCGTTTCCGCTTCTGCCGGTGACCCCTCCGGTGGCATGGACGGAATGGGCTTCTAGAAGCATCCAAGAAGCGGGGCGTCCTTCGGGGCGCCCCGCTTCTTCGTTAACGCTGGAACAGTCTGGTGTTGGCGAGTTCCATTTCTTGGTAGTGCTGACCCGCGTGGGTGAGGGCCTCGGTCAGGCTGTGCAAGCTTTCTTCCACGCGCATCTGGGTGGTTCGCCATGTGTCATGAACCACAATGAACGCACTGGCTGCAGGACCACTCCACGTGGTGCTGAGTGATTGCAGATGTGCGTTGAGGCTTTGCACCTCTCCCTGGAGCCTGGCGATGGTGGCCCTGGCTTGGTTGGCCGCATGCATGACGGCTTCGCTATCAACGGTGTAACGGGTCATCTGAGTCCTTTCCTTGAGGACTACGACCCTAGATAAAACAGTCTCCTTGGGGGAGCCTGGGGCTCCCAGCAGGGGAGTGGCGGTTATTTGTGTTGCCTGGGGACAGAGGGAAGGGACATGACAAAGGTTGCGCCCCCGCCGGGAGTGTCTTCCACAGCGATGGTGCCGCCCAGTCGAGTCACAATGGTGTGGACGATGGCAAGACCAAGCCCAGAACCGCCTGTCTCTCTGGCTCGGGAACTGTCAGCCCGCCAGAGGCGGTCAAAAATCTTGCCCCTAATCTGCACGGGGATTCCCTCCCCGTGGTCGACAACCCTCACGATTCCCATTTTGCGGTCATGATCCCGCGAGAGGACAAGCTCGATGGGGGTTGCCTGAGGGCTAAAGCGGACAGCATTTTGTAAAAGGTTCACAAGCACCTGTCGAATTTTGTTTTCTTCCCCGTTCACCATCACCGCGTCGAGGGTCTGTGGGTCCTCGACCATGTCCCCTCCAGCCCAGAGGGTGATCATTCGATCCTGGGCCAGAGCACCGGCATCAAGAACGGCATCGTGGGCGAGCGACCCCAGATCCACCGGCACAATCGCCAAGGGTTGAGCTTCATCGAGCCGGGCGAGTTCCAGGAGATCGGTCACGAGGGAACTCATTCGCTCCGCTTCCTTCTCGATGCGCTCCATCGCCTGGGCCACATCGGGCTCCTTTGTAATGGCGCCCATCCGGTAGAGCTCGGCGTAGCCGCGAACCGACACCAGGGGGGTGCGAAGTTCATGGCTTGCATCACCAATGAAACGCCTCATCTTGTCGATGGTTTCCGCCCGATCCGCAAACGCCCTGTCAATCCGCGAGAGCATGGTGTTGAGGCTTCGGGTCAGTCGACCCACCTCGGTGTGGGAAGAGGCATTGCCCAGGCGCTGGGAGAAATCGCCACCGGCGAAGCGGGCCGCCGTTCTTTCCACCTCCCGCAGCGGAGCGAAGGTGCTGGTGATGAGCAAGCGCGTGAGAAAAGCGCTGAGAATAATGGCGACGAGGCCGGAGGATACAAAGATCGAGGCGAAGTTTTGAACTGTCTGACGGGACTCTTCCAGATCAACTCCAATAACCAAGGTGGCGGGGCTTTCCGTCATCGCGGCCTCACTCACGATGTTCAAAGAGTAGACGTGAAGGCGCCAATCGGTGTCGCGATCGACGCTCGGGGCAGTGGCGGAGTGATTGTTGTTGAGGACCCACCCCGCCGTGAAGAGTGCCACGTCGGGCTGGTAGCCGCTTTCATCCGTTGCGACGTTGCTTGCCAACAATTCGCCGTCCGTGGACACGGCCCCCAAAAAGTAGTTGCTTCGCGCCCCAGAGCTCGCGGTGGTGTCAAAGTCCGCGAAGTCCTGCATGCTGAGGCTCTGGGGGAGTCCCAGCGCGACAGCGTCAATCTTTCGGTCAAGCTCAGCCATGAGGTAACGCTCGAGACCCATGATGGTTCCGACGCCGATGCCTGAGAGAGCGAGCGCTAAAACCAACACGGTCGCACCGGTAATTTTGGTCCGCAAGGAGGTGGCTTCCCACCATCCCTGCAGACGTTGCAGCATGAGGGCTAGGCTTTGTCGGTTTTGAGCATGTAACCAAAACCGCGCTTGGTCTGAATCAAAGGCTCAGGGGTCAAGGGGTCAAGTTTGCGGCGCAAATACGACACGTAGCTTTCGACGATTCCGGCATCCCCGTTGAAGTCGTACTCCCAGACGTGATCGAGAATCTGGTTTTTCGACAACACCCGGTTGGGATTGAGCATGAGGTAGCGCAAAAGCTTGAACTCGGTGGGCGAAAGCTCCACGTGGTTGGGCCCAAATGAGACTTCGTGGGTGTCTTGGTCCATCGCCAGGCTACCGATGCGCAAGACGGCATCTTCTTCGTCTTCCAGCGTGCGACGAAGAATGGCTTTAATCCGAGCAACAATTTCGTCCAGGCTGAAGGGCTTCGTGACGTAGTCGTCTCCTCCCACGGTGAGACCGGTTATTTTGTCCTCGGTGGAGTCCTTCGCGGTGAGGAACAAGATGGGGCAGGTATATCCGCTGGCCCGCAACCGCTTGGTCACCCCGAAGCCATTAATGTCGGGCAACATGACGTCCAAAATGATGATGTCGGGTTCTTCTTCCAACACCGCCGAAATGGTCTGGGCTCCGGTGGCAACAGCCCGGACAGAAAAGCCCGCAAAGCGCAGGCTGGTCATCAAGAGATCGCGAATATTAGCTTCGTCATCACAAATTAGTACTTTGGGTCCATCGCTCATGAGTCCATTATCTGTGAAATTACTGAATGTCTCCTGAAAGCACTAGGGGGAGAGTGTGAGGGATCTCGGTCGATTCCATAATCCGATACCCATAGCCCTGCTCTGCCAGGAACCTTTGACGGTTCAGAGCAAAATCCTGGTCCACGGTGTCTCTGGCGACCAAGGTGTAAAAAGTAGCGGGGCCACCATCGGCCTTGGGTCGAAGAATTCGACCCAAGCGTTGGGCTTCCTCCTGCCGTGAACCAAAAGACCCTGACACTTGAATAGCAACGGAGGCCTCGGGTAAGTCCAAAGAAAAATTAGCCACCTTCGATACCACCAAGCGAGTGATGTCGCCGGCGCGGAAGGCAGCATAAAGCTCCTCTCGAACCGGCACCGGGGTGTCCCCGGTAATCATGGGCAAATCGAGCTCGCTGGAGAGTTGCTCAATTTGCTCCAAATAGGTCCCAATAATCAGGGTGGGGTCGTCTTTGTGTAGCGCCAGGAGTTCCTTCACCACAGCGCTCTTGGTGGGGCTTGTGGAGGCTAGGCGGAATCGTTCTTTATCGCTGCCCGCGGCGTAGTCCAGGCGCTCTTGTGTGGGGAGATCCACGCGAATTTCCAGACACCGAGCGGGGGCGATATAGCCCTCGGCTTCCAGGTCTTTCCATGGCACGTCAAAGCGTTTGGGACCGATCAGGGAAAACACATCGCCTTCGCGCCCGTCCTCTCTCACCAGCGTTGCCGTCAATCCCAGCCTGCGTCTGGCTTGGAGTTGTGCGGTGAGTTGGAAAACAGGCGCGGGGAGTAGGTGAACCTCGTCATAGACCACCAAACCCCAGTTCTTGGCATCCAAGACACCGAGATGGGCGAACTCGCCTTTTCTTTTGGCAGCCATGATGGTGTAGCTCGCGATCGTCACAGGTTTGATCTCTTTGATCGAGCCGGAATATTCACCGATGTCTTCCTCAGTGAGGTCGGTCCTGGCCAGGAGTTCTGCCCGCCACTGGCGGGCAGAAACGGTGTTGGTGACAAGAATCAGGGTGGAGGTGTCGAGTTCTGCCATGACCCCAGCGCCCACGAGGGTTTTCCCCGCGCCACAGGGCAGCACCACAACCCCCGACCCTTGGGCCCTAAAGCGCCGAACGGCTTCTTTTTGGTATTCCCGCAGGCCCCAAGACTCCTCTCGAAGAGAAATATTGTGGGGAGTTCCCTCGGAATACCCCGCGTGGTCGGCTGCTGGCCAACCACGCTTCAGTAATTCCTGTTTGATCAATCCCCTGGACCACGCAGCAATCGGGAACCGGCCTGCTTCATCGGCTTCACCCAGCAGTTCGAGAACCTTGGGGTTGCGAATAATCTCGGCCCGCGTCACATCGTTGGCGGTGGAAAGATAAAGCTGATCACCCTCGCGAGTGATGTCGATCTGGCCATATCGACGCAGGGTGTCTTCGACTTCTTCAACAATGCCCGGAGGCACAGCGAACTTCGAATAGCGCTCGAGGGTAGCGAGGATTTCTTCCCTGGTGTGGCCGGCCGCTCGGGCGTTCCACAGCCCTAAGCGGGTGATTCGATAGGTGTGAATGTGCTCGGGGGCGCGCTCCAGCTCCGCAAAGACTGCCAGGGCGTGCCGGGCATCGTTGGAATCGGGATGTCCCACTTCCAAAAGGACTGTTTTGTCACTCTGGACAATGAGGCAACCGTCAGGATTCATAGCCCACCAGTCTAGCGATGCGAGCTTAGGACTCGATTGGTCTCAGCGAGCGAATGCGCGATACAGGAAGAGTCCGCTCTGTCGCGTTACTGAGCTCTACTCCCCGTAGCCGGCCACCACCCAGGGCTCGAGGTTCCATCACAAAAGTCACGAGCGAGCCATCGGGCATCTCGACAATGACCTCGAGATGGACCTTCCCGGCAACCGCCACTTCGATCATGCTTCCGACCCCTGCTGGCACGCCCTGGGATGCGGCCGAGCGAAGACCTGTGACCAGCTGTGTGATGGTCTCTGCCAGCGAAGGAGCCGGTGCTGGGTCGCCTGACCACCACTGCTCTTCTTCAGGCGCTAGGGCAGGGAGAGTTGAGGGGGCAGGTTCTTCCACCAGAGCGGGAAGGGAAGCTTGGCCAAGAGCAGTGTGAACCCGCTCGAGGGGCCACGGAGAAAGCACCGTGGTGTCATCGTGTTGGCTAAAGCCCACCATAGAAAGGCGCGGGTCAATCAGAAGCTCCCTCGCGCGCTCAGCAGAGGTGGTGGTGACCTTCGTTCCCCCCAGGTGGGGACGAAGGATGATCTCGTGTGCCCGGCGAATTGTGTCGGTAATCAGGGACGCCATGGCATGAGGAAGCGGGTTGGCGCTGGCATCCTGAATGTCTCGGACCATGTTCTCGGCGGGATATCCCAGATGGAGTGCGCGCAAGAGGGAGGCTTGGCTGAGGCGATATCTCGGCACCAGTCCACCCAGGTCGCGCTGGGCAATCTTGTTCAGGGAGGCGCGATGGTCTTTACCCAGTGGCCCCGTGGCAAGCAGCGTCAGGTCTTCCCCGGCGAAGACGCCAGCGGTCACAGGGGGGAGCGCCCCCAGAAAGAGGGCGCAGGCCGCTTCTTCATCATCCAAAACGTGCGCCCAGGCCGTCGCGTGACCCTCTTCGAGGAGCCCCAGGGCGCTGGCATCTTTCGTGACGCGGACAAGGTCCTCCAACGGCGCCAGGGGGTAGGAATAAGAGGCCTGTGCCTCACCCTGACCATCCCAGTTAAGACCGTGAGAAACGCCAATCGTCCCGGTGAACCAGGGAGGGGCAGTAGCCCACCACCTGCTGGCGAGCCATTTCCATTGACTCTCTGGCTTCAGGTCGGCCCATTCCCCCGCGTGCTTGCTGGGTCGAAGAAGGCCTGAGTGAACGGAGATGAGCTCGGCGTGATGAGCGAGCCCAGCGAGCAAGTCCAGGTCATACCCTTCCCCCACTTCCTGGGTCAGGGTCTTGCGCGCGGTGGCGGAGAGCAGGCTTTCGCGGCCAGCTCCCAAGCGCGCGCCAGCCAACACATCGAGGAGGTCCTCCACCATGCACACGGTGCCCCAGGCTCTCGTAGCAGCGCGAGAAATGGCCGGGGAGTCAAGAGTGTATTCAGGGATTACGGGCGCTTTGCTGTCCAAACTCAGACCAGCCAAGGCTTTTAGCCCCTCAGAGTCAAGAAATACTGTGGGAGCGGAGCTATCCCCATTCCACAAGCCCCGTTCAGCCAGCGTGACCGCAGAGAGGGCAGGGGTCTTGCCCTGAGAAAGCTCCCGCAGGGTTTGCAGCTCTTCTCGTGGCAGCGCACTGAGAGCGGCCAGAGCATTGTCTTCAGCCAAGAGTGCCTGCGACATTTCCGCGAGGCTTTCGCACTGGGAGTGTGTCAGACCACGCGATGTCGCGATCTGCAGAAGGGTGGGTGCGTCTTGATCGGCTAACCAGCCAATCACAACAAGGGCGCTCTTAGTGGGAAGAGGCATGGCCGCCTGACGAGCGTCGGCGCCTGGTGGACAGCACAAGAAGCACAATGATCAGAATGAAGCCTGCGGGAAGCGCAATCAGGGGAATTGTGGCAATGACGGGCCAGAGACCCTGGGCAAAATCGCCCCGTTCCAGCCCCTGCCATGAGCCAATAATGATGGCGAAAAAGGCAACGATACTGAGTCCGATCGTGCCGGCGATTGCCGCGGCAATCACCCTTTCGGGGCGTGAAGGGGGCGGCGCGTCAAGGGAAGACATCCCTCCAGAATACCTGGTTCCCCGAGGGACTATCCTGAGGTAGGGGAAGAACAGCCCCCGCAACAGAAAGGCTCCCTATGCCCAGCGGCAAGGTCAAGTTCTATGACCAAGAAAAAGGCTTCGGCTTCATCCAAACTGACGATGGCGAAGAGGTCTTCCTCCACGCGTCAGCACTTTCTGACGGTGACGTGGTGAAAGCGGGTTCCCGGGTTGAGTTTGGTGTGGCTGAGGGCAAGCGTGGTGCCCAGGCATTGAGCGTTCGGGTCTTGGATACCCCCACCGGTCGCTTCGGTCGTAAAGGTGCTGAAGACATGGCGGTGATTGTGGAAGACCTCATCAAACTCTTGGACCGCAGCAGTGGAGATCTTCGCCACGGCCGCTACCCCGCAGATGACAACGCCCGCAAAATTGCTGCACTGTTACGCAAAGTTGCTGACGAGTTCGATGCCTAAAAAATCTGCAGCTAAGCCTTCGGCTGGCCCCAGCGAGGAACTCATCACCGCCCTCGCTCTGACAGCTCTGCGGGAAGTCACCGGCGAGGGTACTTTTGCACTCGCGCCCACCTTCACACACGAAGAGGGGGTAATTTCGGCACACTTCCCTTCCGCCATGGAGGGTTATCCGGGTTGGTCGTGGACAGTCGCGCTTGCGGACATTGAGGGGCATGAGCCCACCGTGTTGGAAGTGGAACTGGTTCCCGGAGAAAAAGCCCTTCTCTCACCTGCGTGGGTTCCCTGGGTTGATCGCATGGAGGAATACCTCCTGCACGAAAAAGAGCTGAAAGACGCGGAAGCCTTGGAAGAGGACACCGATGACGATGATGATGACGGAGACTTCGACGACGACGTAGACGGCGTCGATATTGATCAACTCGACATCGGCTTGGACCCCTCTCCCTTGGAAGTCCCCGAGGAACCCACCGACGCGTTTGATCACATCGAGTGGGAAGAACCTGAAGAGCTGGAGCGCTAAAGCTTTTCGAGCACGTAGTCCAAGGAAGCGATGAGCTTTTCCACATCTGAGTGGGGGACCCCGGCGAAGGTGGCAACACGAATCTGGTTGCGTCCCAGTTTGCGATAGGGCTCGGTATCGAGGATTCCGTTAGCGCGAAGTGCGGCGGTAACGGCTGGGGCACTGATCGAATCATTCATATCCAGCGTGACCACAACGGGTGAGCGGTGGTCGGGATGGGCCACATAGGGGCTGACATCGCTGCGGGAGCCAGCCCAGTCATACAGAAGCGCCGAGGACGTAGCACAGTGCTCCGCCGTGGCCGTCAATCCACCCATGCTGAGCATCCACTCCAGCTGCGCCTCCATGAGCAACAGGGTGGTCAGCGCGGGAGTGTTCAGTGTTTGGTGAAGCCTGGAATTATCGATCGCCTGTGTCAAGGACAAGAAATCAGGGATGTATCGATCGGTCTCGGCAATTTCTGCCGCCCGAGTAATCGCTGCGGGGGACATGAGGGCGAACCACACCCCACCGTCGCTGGCAAAGTTTTTTTGGGGCGCGAAGTAATACACGTCAGTTTCAGAAACATCAAAGGCGATACCACCGGCAGCGCTCGTGGCGTCAACCACCATCAATGCATCGCCCTCCGCCCCGAGAACCCGCGATACCGGTGCGGACACACCGGTGGAGGTTTCGTTGTGGGGCCAGGCATAGAGGTCTACGCCCGCTAGTGAGCTCAGTTCGCCTCTGGTGCCTGGCTCACTGGCGACCACGTGGGGTTTGTCAAGCCACGGTGTGGTGTGAGCGCTGACACACTTGCTGCCAAATTCACCAAAACTGAGGTGCGCGGATCTGGTGCGAGCAAGGCTGGCGGCGCAGATGTCCCAGAAAGCCGTTGACCCACCGTTTCCCAGAACAACTTCATAGCCTTCGGGAAGGGAAAAGAATTCGGCCAGCATCCCCTGAACTCGAGCCACCATGTCTTTCACCGGCGCTTGGCGGTGAGAGGTTCCCAAGATCTCTGCGTGGGAGAGCACATGCTGCAGTTGCGCGGGAGAAACCCGAGAAGGGCCAGAACCGAAACGGCCGTCTAAGGGGAGTAATTCTTGGGGGATTTCGATGCCTGCCATGCTCCAATTCTAAGGCTTGCCATTCCTACTTTTTTTGGGGCGTTATGTGCCAGGTTTGTCCCGGCGTGCCGCGGTATTGCGCTTTCAGGGAGGAGGGATAACCTAAGAATGTTGCTCCCGGAAGAAATGAGGGGTGGGATCGTGAACGAAAGCGTTCGTCGTCAGACGAGAGACGTTCGCGCCCACTTCCGGCTTCTCTTTGCCATAGGGCCCTCTGTGGGATGTCCCACATCGGAGAACACCTCGACACCATCGATTTTCGATGGTGTCTTTTGCGTTAACGGGGCTTGGCATGACTAGCGTCCTTGAAGCGGTGGCGCCGGAGCGGGGCTCCAGTAGGACGCTTGTTCTCAACGCCGGATATGAGCCGCTCTCTGTGGTGTCTTTCCGCCGGGCGCTCGTGTTGGTGATGAACGGTCGAGCCATCGTGGTGGAGCGCGATCAGGCCCACCCCGTAAGAAGCGTAGATGGCTCGTGGGAAAGACCTTCTGTCATCGTGCTTACCCGTTACGTCAAGATGCCCCACAACCGCCACATCCCTGTTTCGCGGCGCGGCGTTTTGCGTCGCGATTCCAATAGGTGTGCCTACTGCGATCGAGCAGCCACCACGATTGACCATGTGGTCCCTCGCTCGCGCGGGGGGAAGGACGAGTGGGAGAACTTAGTGGCCTGCTGTCTTGCCTGCAACAACACTAAGAGCGATAGGACCCCGCAAGAAATGGGTTGGCGCATGCACTACCTCCCCAAGACTCCTTTTGGGACAGCATGGTTGGTCCGAGGAATCGAGCGTCCACAGCCACACTGGGAGGGCTATCTCGCTCAGGCTGCCTAGTTAGGAGGGCCTGAGCGGGTGGACGCCTGCTTCGGCGTCTTGAATCACTTCCACCGCTCTGGCGAGCCCATCCTCGGTGGCCATTTTCAATCCAGCGAGCTTCGTCACCCCTTCATAAGACCGAGCCGCCGCAATCGAAGCAGCAATCACCGAGGGTTTTTTGCTCTTGCGGGAGAGGCCTGCTGGTCCCAGTTTTTGGTGGTGGAGGTGTCTGGCCCACCACGGTTGATCGGCGAGGAAAGGCATGATGACGCTGGGAACACCAGCGCGCAGCATTGCGTGGACGGTCCCAGCGCCCCCGTGGTGAATTGCTGCTTCGCAGTGGGGTAGCACCTCGGAGTGGGGGACAGACTCGCGGATCAAAATATCGTGGGCGAGGTGGTCCGTGGGGCTTGGAACAAGACCACCCCAACCAGTCACCATCAAAATCTTCATTCCCTGAGACCGGGCAGCCTGGACGATAGCGTCGGCCCGCGCTGCCCCGTGGGAGTCCTTCATGGAACCAAAGCCCGCATAGAGAACTTCGCCAAACTCGAGAAACTGGGCTAGTTCTTCATCGAGCTGGCCATATTCAGGACAATGCCAGGCGCCGGTCATGACGACGTCTTCTGGCCAATCCTTCGGGGGAGAAATGATGCTGGGGCTCACGGGAACAAACGTCAGGTCAGGTTCCGTGCGAATGACACCGAGGCGCCTCGCCAGTTTTTTCGCGGGACCGCTAAAGGCTGACATCGCGGAGAGGATGACCCGATAGCTTGCTGCGTTCCAGGAGGAAGGAATCCACGCCGGCACTCCCACGGGGGCGAACTCTTTAGTCGGATTCATCATCGGAACCATTTCGGCTCGGATTGCGATCCCTCCCACGGCGTGAGTGGCCGTCGCCGCGGTGAGAATTTTGGGGTGATACACCACGACGTCTGGCTTGAGAGCAAGAATCTGCTTTGTCGTTTCTGCAAGGATTCCCCCCATGAGGGGTTTCATCACCGAGGAATAGTTTTTCAGGGCCTTGACCACGGAAACCCCTTGATGGGCAATTACCGCCCCGATCGACCCGGGCAGCGCTAAGTCGGTGTAAAGAGCGGTGGGTTGCGGGGCTATGTCGTCGGTGTGCGCGAAATACACTTCGTGCCCGGCGGCTGCCGCTTCGAGAGCGAGCGCTGCGAAGGGTTCGTTATCGCCTCGAGAACCTACGGTAGCCACGTAAATCTTCACACCTACAGAATATTCCTGCCTACCGACATTCCTCGCCTCGCTACACTGTGTTCTTCAGCCTCTGTAGCTCAATGGAAGAGCAGTTCCGTCCTAAGGAAAGGGTTGGGGGTTCGACTCCCTCCAGGGGCA
>Ga0335396_10000902_pt1 | contig 39973 bp, 26 predicted proteins | sample FRY02_FD_205743 | JGI IMG/M metagenome (GOLD analysis project Ga0335396, IMG submission 205743) | Freshwater microbial communities from Lake Fryxell liftoff mats and glacier meltwater in Antarctica - FRY-02 (spades assembly) (version 2) | ecosystem: Environmental > Aquatic > Freshwater > Ice >... | reverse complement strand
CCGCAGGGCGAGCGCAGCGAGGCAACCGTTGACAGCGAGCACCAAAGCCGTGGAATTGAGCCGCGAAAGTTTTTCCTCGTGGACTGTCTTCGCCGTTGACCCAGCGGGGACCAGTGCGCACATCGCGTCAAAAGGCCAGCGATGGGCGAGCCACCGGGGTCCGAGACCAGGGCAGAGGTGCATGACAAGGGAAGCCTGTGAGCCGAGCAGCAGCGAGACAGACAGCCACAGGCTGCCCGAAGGGTGAGCGAGAGCGAATCAACTTGGGAGAGCTCTAATCGGAGCCTCTGTTGCAGTAAACGCCGGACGAGGGACGACACCGGCAGACGAACGTCCAGGCATGAGCGGGGGGCATCGACCACGAGCATGAGCGAAGCCAAAGATGCAGCAACAGTAAGCCGGAGCGAGCCTTTGAAGCAAGCCGAGGTGAGGGGCCAGAGCAGTCGTAGTGTGCCCGTAGTAGCGTTTGAAACGTGGTGAACTGTAACCGACAGGAGCCACGGAGTAGCGAAGGAGCACACCCGGAAAAAGGAGGAACCGTTGGACGGAAACACCGTGGGACTTCGTGCCCAGGAAAGTGTCAACGTAAGCTCAACGGATAGCACATCGGATGTGGAAACTTGGCAAACGCTGAGCGAACACAGCGAATCCCTCCACCGGAAGAACCGGATGCGGTAGTTCCGCACGTCCGGGTCTGTGAGGGAGCCAGCGCGCAAGCGCTGGCTCTACTCGGCGCTCGTGCGGCGGCGGTGGGCACGGCGCAGAGCAGGACGCGAAGGAGTGCCGTGACATGATATCGTGGCAATTTCAGGCGGTTTTGGCCGTTTGTCTCTGCCCCCGAATGCCTTTCCTTGCCCAGCATCCAGTTCTTCGCCTCGTCGCCTCGCCACAGCATTTGTGGCGCACCCTTTCCCTGGGAATCAAGACCATCTGGCTGCACAAGCTGCGCTCGTTTTTGACTGCGTTGGGCGTGGTGTTTGGCGTGGCTTCGGTGGTGGCGATGCTGGCGATTGGGGAAGGTGCCAGTCATGAGGCGCAGGAGCAGATCCGCAAGCTCGGCAGCCAGAACATCATCCTGAGCAGTGTGAAGCCCCCGGACGGGCAGGGTTCCGGCAGTGAGACCCGCAGTATGATCAGCGAATACGGTCTCACCACCCGCGACATCCAGCAGATCCGCCAGACCGTGCCGGGCATCGCGGTGGTCGTCCCCAGCCGTTACATCACGGAGAACATCTGGAATCTCGACCGCAGCATCGACGGCCAGGTCATGGGCGTGCTGCCCATCTACCCGGAGATGCGCAACCGCGGCATCAGCCAGGGCCGCTTTTTCAATGACTTGGAAATGGACGCCCGCGTGCCGGTCTGTGTCATCAATCAAACGGTCGCGTCCAAGCTGTTCCCGCTCTCCACGCCCACCGGCAAATCAGTGCGGGTGAAAGGCTATTACTACAAGATCATCGGCATTATTCAGGACGAGGGCCAGATGGTCGGCACGGATGCCGGCAGCGCCTCCGCCTCCGCCCAGGCGCAGATCATGATCCCGTTCTCCACCTTGATGGATCAATACGGCGAAACCTTCTTCCGCTACCGCACTGGCAGCTTCGAGGCTGAGAAGGTCGAGTTCCATGAGGCGGTCATCCGCGTGGAGGACGTGAACATGGTCGAAACCCGTGCCGCGGCGATCCGCCATCTGATGAACACGAATCACAAGAAGGAGGACTGGCGCATCATTGTGCCGGTCGAATTGCTGAAGCAGGCGGAGCGCACCAAGCAGATTTTCAGCATCGTGCTGGGCAGCATCGCCGCCATTTCGCTGCTCGTCGGTGGTATTGGCATCATGAACATCATGCTCGCCAGCGTCACCGAGCGCACGCGCGAGATCGGCATCCGCCGCGCCCTCGGCGCCCGGCAGGCCGACATCGTCGTGCAGTTCCTCATCGAGACGGTGCTGCTGGCCGGTGTCGGTGGCATTTTGGGGGTCGTGCTCGGCATTGCCATTCCCATCGCGGTGCAGGAGTTTGCCGGCGTCACCACCGTCATCAAGATGTGGTCGCCCATCGTGGCCTTTTCCATCTCGGTGCTCACCGGCATCGCCTTCGGCATCTATCCCGCCCGTCGTGCGGCGATGATGAATCCGGTGGAGGCGCTGCGGCATGAGTGAGGAGTGTTCGTCTCAGTGAGCCTCGGCGGCACATCCTGCGCGTCCCGAAAAAACTCTTGTCGCAGACGTGGCCCAACGTGTAGTCTCGCGACAATCCATTCTTCATCCGTATGAACCCCTCGCAGCCTGGAAATCCGTCGCAACCTTCGCATCCTGATGCCACGCAGCCGCTGCCACCCGGGTACGCGCCACCCCCAGGTTATCCGCCGCAGATGCCGGGCTATCCGCAGGGCTATCCGATGCCGCACGGCTACCCGCCGCAGATGTCGGGCGGCTATCCACAAGGCTATCCCATGCCCCAGGGCTATCCGATGCCGCAAGGCTACCCGCCACAGATGCCGGGCTATCCCCAAGGTTATCCGATGCCGCAGGGGTATCCCATGCCGCAAGGCTATCCGCCACAGATGCCTGGCGGTTATCCTCAAGGCTATCCCATGCCGACCATGCCGCCGCCCCCGGTGCCTTCCACAGGTGCGGTGCCTGCCGCACCTAAACCGGCTAGCAGCGCGATCCCCGTGGCTGCGGCGATGCCTGCACCCGCCATGCCCGCTCCCTCAGGAGCTGCGCCGATGATGCCTGCACCGAGCACCCCCATGCCCGTGCATGCCCCGGCCGACGCTGCCGGGGAGCCGGTCATGCTGGCGGAACATCACGAGGGCGAAGTGTATCATCCGCCCGCGCTCACGCACATTGAAGTCGGGCCACCGCCGAGCAAATTCGCGCAATTATGGCGGAAGGCTGGCGCAAGCTCGCTGCTGCTGAGCATTCTCATTCACGCCGGTCTCGGCGTGCTTGCCTTGTTCATCGTATTCAGCACTGGGGTGATGGACAAGCAGGTGGACTTCCTGCCCGGCGGCGGCACCGCCCAGGGGGCGCAGGCCAGCGCGGACCTACAGCACAAGGTGCAGCAGAAGAAACGCAGCTCGATCAACAAGACGATGCCGATGAAGAAGCTGGTGAGCACCAGCATGAACTCGGCGATCACCTTGCCGGAAGCCCCCCCGGACGCCCTGGACATGCCAGACGTGAGCGCGATGATGGGCGGCGGTGCCTTGGGCGCGAGCGGTGGTTTTGGCACCGGTGGTGCGGGCGGAGGCTTTGGCAAAGGCATGGGCATGGGCGGAGCAGGCGGCTTTGTGACGCTGCCACCGTCGATGCGTGCGCGTTGCTCGACCCAGGAGCGCTTGGAGAAGCTGCGGCAGAACGGCGGCACGCCGGAGTGCGAGGCGGCAGTGAGCGCGTCGTTGGAGTGGCTCAAAGGCAAGCAGAACGCCGATGGCTCCTGGGGCGCTCGTGATAAATGCGCGATGACCGGCATGGCATTGTTGTGTTATCTGGGCCGCTGTGAGACACCGGAATCGCCGTTCTATGGCGACAACGTGACGAAGGGTATCCTGTTTCTGATCGAGGCGCAGAAGAAGCATCCGCAAAAGCTGTTCAGTCAAGCCACCAAGGGCAATGCGGGCGTCTATGAGCACGGCATCGCTACTTATGCACTGGGTGAAATGTACACGCTGGCTCGTCTCGGCAGCAAGAGCCTCCCCGGCATGCGTGAAGCCTTTGAACAAGGCGTGAAGATCATCATCGACAACCAGCAGGACAGCGGCAGTTGGGTGTATGATGGCGAAACCGGCTTCTACGCCGGGAAAAAGAGCCGCGAGGATCTTTCCGTCGCGGGCTGGCAGTTTCAGGCTCTTAAGGCAGCTAAAAACACCAGTCTGAAAATTGATGGACTGCACAGCGCCATCACCAAGATGACCAAGTATCTGGAGGACAAGCAGACCAAGGACGGCGGCTTCGGTGGTGCCAACCGAGACGCGCACTATAACCAGTGGAGCCTCTCCGGCGTCGGCATTCTCGGCCTGCAGACGATGGCCAAAGGCAAGACCACCGCGATCAAGAAGGGCATGAAGTTCCTCACCGACTTCCTCACCGCCGAGCCGCTGGACTGGAACAAAAACTGCAACCTCTACTGCTGGTACTATTACACGCAGGCGTTTTTCCAGGCAGGCGGCGACGACTGGAAGTTCTACAATCAGCAGTTCCTGCCGCAGATTCTCGCTGCCCAGCAGGCGGACGGCGCATTCAAAGCGGGCCGTGCGAACTGGCCCTCTGGCAGTGATCGCAACGACGCCATCTACCGCCAGGTTCTCTGCACCCTCCAGCTCGAAGTGTTCTACCGTTACCTCAAGGTCGGTGACCGCGAGGAGGAGTCCTTCTTCGACAAGTGATGTTGTGTGGCATCAGCCCACCGCAGCACATTTAACGTGGCCTGCCCACGATGATGCCTGCGTGGCTGTTGATCGAGTTCAGGTACTCGTGGATGGCCTTGTCCACGACCACCTTCTTGTAAGTCGCTGAGGCATGCATGAAACGGCACGCCCCGTCGCTGGTTCGCAATGCCAGGCCCACATGGGAGCAGAAGACATGTGCCCGGTTGGTCACAATGCCGATGATGTCGCCGCTTTGAATGCGTGACTCGCAGGCCGCGACCTGCTGCTTGGGGATGTACTCGAACGGCACGCGTTCCAGGCGTGATTCGATCTCCCGCATCGGCGGGATCAGCGCTGGATTGGCCCGCAGGTAACGGTACAGCTTTGGATTCAGGGACATCTCATCATTGCTGCGTCCGCTGAGCTTGATCACCGGGCCGATTTGCCGCGTGATGTTGCGGATGTTTCCCCGTGCGGCGTTGTCGGTGAACCATTCGTCCAGGTAGTGAATGCGGTCGAGGTAGTTGCCGCGACACACGCCGCCACGGTAGCGCGTCCACTCAATCTGCCGCAGCAAATCCGCCGGCGTGTAGGAGCGCTGATGCTGCTCGATCATGCGCGCCAGACCCAGGGCGGTCTCAAAGAACGTCCAGCAATCCAGCCCGTTGAAATTGACCGAGGGCGATTCCTTGCGGTCGTCGATTTCCAGCGTCCAAGCGACGTACTTGGTGCCGCGCATGGCCTGGCCAAATTGCGCCACCCGCGCTCCGATGGGCAGCGCGGCCCAGTTTTCCACCACCGCGCGGGCGACGATTTGCTGAAATTTCTCCAGGCCGAGGAAGGTCGTGCTTTGTGGCAGAAACTCCGCCGCCGGCAGCAACGCGGGGCTGCCAGCCAGGAGGCCGAGATGGAGGAAGTGGCGGCGCTGCATGAGGGGGAGGTTCAATAGTAGCTTTCGGCCATGCCCACCGCGCCCTCACCGGGGGCGCTGGCATCCAGCCACCGCTCCTCCTGGTTGAGGCCGAACTGCCTGGGCATGAGGCTGCACAGTCCGCAGAGCTGGCGGTCCAGCTCACGCACAAAAGATTCGATGGCCGGACCGAAACGCCCGTGCTCCAGCGGCTGCTGCGCGGCCTGTAGGCAGGTTTGCAGGTGAAGTTCCTGTAGGAAGGGCTCCATGCCATAACCGACCATGGCGATCGCACGGTCGGAGTTGGTGTCGATGAGCAGCATGACCTGACGGTTTTCACCGCCTGTTTCCACCGCGCTGGAGAGACGGCCGCGGTTGAACAACCAGAAGGCATACGCCGCCAGTGGCACCTGCGGCGGCACCTCCGTCAGCACGGCGGCGATGGCGAGCTGCGGGAAGCGCCGCTCGACGCTGGTGATGGCGTGCATGACACGCCGCTGGGCAAAGCCACCCAGCACGCCACCTGTGTCCGCAATCGGCCGTTGCAAAGACGGGGGAATCCCAAAACTGCGATCCGCCACCTCCAACGAGAAACCGCACTGCCGGCAGGCAGCATCAGTTTCAATCGCAGGTGTTCGGCAGGCAGGACAGCGCACGCCCGACTGTACCACCTGCCACCCGCAGCTTGCAACGTTCATTGCTGCCCAACTCGCCGCCGCAGTAGCCAGCGCATCAATCCACGCGGCAGCAGGCGGAACACGCGTGAGGCGATGTTCACGCCCAAGCCTGGAAACACACAGACTTCGCCACGTTGCAGCGCCAGCAACGCACGGGCCACCACTTGCGTGGGCGGGATGCGCAGCAACGCCTGGCCGTCGCGATTCGTGTCAGTGCCATCGGCGCGCTGGGCAGTTTGGCTGAAATTTGTCGGCGTGGGGCCGGGGCAGACGCAGCTCACGGTGATGTTCTTGGGGGCCAGTTCAAGCGCCAGCGCTTCGGAAAAACTCGTCACATAGGCTTTGGAGGCCGCATAGACGGCGAGATCGGGCAGCGGCAGCGTGCTGGCGAGGGAGCTCACATTCACAATGCCCGCCGGTCCCTGCATGAGCGGCAGTAGCGCATGCGTCAGCATCGTTAGCGCGGTGATGTTCAGCTCGAGCTGCGTTCGTGTCTTTTCCGCTGAGGAACTCGCGAAGCTGCCGTAGTCGCCCATTCCGGCGTTGTTGATGAGCAGATTTGGCTTCACGCAATTCGCATCGAGAAACGCCAGCACATTAGTGCGCCCCGCATCCGTCGCCAGATCTGCCACACAGCAGAGAATGTGCGCTTTGCTGGCCGCGAGGCTGCTTTTGACAGCTTCCAGGGCCTCAGCTCGTCTGGCCACCAGTACCAGGGTGCTCGCCTGCGGGGCCAGTTGCCGTGCAAACTCGGCCCCGAGGCCGGAGGACGCGCCGGTGATCACCGCGCGGCAGTTTTTGAGAGGAAATCCATTCGCCATCATATGCTGGAGCAGTAACACAGTTCACGCATGACCATCAACCCGCTTTCCGCGCAGAATCCGTTCACCACCAAGGACGGCAGCACCATCCGCAGCATCCTCGACCGCACGAACGCCCCCGTGCAGAATCAAAGCCTCGCCGAAGCCACCGTCCCCGTCGGCCAGCCCACGGAGCGCCACTACCACAAGCTCAGCGAGGAATTCTATTTCATCCTCGAAGGCAACGGCACCATGGAGATCGACGGCGAAACGCGCGCCGTGACAACCGGCGACGCCATTCTCATCCCGCCCGGTGCCTGGCATCAGATCACCGCCACCCAGACCCTACGCTTCCTCTGCTGCTGCGCCCCACCGTATTCACACGACGATACGTATTTTGCCAATCACTTCTCGTAGCTGCGCCCGCAAGGGCGTGGTCCCACGCTGTCTCCTTGATTCGCGTTTCAATATACCCCGCTTCATCAGGATTTGGGATTTTGAACCGCTGATATATCGTTAATTCCAAACCTCTTCATCAGCGTCAAATTAGCGTCTTGTTAGCGGTTCAAATCTGCCCGCATCGCAATGGAATTTCACAAAACTTGACGCCGCGCACTATATCCCGACTAGGCCGCAATCAGCTCTGGAGTGGGTGCGGGCAGTGCCAATGGCCGTTCAGTGATGTGACTGACATCCATGCTGGGCGTGATGCCTTTGGGCTGACGGCCGGTAAGGCGGCAGAAGTCGTGGTAGTTGAGCACTTCAAAGGTGCGGTCGAGATGTTCGACGACGACGGTCATGCTCTCCACCCAGTCGCCGGAGTTGAGGTAATGGATGTCATCAATGAGCTTGTTGGCAGGCGTGTGGATGTGGCCGCAGATGATGCCCTGGCATTTTTTCCAGCGCGCGAGGTTCTGCAATTGCTCCTCATAGCGGCCGACGAAGCTAACGGCCTGCTTGACCTTGAGCTTCACCCAGCGGCTGAGGGAGAAGCCTTCTTTGCCGCGCCAGCGCAGCCAGGCGTTGTAGGCGCGGTTGAGGCGTAGCATCACGTCGTAACCCACGGCACCCGCCTTCGCGAGCCAGACGTGGTTGGTCGTCACATGGTCAAAGCCGTCGCCATGCACGACGAGGTAGCGGCCGTGCGGGGACTCGTGAATGTGTTCGTCCACTAGCGAGAGGCCGCCGATTTTGAAGGGGAGGAACTGCTCCAGGATGTCATCGTGGTTGCCGCGCAGGTAGATGACCTCGGTGCCTTCCTGCTCCATTTTTTTGAGCACCGTGCGCACGAAGTGGGTGTGCTCGGAGGTCCAGCGGCCCGAGCTTTTCAGCGCCCAGACGTCCACGATGTCGCCGTTGAGTACGAGCTTTTCGCACTGGCAGTGGCGGATGAGATGCGCGGCCTGCACGGCCTTGGAGTCCGCCATGCCGAGGTGAACATCGGACATGAAGAGGGTCTTGATGCGGAGCTTGGTTTTCATGGGGAGTGCGCGTGTTGAGTGTGAATAACTCAGAATCACCGACATCCGCTGGAACCCAAGGCGGCCCGTGAAACCTTTTTGTCACCGGGGCCGTCCCGGTGAACATGCAGCGCTGTCTCAGGTCGGCGTAACATTTCGAGCGCCGCTTTGAACCACAGCGGATTTGGCTGTGGCTATTTCATTTTGTCCGCTTTTTTACTGGCGTCTTTTTGCCGGCGGTTTTCTTGCTCGCCTTGGGCTGCTTCTTATCGTGTAGCTGACGCAGCTTTTTCTGATCCGCGCTGAATTGGGCTTCCTTCTTTGGACTGATTTTGAAATGGGTGAAAAGCTTCTCCAGCAGCGCTGCGTGTTTATGCTTGATCTTGGCCTGCTTGCCGGTCTTGTCGGCTTTGAGCAGTCCGGCCTCGACGAGGAGCTTTGCATGCAGCGCCAGTTCCTCCTCGGAGAGGTTCAGGGTTTCACGCAGGCCGCCAAAGTCCGCCTTGTGGCTGCGGAGGAGATTTAGAATGCGCAGACGGATGGGATCGGCGAGGGCGGCGGAAAAAGTGAGGAGTGCGTTCATGTGGAAGTTGATCAAACCCAAAAGCTATCTGCGGCGCAATCGAAAACAGCAGTGTGTCGAAATTGTAACAATTGTCGTGAAATGCTGGCATGGATGACTCCTGCTATTTCCGGCCGATGAACATGCCGTAGTTCCACAAGCCGCCGTAGGCGGAGCTGGTCGTCTCTTTGAGTGGGGCAAAGGTGCTGCGCAGCACCGGCCAGAGATGAGCCTGCATGCGCACATGGTTGCGGTGCATCCAGCGTTCGAACCAACAGACCTCAGTGTGAGAAAAATCGACGATGGCAATGATGCCAGCGGAACGCAAATCAGCGGTTGCGGTCTCGATAGCGCGCTCCCAGCCGGGATTGAACATGCTCAGCGCATAGGAGGCGATGATGAGGTCGTGTCTGCCAGTTTCCGTCTGGCCGTAGGCATGCTGCATGAGATTCACGCGACTGGAATGATGTTTCAGACGCCGCTTAGCGTATGTCAGCATCGCGCCGGAGAGGTCGATGCCGGTGAGGCGGGCCTTGGGGAAAAGATGGGCGAGCGCGGCCAGGTTGCGTCCCGTGCCACAGCCGATTTCGAGAATGCTTGCAGGATCACACATCGTCCGCGCCCGCCGCAGCAGCTTGTCACGGCCAAAGAGGAAGGACCAGCGGGTGGCGTCGTAGATGCCTGCATGCAGACGGTAGTAGCGCGCGAGCGCGGCGTTGTTCGTGCTCATGTCAGTTCAGCGAAGTGCGTGCTGCCATAGGTGCCCACGCGGTCCATCTGCTGCAGTTCCGCCGTGACCTGTGGGTGAAGGCGGAACTGCGCGCGAATGTTCGCTGGAATGAAATCGATCGTCAGACCAGCAGAGCGCATGAGTATTTTTGCGCCGGGGGCGCTGTTTTGCAGGATCAGCTCCCACTCATCGCGCAAGGCCGTCGGATCATGGGCAGCGAGCCAGTCTTGGTGGTCGAGTAGAACGAAATGCGTGTAGCGGCCGGGATGCTCGCGCAGAAAATTCGACACCGTGGCGGTGTGTGCCGTGACGTGGCCGGCATGTTGCGCCAGCGTGCTCATGGCGGTCTTTTGCAGGTAGTTGGGGCAGCAGTGTGGCTCATAATGGCCGGTCATGTAGGCACGCCAGAAATAATTGTCCGTGATGGGCACGGCGGTGAGCACGTTTTTGAGCTTGTCACGGATGTACCAAGCCAGACCGCCGGGATACTGTGTCTCGATGAGATTGATCTGCGGTCGCGGCACGCCCAGCAGTGTCATCAGGGCCGGCTGACGTACCAGCCAGCGAGATATTTTGCCCCAGAGGTCAGGCTCCATCTGCTGGTAGATCGACGCCTGTTCCGCGAGGCTAGTGGCATTCAGCAGGCAGAGCGCCATGTCCCGCAGGTTGTCACGCGCACTGAAGAGCGCCTTCAGCATCAGCCATGCGGCGGTGCCGGAGGTGCCGTGGTAGTAAAAGGAGCGGCGCAGGGAGCGTGGGTCGAAGAAGACGATTTTTTCATCCCAGTAGCCTTGCGCATAGGGCGGGAGAAGATCCCGCACTGCCGCATAAATCTGCCGATAACGCCTGGTCGCGCCCTGGCCGAACATTTCGAACAATGCCGCGTGATCCTGGTTGCGCAGCAGGGCTAGCTTCAGCTCCAGCAGCGCGTTCTGGCGGAAGTTCATGTCCACGGCATGGATTTCCGCTGGCGTGTCGAGCAAGTAATCCAGCGCATTGCAGCCGGCGCTGGTGATCATCACGACGCGGCTGCGAGAATCGAGCTGAAGCAGATGACGGTCGATGCGCGGATCTTCCCACGCGCAGTTGTAGATGAGCTGGGTGCCATGCACATGTCGGAACACGGCGTCATGGGAGGATTTGATGAGGGAGCGGCGTCTGACGGTCGGTGGTGAGGCTGTCATAGAAAAGAGAGCCGATGTGTTCTTGACGAAACCGTACAACGCCAGCCATGCCTCGTCACAGTGCCGTCACAGTGCCGTCACAGTGCCGTCACGCGGCGGGCGCTCAGTGTGAGTCAGGCAGCTTCATCTGCCACACAGAGCTGGCCTTGGGCTGGCGGTTCTTTTCATCGTTGAAGTGGCGCAGGTGCGCCTGCCGGACAAACAAGATGCCGACAATGAACAGCGCCAGTGCCAGCAGCGGTCCGCCGTGATGCCGGATGAAGCGCGTTTTTTTGCGCCATGCGAGATAGCTTTGCAACTCGTCTTGATAGGTTTTGTTCATGCCGATTTCTTGAACGCCTGAAGGGCGCTGACAAACAAGATCGGGTGACAAGTGCGTGACGGCTCAGCGAAACACCGCATCCACTCCCATGGCGCTTTCACGGGCGAATTTGGGAATCCAGCCGGGCCTGCGTTTCGCGATCACGCGGTAGATCATCGAGAGTAAATGCAGGGTGACGAGGCGGTCCACGATGCGGTAGCCACGCTGGCGGCGGAACAGTAGTTGCAGCCCCCAGGCCAGATAACGCGGCTGCAACAGCAGTGGCGTGAAGTCCAGCTTCACACGGTAGCGGTAACGCGGACCGCTTTTGGGATACTTCAATTTATAAGCCTGCTTGGCGGTGCGCACGCGCTCGAGCAACGCCGCGTCGTCGCTGCCAAAGCAATACTCGCGGGCCAGGGCGAGAAGTTGGAAGGTGGCATGCATGAACTCGATGTCCCCCACCGGCATGCCCGCCTGTGCGGCGAGGGTTTTCATCTGGATGATGCGCTCCAGCGAGCGGGTGGCGGCGCGCAGGCTGCCCTCCGGGTCCTGCACGAAGAACCGCAGTACCCGGCGCACGCTGTGACTGATGAAGATGTTGTGCCAGTACACCTGAAGCAGAGGCGGAATACGGACACGGCGGAAAAACAGCTTCTGCCGCGCGAATTCCTCAATGTAGAGCAGCTCGCGGATGACCTCGTCAGACAAGCGCAGCAGTTCCAGCAGCGCACGTTCGTCTGGACAGTGAATGCGCGCCGCATACTCACGCACGGCGTCCTCCACGAGCATTTGATCCTTGAACAGCCGCAGGGTGACGAAGGTGTTCAGCTCCGTCCAGACCGCCGTGCCGTCGATGAAGGCCAGACGACGGAACGGCACCCAGCCGCCGGTCTGGCACCAGATCATGCAGCCCACCACGTTTTCCGCCTGCCGCAGCTCCTGCGCATAGCGCTCATACTCCCAGCCGATGAAGGCGGGATACTCGCCGCAGCCCTCATATTCGCGGCGGGTTTGCAGCTCAATGATTTTGGCGACCTTGGTGCGGAAAAAATTTCGGTTGAGCGGCAGGTAGCGGAAAAAGTCGCTCTCCCCATGCTTCATGGAAACGATCAGCGCTGGGCTGGTCAGGCCATCAAGCACCTTTGAGAAGGTATCGCGATGCCACATGAGATCGCCAATGGCATGCGCGCCGACGGTCCAGGTGCGGAAGATCAGCTTGCGGTCATGTTTTTCAAACACGGGCAGCAGCAGCTTCAAAAAGGCGTTCGCCTCGGCCGGCTTTTTGAGTTGCAGCTCGCTGCGGAAGTCGTCATGCACATCGCGCCCATCCGCTTCGCCGATGCGGATGATGATGCCGGCGATCTGAGGGAAATCGGTCAGAAACTCGTCCAGCAAATCGCACACAAAGGCGGCAGGCTGCACGCCGCGTTCACGCAGCGCCGGGGTGAATGAGAAATAGTCCATCGTGAGATAGACCGCGAGGCCGTGCTCCCGCAGCAGCTCGAAGCAACGCAAAAACTCCTCGCGATACACGGCGATCTTGGCGCGGATTTCCGGCTCATACCACGCGTGATCGGCCAAGTGCGTGACATCATCAAGCGAGACGGCGTTGCAGCCGATGCTTTGCACCTGACCGGCAAAGGTGTCGAGATCCGCACGGATTTGCGTCCACTGCACGGTGCGCTCCGGCTCCTGCAACTGGAGGTGATCGAAGGGAATCTTGGACCAGTTGATCGTACGGCGTTGCAGGCCGCGGAAGAACGGGCCGATGGCATCAATGAGCAGCAGTGGCGTTGGCACGCCGCAGCGTAGCACGCTCACACAAACGCAAGAGCAACAAAACCGTCACGATCTCCAGCCAAGGACCATTGTGCAACGAGAACGTAACATCGGAGTCTTTGTCAGCACTGCCTCATTGCCTGCACACTCAGCTTTCCCGATCATGAGTAAAATATTGGTAGTCGATGACGAAAATGACATTGTCGATCTGGTCAGCCTGCACCTGCTGCGTGAAGGACATGAGCCGGTGCAGGCGGACAACGGCTTGGCCGTGCTGCCGCTGGCGGTCAAAGAATCCCCCGACCTCATTGTGCTGGACATCATGCTGCCCGGCATGGACGGCGTGCAGGTCCAGCGCCGACTGCGGGCGGACACGCGCACACGGCACATCCCGGTGATCATGCTCACCGCGCGGTCACAGACGAACGACCGCATCGCCGGTCTGGAAGGCGGGGCAGATGATTATCTGACCAAGCCGTTCAGCCCGCGCGAGCTGATGCTGCGGATCAATGCCGTGTTGCGCCGCACCCAGAAAGTGGTGATGCAGGCGGAGCAGCGGCTGGGCGACTTCCTGGTGGACCGGAAGAACATGTCCCTCTCCGTCAATGGCAAGCTGGTCGATCTAACGATCACCGAGCTGAAGCTCTTCACCACGCTGATGGCGAACCCGGATGTGGTGCATTCACGCAGCGAGCTGTTGAGCGCGGTGTGGGGTTACGCGGACGACACCCAGTCGCGCACGCTGGACACGCATATCAAACGGCTCCGTGACAAGCTGGGCGCGCATGGCGCGCACATCGAAACTCTGCGACGCCAGGGCTATTTTTTCAAAAGCCAAGTGGCTGAACCAGCGCTGACATGATGGCGGACTTGGCGGGAAGAACATCTGCCGGCATGGCGGCCAGACTACCGCAGGCGCAGCATGAGCCGCCCCTGTGCAAGCAACAGGAGTGTCATCTGCTGGCCGCTTTGCTCAATGAGACACCGCAGGGAGTATTGGTCGTGGCAGCGGACGATGTCATCGCCCATGTCAATCTGGCCATGAGTGTGCTGTTTCTGCCGGCACGGGTGATGCAGGGGGAGCGGCTCGGCACGCTGCGCGGGCTGGAGCAGGTGGCCGCGCTGGTGCAGGAGGCGGCGGTCAGCCGTGGCCGCGTGACCGGTGAACTGCGGCTTCCCTCGGGCATGGACCGGCAGTCTGAACAAGTACGCTTTTTCCATGCTACCGCCGCGCCGTGGAGCGAGTCCGGCGGGCATGGCGTGTGGGTCATGCTGGAGGAGACGACGCAGCGCCTGCTGGCAGACCAGCGGCACCTCGATTTCATCCACCAGGCCGGGCATGATCTGCGCGCGCCGCTATCGCTGATCCACGGCTATCTGGAGACCCTGCGCAGCGGCATGATCAAGTCCGGTGCCGCCTTGCAGCGCTGTGTGGAGGTGATGGACAAGCACAGCCGACAGATGATGCGGCTCATTGAGGACATGCTGCTCCTGGCGCGGCTGGAAAACGAGCCGCCACCGTTGTCCCATAGCAAGTTCTGGGCGCGGGGCTGCCTGGAGGACGCATTGGAGCATCTCATTGAGCCGTTGCAGCGTTTCCACGCACAGGTGCAGGTGGATTTCCCGGCAGATGGCGGCCTGCTGCATGGGGACCGCCAGTATTGGGATCAAATTTTCACCAAGCTCATCGAGCAGGCGTTGCAGCGGGCCAGCCAGCCCGGCCTGCGGCTGAACATCAGCGGCCGGTGGAGCGCGCATGAGTGCATCATCACGCTGGCGGATGACGCGCTGCCGCTGCCGTACCTGCCACAGGACAGCGCTGCGGCAGACGTGGGCGGACCGGCGCTAGCCAGAATCACCGGCCTGGCCTGGCGCATCGTGCAGCGCGCCGTGGCCGCGCATGGCGGCAGCATTGAGGTGGCGAGCACAGCGGCAGCAGGCACCATTTTCACCCTCCGGCTGCCACTGCCGGGTTGAAGCGGTCGTCCGCTTGGCGGTTCAGCGTGCCCGCTGCAAAAATGCCTGTTCCTCGTTGAGTAGCAGTGCGGCGGGGATGTTTTCGGCGATCTGATAGGCGCGGGCGGGCCGGCCTGCGAGACTGAGCAAACCGGCGGCGACGGCACGCTGGCCGGCACCCAGCCGGGTGACATCTGCAAGATTGCCTAAATGGCCGGCGATGGCGGGGAGATCACCCATGCGGTAGGCGGCGAGGGCGCGCAGCAGCGGCAGCGGGATGTGCTCCTGTGTGGTGACGGGGCCTGCTGGCGTGTCGGAGCTGTTGTTCAGGTCAATCGTCTCCATTTCAACCCCGAGGATGAGTCGCACGTAGGTGAGGCGGTCGGCATAGACGGCGCTGCTGGGGATCAGCTTATGGAGCTGGCGGGCGGCGGCCAGCAGCACGTCGCTGTCCTTGACCAGTAGGGCTAGGCGTGTGCTCTGCTGTAGGTTTTGCAGGGCGGCTTCGGTCTGGCCGGCGGCGGCGGCGGTTTCTCCGGCCAACTGGCGCGCGGTGAGCGCGAGGTCGGTGAGATTGAGCTTTTCCGCCAAGGTGGCGACGGCTTGCAGCACAGCGACATTGCCGTCGTGTTTGCCGGACTCGATGGTGCCAGTCAGTAGCAGACGTGAACGCTGCAAATCTGGCTCCAGGTGGCTATAAACCTCCGCCTGCGCGATGCTGACCAGACTTTGCGCCACTGGCGGATGTGGTGCGGCCAGCAGCGCCTTCAGTTCCTCCCAGCGCTGTTCCTGCGCCAGTGACTGCATGAGGATGGGATACAGCTCGCGGGATTTCATGGCGAGGTCTTTGGAGATGAGTTGCGAAACCTGGGCGTGTTGGTGCTCGACCATCAGCCAGTAGGCGAGCTCTTCGAGCCGACCTTCTTTGCGGATTTGAAAGCGCTCGATTTCTGCGCTGGCAATTTGGGGGCGCTGCTCGGGCCGCAGTCGCAGTAGGGCGGAGACGACGCCGAGGCGCGCGGGCAGATTTTCCAGCGGATGCTGGGTGACGAGATCAAGCAGCCGCCCGGCTTCGAGGGGCGTCAACGTGCGGTCGGTGGCGAGTGTGGCGATGGCGTCCAGGCCGGTGGCAGCGCTGAGTTCAGCGAGCTGCCAGAGCTGATTGCGCGCCTGCTGCCTGACTTCGGCGAAATGGCTGCGCAGATCCTCTAGCGCCGCGTTGAGCCTGGCGGCAGGCGTGCCGGTGTCTTGCGCCAGCGCACGGCGTTCGATGATGGCGGCCTCCTGCGTGTGGCCCTCGGCTTTCAAAATGCTGGAGAGTAACTTCAGCCCCGGCTGCGGCGCGTTGTCGCTGGCGGGCAGTTTGGCATAGACCGCACGGGCTTCGGTGGTTTTACCGGTGGCGATGAGCGCGTTGCCCAGGAGCAGATCCTCCTCGGTGCTCAGCGGCTGCTGCTCGGCCAGCAGGCGCAGTTGCTGCGCGAGCCCGGCGGGATCGGTCCCGGTGGCCTGATAAAAGGCCACCATGGCCCGGATGACGGTCGCATCCGCAGGCGCTTTCTGCCGGGCCTGCAGCAGATGATGCGCGGCGCGGCTCCAATCCTGCTCCGAGACGGCCTCCTGCGCCGCTGCGGCCTCCTGCCTTGCCAGCATGGAGCGGACGGCGTTGGCAGCGGGCTTCCAGGCGATCCAGACGCCGATCAGGACGGTGAAGGTGAGCAAAATGCCCGCATAAAACCAGCCAACACGCTCGCGCGGCGGTGTCATGTCGGGAACCTGCTGCTGGGAGTCGGAATTGAATTCAAAGGCCATGGCTGACTGGGGTTGCGCCCTATTCGCCGGGCTGGTTGCGTTTGCGTTTGCGTTCTTCGTCGTCATCGCTGCCACCGCCGTAACCGATGACCTCCACGGTGATGATGGATGGCAGGGCCTGCGTGGTGGCGGCCTGCGTCTGGTTTTGCGCCCCGGTCTGCGCAGTGGCGCTGGTGGCAGCGCCGGCGCTGTTGTTTGCCCCGGCCACAGTTCCCAAACTGGGTGACGCCACGGTGGCGGCGGCGGGTGTTCCCGCGCTGGTGCCGCCGACGGAGATGTTGGCTGAGTTCAGCACAATAGTGGCGGCGATGTTGAGATTTCCGGTGGCACGGATGCCAGCATCACCTGCGTCCACCGCACCGATGGGGGCGATGAGGTCCACATTGCCCGGCCGCACGCCGGCCACGGTGGCCAGCACGCCGATGCCGCCGCCCGTCGCGAGACCGGCGAGGTCGGTGGCGACGTTCGCGCTTTGCGGATCAATCAAAACACGCGTGGGCGGGGCGGACTGCACTGTTTTGGAGGAGGAACCGGCGGCGATGTCGCCAGCGGAGGACCAGATGGTGATGTCCCCGCCGCGCAGGGTGAAAATTCGCGCGATGCCGATGTCCACAGTCTCATGGGTGAAGATGGACACGCTGCCGCCCGCCTCGGTGATGACGCCCGGCGGGGCGAGTGTGCTGCCGATCAAGGTGGAGGCGAGCTGCAACCTGCCCGCAGGCGCGAGGATACTGATGTCCCCGCCGCTTCTGGTGCGAATGTCGCGGGCCTGGGTTTCGATGCTGCCCGTGCTGGTGGTGGGGAACAGTTTGGCGATGGCAGCAAAGCCCGCCGTGTAAGTCCCGGCGTTCGGGCTGTCGGGATCGTTGTGGTCGCGCCCGGCGTCACGCAGCACGAGGTAGAACACCGCTAGGGCAAGCTGACGCTGCTGTTCAGGCGTGAGCAGCGGATCATTCAAATCCACGCTCGGCACGCCCAGGATCTCGGCCAGCTCCGTGAGATAACGATTGCCCCCAAGACCGCTAGCGAATTCGGTGATGAAGCCGGTGAAGTCCAAATTCGTGCCACCGAGGCCGACAGCGGCAGCACCCATGCCCGCGCCGATGACGATGCCCGCGCCTGCGAACGACAGATTGGGATTACGTCCGTTGCCGATGCTGGTGATGCCAACGCCAGTGCCGTCGGCGTTATTCGAGCCGGTGCCGAGGTTCAAATTGCGGCCAGCGAGCACCTGCAACGTGCCGGGGCCGTTGATCTGGATGTCGCCGGACTTTGGCTCCTCGCCCAAAGCGGTCAGATTGCCTGTGCTCACCGCCAAGGAGCGCAGAATGGAGTTGGCGTTGTAAGCGACGATGTCACGACCACTTGAAACAATGCTCACATCACTCTGCCGCAGGTTTTGCACGTAGAGGGCGATGTCCGTGATGTCACGCTGGGCCAGGATGACCGCCGGCTTACCAGAGAACAGGGTGAGGCCAGAGAGATCACCACCACCGGCGTAAATGCGCACGGGGTTGGTGTCATTGAGGTGCAGCAGGGCCGCCGCGTGCAGTTGTTGTTTGACCTGGGTGGAGGCGTAGGTGCCGGTGGTGGAGCCGGACTCGGCGAAGGTGGCGTCAATCACGTTCAGGAAGGTGCTGCCGGTGTTCCTGGCGGCGTTGTTGTTGTTGGAGACGGTTGGATCGTAGTACACCTGATAATAGGCGTAGGGACTGAGCACTCCGGGGATGGCGGCGGGATTCGCGTCGGAGAGATTGAGCGTGGTAGAGCTCCACACATTGGTCTGTCCGCCGGGGATGATGGAGGTGGAGAGACCGGTGGGGCGGAGACCGTTGACGGCTCCTGCGGCGAGCAGATTGATCGTGCCGCTAGCGGAGGGGGACAAATTCATGCGGCCCACGAGATTGATGTCGCCGGAGTAGGCCACGGCGCGCAGGCTGCCGGGCATGAGGGTGGCGAGCGTGAAGAAAGGGTCCACATTCGTCTCTGCGAGGCGCAGCCAGGGCTGGTAGTTGGCGGCGGAGCCGGAGGTGAGCAGCAGCTCGTTCTTCATCCACAGACCGAGGATGCTTTCCGGCGTGCCTGAAAACGGCTGCGTGGCGGCTTGGCGGAAGGTGATGCTGCCGCCCAACGAAGTGACTGCTACGCCGCTGTTTTCCCCATAGGTGGAGAAGTAGGTCTTGTACCAGTGCTTGTTGTTCACGCCCTGTGGTAGCAAAAAGGTGTTGGCGACGGGACCTAGCAGCACATCGCTCCGGGCGCTGACGGCAAAGCTGCTTTTCCCGACAAACAGCGTTGTCGGTAGCCAAGTGTCCGCAGGATTGATGCTGGCAGTCGCGCCGAGCAGCCCGAGTGAAGGCGAACGGGTCGCGTTCGTGGTGATCTGCCCGCCGGCCTGTAGGCTGCCGCTGCCGCGCTCCACATAGTAGATGCCGCCGTCGATGTTGCGGCCCGCGATGACGGTGACATCACCGCCGCCGAGTTCGAGCAGCGCGGCGGCGCTGGGCGTGCCACGCGCGGCGCGTGCGTTCGTCGGCGCATGAGCGCTGACGTTCTGCACGTCACGGCCTGCTTTGAGGGTGACATTGCCACCACCGAGCGCGGCTACACCGTCGAAGAAGTTGCTGAAGTTCACCCACCACGTCGTGGAGGCGGCGGCGTCATTGACGCGTTGCAGGCCACCGCCGGAGACGTTGATGTTCCCATACTGGCCGGTGGCATCCACATAGCCTCGACGCATAAGCCAGTTGTTCGGCAGCTCGCGGGATGAGTCGGCGATCAGCGTACCGAGCGCGTCACGCGTGAGATGCACGATGTCCGCCCCGGCCGTCACCGCCACATTGCCGCCAGCTAGGCTGTACTGCGCGGGGTAGAGCTGCTGGATGGCACCCAGATTGCCCTGGTTTGGCGTGCTGCTCGAGGATGGGGTGACCAGGGGCCGTACGAAATCACCGGGAGCGAACACCGTAGTGGCGGAGGGAACGCTGACACCAGCGGTGTAGATGGTGGCAAATTGGTTGAGCAACTGCACATCACGACCCGTGATGATTTCGATGTCGCCAGTGCCCGTGCGGATGACCTGGAAGCGATTGGAGGCAGTGCTGGCGTTGGTGCCGTTGGTAGGATTGATCGCCAGCCGCGTCAGCGCGTTGTCGCCAGGGGAGGAATTGATGCCGGCGCTGGATGGGATGGCCTGTCCGGCGTCCTTGCCGAGTAGCAGGGAGCCGGTGCTGGCACCGAGGTTTTGTAGTGGCACGACCTGACGGAAATTCGCGGCGGAGAAATCTGCGCCCGCCGCCATGCGGTAGGACCAGGACTGTGCGTTCACCGGCGTCAGGGTGTTCAGGGTGGTGAGTGTGGCCAGCCACATGCGTTCCACCGCGTTGCCCGTGCCAGGCACGGTGAAGCCGTCGCTGAGCGTGTTGTAAAACTCGAGATTGCCAGCGGCGCGAAGTGTGAGCACGCCGGGTGCGTTTTTCGGGCCGTAGCGGAAGGTGGCCAGGTTCCAGTCGCTCGCGGTGGCCGAGGTGGTGGTGCCAAGGGTGAGGCTGCCGCTGCGATTGACGATCTCCGCACCGGGCATCACGACGAGCAGTGGTGAGAGCGTGGCAGCGGCCGCGTTGCCGGTCAGCAAGCGGGTGGTGATGGCTGCGCTGTTGCCGCCGAAGGTGACGCCGTTGCTATTCACGTTGCCCTGCACCGTGGAAGTGATGTCGCCTGTGCCGGTGAGATCATAAATTTTGTAGCCTTCCACCGCGATGTGCGATGCGCCGAGAATGCTGCCGCCGATGGCCTGGATGGCGGTCACTTCATTGCCAGCGACGGTCTGCGGTGCGCGGAGGTGGAGCGTGCCGGTGAACTGGCCGCGTTGCGCGCTGGTGGTGGTGTTCGCGGCCACGCTGAGATTGAGTGTGGAACCGCTGCGTACATCTAGTGCAGCGGCGGTGTTGATGGTGTTGCTCACAGACGAACCCGCTTCGAGCCAGATCGCACCGCCTTTGCCTGCGCTGTCAAAGTTTTGTGCCGCCACACTTAGCAATGCACCTGAACTGACCACCACACTGCCGCTGGCGATGAGATTGATGCGTCCGCCGGTTGTGCCGCTAGCATTGATGGTGCCGTTCACGGTGATGGAACCTTGGTCCACGCCGAGCAGGAAGCGCTGCGCGTTCACCGTGCCGTCAATCGTCACGCTGCCGCTGCGCAGGCGCAGATTGACGTTGTTGGTGAAGGCACCGTTGGCGAGCGCCGTGTTCAAGGCGGCGAATGAGGTCAAACTGCCGACATCAATGTCAGCGGAGCCGGTGAGGCCGCCCGCACCGGCTTGGCCCAGCACCGTGCCGTTCAGGTTCAGCGCACCTGCGCCCGCTTTGATGATCAACTGGCCCGCATCACCGCCCGCTGCTGCTGCCGCCACATTGACCACACTGCCCGCGTTCAGCGTCACATTACCGAGTGTGGCGGACAGGGTGACCTGGCCGGCATTGGTGTAGCGTGTTTGATCAAAGAAGCTGCGTGCGGTGCCGCCTGCATCGAGCCTGCCGCTCACGCTGAGATTGCCGGTGAGTGCGTTCAGTGAAATCAAGCCGCTGGGCAGTAGCACGTCCGTGTCCGCCGTGATCGTCGTGCCTGTAAAGGCCAGCTTGGCACCCAGTCCGACGCTGGTGGGCAGCACGGGTGCTCCTAGCGGTCGCGAGAGCGTCAGCACACCACCCGCGGTGAGGCTGTGTGCGGCATTGCTCGCGGCGGTGAAGAACGGCGTCACCGCATTCACATCGCCGAGAGCATTGAAGGAACCGGTGGACTGCACCGAAATTCCCGCTGCGGCATTCAAATTCACGGTGCTGTATTGGCTCACCTGCAAGGCGTTCACCCCCAGCGTGATCGTGGCTGCCGTCAGACTCAGGCTGCCGGAGAGTGGCGTGACACTGCCGACGGGCGTGCCGTTGGCGCCGTTGTCCAGCAGGATGCTCTGTGCGGTGATGCCGACCGTGCCGCCGGCTTGGTTAAAGCCGCGAATTTCCGCCGCGTGCAGTGCCAGCGCACCGGCAGCGGCCAACGTGCCGGTGCCGTAGAGGTCGATGCTGGAGTAACTCAGCAGCGACAGCGCGGTACTGGCTTGCAGATTGCTCAAAATCGTGCCGCCGAGCACCAGGCCAGCGTTGGGCTGTAACGCGCCGGGATTGACGAGCTGAATGCTGACCCGCCCGCTGTTCAGATTGAGCGCTTGGCCGCTGAAGGTGGCCGTGGGATTGAGCGTGGTGGCGTTGGAGGAGTCCAGCGTGATGCTGGCACCGCTGAGCTGTGCGCCCGCGCGGATGTTGAGCTGCGGCAGCGCCGAGGGGGTCACACCGGTGCGCGCGGTCTGTGCCGCTGCGACGCCGCTAACTCGTACCAGCGCGCCATTGCCGCTCACGCTGAGTGAATCCGCGACAGACTGCGTGCCCGTTTGCGTGAGCACCGCATTGCCCGCCAGGGTGATCGTTCCGGTGGCGGCGAGGATGATTTCTTTGCCGGTCAAGGGAGCGGTGGCGTTGTCCAGCGTCAGATTGCCGGTGCGCACGATGACGCTGGTGCTGTCGGTGCCAAAGGTGCGCACTCCGCCGATGAGCAGGCTCTCTGCGTTCCAACCGCTCAGTAGCGTGGTGTTGAGGAGCAACTTGCCGGGTTGTGACGGAGCGCCAGGGGCCGCGAGGACGATGTCCACCGGGCTGCTGACATCCACGCGGCCACCGCGTCCGGTTTGGAAGCCGCCGGCCATGAGACTGCCGTTCAACTGCATGGTTTGTAACGCATTGAGCAGCGCGTAACCGGCATCGCTGGCGGTGAAGGTCGTCGGCAGGCTCAGCCGCTGCTGCGCGGCGGGAATGAAGACGTTGGCGGTGTAGTCCGTGTATTCGGCGCGTGCCTTGACCACGCTCAGCGCGGCCACTTCAAACTGCTGATAAATGCGGCCGCTCACCGCTGGATTGAGGCTGTTGAAGACATAGCCGCTGGTCAGCACCGCGCCGCCAGGCTTCACCTGCGCGGTGGTGAGCGTGCCAGCCGTGTCCAGCGTCACCAGCATGGCGCCTGGCAGCAGGGCGTAACGTGCTGGCAGCAGCGTGTACACTCCGGCGGCGAGTCCGGGCGCGGCCTGCAACAAGACGCGATCACCCACGCTCAGCGTGCTGTTGCTGTAGCCTGAATCACCACGCAGATTGCCCGCGTTCTGGCCCACGGTCGCAAACGGGGCAAACGGCGCGAAGGCGGAGCGGTAGCCGGGCAGGATGGCGTAGCTGCCGCTGGTGTTGAGGATGTCATTGGTGCCGCCGTTGCCCTCCACCCAGCGGTAGCCATACAGCTCGCCACCGCCACGGATGTCGATGCTGGAACCGGCCACGGTAGTGACGTTTTGCGCGTTGATCTTGACCGTCTTGTCCGGCGCGCCGACACCGGTGATGTCAAAGCCGGTGGGGTCAATCCAGTTGGTGCCGTCCTTGATGATGCCGTAAGGGATGCGCACGCCCGCGCCGGTTTGTGGATCAATCGCGCTGACAGAAGTGATGCCGCCGTTTTGCAGCGTGATCTGCTGCGTCACCGGCACATTGGCGTTGGTCACGAGACCCTTCGGTGCCGTGCCGCTGCCATCCCAGCCGAGGGTGATCGTGCCTAGCGGTGCGCGCAGCACGCCGCTCTGGATGATGGTGTTCGCGTAGATGCTCAGCCTGCCGCCGCCGGACAAGGGCAGCGTCGGTGTCGCGCCAAAGGACGCCAGCGTCACCGTGCCGTTGTAGGCCGTGATAGTGAAGGTGGCGGCGGTGACGGGATAAATCTGCCCTGCCGTGATGGTCAGATCACCTGCGACATCCAGATAACCGCTGCCGCGCAACTCCTGCCGCGCGGTGAGGCTGGTCTGGCCGATGTTTTGCAGGGAGAGGAAGCCGGTTTCGAGTAAATCGGCGGTGACCTCCAGCCGTCCGCTGCCGCTGGTTGGACTGAACACGCTTGGCACGATGCCGGTGCCAGGAGTCACGAGGAGAAAGGGATTGATCAGCTCCTCATCACGCGTCGGCTGAGCCAGCGCCTGGCCCAGCACGACATAAGTGGCGGTGAGACGCACGAGGTCATTCGCCGCCAGCACGCCGCCATCCGCCACTTTCAGCGCAGCGGCGGCGGTCACATTCACCGGGCCGACAAACTGCACATTGCCCGCGAGGGTGAGCGCGTCGAAGCCGCCGCTGGTGAAGCTGTCCGCGCCGAAGTAGCCGATGCTTGGCAATGCGCCGCCATTGAGCAGCGCCTTGCCGATGACCTGTCCGCCAGTGAACACCGGCTGCGTGAACTGTGACATGTTCTGTGCCACGCGCAGCGTGATGTCCTTGGCGTCATCATTGCCGCCCGAGGGAATAAACCGGTTCGACTGTACCGTGAGGCTGCCGCCGCGTGCAGTGGAGCCGCCGGCCTGGCCGGTGAGCGTGGCGTTGCTAAAGAGGAAATCACCGCCGCGCAGGGTGATGCTGCCACCATGGCTATCCACCTGCGTGGCTACCGCCTGCGCCTGCTGCACCGGCTGCGTCACCCCAGTGCCGGGAAACAGCGCGGCCATGGTGAGTCCGGCATTGAACACGTTCTGGGTGCCGGCTTGTAAAGACAGCAGATCGAGCACGCTGGTGGTGCCGGAGACATCCAGCACTGCGCCCGCAGCGGCCACGAGATTGCCGCTGACGCTGATCGTGCCGCCGTCATGCACCGTGCCGGTGCGGCGGCCATAGGGGTCCTGCAATAGCACGGTTTTACCAGCGGTGGAGAGCCGACTGGCCGCGCCGAGATGCACAGTGGCAAACGCGGTCGTCGGCACACTGTTCTGCGGATAGTGTGTGGCACCCGTCACGCTTACCGTGCCGCCGGGGGCCAGGATGCTGCCCAGCAACTCCACTGTCTGCGCTTTGAAGGACACGCTGCCGAGCGCGTCGGTCTCGATGCGCGATCCTGCGGCTGTCACCACCGCGCCGCGAATGACCAGGTCATTGCTCACGAAATCCGTAACGCCTGGTGCTTCAAACAGGAATGACACCGTTGGCCGGTAGCCTTCGGGTTTCAGCAAGGTGCCCACGCTGAGCGAGTTCACACCGCCCTGCGGATTGATCGTCGCCAGGAGGCTGCGCACCTGCGGTTGGATGACGCTGCCAGCGGTGATGAGCACACCTGGCAGGAACGCCTCCGCACCGGCGGGCGGTGTCACATCAATGCCCAGGCCGGTGAGATGGAAGCTGTCGAACCCGCCTTGGTTGAAAAACTCCGGCAGCAGCACTAGCGCGTCTGCATGCGGAGCCACGCCGCCGATTTGGATCATCGGGGCCAGCAGGGTCAGATCACCGCCGCCAGCGCCAGAAAATCCGCGCAACGTGGCTCCCAAAGTCAGCTGTCCGCCCAGCAATGAATCGAGCACGGGATCACGGCCCGCTTTCAATGTGACCGCTCCCGCGTCCGCGTAGGTAATGCCGCCGTTCTGATCAATCGTGAAGCCGCCGGACACATCCAGTATGCTGCCGACCGCGAGTTCGGCGCTGTAGCTGTCAATGCTGATGCTGCCGCCGCTGGTGGTGTGCAGATAACTCGTGGAGCCATCTGCATTGTCCCGCAGCACCTCATGCGGCACGAGCAGCCGGGTGGTGGAGTCCACGCGATCATCCACCACCGCGCCGGCCGTGCTCAGCAGCGCCGCTGCGCCGAGCGTCACTCGTCCGCGTGCCGGATTGACGGGTGGAATCACCGCCGCCACGCCCTGTGCCTCCAACAGTCGGGTCGTATAGGGCGAGATCGTGTGCGCGCTGAGATTGATCGTCCCGGCGGCTGCGCTAAGTGTGCCTTGAATACTCACATTCGCCCCGCGTAGCGTGATCTCGCCTGCAAGTGGTGCCGCCAGGGTGATGCCGGCTGGCACGGTGATGTTGCCGTCACTGTTGTCCACCAGCAGACGGCCAAAGCCCTGCGTCGTGAGCAAGGTTGGCGATAGCACGAGGGCAGTCTGCCGCTCCATCCGCAGCGCCACTGGCGCACCGCCGCCATTCAGTGCAAACGCATTCGCCGCCGGCAATCCTGATGCGCCTGAGCGCACTTCGATGCCCGGCGGTGTCGGTGAATAAAACGGCAGCTCCAGTGGCACGCGGCTTAACTGTTGCGCGCGAAAATTCAGCTCCAGGCTGCTGTATTGCGGCGCGGCCTGCAACTGCTGCGGTCCGGTGATCGTGCGGCCCACGAAGCCGCCGTCCAGCGCCATAGCCGCTGCTTGGATGGACAACGCGCCACCGCTCGCGCCGACAGTGTGCGCGTTCTCGTAATGACCAGCGGCGGCGAACAGCGTGGTGGAGCCGGAAGTCGTGCCCCAGCGCGTGTCGGTGGCGGAGAAGATCGGATTGTACACGCCCTGATAAATGATGTCCGCGCGCGCGTCGGCGATGTCCACCAGGTTGCCCTCATGCAGCAACCGCGTGGTTTCCACCAGTCCACCGCTGAAATCCTGATAACCGCCGGACACATTGATCTCCGCACCGGTTTGCACGATCACGGCTTCTCCTGACATCATCGTCACCGTGCCACCGGCCACGGTGAGCTGGCCCACGTTACGCTCGATCACGCCGAGGTAGCCCTGCAAATTCGCCAGCGGTGTGCCCACCCAAGTGGTGCCATTGTCGCGGGTGCCGTGTTCGCGTAGATCCACCGTGACGGATTCACCGCGCAGGCTGCCGTTGCGCTGCAACGCCGAATCCGCCAGCTCCGCGCCACGCAGATCCACCGTGATGATGTATTCGGTGATGGAAGCGGCCACTGCGGTGGAGCCTGTCACATTGATCACCGCACCCTGGTCCACATAGATTTGGCCGGAGGAGTTCGCGAAATCTAGGTCGGTGATGCCCGAGGTGAGTACCAAGTCCCACACACCGGCGCTCAGCGCCACATTCGCGTTCGGTGCCAGCACGACGGAGTTCATGCCGAGATGCACGCCGAGACCCTGCATGTTGATTTGGGATTTCAGCGCCAGCTCTGTGCCGACGACTTTCAGTGCACTCGCATACTCCGGCAGGATCTGAATCACCGAACCCACGCCGGTGCTGACGATGCCGGTGGAGGTGCCGGACTGATAAACAAACGGCTTCCCCAACGAGGAATCGGCAGCGTTGTAGTTGGTATTCGGGATCGCGTTGTAATTGGCCAGCAGGTCCACCCGCCCGTTTAGCGCGGCGGAGGTGGTGCTGTGGATGAAGCCGTTTTGATTCACGGTTTTGCCGGTGATGACGACGCTGCCACGCGGTGCTTCGATCAGGCCGTCATTCGTGGCGGTGCCACCGAACGTGCCGACACTGCCGACATACACATCCAGCCCGCGCAGCGAGGGATCGTCCGTGCTGTGCGCGTCAAATCCCACCTGTAGGCCAGCGGCGAGGATGGTCTGGCCGTCAGGCGTGCTGATAGTGCCGCGATTGGTCACTTTGGGGCCGATCAGTGCCACGCGACCGCCCACGTTCGCGGCGGAGGTCGGTGCCGTAAGCCGTGCGCCAGCCTGCACGGCGACGGCGGCCTGCGCGTTCAGATCGCTGGTGGAAAATAGGAACTCCGAGTCGGGATTATTCAGTAGGCCGCGCGCGATGAGGTTTTCATTGATCGGCAGCGCTGAGGCCACCAGCGTGTGCGTGTTCACCACGCTGGCACCGCCGAAGATGATGCCGTTCTGGTTGATCACATAGACTTGGCCCTGCGCCTCGATGGAGCCAAGAATCTGCGTCGGATTGCCGGTGGGATCGGTGATGCGGTTGAAGGCGATCCAGGTGCCGACATCCGCGCCACCAGCGCTTTGATCAAATCGCAGCGTCGTGTTCGCGCCGACGTTGAAAGTCTGCCATTCGAGCAGGGCCTGCTGTTGCGTCTGCTGGATGGTGACAATGGTGCGCGCGTTTTCGAGGGACTGCTGCGGCGTGTTCGCACCGATGGGCGAGCCGATGATCTGTAAACCGCCTGCACCGAGGCCGTTCGGCACGCCTGGCAGAGTTTGGCCGGGGAAGTTGGGGTTCGCACCGAGGTTGTTCATGCCGACGGCGGCGGCGCGCGCAGCCTCCTGCATGGCAGTCACGGCTTGTAGCGCCATGGTGTTGCGCGCCAGCATGTCCTGCGCGTTGGTGCGTGCCTGTGCGGTGGCAGCAGCGGTGTTGATGGCGGCCACGTCTGCCGCCGCCGCACCGGGAACTGCGGCAGCACCCGCCGCTGGCGCATTCATGCGCAAGATGTCACCCGCTTGGGTGGATGGGGTCAAAATCAACAGCAGCACCAGCGCGTGCGCTAGCAGCACTTGGGCGAGTGAATGAGGGTGAGCAAAGATCTTCATGCGGCAATTAAGGTTGGGTGGACGCCCCCTGAGAGGGGCCGACCTGCAGCAGCTTAGACAGCGCGACCTCGTTCACAGACACAGGGTGATCGTGTAACAGTTTCGACATATAAGACTGCATGCTCTCCCGGGTTTTCTCGGCGCGCAGCCGCTGCGCCAGTTGCACGCGCACTTGGTCAAAAATCGGCGTGAACGGCTCGCGCGCGTCCAACACTTTGAGAATGTGCCAGCCGTCCTTCAGCCGCACGGGATCAGACACGACGTTCAGCTTCAAGCCGGGCAGTTGCGCGAGGATTTCGGGCTGAATCTGCGATTCCTTGAGCCAGCCGATCTCGCCATCACGCGCGGCACTGTCTTTTTCCTCGCTCAGCTCATGTGCGATCTGTCCGAATGCGGCCCCTGGCTGCTGTAGCCGCTTGCGGACGGTTTCGAGCCGGGATTTGGCTGTTTTGTCGGTGCCGTCCGGGTCGGCGATGTAAATCTGCGCGAGGCGCAAGGAGCGTGGCACGGTGAGACTGTCGCGACTGGCCGTGTAAGCGGCGCGCAGCTCGGCATCGCTCGGAAAATCCTCCGGCGGCTTGCAGAGGGACTTCAAATAGCTGTCCGTGAGTGCGGCCTCACGCGTGTTTTTGAGCAGCGGGATGACAGTGGGGTTTTCATCCCAGTGCTGCTCCAGCGCCTCCTGCAAAATCACCCGCTGCACCAAAATAGAGCGCACGAGTTGGTTCAGCGCCGTGGCATCCCGCGCCAGTGCTTCTTTGTCCAAGGCTCCCAGATGCCCCAGTGCGTCCAGCATCTCTTGCTCGCGCAATTCGATCCCGCCGATGCTGCCGATGACGGTGTCGTCTGCGGCGAATGACGCATGCAGAAAAACGAATGAGAAAAAAATCATGAAAGCCGGATGATAGGTCATGCGGTGTTTGGTTGCAGGCGTAGGGCATGGCTTGTTCATGTGTTATTGTCCTGCTGGGGTCTGGACGCGCGCGGCCTCTGTTTTTGAAACTGCTTTCGGCGGTGTCTCATCAGGCTTGATCTTGCTGTCCACCAACTTGTCGGAGTAATCCTGCACCAGCGTTTCCAGCTTCACGCGCATGTTGCGGGTGAAGGGTTCGCGCGCGGCGATGGCGGTGCCGAGGCCGAAGCCTTCATACTTGGAGAGCACCTCGTTGCCGATCTTGAACAGCGCGTCGTTTTTTCGCTGATGATCGGCCACCTTGCGGTCGAGCAAAATGACACGCGCGGACAACTCCGCGCGCTGCGCCTCGATTTTTTTAGCGGTTGTCGTCATCTCCTGGTGGCCCTGCTTCCATTTGGCGAGCGATTCCGCCAGTCGCGCCTGCTCGACCTCATGGGTCATGATTTTAGCCTTGAGTTCGGTGATGGATTTGTCCGCCGCGTCTTTCTGCTCGTTGCTGTCTTTGGCGAGCTTCTTGAAGCTGGCCTCTTGAGCTTTGACCTTGGCCTCCAGCTCGACATTGGCGGCCTGGAGCGTGGCACGCTCGGCCTCGGTCTTCTGCTGCTGGAGCATGACGGTGCGCAATTGGTCGCGCATGCGTTTCATGATGGCCATGGCGGGGTCCACCTCTTCGGCAGCAGGGCTGCTGGTGAAGCTGATCCCAAAGAGAAGTGCGATAAGGCAGTGGCGTGGTTTCATGGCTAGAATCGTGCGAGAAAGTCGAAGAACAGGTTGTCGGTTCGTAGCGTCGGACCAGCAATCTGGTTGGCGCTCATGTAGGAGATGCGGAAAGCCGTGCGTTTGGAGAGAGCCATCGCGGCATTGATGGAGTAGCCTTCCAAGTTGGTGCCGCCCGCACCGAAATTGGAATCGGCAAAGGCGTCCACGACGGCGTCAGATTCCACATGGCGATAGTTGATGTTGGCACTCCAGTCACCACGCTTGTCGAACGCTGACATGGACTTGCCCAGGCTGATGCCCAAAAACCAAGCGGTGTCCCCGCCGTCGAAGGCTCCGGCGCCACCACCCGTGCGGTTGTTGACGGCGAAGTTGTTGATGTTGCTGCGTTCGAAGGCCAGATTTTTCACATATTCCCCGAGCAACGAGACCTGACAAGGCTCCCACTGATTGAAGGTGAGCCGCCCGGTCCAAACGAACTGCTGGAACTTGCTGGCGAGGCCGAAGTACTGCCATTGGTTGGTGGTGCCGAAGCCGTTGAGGGCGGTGGGGGTGATATTACGAATTGGGCGGTAGGTATTGCCCTTTTGCGCGAACAGCGGCCGACTGTTGTCGGTGTCGCCAGCATCCGTGTCATTGAGCGGCACGAACGGGGTGGATAGGCGACCCTCAATGTTTTTCCAGTCGTTGTAGGAGATGCCCATCTTGGCCTCGATGTCATCGGTGATTTTAAACTCCACGCCAAACTGGGCGGCGAAGAGGTATTTATCATAGCTTGGCGTCTTGGTGGGGCTGTTCGAGGGGAAGTTGAAGTCGGTGTTGAACACTGGGAAGGCACCGCCGGTAAAAAAGGTCTTGAAACCGGGACTCCAGCGGTTGGTGAACATGAGGGCCACGCCGTCCAGATTGATGTCTTCATCCCAGAGTATCTGGCTGGACACCATGAACGGATTGGCAAAACGGCCGAGCAGTAGCTCAATATGGCTGTTGCTGGAAAGAGCAGCCTCGTACTTGATGAAGGCGCGGTCGAGCCAAAGCTCGTAGCGGGAGAAGTTACCCCCCTGGCCGTTAGCACCGACTGCTCCGAGTGTCTGGTTAGTGGAAACGGGCGAGCTGTTCGTACCGGAGGCCAGACGGATGCCGGAGCTGAAGCCGTCCTCCAAATCGATGTCGAACCCTAACCGCATGCGCAGTAGCTCACGGGTGCGGTCTTGATCCACATTGAGCTGTGGCGAGAAGACCGTGCCAGAAACATCGAAGGGAGCGCGGCTGTTGATGGCAGTGAAATTGGGGAAAACGCCCGTGTTGTTGTTGCCGTCTGGGTGCGTGAAACTTTGAAAGCGGGTGCGGATGTCGCCAAAAACTTTGATGCGCTGGGTCCATTCCGGGGCGGAATTGGGTGTGGCCCACTGCTGCTCACGCGCCTGCGCGAACACTTCCGTGCGCAATTGATCACGGATCTGGGCTTTGACGGTTTCAGGGATGTAGGTGACGCGCACTTCCTCGGGGTCCGGCTCCACGGGCGGCATGGCGTTTTGCGCCATCACGGCGGCCTGGGTTTCGGCGAGGGCTTCGGACTGCGCTTTGGCGAAGGCCGCGTCCTCCACGGCACCTTGGATCAAATCAGCGGCCTCGCCTTGGCTGAGCACGCCTTTTTGTACGAGGCGGTTGATCAGGTTGAGCGTCACGTTTTGGGATGGCGTGGCGTGAATGGGCTGGGGTGCCGCTGCATTCGGCGGCGGAAGAACTGGCGCGGAAGCCGGATCGGCATCTACGGGAATGGGCAAGGTGACAGGGCTGGCCGCTGGTGCGGTGTTTTCCGCGAGCAGTGGGGCGGGCAGCGCGGGTTCCTGCGCCTGCACGAGCGCTGGCTGCGTGGCAGCGAGAAGCGAGGCTGCGAAACAGACGAATTTTCGTCGCCAGACTTGGGAGTGATTAAGCATGAGCGTGGTTGCGCGGAAAAAAGTGGTTCAGTTCGGCTGGCGGGCGCTGAGGCGCAGATTAATGGGCATGGGCATGTCGTCCGGCGGCGGCTCGCTGAGCACGAGACCCTGTAGCACTTCGTTTTCGATGGCGCTGTCCACCGACCGATCGCCCGTGCTGCTGGAGAGTCGGACGCGAATGATGCGGCCCGTGGCGTCGGCCCAAATTTTAACCATATTGGAAAAGCCCGCGCGACGGGTGAGCGGATGATTACGCAGAGCCTCGGCGATGCGGGTCTGGACGGTGCCAGCGTACCAGCCCCATTTGCTGCCGCCTTTACCGCTGCCACCGCCGATCATGCCACGCCCCCCGCTGCCACCGCCAAGTCCGAGGCCGCTGCCATCACCCCCGCCAATCGCGGTGCCGAGGGGTTCGTCCTTCGGTTCATCAGTCTGCTTGTCATCAGGCTTATCGGCGATCTCCTCGGGCGGTTGCTCGATCATCTGCTCTTCCTTTTCCTCCGGCGGTGGTGGCTCTTCCTTGGGTGGCGGCGGCGGTGGGGCAGGTGGTGGCGGGAGCACCGGCATCACCATGACCATGTCGAATTTCTTCTTGGGTGCGGACTTAGAGGGCGTGTAGTTCGCCAGCATGTAGCCACCGCCGCCGAGGACGACACCGCCGATGATTAGCATGACGAGGTTGCGCTTGAAAAAGCCAGGCTCGTCTTCGTCTTCAAAATCTGTGGGCTGCATAAATTGAGCGTGTTTATTTTTTTGCCTGGGTGGCGAGGCCGACCTGGGTGATGCCGACGCGGCCAACGGCAGTGAGCACATCCATGATGGTTTGATACTGCGTGGCGCTGTCCCCACGGATGATGACTGGCACATCTGGGATGGCGGCCTTGATGGCTTCGAGCTTGGTGGACAACTCTTCGAGCGTGACGGCGGTGGCGTTGAGCTTGATGTTGCCCTGATTATCCACCGTGATGGCCTGCATCTTCGGTGCTTCGATCGGTCTGGAGGTGGAGGGTCCGCCACGCGGCAGGTTGACCTTCACGCCCTGCACGCCGGCTGTCGTCATGATGATGAAGATCAGCAGCAGCACGAGGTAGAGGTCCACCATCGGCGTGACGTTAATGTCGTCGTAGGATTTGTTGTCGGCCTGCATGGTAGGTGGTTATTCCTTGTAGTGCTCGGCCATCTTGGCGATGAACTCGTCGATGAAGGTTTCCATGTTGGTGATCACGTCCCTGATGCGGGCGCTGAGATAGCTGTAGATAAACAGCGCCGGGATGGCGACGGCGAGGCCGGCCACGGTGGCGAGCAAGGCACCGGCGATGCCGGGCGCGATGGAGTTCACTTCGACCTCGCCGGTTTTCGCGATGACGGCGAAGGTGATCATCACGCCGATGACGGTGCCCAGCAGACCGAGGTAGGGACCGCCGGCGATGCCGATGGTGAGGAAGACGAGCTTGCCATTGAGCTTCTGCACCTCGCGCACCATGCCGCCGTGCAGCGCGGCCTTGATGGCCTGAATGGAACGGCCAGAGAGGCCTATGATCTGATGCTCTTTCTTTTCCCTCGGGTCCAGAGTGATCTCCCGCACCGTTTTCATGCGGTGGCTGATTTCCACCGAACCCAGATGGTAGAGCTGGTAGAGCGGCGACTGGCGCATGAGCCGCTGCATTTTGGAGCTGACCAAGCTGCCGCCGATGTTTTTGACGCTGTCCGCGTCCTCATGGTCGATGGCGGTGAGGTCGGAGGAAATTTTCTCCCAGCGCTTCATGAACTCCTTGGAAGCCTTCTCGATCGTGTTGAGATATATGATTTTGCCAGCGGCAATGAACCAGCCGACCACCGCCAGAAGGGCGCAGAGAAAAATCACGATCCAGCCGTCAATGGTGAGGTCTTTCGAGATGTCCGTGATCAGTGAGAGATGCTTCGCCATCTCGCTTTCTTCCTGATGATCCGAAGCCTCGTCTGCGCCGATGAGGAGAAGCTTGGCAGCATCGGCACTGGTGCCCTGATTGACGGCGGTGAACTGGATGAAACCAGCGGGACGCGCGGTTTTGGCGATTTGCAGCTCGTCCAGCTCCCCGGTGTAACCGCTGAAACTCGCAGCGGCGGGCGAGCTATCCTTGTCGATCTCCACCAGCGTTTTCAATGAAGGTAGCGCAGCGGAGAGTGCTCCGTAGGACTTACCGTCGAGATAAACCGTGACCTTACCCGCATCCGCGACGGCGGCCAGATGACGCCAGATACCAGCGGTGATCGGTTCTCCAGGCGTGCTGCGTTGTTTGTTGATCTCCACAAAGGGAATGCCGTTGTCGAGGCCGAGGATGAAGGTGTTGGCACCATCACGGCGGCTGAGGATCACTGCGTTCGGCTGCAAGGCGCTGGGCTTAACCCAAATGGAGACGGTAAGCGGCGCTCCAGGTGCCCACTCGGGAAACGGCGGCGCGGGCACCGTGATGGCCGACTGTCCGAAGACACGCAATCCGGCGCCAATGAGGGAGCCTGCGGCCGGTGTCGGTGTTCCCTCGGCATTAGCTCCGGTGGGCGAGGAATCCGTGCCAGCCTTGGACGCGTCGGCAAAGTGATAGGCCAGCGTCGTGTTTTCATCATAGCTTTCCTTCGCTGGATCGACGGCAACCGCCTCCGTGGTGTTGCCGTAATAGAGCCAGATGTCTGTGGCGCTGGCAGGCTTCAAATCAGGCACCTGCACCCAGACGTAGGCCTCGTTGAGCAGCGAATCCCACTTTTCGACGTGATGCTTGAGCACCGTCTTGTGATCACTGGCGAGGAAGCGCAGGTCGCTGCCGTCTTCCTTGGCTGACATGAAGCTGAACACGCCTTCATGCAGACGCACCAGCACGGCGGTGGTGCCGATCGGCTCACTGATGGGGAGCCCCTTGCCGGAAGTGTCGATGGACACTTTTTTGCGCAGGGTCCACGCCGGATTCCACCAGTTGGATTCAGCGGCAAAGGCCGTGCCAGTGAGCAGGAGCAGAGCGAGTAACTTGAGCAGAGGTTTGGTCATGGGGGAGGGGAGAACGTTGGGGAGAAAGGGGATCAGAAGTCCATGCCCACCCGGAAGGTGAAATAGACATCATGCGCGATGGCGTTTGGCTGCGTGACGAGCGGGATGCCCACGTCGAGCGAACCGGTGAAGTGGTTCAAATAGCGGAAACGGCTGCCGACACCGACGCTGGCGAGGTCATGGCTGCGCTTTTCCTCCGGTAGAGTGTTGTTGACGTAAAGTTTCCCGCCTTCGACGAAGGTGTACACGCGCCACTCGTTTTCCTTCTCTTTGGCGGAGCCGATGAAGGAGGGACTGCGTAGCTCCAGCGAGCCAAACACGCCGGAGTCGCCGAGCTGCGTGGCGATGAGGTAGCCGCGCACGGTGTTCAGGCCGCCACCAGCGATTTGTTCCGTGTTGATGAGCGGTTGGGATGCTGCCTGGCCCTGCACGTGGGTGTAGGCCTGGAAGCCGCCGGGCAGATCATGCGTGTGCGAGAAATCGCCACGGAAGTAGAAGAAATTATCCCGCGCATTGAAGCGCCGCGCGGCGAACTCGCTCTGTGAGCCGCCCATGCCGCTCAAATGGAAAGTCAGTGAGGCATTGAACTCCGTGTAGCTGTGGTCACGCACCTGGCTGGCGGTGTAGGCCAGCGAGAACGGGTAGTACTGCACGGGAGAGGAGATCACCGCACCACCGGCATTCACTTCTTGGACAAAGTTTTTGTAGTCCATGCCGAAGCTGAGCGAATGGAAGAAGCCCTGTTCCGCCGGTAGTGTCTTCATGAACCGCAGGCCGACGATCTGGCCTTTCCCGATCACCGCGCCGCCGCCCAGCGTGGAGATGTTGCTGTCCTGCACGGTGCCGGTGAGCATCACGCTCAAGCTTTCCACACTCTGCACCGGGGCCAGATAGAAGGCGGAATAGACCGTGCCGTCGGAAGTTTTCTCCGGCGCAACCTGAAAGCTCAGGCCTAGCGTGTGGCCGAGTTGCCAAAGATTGCTGTAGCTGATGGAGCCGTTCAGCCGCAGCGGCACGGTGTTGGCGTTGTACTGGTTGTTCAGCTCCAAGCTGCCATGCAGCGGCAGTTTGTCCTCCACGTTGAGGTCGATGTCCACCGTGCCGGGCACCACGCCCGCACGCAGCTCTGGTGTGATCTTGCTGTCCCGCCAGCGATTCAGCGCGATGATGTCCTTGGTGATCTCATTGAAGTTCGGCACCGCGCCTTCGGCCATGGAAGGCACCTGCTCCTTGATCTTGCTGGGCAGGAAGTAACGCGAGCCTTTCACGCGCAGTCTGCCCACGGGAGCTTCTACTACCTCCAGGATGATGAGTCCGCCACGGCCCGTCTGCTGCGGCACCTGGACATAGACGCTTTGGTAGCCTTTCGATTTGTAAATCTTCTCCAGCGCCTGCCGCGCCTGCTCGATGTCCTGCTCTGACCGGCCCGGCCCCATGAACGGATATACGGCCTCCTCGACCTCAATGTTTTTCAGCAGATGGTTCCCGCGCACGCGGTATTCGCGGATGTACAAATTGCCGAGCTGTGACACAGCGGTCGGCGTGGCGGCTGCAGCGGCAGGTGCTGCGTGGCAGGTTTCCGTGGGGTTCAATCCTGTCCAGCAGAGCAGCGCGCCGACCATGCAGCGGAGATCACGAAGACCGCCGTGTGAAGTGCGCTGATGGAAGCTGTGGGAGGAACGGTGAAGCAGCATTTTGCCGGAGCTGTTGAGGAGTCCTCTGTTCCGTCGCAGCCGGTTTCTCTCAAGCTGGCGGCAGTTACAAATGCGTCACAGTGGCCGGCGTTTTTTTGCGTCTGCGCAGGGCGTGTACGCTATCGTGCAACGATTCCGCCACATTGCCGCGATCACGGCTGCGCTCGAACTGCTTCCAATTGGGTGCTGATGAACGCGTCACCGCCAAATAGGGAGGAAAACCGCTCATCGCTGTCACGCCGCGCCTCGTTCCAGCGGAGGCGATAGGCCGTGCTGGCGGGATCTTGTGGCGTGTTTTGCAGCGCCGTGGCGAAGTCACCACGCATCTGGTCGATCACTGCGGCGGTGGCTGGATTGAGGCTGGCATCGGTGGTGGTGATGGCTAGCACTCCTGGCTCGGCCTGCTGTTTGTCCGCATTGCCGACGAGAAACGCGGCTGGTGTCTGCATGGCTGCAGTCGCTGCCGGATTGGTGGCAGACGGATGGGGGGTAGTGGTCATGGTGGCAGCCGCAGCGGCCGGTGCTGCTGGTGTGGCGGTCGTGCCGAGCGTGGTGGCGAGGACCTGCACCTGTTCGTCCTGCAATTGCTTGAGCGCGGCTTGCCAGTCACGTTGTTCAGCGGCTGATCCATGGGCATTCGCGCCGGGATGATGGTACGCGATCTCCGCTTGTTTGAGCTGGTAAATTTCCTGCAGCTCACCGGCCGCGATGTCATGAATCGTCGCTTCCGGACAGCCGATGCCGCGTAGGTTGCGCACAAAAGTGGTGAAGTCCTGCGCGTCGAGCTGCCGCCAGTGAAAAGCGGTTGGTGGCGCTGCTGGCGCGTGCCGTTTTATCGGAGCTGTTGCAGTCGCAGTGGGCGTGACGACGAGCGGCGCGGCTGACGGCCAAGCCTGCCATGCGCCGATCAAAACAGCCGCCAGGGCCAGATTCATGGCGAGCGAGGCAAGCAGCGGTAGAGGGAGCGGGTGTTTCATGGCTGGAATGAAAAAAGCTGGTGCTGACGACGAGCGTCAGCACCAGCGAGGAGGGAAGTTATCTCAATGGGATAATGCGGGATCAAGGGCCGACCACGGCCCCATCAAACTGACGACCTACCAGCATCTGCGTGACACGCAGACCGTTAGAACCAAGAACAGCGGGGTTGTCGAGTTGGGTGCCGATACCGTTTTTGAAAGTCAGCAGGTCGCCCGCGGCAGCGCCGTTGGTGTAGAGGTGCAGATAGCCCCACATGGTGTACAGGCCGTTGTAGATCAGGTCTGGGTTGGAGCCGTCATACAGCACGCCTTCATACTTGAGGCGCACGCCGCCGTTGGTGACGGCGGTGACTGCATCGCCGACACCGAGGCAGGAGACGAGAGTCACCGCCAGGCCGGAACCGGCGCTGTCACCGTTTTCATCCAGCAGCTCCACGCCGGAGGTGGAACTCATGCCTAGGATGGTGCGGATGAAGCTGCCGCTGCTGTAGCCGCCATTGCCGGCGCTAGTGGCGCCTTCACCGTCGCCGATGGGCCAGAGCTGGGCCGAGGTGACGGTGCCGGAACCAGCGGAGCCGGCGGTGACGATCTTCCACTGCTGCACCGGCGTGAACACGCCGTATTTGGTTTCCGCCAGCATGGTGCCACGGGTGCCAGAACCGTTGTCACGGCCGAGGGGCAGCACATAGTCGGTGTGCGCGGCGTTGCCGGTGAGCAGGCTCTTGGGCTGGAGGCCATTGGTGAACAAGGCTCGGGCCTGCTGGGCAGTGATGTTGTCAAACCCGGTGCTCAGGCGGTTGGCCACCCAGGTGAAGGGAATGATGGCCACCTGGGTGTCCGTCAGCGCCGGGGTGCTGATGCTGGTGGAGGACTGGAAGATGTCCGAAAACGCGATCTGGGCCACCGCGTTTTCCGTGGCGGGCTGGGTGATGGCGGCATTGGTGTAGCCGTTGCTGCCCGGCAGGGCGCTGGTAGGGATGAAGCCGATGCTGGCACCGCTGGCTACATCGCTGATGCCAGTAGCGGAACCGGTCCAGCTACAGTACACCGTGCTGGTGCCGGAGATGCCGCTGAGCGTACCCTGGATGGTGGTGTAATCAGCACCTTCATAACCGGCCTGGTTCGCGGTGGTGGCGCTGAGGTTGATTTTGCCGTGAGCGAATTTGCAGTTGGCCTCACCGCCCATGAGGGCGACGACGGCCTTATGCACACCGCCACGGAAGGCGGTGGAGCCGGTGAGCCGGATGGTGGCGGCAGATGCCTGCTGCGCAAAGGACAGGACGGCCAGCAAGGCCGTGATTTTCAAAGTGGATTTCATGAGTGTAAAAGAAGGATTGTGTTGGAGATGGGATTGAATGGAATGAGTTTACAGTTTGGCTTTGACTGGACGGCGACGACGCAGGAATACGCCGCACAGGCCGCAAGCGGCGAGGAGGGCACGGCTGGGTTCTGGTATTGCTGCCGCCTGGTTGAAGCTGACCACACCGGCGCTGCTGATGGCCAGGGTGCCTTCATAGGAACCGAGTCCGACGGTTCCCGTGGGATTGGCATTCGTGTTGGTGTGCAGGATGCGGTAGAGGTCAAGACCGGTGGCATCAATGCCGCTCGCGGAGCTGGCCTCAATGGGGCTGCCGAACTTGAAGTTGTTGTCAGCGATGAGGCTGGACCAGGTGGCACCGGAGCTGGAGTCGATCACCTTATAGCTCAGGGAATCACCATTGTTGGTGGTGCCGTAGGTGGTGTTCAGGGCGACGATGCTGGTGGCGACGTCAGCACGGGCGGTGGAGGTGCCAATGCTCGGCGCGGAGGACTGCTGTGTGCCCGGATCATAGGTGGTCTGAGCAATCGTTAGATAGTTTGTGCGCTGGGGATCTCCATCCACCGCACTATTGAGGGAACTGGCGGTTCTCACTGCCACGGCACCCCAGGACAAATCTGAACGGGTGTCCCAGCCAACGCCATAGGTGCTGGTGAGGATGGCGTTCAGATTGATGATGGAAGTGAGGCTAGAGGTGGCGTCACGGAACACGGTGTCCGCTTGGCCGAGATCGACGATCAGGTTGGATGACGCGCCCGTGCCGCCGGTGGCACGGAAACCGAGGAGCAGGTCCCCAGCGAGGAAGGTTCCGGCCTGGGCGGGAAGCGCCGCGACCGAAATCCCAGCCATGACAAGCATGGTGAGAAGATGTTTGGATTTGATCTGCATGATGTGTGATTTTGTGGGTTGCTGCCGGGTGAGTCGCTCCAGATTGGTTTGTCTCACCGGCGGTGGCCGACGGGCTAGCACTAGCCAGACGGCCAGACTGCTGCCACCGCTGTCGGGTTACGATTTGGTCACTCCCACACTGGGGAATGAGCCGTAGCCATGCCGTCGGAAGCTCTCGTTCATCGCGGCAGCGTCGTGGAGTGCGTGTGGCAGAGGGGCAAGGCGCTAGTCTTGCCCCGGCGGCACCGCTGTCGCAGGCGAGTGACGGGTGCGAGCGTCTGGCTGCATTCGACAGCGGCGTCGCCAATGCCGGGTGGCCCCGGCATCTCTGCCGCCGCACTCCACGACGCTGTCGCGCTTTCTCTTACCCGCAGGGTGTGCGGGACGACTTTTCTCCCATCGGGACTGCATCGTTTTGACTTAGAGTCTATCCGGTGAGTAGCCATAATTATGAGAGTGCGTGTGTCGGCCCATGCATTGCACGAACTGCTCGAGCTTTCCCGCGTAACCGCCGTCGGCGAAGATCATCAGCAGGCTCACGAAGTGATGGCAGAACATGCACAGCAGCACTTTTGCTCCATCGCGGTCCTG
>Ga0335396_10000883_pt1 | contig 40486 bp, 33 predicted proteins | sample FRY02_FD_205743 | JGI IMG/M metagenome (GOLD analysis project Ga0335396, IMG submission 205743) | Freshwater microbial communities from Lake Fryxell liftoff mats and glacier meltwater in Antarctica - FRY-02 (spades assembly) (version 2) | ecosystem: Environmental > Aquatic > Freshwater > Ice >... | reverse complement strand
TCCGCGCCAAGCGATCCGCCGACGCAGAGCGAGGTGCAGCAGATCGCCGACAAGCTGGACGAGCTGATCAACGCGCTGCGGCGGTGATGTGGAGCGCGGACGAGTCGTCGGCTTTGCATGGCGACGACTCGACGCCACTTCATGGGCGACGGGCAGAAAAATAAAGGGTCTGTCCCTCTGTAAATGTCCCAGCGAGGCAGCGGCGCGTTACGAGCTGCGGAATCTCAAGAAGCCGCTGCCGATGATTTGCTCCCTGCCGGCGGCGGTGCTGTTTGGTTTCCTCAATAACAAGCGCACGACGGTGCGCGTGATGGCGGCGGGCGGCGGGACGGTCCGCCTGAAGCCGGAGGCGGTGGCAGCTTTGGTGAAAGGGGAGTTCACCCACAGTCGTGTCGAGACGGGTAACAAGAGGAAGGAGGAGGTGACGCTGCTGGGGGTGCCTGACGAGAAGGTGCCGATGAAGCTGCGGCAGGCCATCCGCGTTTTTTGCGCGCAGCGGCGGGTGCCCATCGGCGTGTATGTGTTTCATCAGATGGACCCGGCGACGGGGCAGTATCCGGGCAATGATCTGCGGGTGATCCTGTGGCTGCGGGATGCGAACAACGATTTTTACAACGACTTCTGCCTGATGGCGCAGAGGCTGACGCCACGGCATCTGGACTTCTACTGCGCGGTGGTGACGTCCGATGACGCGCCAACCATCGCCTTTCTGCAACAGAACCAGCCGCTGTGGCCGCTGCTGCGGGGGTGAACAAGGAGAGGCACTCGCCAAGTGCCGGGAGGACGGGACTTGGCAAGTCCCGCGCCTTGCTGGGAGTGATGGCACGCACGGCGGCGGTAGTCGGAGCGCGGACCTCCGAGTCCGCAGCAGGTCGTCCGCGTGTGACGGGAACGATTCCACGCTGAATGTCGCAAACACGCTGGCCCTTGGCTTGGAGTGGGCAGGTGGGGTATGCGGGGTGCTGGCTGTTTGCGGCGTGCTGCGGACTCGAAGGTCCGCGCTCCCCAGCCCGCCGGAAGACGCAGCGTCAATGAAGCGCGTGCCCAGATGCGCGCTTGCAAAGCCACCCTCACATCGCGAAACTTTGACCATGGAAACACTCCCGAAGATTCACGAGAAACAACCCGTCGCTGTCGAACTGCCTGCTGGCGACCACTGGTGGTGTGCCTGCGGCCTGAGCGGGCATCAGCCGAACTGCGACGGCAGCCACAAGGGCAGTGGGATGGGCCCGAAAAAGTTCACTCTGCCTGAGGCGAAGAAGGTCTGGCTGTGCAACTGCAAGCACACCAAGAACCCGCCCTTCTGCGACGGCTCGCACAAGGCGCTCTGATTCATTCAGACGAATACCACTCCGCACGCGTCGTGATGGGAATAACCCGCACGGCGCGTTCTCTTACCTGCCATTCCTTCCCCACTCATGAATCGAAGCTGTTTCCTCTCATTCGCCGCAGCGCTGCTCTTCGCCGCCACTGCCACCCAAGCCCAAACCTTCGGCTTGGGCGATGACGCTGCCGCGCAACCGCTGGTCACGGCAGAATTGATCACGGCAGTGACCGCCGCCGCGCCCGGCGAAGCTTTTCAGGCGGCCGTCAAACTGGTGCATGCCAAGGACGCGCACACCTATGGCAAGACATTGCCGCCGGAGGTCATCGGCAAACCCACGAAACTGATCTGGAAGCTGCCGGACGGCTGGCAGGTCGAGGAACAGCCCTGGCCGGCCACGCACAAGGTGCCATCCACCGACGGCGCGATGAGCGAGGGCTACGATGGCACGGTGCATCTGCGGGTGACGATCACCCCGCCAGCGAATGCCGTCATCGGCAGCCGTGTTGATTTGAAAGTCAAAGTGGATGCACTGGTGTGCGATCCGAAGAGCTGCACGCCGTTTGTGAAGGAGGTTTCGCTCACTCTACCCATCGCCGCCCAAGCGGAGGCGAATGCAGCGCATGCCGCTGTGTTTGGCAGCGCAGCCACGCCTATCGAGAAAAGTCCCGACAACGTCGCCACCGCAATCGTGGTCCCGCCCAAGGTGCCGCTGACCCTCGTGCAACTGCTGCTCTACGGCTTCCTCGGTGGCCTGATCCTCAACATCATGCCCTGCGTGTTTCCGGTGCTCGGCATCAAGGTGACGAGCGTGGTGCAGCAAGCCGGTGAAGACCGCCGCAAAGTCGTGCTGCATGGCCTGATGTACACCTTGGGCATTCTCCTTTCCTTTTGGGTGCTCGGCGCACTCGTCATCGCCTTGGGCAAAGGCTGGGGCTTCCAGCTCCAATCGCCACGTTTCAATTTCGCTCTCGCCGCCTTCTTCATGGTCTTTGCGCTGAACATGGCGGGCCTGTTCGAGCTGGGCACCTCCGCCATGGGCGTGGGTTCGAATTTGCAGGCCAAAAGCGGCCTCGGCGGCTCCTTTTTCTCGGGCTTGCTGGCCACCATCGTCGCCACGCCCTGCTCCGCACCGTTTCTCGGCACTGCCCTGGGTGCCACGCTCACGCTACCACCCGCGCAGACGATGCTGATCTTCACGCTGATCGGTCTCGGCCTCGCCAGTCCGTTTCTGCTGCTCTCCATTTTCCCCAGTCTCGTCTCCGCGCTGCCACGACCCGGCGCATGGATGGAAAGCTTCAAGCAAGGCATGTCCTTCCTACTCTTCGGCACCGTGGGCTTCATGCTCTATGTGCTGACGAACCAGATCGAAGGCCTGCCGCTGTTGTTTGCCATCCTCTGCCTCGTGCTAATCGCTTTTGGCTGCTGGATTTACGGCCGCTGGGCGCTGCCGCACAAGCCTGCCAGCACGCAAAAAATCGCGCGCCTGCTCACCCTGCTCGCCGTGGGTGCCGGTCTGTGGTTTGGCCTGCCAGGTGCCGCCGCCACGCGCTCGCATGGCGCTGAAACGGTGAACCCGAACGACCCCGACGCGCTGCATTGGGAATCCTGGTCGCCGGAAAAAGTTGCCACGCTGCGTGCGGCCAATCAACCGGTGTACATCGACTTCACCGCCTCCTGGTGCTGGACCTGCCAGGTCAACAAACGCGTCTATGCCGACGCCGGGCTGCGTGACTTGTTCAAGCAGCACAAGGTCGCCACACTGAAGGCCGACTGGTCGGACGAAAACGAAGCCATCCGCCTCGCCCTGGAAGCCCTCGGCAAACGTGCCGTGCCGGTGAACGTGCTCTATATCCCCGGCGTGGAGGAACCGATCATTCTGGATGAACTGCTGACCGTGGGGAACGTGAGTGCTGCACTGAAGCTGCTGGCGAAGTGAGGTCCGCATTCGCAGCCAGCCGTTCGCCGAGCTTGCCATCTCGACGGCGGTCACGTAAAACCAGCGGGAACTCCGCTGCTTTTCCGCATGGTCACGATCACGATCCAAGAACTCACCAAACGTTTCAGCGGCAGCGTCGTACTCAGCCGCGTGGATTTGCAGATCGCAGCGGGCGAGCTGTTCTTCCTGCTCGGACCCAGCGGCTGTGGTAAGACCACCCTGCTGCGCCACATCGCCGGCTTCTACACACCGGACGCCGGAAAAATCTGGTTCGATGACGAGGATGTGACACACCTGCCGGCGCACAAACGCGGCACCGGCATGATGTTTCAAAGCTATGCGCTGTGGCCGCACCTCAACGTCGCGCAAAACGTCGCGTTTGGCCTCGAAGAGCGGAAACGACCGCGCAAGGAGATCGCGCACCGTGTCGCCGAGGCACTCACGCAGGTGAAGCTCGACGGCCTCGGCTCACGCAAGATCCAGCAGCTCTCCGGTGGCCAGCAGCAGCGGGTCGCGCTCGCCCGTGCGCTGGTCATTCGGCCCAAATGCCTGCTCCTGGATGAACCGCTGTCGAATCTGGACGCCAAGCTGCGCCTCGAAATGCGCGCGGAGATTCGTCACATCTGCAAGCAGCACGGCCTCACCGCCATTTACGTCACGCATGACCGCGATGAAGCGCTCAGCATGGCCGACCGCATGGCGATCATGGATGGCGGCAAGCTCGCGCAGATCGGCGCTCCCGCCGAGGTCTATCGCAATCCCGCCTCGCGCATGGTGGCCGAGTTCATTGGCGAGACAAATTTCGTCGAAGGCCGCACGCTGCGCGAAAGCAGCCGCGCAGGCTTCTATGATGTCGAAACGCCCTTCGGCGTGCTGCGTGGCCGCGCCAACGATGCCACTTGGCAGCCAGCACCCGGCCAGCCGGTGGTGCTGAGCATCCGCCCGGAGTCGCTCACCTTTGGCAACGTGCTCGATTCGCCCAACCGCTTCCCCGGTCACATCGTGGACACCACTTATCTAGGGGCCACCGTGCAATACCTCCTGCAGGTGCTGGGCGGCCCGCTGATGAAAGTGTGCGAGATCAATCCCCAGGAAATCCGCCCACCATCCGCCGATGAAACCCGCGCGATGGCCGCCATGAACGACGTCGTCATCCTGCGCAAATGAGGATGGGAGCCTCCCGCACAGAAATTGGCAGCTCGTGCGCATTTATTGGCAGTGCCCGCACCATTCTTGGAGCAGCGTGAGCAACTCTGGCAAGACCCGATACCGTTTCAGGAATCGTCTTCGATCCCGCTGAATGATCGGAGCGCTCATTGGAAGACTTGCGCCACTCATTCGCTGCCGGGGCACCTAGCAGCCAGAGGCACTTCCACCCGGCCTTTGCGCACGCGCACTCTGGCCGCGAGCTTGCAGAGCTTCATGCGCACTTCGCTAAAGCTCGCCGGCGCAGCTTTTTGACCACGCGGCGCAGGATGCCGCGGATGGCCCTGGCCCTGGCGCTGGCGCTGGAAGCCTTTATTTTACGGGCCTTCCAGGCGTTTTCGCGTGGAGCCGGCAGTCGGGTTCGAACCGACGACCTGCGGTTTACAAAACCGCTGCTCTACCACTGAGCTATGCCGGCGTGCGCGAAGGGCCGCGATAGTAACCGAATGCCCTGATTCGGCAAATGGATTTCCTTGCCGCGTTCACACTTGCCCGTCAGTAGAACTGACCCGAAACGCGGCAGGCCCGCGCACCTTGACCATTGACTTATGGATCGTAGCCGCCGTACTCGCAGGCCCATCCCAACCTTTCACTGCTTTCATGCTGCGCTTTTCCTTCCTCGGCTTTCCCATTTTGATCCACTGGATGTTCTGGCTGAACACCGCGCTGATGGGCGGGGCGCTGGGTGCCAACTCGCCGGAACAACTGCGTCATCTGCTGGGCTGGGTGGCAGCGGTGTTTCTCTCCATCCTCATTCATGAGCTGGGGCATGCCATCGCGATGCGAAACTTCGGCGACCGCCGCGTGAGCATCGTGCTGTATGGATTCGGCGGCCTGGCACAGGGCAGCGGCCATCTGACGCGGCGGGAAGATCTGATCGTCAGCGCGGCGGGGCCGGTGCTGCAGATTCTTGTGGGGCTGGCGGTGGGCTGGTCAATCACGCTTTGGCAGGTGCCGTCCCTGTGGCTGCGGGAGATGCTGGATGCCTTCACTGTCGTCAGCCTGTTCTGGGCGCTGCTGAATCTGATCCCCATCGTGCCGCTGGACGGCGGGCGGCTGTGTCTGGCGACGCTGGGTGCGGCCAAACAACGGCAGGCGCTGACGATCAGCCTCGTCTGTGCCGTGCTCATGGCGCTGTTTTCGTTTCAGCGCGAGCTGTGGCTGGGATTGCAGAACGGTGTGCTGAGTCTGCTGGAAATCCGCGCGCACACGCGTGTCGGCGGCGGCATCTTCACACTGCTGCTGTTTGGCATGCTGGCCTGGAATAATTGGAAGCAGCTCCGCCATGAGCCGCAAATTCCCTGGATGAACGCACGATAAAGCTGCATTGCAGCGTTTCACCCGCATGCGCATCGCTCCGCTCCTCCTCACGCTCCTGTTTTCCCCGGTTCTCGGCCACGCCCAGTCGCCGCAGCCCGAACTGATCTCCCCACAGGTCAAAACGGCCGTGGAGAAGGCGGTGAGCTGGCTGATGAAGCAGCAGAAAGCCGCCGGCTTCATCGTGGATGAAAAGACCGACGCAAAACCCCGGCGCGGCGACCTGCCCTCCCACAGCGCGGCGATGACCTCGCTGGCGCTGATGGGCTTTGCCTCCGTCGGCCACATGCCGGACGATCCCACGCCGGAAGGCCAGGCCTGCGGCAGGGCATTGCGCTATGTGGTGGAAGGCATTGAGCCGGATGAAAATGGCTACCTCGGCCGCAGCGACCGCTCGCGCATGTACGGCCACGGCATTATCTCGCTGATGCTGGCGGAGATGCTTGGCCATGCGCCCGATGAGGCCACCGACCGCCGCCTGCGCATGCTGCTGCAAGGGGCGATCCAGCTCATCATCCGCTCCCAGCAGGTGCCGAAGAGCGAGGCAAACCGCGGCGGCTGGCGCTATGAGCCGAGTTCCAGCGACAGCGACATCTCCGTGAGCGTCTGGCAGGTCATGGCGCTGCGCGCGTCCAAGAACGCCGGCTTTGACGTGCCGAAGGAGGCCATCGACAACGCCATCGCCTACATCAAGCGCAGCTACCGCGTGGAGCGCGACTCCAATGGCAATCCCAAGAGCGACAACGCCGCGTTCAGCTACGAGCCCTATGGCGGCAGGCAAACCTTCTCCACCACAGCGGCGGGCCTGCTCTCCCTGCAAGTCTGCGGCCAGTATGACACCCCGGAGGTCGTCGGCTCCGCCAACTGGCTGATCAAATCCCCGCCTGAGCTCAACGAACCCTGGTACTTCTACGGCTGCTACTACTACGCCCAAGGCATGTACCAGCGCGGTGGCGACCACGCCGCCACCGCCCGCCAGAAGACGGAGCAGACCCTCATCGCCGCGCAGTCCGAGGACGGCAGTTGGTATCCGCGCAACGGCAACGAAAAAAGCGCCGGAGCCGTCTATGCCACCTCGCTCGCCTTGCTGAGCCTGTCAGTGCATCACCACTTCCTGCCGATTTATCAGAAGTAGCCGATCAAGGGTCGGGTCGCCCTGACGGGATTTGCGCCCGTCAGAGCTCCCACACCACCGGACGTGCGGTTTTCCGCATCCGGCGGTTGGTGACGTTGCGATCTTTACTTCGCGAGATCAGTTGGCGTGATAAACCCATGTCTCTTGAGCACGCGGTTGTTGAGGGCTTCTTGCAGCACGGCGTGCCTCGGCCATGCGGCCAGGCTCCGCGACTGCTGGGATGCCCAGGCGGGTGAGGGCGGCGCGGCGTCCGCTGGCGTTGTGCCAGCGTTGCCAACGCCGAGCGGAGCGAGACAGCCAGCCAGCAGGCTGCCCGCGCGAGCGGGTGAGGGCCTGGGGCGGCCCGAAGCAAATGCTCAATGGCCGAATGCCGCCATTGGGTTTGAAGCTGCCGTTGAGCAGCTTCGCTTTGATCCCGATGCCGTGTTTCGCGAGGTGTTCCCGCAATTGATTCGCTGCGCTCACCCCTGCGGGGCAGCACTGCGGCTGGATGCGGCAGGTAGCCACGCCCGTGCCAGCCGCGATCAGGAGAGTGGAGTATGACTCCATGGTGTCCAAGGCCAGCATGCTGTCAGCAGGAAAACTTGAATTCAGCGGAGAAGGGCGGCATTGGGAATGCCGCGATCCCAGCCATGAAGCCCTACTACATCACCACCGCCATCGACTACACCAACGCGCCGCCGCACATCGGCCACGCGTATGAAAAAGTGCTGGCGGATGTCATGGCGCGGTTTCAGCGGTTGAATGGGCGCGAGGTGTATTTCCTCACCGGCGTCGATCAACACGGCCAGAAGGTGCAAAAGAGCGCGGACAAGGCCGGGCTGTCGCCACAGTTGTTCGTCGATGGCATCACGCAGCATTTTACCGCGCTGTGGGACAAATTGAACGTGCGTTTCGACGGCTGGGCTGCGACGACGGACATCAAGCACAAGCGCGTGGTGCAGGCCATGCTGCAAAAGCTGCATGACTGCGGCCAGCTTTACAAAAAGAGCTACGCCGGCTTCTACTCGGTGCGTCAGGAGCAGTTCCTCACCGACAAAGAACGCGGCCCTGACGGCCAGTTCGGCGCGGAGTGGGGCGAAGTCGTCGAATTGCAGGAGGAGAACTGGTATTTCCGCCTCAGCGACCACGTCGAGTGGCTGAAAAACTACATCCGTGGCAATCCCGACTTCATTTACCCGCCGCACCGTGCCAACGACGTGCTCAACTCGCTGGATGGCAACGCGCAGGATCTCTGCATCTCGCGTCCGTTGGAGCGCCTGAGCTGGGGCATTCCCCTGCCCTTCGACGAAAAATTCGTGAACTACGTCTGGTTCGACGCGCTGACGAACTACATCAGCTTCGCTGGTTATCTGGCCGAAGAAGTCGGCAACGAAGGTCTGCCGCAGTTCGAAAAAATCTGGCCTGCCGATGCCGAGATCATCGGCAAAGACATCCTCGTACCCGCGCATGCCGTCTATTGGCCGATCATGCTGCACGCACTCGGTTTCCCCGACGATCAAATCCCCAAGCTCATCGTCCACGGCTGGTGGAACATGAAAGGGGCCAAGATCAGCAAGAGCCTCGGCAACGTGATCGATCCGAACGTGCTCTCAGACACCTTCACGCCCGACGGCCTGCGTTATTACCTCATGCGCGACATCGCCACCGGCTACGACGCCGATTTCAGCGACGAGCGCATCATCATGTCCTACAACAAGGAACTCGCCGGTGGTCTGGGCAATCTGCTCAACCGCTCAATCAACATGGCGCAGAAGTATCGCGCAGGCGTGCTCACGCCCGGCGACTACGATGACGAGCTCAATCAAGCTCTGCGCCAGACCGTCGCCGAGGCCCTGCCGCTCTACCTTGAAAAGATGAACGGCTGGGACATCCACGAAGGCATCGCCGCCGCATGGAAGATCGTCAGTCATGCCAATGCGTTCGTCGATAACACGAAGCCCTTCTCCCTCGCCAAAGATCCTGCGCAAGCCGCCCGCCTCGACAGCGTGCTCTACCACCTCGCCGAGGCGCTCACGCACGTCAGCGTGCTGCTCAATCCGATCATGCCGACCGCGATGGTCACCGCACGCGAGCAGATCGGCTGGGAACTGCCGGATGGCGTCAAGGTCAGCGATTTGAAATGGGGCCTGCTCGCCAGCGGCCACCAGCTCGGCGCTCCCGTGCCGCTGTTCCCGCGTCTGGAAATTGCGGAAGAAAAGTGATCCTGAAAACGCGACACGATCATTCCTTGCGCCCCCTGCGCTTCTGGCTATGACCAGCGCACCTTAATGAAGAAAGCCCTCCTCGCCCTCGAAGACGGCCGAGTGTTTGAAGGCACGGCGTTCGGCGCCGCTGCCACCCACACCGGCGAAATCTGCTTTAACACCTCCATGAGCGGTTATCAGGAGGTGCTCACCGATCCCTCCTACCGTGGCCAGATCGTCACGATGACGTATCCCATGATCGGGAACTACGGCGTGAACCCGCTCGATATGGAAAGCGACCAGCCGCATGTGCGCGGCTTTGTCATCGAGGAACTCTGCGACCTGCCGAGCAACTGGCGCAGCACCCAGAGCCTCGACGCCTTCCTCAAGCAGTGGAACATCCCCGGCATCCAGGGCATCGACACCCGCGCGCTGACCAGCCACCTGCGCACGCGTGGTGCCATGCGTGCGGTCATCACCTCGGAAAACATCACCGCTGAAGAAGCGGTGAAACAGGCCGCCAGCAGCCCGCCGATGGAAGGCAGCGACTACGTCAAGGAAGTCACCACCAAGGCCCCCTACCTCTGGGACCCCGAAGGCACCGAAAGTGGCGACTGGGACATCCCCAGCCCTTCGCAAAGCCGCGAACCCGGTGCCGACGGCGTCGTGCGCCACCCGCTGCCCGAGGCGCAGCACCACATCGTCGCCTACGACTTCGGCATCAAGCGCAACATCCTGCGCCGCCTGCGCCAGCACGGCTTCCGCGTCGATGTCGTCCCCGCCACCACCAGCGCCAAGGACGTGCTCGCGAAAAACCCCGACGGCGTCTTCCTCTCCAACGGCCCCGGCGATCCCGCCGCGCTGGATTACATCCACCAGGAAGTGAAGCAGCTCATCGGGGTGAAGCCCATCTTCGCCATCTGCCTCGGCCATCAGATCCTCGGCCACGCTTATGGCGGCAAGACCTTCAAACTCAAGTTCGGTCATCGCGGCGGCAACCAGCCCGTCAAAGACCTGCGCAATGGCAAGGTGTCCATCACCAGCCAGAACCACGGCTTCGCCATCGATCCCTCCTCGCTGCCCAGCAACGTCGAGGTCACGCACATCAACCTCAACGACGGCACCGTCGAAGGCATGCGCCACCGCGAAGCTCCCGTGCTCAGCGTCCAATACCATCCCGAAGCCGCCCCCGGCCCGCATGACGCGAAGTACTTCTTCGCCGAGTTCGCGCGGATGATCGAGACGGGACGGTGATCATCTCCGCCATGAAACCACTGCTCGTTTCCGCCCTCTTGCTGCCATTCACGGCCTTGACTGCGGCCCCTGTGACCAGCAGCGCCGAACTCGTCGCCGCCGTGCGCGATGGCGCTGAAAACGCTGTCATCGAAATCGCCGCCGGCACCTTTGAGCTGGCAGCACCGCTGGAACCGAAGACGGGCATGACGCTCAAAGGAGCGGGCATGGCGCAGACGATCCTCACGCATGTTTCCGCGTGGAAACCGCCGGTGACCACGCTGCCCGATCCCGAGATGAAAACGAAGGGCATGGACACACAGGCGTATTTGATCCGCCTGACGGACAAGGCCGCTGGAATCACGATCTCCGACCTGACGCTGCGCGGGCCGCAGCTCCATGGCGCGATCTATGGCTGGGGCAATGAGGGCCTGCATCTGCAGCACCTGCGCATCCAGGACGTGCTGTGGGCCGGGGTGCGCACCTTCTCCATGAAAGGCGCGAAGATCCACGACTGCGAGTTCATCGACGCCGGCGGGCGCTGGGAGCGTGGCGGCATTCCCGGCGACAAGGGCGGCATCACCGGCGGAGCGATTTTCGCCATCTGGATCGCGGACAGCGAGATCGCGCACAACCGCTTCACCCGCACGCAGATGGGCAAGGCCGACGAGTTTTACGGTATCAAGGGCCGCCAGGGCAAACGCTGCCGCATCCACCACAACACCATCGCGGTGAACTTCTCCATCGAGTTCCCCTTTGAAAACGACGAGGACATGGAGATCGACCACAACGTCTGCCACGGCACGATCTCCATCCCCAAGAACGGCGGCGGCCCGCTGCCGGCAAGTGGGCGCACCTTTCACATCCATCACAACTGGATGCAGGACAGCTACTCCATCGAGTTCGTGCGCAACGGTGTCGAAATCGACCACAACCTCTTCGATTTCACCGTCGCAAAAGACCACGGCAATCTCATCTCGGCCTTCGGCAAAGCGCCGGCAAAGGGACCGGCCAGCTTCCACCACAACCTCGTCAGCAATCCCGGACGCGGCGTGATCTGGATCAATGAACCCTTCAACGGCCTGGAGATCCGCCACAATCACATCATCACCCGCACGACGGCGACACCGCGCCTGGAGGGGCTGTTCGGCTTCAACTCGCAGTGTGACTTCAGCACTTTCCAGATCACCGACAACCTCATCGAGTGCGAAGGCCAGACCCGCCCGCTGCTGCGCAAGGGGATCGGCAGCACCGCATTCATCCGCAACAACACCCTGGTGAACGTGACCGACACCGCGAGCTATAACAACGCCAAGACGGACACGCAGCCCGGCCTGACGGAGCCGCTAAAGTTTGAGTGCGGCGTGCACGGTGAATTCACCGTGGACGGCTGGAAGGCCGGAAAGTAGCCATCTTGCTCCGCAAGATGAGCACACGGCTCTCACCCAAGCCCATCGTCACCGAAATTCTCCGCGCCTCCTGATGGCGACACGCTGTGTTCCTCTCGCGGAGCGAGAGGACTACTTTCTCACACCGCGATCTCAGCCTTGATCGCCGGATGCGGGTCGTAACCTTCGAGCGTGAAGTCCTCGAAGCGAAAGGCGTCGATTTCTTTGACGGCGGGATTGAGCTTCATCACCGGCAACGCACGCGGTTCGCGGGTGAGTTGGAGCTTGGCCTGATCGAGGTGGTTCGAGTAGAGATGGAGATCGCCGAAGGTGTGGACGAATTCGCCGGGCTGGAGGTCGCAGACCTGCGCGACCATGAGCACGAGCAGCGCGTAGCTGGCGATGTTGAACGGCACGCCGAGGAACAGATCGGCGCTGCGCTGGTAGAGCTGGCAGCTCAGCTTGCCCTTATCGACGAAGAACTGAAACAGGCAGTGGCAGGGCGGCAGCGCCATTTTTTCGATGTGCGACACGTTCCACGCACTGACGATGTGGCGGCGGCTGTAGGGATTCGTTTGGAGGCCGTGGATGAGCTTGGCGATCTGATCGACCGGCTCCGCGCCGGGCGCTCCCTGCCAGCGCCGCCATTGTGCGCCATAGACGGGGCCGAGGTCGCCGTTTTCGTCGGCCCATTCGTCCCAGATGGTCACTTTGTTCTCGCGCAGGTAGGCCACGTTCGTGTCGCCTTTGAGGAACCACAGCAGCTCATGAATGATCGAGCGCAGGTGCAGCTTCTTCGTGGTAACGAGCGGGAACGTGCTGCTGAGATCGTAGCGGCTTTGCTCGCCGAAGACCGAGTACGCGCCCGTACCCGTGCGGTCCTCACGGTAGCTTCCGTGTTCGAGCACTTTGCGCAGCAGGCGGTGGTATTCTTCCATCCGCGAGACATAGCGGGCAATGCGCGGGATGCAAACACCGCAGTTGCGGCGGCTCGGGGTAGGCTTTCCCCGGCCTTCCCATTTCTTCGATACACAGGGACACACTGTGCATCGAAGAGAGTGTGAGAAATGCGCGCTAGGCGATCATCCCGCGCTTCACCTCACCATAAACATCGGTGAGGCGGAAATCACGGCCGGCGTAGCGATAGGTCAGTTGTTCGTGATTGATGCCCAACAGGTGCAGCATCGTCGCGTGCAGATCGTGCAGATGCACCTTGTTCTGCTCCGCTTTGGCACCGGTTTCATCCGTACTGCCGTAGCGGATGCCCGGTTTCGCCCCACCGCCCGCCATCCACATCGTGAAGCCCGCGTTGTTGTGATCACGGCCATTGTTTTTGTTCAGCAGCGGCGGACGGCCAAATTCACCGCCCCACAGCACCAGCGTGTCTTCCAGCAGCCCACGTTGCTTCAAATCGGTCAGCAGCGCGGCCACGGGTTGATCGGTTTCGAGCGCGTGCTTGGGATGATTGGTGAAAATGTCGGTGTGATCGTCCCAGAACTCGTGGTTCACCTGAATAAAGCGCACGCCTGACTCCGCAAAACGCCGCGCCATCAAACACGCGCGGCCGATTTGATCCGTCGGCTTGCCATCGCCGATGCCATACATCTCCTGCGTCGCCAGACTCTCGCGATTGAGGTCCATCACCTCCGGCATCTCGCGCTGCATGTTGAATGCAAGTTCGGCGGAGGTGATCAAACCTTCCAACGCCTCGTTGCTGCCATCCTGCGCCAGTTTTTGCCGGTTGAGCGCCTGCACCAGATCAAGCTGCCGCCGCTGCGTCGCCGTATCCATGCCCGCGTTCTTCATGAAGGGCAGTTGAATATCCTTCAGCGGCGTTGGCGGTGATGTTGCACTCGCTCCCCCGCCCTGCCCGATCGGCGTGCCCGCGCACACCGACGGCAGAAACGCGCTGCCATACTTCACCGGCCCGCCGCCGGAGAACGCCGGATTGATCGTCACAAAGCCCGGCAGGTTTTGATTCTCAGTGCCCAGGCCATACACGCACCACGCGCCCACGCTGGGCCGCGTGAACACGAAGCTGCCCGTGTTCATCTGCAAAATCGCCTGCGGATGCGCATTGTGGTCCGTGTGCATCGAATTGATCACGCACAGGTCATCCGCATGCCGTGCTATGTTCGGCAGCAGATCAGACACCATCATCCCGCTCTGTACGCGCGGCTTGAACTCCCACGGCGACTGATAAAACACCGTCGTGCTGTCCTTTGTCACCGGCTTGCCATGCTGCTTCGACAGCGCCGGCTTGTGGTCAAACGTGTCCACCTGCGACGGCCCGCCCTGCATGAACAAAAAGATCACCCGCTTCGCCCGCGCCGGAAAATGCGTCCCCGTCGGCACCAGCGGATTCACCCCGCTGCCAAACAGCCCCTGAAACGCCAACATGCCAAACCCCGCGCTGGAGGTGCTGAGCAGTTGGCGGCGGGTGTAGGCTGGCGTCATCAATGTGTCAGTAAACGGTTTGAAACTCTCCGCTTTGCATCAGTGCGTGGCAGAGTTGCGTCCAGCCGGTCGGAGTGTCGTCGGCGGCGCTGATGAAGGCGCGCAGGGTTTGAAGCTCCTGCGCTGTCGGTTCACGGCCACAGGCCATCTGCCAGGCGTGAGTGATTTTTTCCTGCGGGGTCGTACCGGGGAGGCGGTTGGCAAAATGGGCGGCCTGCGTCATGACTTGTGCGCTGTTCATGAGCAGCAGCGATTGAATCGGTGTGATGCTGGCGGAGCGGCTGCCGATGACGAGGCCGGGATCGGCGGCGTTGAAACACTGCATCATCGGCAACTGCGCCCCGCGCACGAGGGGCAAGTAGATGCTGCGGTGCGTGGTGTCGTCCACGAGGTCGTTGAGGAAGTGTTTGCGGCCCACCTCGCGGCCCTGCGGCGTGATCGGCTCCGCCTTGTCGGCGATGGGCGATCCGTCACGTGGCGTGAGGTCCAAAGTGCCGCCAAGATGGAGAATCGCATCGCGCAACGGTTCGGCTTCGAGACGTTTCCGGTTCGCACGCCAAAGCAGGAGGTTGGCGGGATCAATGGATTGTGCGGCGATGGATTGCGTGCTGGAACTCAGTTGATAAGTCCGCGAGAGCACCAGTTCGCGAATCAAGGTCTTGATGGACCAACCATCGCGCACGAACCGCGCGGCAAGATCATCGAGCAGCTCAGGATGGCTCGGTTTCGTGCCCATGCGGCCGAAATCATCGGCTGTTTCGACCAAGCCACGGCCAAACAGATGCAGCCACACGCGGTTCACGATCACCCGGGCGGTGAGCGGATTCTGCGGGCTGGCGATCCAGTCGGCGAGTTGTTTGCGTCCGCTCTCTTTTGGCCCAATCGCGGCCAGTTTGACCGGGATGGCGGACAACGCACCGCGCTGCACCGGTGCGAGCGGTTTTTTGATCTCGCCTTTGTCATACACCGGGCAGTCGAGCGGCAGCGCCGCCTCACGCACCGACATGCCGAGCTGTGGCGGTGCGGGCGCGTGTTGTTTCTTGGACGAAAGCTTCGCCTGCCATGCGGTCACTTCTCTGTCTAGGGTCGCGAGCGAGGTCATTTTTTCTGCGGCGATTTCCTTGGGCATTTTTGCCATCTCATCGCGCATCGAATTACGCTTCTTCGCCACCTCGGTGTAATCCTTGGTTATGTCGGCGAGGTCTTTCTCGTGCTGCTGCACAGCGGCTAGACGCCGCACGCCGTCGCGGCCCAACGGCATCGCTTCGGCTTCTTTGAGGACGTTGTTGGTCTGCACGCCGGAGAGATTTTGCGTGCTGCGGAAAATACCCGCGAGCGCGTGATAATCAGCCGTTGGAATCGGATCAAACTTGTGGTCGTGGCAGCGCGCGCAGTTCGCGCTGAGGGCCAAGAAGGCGTGGCAGGTCGCGTCGATCTGATCGTCGGCCACGTTCATGTCATAGAGGTCCTTGTCCTGCTCGCCGAGTGATTTCACACCGACATTGAGGAAACCAGTGGCGAGCAGTTGGTCATCATGCCGCGCCGCATCCGCCGCCGGTGGCTGCAAATCGCCCGCGATCTGCTCGCGGATGAACACATCGAACGGCGTGTCGCGATTGAAGGCACGCACGACGTAGTTGCGGTAACGCCAGGCCAGCACGTAGGCCATATTGCGCGTGTTGCCACTGGTCTCGGCATAACGCGCCACATCCAGCCAGTGACGGCCCCAGCGCGCGCCAAACTCAGGCGAGGCGAGCAGCGCATCCACGACAGCGGGAAATTGTTCCAGCGTGAAGTTCTCGACCACCTCCAGCGACGGCGGCAGGCCGATCAAATCAAAATAGACGCGCCGCAGCAGCGTCAGTGGCTCCGCCCCGACATTCGGCGTGAGTTGTTCTTTTTCCAAGCGGGCGAGGATGAAATGATCCACGCGGGAACGCGGCCAGTCCGCATCCTTCACCGCCGGCAGCGGCTGAGCCGCGAACGGCTGTAGCGACCACAGCAGCTCCGCAGGCGGAGGTGCTGCCAGTCCGGCGGCGGGCAGGCAAATCCAGAGTAGGCGACGCAAAAACACCCTGCCAGTACGTCTTCACACAGGTATTCTTGAGGTTGGCAGTGAGAAATATCTTGCCAGAAGGCCTGCCAGCCCGCACAATCCTGCCGTTCCAGATTCTCTCAATCTGGTGAACATTTGGTGTTGTTCCGGCAGGATTGCCGCTGTTTCCCCGGCCCTCGCGCTGATGAAACGTGACCCCGCACTCGCTGCGTGGCCGTCATTCCTCCTGGAGCACACCGCGGCAAGGCCGCTATTCCCCACATTTCCAACTCCCCAGCACGGATGGCCGCCGATAAGGCCGCGCCGCCCGCTGCATTCCAACTGACATCGCTCCTCATCATGGCAGGCCACAATAAATGGTCCAAGATCAAGCGTGGCAAAGCCATCGTCGATGCCAAACGCGGCAATGCCTTCAGCAAGCTCGCGAAGGAAATCACGCTGGCCGCGAAGCACGGCGGCGGCAGCCCGGACACCAACGCCCGGCTGCGCAGCGCCATCCTGGCCGCTCGCGCCGCGAACGTGCCCAATGACAACATCGACCGTGCGACCAAAAAGGGCACCGGCGAACTCGCGGGAGCGCAGCTCGAAGAAATCCTCTATGAGGCCTACGCGCCCGGCGGTGTGGCCATGATGATCGAAATCGTCACCGACAACCGTAACCGCAGCGCCAACGACATCCGCGTCCTGTTGTCCAAAAACAACGGCACTTTCGCCGACTCCGGCAGCGTGGCCTACCTGTTCGCCCGCCGTGGTGAAATCCGGCTCGACAAGGCCGCCGGCAATGAAGATCAAATCATGGAGGCCGCGCTCGAAGCCGGTGCCGAAGACATCCAGGAGGATGGCGACGACTGGATCGTCTATACCGCCACCGATCAACTGTATCAGGTCGTTGGTGGCCTGCGCGAAAAGGGTTTCACCTCCCGCACGCAAAACCTCATCTACCAACCGCAGACCACCGTCACCATCAGTGATCTCGACACCGCCAAGTCACTGATCCACCTCTACGACTTGCTCGACGACTACGACGACTCGCAGTACGTCCACGCCAATTTTGAAATCGACGACGCCATCGCCGACCAGCTCGCCTAATCCCCCGCCCCTTTCCATTTATGCCTGAAGACAACACCGCCGAGGTCGAAGAAACGAAGCCCAAACGCAAAGCGCCGGCCAAGAAAGCCGCAGCGAAAAAGGCGGCTCCCAAAAAGACTGTGGTAAAAAAAGCGGCGACCAAAACCGTCCGCAAGACTGCCAAAAAGAAAGCCGCTGGGGACGAGGCTCCCGAATTAGCACTCGCTGCGGCTGAAAGCACTCCCGCTGTGATTGCAACGCCCGTGGAATCAGCACCCGCGCCCGTTGTGACTGCCAGCGCAGCCGCTGTGGAGACGGCAGCTCCCGCCACGGCGGCTCCCGCACGCGAAGCGCCCCAGAATGAATCGCACTCCGCACCGGACGAGCAGGGACAGGGACCACGCAGCCTGGTCACGGATGACAACGGCAACCAGCGCCCGATGACGGCCAAGGAGCGCCGCAAGATGAAATTTGACCGCTGGAAGCAGCGCCGCGCCGAACGCCGCACTGGCGGTGGCGGTGGTACTACTGGTGGCGAGCGTGAACCGTATGGGCAGAGCCAGAACCATGCCGACAATCGCAATCGCAATAACAATGGCAACCAAGGCAGGCAGCCGGAGCAGGAGCGCGAGGCTGCGCCCGAAGTCCCAGCCGGCCCACCAGAACCAGCCCGTGGCATTCTTGAAATGTCTCCGAAAGGCTACGGCTTCCTGCGCCAGCGTGACCGCTCCTATGCGCAGCATCCGCTGGATGCGTTCATCACACCTGAGTTCATCCGCAAATACGGCCTGCGTGAAGGCATGGAAATCGTCGGCGTGCAGTGCAAGGGCGGCCGCGGCCCACAGGTCACGGAAGTGTCCGAGGTCAATGGCCGTGCGCCAGAAGCCATGCGCGACCTGCCGTTATTTGAAGAGCTCAAGGCCATCAATCCGAACAAGCGCTACCAGCTTGAAACCGGCAAAGACCGCCTCACCACGCGTGTCATCGACATGATGACACCCGTCGGTCGCGGCCAGCGCGGACTCATTGTGGCCCCGCCACGCGCGGGAAAAACCACCATGCTTCAGCACATCGCCGAAGCCCTCGTCGCCAACCACCCCGGTGTGCATTTGATGATCCTGCTCGTCGATGAACGCCCCGAGGAAGTCACCGAGTTCAAGCGCATCCTGCCGCAGGCCGAGATCTTCGCCAGCAACAACGACCAAGACGTAAAAAGCCACACGCGCATCGCCCAGTTCGCCATCGAGCGCGCCAAGCGACTCGTCGAATGCGGCGAGCACGTCTTCATGCTGATGGACTCCATCACGCGCATGGCCCGTGCCTTCAACAACTCCGTCAAAAGCGGCGCCACCATGAGCGGCGGCGTCGGCGTCGGGGCGCTGGAGGTGCCGCGCCGCCTGTTCGCCGCCGCGCGCAATACGCGCACCGCCGGCTCCCTCACCATCCTCGGCACCGCACTGATCGAAACCGGTAGCCGTATGGACGACCTCATCTTCCAGGAGTTCAAAGGCACCGGCAACATGGAACTCGTGCTCGACCGCCGTATCGCCGAGCAATTCGTCTTTCCCGCCGTGAACATCTTCAAATCCGGCACCCGCCGCGAGGAGTTGCTGCTCCAAGCATTCCAGCTCGACAAAATCCACATGCTCCGCCGTGGTCTCGCCGGCCACAAGCCCGTCGAGGCCGTCCAGCGTGTCATCTCCCTGCTGGAACGCTACCCCAGCAACGCGCAGATGCTCGTCGATCTGCCGAACAAGAGCTAGCATCTGGCCACTGGATGCTCGATCCTAGATTTCTAGCATCCAGCATCTAGTATCCACTCCATGCCCCCAGCCCCTGAGATCAAAGTGGACGAGGTGTTGCCCTCCTCGGTCAATCCCATCGCCGCGAAGCTCGCGTCCAGCAAAGACCCGACCGACCGCGCCACCGCGCGCATTCTGGCGAAGTATCTCGACGAGCTGATTCCCATTCCAGGCACGAACTTCAGGCTCGGCCTAGATCCCATCCTAGCCCTGATTCCCGGTGTCGGCGACACCATCGCCTCCGGCGCGGGCGTCATCATCCTGCTCGATGCGCTGCGCAGCGGCATCTCCATCCCGGTATTTCTGCGCATGGCGCTGAACATGGGTATCAATTTCATCCTCGGCCTCATCCCCGGCCTCGGTGCCGCTGGCTCCGCCTTCTTCAAATCCAACACCCGCAACCTGACCCTGCTCACCGCCTGGCAGGCCGGCAACAAGGACAAGGTGAAGCGCAGCACCCTGCGCTTCTATGCCGGCATCTTCCTCCTCATCGGCCTCATCGCCCTGCTCATCGTCATCGCCTGGGTATTTTACGCCTGGCTGTTCATCACCTTCGCTCAGACCATCGCGCAGGCGCTGGGATTCCAGACGGCCTGACACGGCACATTCAAGCGAATGAACAAACCGGCACTCCACACCCAGGCACCTGATTTCACCGCGCCCGTCATTGGCGGCAGTTATGGCGACGGGGATACGGTCACGCTGAGCCAGCTCAAAGGGCAGAGTGTCGTGCTGTATTTTTACCCGAAAGACGATACGCCGGGCTGCACGAAGCAGGCCTGCGCGTTGCGCGACGGCTGGCAGCGCATCGCGGCAAAGGCGCTCGTGTTTGGCATCAGCACGGACTCGATCAAGCGGCATGCCCGGTTCATCGAGAAATATACGCTCCCCTTCCCGCTGATCGCCGATGCGGACCAGCGCATCGTGAACGCCTATGGCGTGTGGGTGGAAAAAATGCTGTATGGCCGGAAATATATGGGCACCGAGCGCAGCACCTACATCATCGGCCCGGATGGGAAGATCGTGGCGATTTTGGAGAAGGTGAAGCCGGAGAAGCATCTCGACGCGGTGCTGGAGGCGCTGGCCTAAACCTGCATTTCTCACACTCCTGATTTTGACATGCGGCGGTGTAGCGCGGAATTCCGATTCCGCGAAGGGAGCGACGCGGAATCGGAATTCCGCGCTACAGGAAGGCGTACCACACGCTGTCTGACAATACCCTATGAGTGAGGGAAATGCGGGTTAGTGCTCCAGAAGCAGTCTTTTTACATTTACCTGACTTGTCGTGCGGCAATGAGCACCTGAAGTTTCTCGCTTAGCAATCCAAGACTCCTGTGATGCGGCTCCTTCCATGAAATCGGTCTTTCCAAGGACACTCATGTCCTGGCGCAAGACGTTAGGGGCGCTGCTCTTGCTGCTCGCGCCGTCCCTGCATGCCCAGGGGTTGCAAATCCAGGTGCAGCCGACTGCGGCGGGGCAGGCCATGGCGCTGAATCAGGCCCTGGCAGACAGCCATGCGGCGCGGGTGACACGGCTGGATTTTCTACTCTCGGGGCTGGCCTTGCAGAAGGAGAACGGCACTTGGCTGGAGTCGCAGGACTGGTTTGCCTATCTGAGCGCTGGTTCCGGCCGGATGGCGGCTTCGGGAACAGGAACACCTGAGGGCAAGTACACCGCCATTCGTTTTCGCATCGGGGTGGATGAGGCGGTGAACCGGAGCGACCCGCACCGCTACGCGCCGGACCATGCGCTCAATCCGCTGGTGAACGGCCTGCATTGGGGCTGGCAGGGTGGTTACATTTTCATGGCGCTCGAAGGGCGCTTTCCGCATGGCGGCAAGGACGATGGCTTTTCGTTTCACCTCGCGAATGCGCCGCAGTTGATGACGGTGGAGCTGCCGGTGGCTTTTCGCGGCGGACGGCCGCTGACCCTGGCGCTAGAATTTGACCTGCCGAGCGTGCTGACGGGGATCGACTTCATCAAGGACGGCAGCTCCACGCATTCGCGTGAGGGCGATCTGCTGGCGGCGAAGCTCAAGACGAACATCGAGCGCGCTTTCCGTGTGCGCAGTGTGAGCCACGATGTGTATCAAACACCCGCGTTTGCCACAGCGCCCGCCCCGCTCCCCGCAGGCACCCATGCGCTCACGCCGGCGATCACGCAGCGTTTCCCGCAGGTGCAACTGCCCGCCGACAATCCGTTGACGCAGGAAGGCGTGGCGCTGGGACGAGCGCTGTTTCATGACCCGCGTCTTTCCATCAATAACACGCAGTCCTGCGCCTCCTGCCACGATCAAGCCCATGCCTTCGCTGAAGGACGCCGTTTCAGTGTGGGCGCGGAAAATCAGCCAGGAAAACGCAACGCCATGCCGCTGTTCAATCTGGCCTGGCAGCAAGGCTTCTTCTGGGATGGCCGTACGTCCACGCTGCGTGAGCAGGTGCTGATGCCGATCCAAGACGCGCATGAAATGCACGAAACACTACCGAACGTCATCGCGAAACTCAGCGCGGACTCCGCCGAATTATTCCAACGCGCCTTTGGCACACCGGAAATCAACGCGGAACGCATTGCGAAGGCACTGGAGCAGTTCCTACTCACGCTGATCTCCCAAGACTCCCGCTTTGATCGTGCCGCACGCAAGGTGGCCGAACTGACGGAGAGCGAGAAGCGCGGGCTACAGCTCTTTGTGACTGAGTTTGATCCCCAACGTGGTCTGCGCGGCGCGGACTGCTTCCATTGTCATGGGGGAACGCTGTTCACCAGCCAGAGCTTTGCCAACAATGGCCTCGAACTCGCCGCTGATGATGTCGGCCGAATGGCGGTGACACAAAACGCGGCGGATCGCGGTAAGTTCAAGGTGCCCAGCCTGCGCAACATCGCCCGCACCGCGCCCTACATGCACGATGGGCGTTTCACCACGCTGGAGGCGGTCATTGAGCACTACAGCCAAGGCGTACGCCGCTCTGACACGCTCGATCCCAACCTCGCCAAGCATCCCGAAGGCGGACTCCAGCTCAGCGTCCAGGAAAAAGCCGATCTGGTGGCTTTTCTCAAAACGCTCACCGACGACAGCTTGGTGGGAGCTGAAACTGCCACGGTGGCACGTTGAACTGCCTGCGTTGCATGGGAGCGCCTGCCGTCACCTCATTGACCGAGTGGTTACCCCGCAAGGATTCGAACCTTGAACGAGAGAATCAAAATCTCCTGTGTTACCATTACACCACGGGGTAGCAGGTGCTGCGAGCCGCCGATAGTAGTGCCTTCTGCATTCTGCGCAAGGGCGGCTTGAGGCTGAGTTTGCAGTCTCGGCAGCGGTATTTCAAACGTATCAAGAGGCGGGAAACACGTCTCAACCAAAGTCTGACTGGATTTTTTTCGACCGAAGATAAAATCGGCGCTTTGACCGCCAAAGCCTTGATTTTGCTGGGATTCAACCGCTTCACAGCGTCATGAATCATTGAAATTATGGAAATATGAAATATTTACACTTGAAAAATTTACCATAATTTGCAGAATGAGGATGCAAATTGCAAAAATACTATGAAGAAACTCATCCTCATCCAGAACGACTATCCTGGCACCGGCAAGAGCACTCTCGCTCTTTGCTTCAACCGCTACCTCCAGCAGTATGGTGTCCCTCATCAGATTCTCTCCCTCACGGAAGATGAATTCCCGGCCATGCCGGGTTCCACGGCTCTTGACGCCAGTTCGCTGACGCCAAGAGAATTCCTCGCCCACATTGATGCCTCCCCGCTGACCATTTTGGATGTGGGCACCGGTCTGGGTGACTTCTTCAACAAGTTCTATCAAGGCTGCGAGATGGATCAGATCCTGAATGCTGCCGGGGTGGCCGTCTCCGTGGTGCTGCCGGTGACGGCTGACCGCGAGAGCTTCGACTCCGTCATTGAGGCGGCGGAAGTCTTCTCCGACAATGCGATGTACCTCATCGCCCACCTCGTCACGAGCTGCTATGACGAGGACGACAAGGTCTGGGACACCAGCTACGCTGCCCGGGTGATGGACATGTTTGAAGCCGTGGAGCTGCACATTCCTGAAATCACCTTCCAGAACGAGCTGAGCACGGAGCACATGAACCTCGACAATGCCCTGCTGCACAACGACGCCGACGAACGTCTGGGCAAAGAATACACCAAATGGCACCGCCGCGTCATGGGCCAAGTGGACAGCGCCCGCCAGTATCTCTTTGGCGATGCCTTCCGCCCCACCCTGGCACCCAAGCCCGCTAAACCCGTGCGCAAATCACGCGCCAAACTCGCCGCTTAACCCCAAAACCTTCGGGCTACTCGAACAATTCGGGATAGCAACGTTCTGCCACAGCCCGGCTGAGATTCAGAATCTCGGTCGGGCTGGCGCATGTCTGGACTACGCGTGCCAGTTCCTCGCACTCCGCCACAGCCAGCCGCCGCACCGCGTGCTTCACGCGGGCGATCTGCGTTGTCGCCACGCTGAGCTCGTTCAAACCCAGGCCGATCATCAACGGCGTGAGCCGCAGATCTGCGGCCATCTCCCCGCACATGCCGACGCGGATACCCGCAGCCCGCGACGCTTTGACCGACATGTCGATCAAGCGCAGCACCGCCGGGTGCGTTGGCTGGTACAAGCCCGCCACCCGATCATTCAGCCGGTCCACGGCAATCGTGTACTGCGTCAGGTCATTCGTCCCCAGACTGAGGAAATCCACCTCCGCCGCGATCAGGTCCGCCGAGAGCGCCGCGCTGGGAATTTCGATCATCGCGCCCACCTCCACCTCCTCGGGCACGTCAATCCCCTCCGCGATCAGCTCCTCCGCACAGTCCTTGAGCACGGCTTTCGCCTCCTGCACCTCCTGCACGCCGGAAACCATCGGGAACATGATGCCCACGCGGCCATGTCCCGCCGCACGCAGCAGCGCCCGCAGTTGTCGTTTGAACAAATCCAACCGACCCAGCGAGAGCCGGATGCCGCGCCAGCCGAGAAACGGATTCGGCTCCGGCTCCATGGCCTCACGCGCGTCGATCTTGTCACCGCCGAGGTCCAGCGTGCGGAACACCACGCGTTTCGGCGCCAGCGCACGCACCACCTGAGTGTAAGCCGCCGCCAACTCGTCCTCCGTGGCACTGGGATTTTCCAGGTGCAGGAACTCGGTACGGAACAGCCCGATCTCCTCGGCACCGCTGTCCTGCACGATGCGCATCTCCTCCAAAAACTCCGCATTGGCCCCCACGCAGACCGAACTCCCGCAGCGGGTCGTCGCCGGCTCATGGCGCTGCACTTGAAACACATCCTCGCGGCGCTCCGCCTGCTCCTCGCGCTTCCGATAACGTGCCAGCGTCTCAGCCGTCGGGTTCAGGATCAGCAGCCCGTCCTCACCATCCAGCAGCACCGCGTCCCCACTGTGCAGATCATCACAAATGCCATGCAGCTTGACCACAGCAGGGATCGCCAGCGAACGCGCGATGATGGCCGCATGCGAAACACCACTGCCGGTTTCCACGGCAAAACCCAGCACCTTGCTGCGGTTCAACTGCACCGTATCCGACGGCGTCAGGTCATGCGCCACTACGATCACCGGTTCATCAAACATCGGGTGCTGCAGCAGCTCCCCGCGCAGATGGCGCATCACCCGTTGAGTCACATCCTTGATGTCCAGAAAGCGCTCCCGCAGGTAGGCGTCAGCCACACCACGCAGCGCGTCCATGTGCTTGCACATCAGTTTGTAGTACGCCCAGTCCACGCACACGTTCTTCTCACGCACGGTTTTTTCCGTCTGCTTCAGGATCGTCGAGTCCTGCAGGATCAGCAGATGCGTTTCAAAAATCTCGCTCTCAGCGCTGCCCTGCTCTTCGCCCACCACGCGCTGCAGTTCCGCGATCTCCTTGCGTGTCACCTCCAGCGCGGCGTGCAGTCGCGCCATTTCTGCGTCCGCTGTGCCCGGCTCGATGCTGTCCTCATCTGGCTCGTCAAAGTGATCCTTCAAAACATGCACCACTGCATGCGCCACGCCCGCCGACACTGCCGTGCCAGTCCAGGTTTTTTCAATGAGAGAGGTCGGTTGGGCCATCTGCCCTACCTTTCAATGCGGAGCAGCCGTTTGGCAAATGCCACCATGCCTTAAACCGTCCCCAGCGCCTTTTCTAGACGCTTTTTGAAGGCTGTACCCTTCCCTTCCTCATCAATGACGTCCAACATGGCGATGTAATCGAGGCCGGTCGCCTCGTAACTCGCCGCCTCCGCCGGCAACTGCGCTTCCAGGATGTCCAAACTCGCTTCAAAGTGCTGCTTCGACAGCTCATTCTCTTTCAATTCATGGCAGGCCGTGGCCAGATTGCAGTACGACTGCGCCACATCACGGTGATCCTTGCCTAGCACCTCCAGACGGATTTTCAGGCCGTCCTCAAACATCTCCTTCGCCTGGTCCGGGAATCCCGCAGCGTAGTACAGGCTGCCCAGATTGTTATAAACGCAGGCCACCGACTCGGAACTGCGCCCACGGCGGTTCTCCAGCGTCTCTAGCGAGCGCAGATAATGCTGCTCCGCCAGCGCAAATTTGCCCAGCCCCTTGTACGTCATCGCCAGATTGTTGCGCAATTGCGCCGCCACTTCCTCATTCTCGCCTCCCAGGGCCTCATGATTGAGGATCGCCTCCTCATAAAACGGCAGCGACTCCTCCTCACGCCCGTTGAAGTCTAGCAGCGTCGCCAGACTCGTCCGCACATTGGCGATCGCATCCGCCGGCAGCTCCAACTTCTCACAGACCCCCAGCGCCTCGCGATACGTCGCCTCGGCACCGCTGATGTCGCCTCCCTCACGCTGCGCATCTCCCAGCGCCTGCAGGGCGCGCACCAGCGCGGGTGCCTTGCCAGGATACTCTTTCACCGCCTCACGCTGCGTCTCCACCACCGCACGGGCGGCCGGGATGAACGAATCAGCAGAAGTGGTGGTAGGAGACATGAGAGCAGGCATGAGCGCGAGACAGCGGTCAGGGGTTTGAATAGGTACCTTCGCGGACAGAGGCGCACTCAGTCAAGTACCGCCTTCATCAACAAAGCATAAAACCCGGTCGATTTGGCCTTCACCAGCCAGGGTTGGTCAAAAAGCCCGCCAACACCACCTTGCAGGCCGGTTCGGCCCCGCCACGGACGCAATCCTCAGGGCGGGGATTGTGCGCTGTCCCGCAGGTCAATGCTGCTGCCACCAGACACCCGCACTTCCAGTACGGAGTACTGCCAGGCCTCGCTAGACTGTTTCGCCGCTTTCGCCACCAGCTGGGCCTCGCTCTTGGGACCGGAGACCGGCACATTCATGTCAGCGGTGCCGGCACCGTTCTTATAGTTCACCGATCCCTGGAACAGCCAACCAGCCTCAATGGGCGTGCCCAGGGCTTCCTGCACCTGGGGCGAGTTCTGCATCCGCTTGAATGCCTCCGCATAGACATCGGTATTTTTGATCGCTCCCATCACCAGCGTGACGATCCCGGCGACACAAAGACCACCGACCACGAGCAGCGTCAGACAGCCGCCAGCGGCAATGAGCACCCATTTCACCGCGCCACCACTCTTCGGCGCAGGCAGCGGCGGCGGCATGGAGACGGGAAACGGTGGTGGTGAAGAGTCCATAATCGTCGCGGATGATTTCGCCCGATTCAATCACACGCCGACACGCAGGTCGAGCTTGTTGTGCATCGTTGGAGGATTCAGCTATTTCGTCTTCACCTGCCAGTGATCGTCAAAGAAGTCTGCCGCCACCACCTTGCCGGCGGTTTCGGCATTCGGTGGCTGCGTGATGTCTAGGATCGCCCAATCAGGCAGCTTGGGATTTTGCAGGGAATTGGTGCGGTCATGCGCCTCGCGAAAGGTGAGGCCGGAGTTGATCACGACCTCAAAGCCAGGGGACTGGAGACAAGGATAGCTCAGCAGCGGCACATGCGTCCCCGCATCGAAGCTCTGCCCGCCGATGCCAACTTTCTGCGCGTTCCACGTCACCGGCAGCGCGGCGGCCAGTTGCTTGAGGCAGGAGTTTGACTCTGGAGTGCCCCACAGGATCAGGCTCTGCGTCTTGCCCGCCTCCAGCACGTCTTTGATCTCAGACGCCTTCACCACGCGCACATCCCCGCGCATCAGGCCCTGCCAGCGGCGCAGGAAGTGCGCCGACTCAGCATCCACCCAGGCATCCACGGCAGGTGATGACGATTTCCCGTCCGGCAGCACCACCAGGAAGCGCTTCATGAAGCTCGCATCCATCGGGCCGGGATGCGCCCCCACCTTCCCGCCCTGCGGCCCCTCATGGGCAAAGGGCTGGTCGTTGCCAAAGTCACGCCACACGCCGTTCTCCTTGATCAGGCGGCACAACGCACCCGGCACCTTCGGTCCTGGATTCATGAACGTCTCAAACTTTGGCGACTCCGGCCCCATCGTCAGTTTTAACGCCGCGCCATCCACCCGCACCGTCAGCGTTCCCCCGCCCTGCCGTGCCTGCGGCGGCGGGTAGAGCACGATGCGGTTCACATTGCGCGTCGTGATCTCGATTGTATGCCCGTCCACCAACTTCGCGTCAAGCCGAGCGTCCTGCCAGCTCTCGTCCATGCCGTGCAGGTTCAACCATTTCACGCGGCCATAGAACGGCGTCTTGGTCTGGATGTGGATTTCATCAGGGAACAGCTCTCGCCCCTTCGCGACCGCCTGTTCAATCCACGCCTGCACCTCCTTGATCACCTCGGGGTGATATTTATGGCCCATGCCGGGGCCGATGAGATGCGGCGGCTTGAGGCCTTCTTTGGCCAGCACTTCCATCATGTACACCGCCGAATCGCGCTGGCTGTCCTCCTCCCCGCTGTAGCTGATCAGCGGCACGTTGAAAAAATTCCGCGCATAATCCGGCACGTCATACACACCCCACAGCGTCTGCTCATACCACGCCGGATACTTGTCCGGCGTCAGCTTCTGGTAGCGCTTCACATCCGCGAAACCGGCCCCGGTGTGAACGCAGGCCCATTGGTCCGGGTAATGCGCGCCCAAATGCCACGCGCCCGCACCGCCCATGCTGAAACCGGCCAGCGCCACGCGGTTGCTGTCCACATTGAAGCGCTTCATCGCATCATTGCGGCACTCAAACACATCCGTTTCCCCGGCTGACTTCCAGCCATTGCAGTAACGGCCAAAGGGATGAATCACGATCGTTCCCGCCGGCTGAAACTGCCCCGGCTTGCTCGCCTTGAGCTTGCTGTAAACGAAATGCAGGTCCGTCGCCGTGTCACCGCGACCATGCAGCCAGATCCACATCGGCGTCGGTTTGGCTTTGTAGTCGAGCCCGGCGGGAATCTCCACGCCATAAGGCTGTGGCGAGTCATCAATCGACGAATAAAAGCCCAGCACCTTCTGCCCGCCGCCGTCCAGCCACGGCGTCTCATTCTTCGCCAGCGCGGCGATGCGCTGCTTCGCCTCGTCCAGCAAAGCGGCGGCCTTCTTCACGCCATCCTCCGGCTTCTTGTCATACCACTCGTCAAACTCCAGCGCATAGCGCACCGCCTTGAGAAAAATGTCCGCGTCCGCCGCCCGCACATGCGTCTTCACCGCCTGGAATGCCTGCGTCACCGCCGCCAACTCCTTTTCGATGCCCGCCTCCTGCTCGGCAGACAGCGCCGCCGTCGGTTTCGGTGGCAGACTGCCCTTGAACGAGGCCGTAGCGCCATTGGGGCTGAGCTGAGCCTGCGCCGTCACCGCGCAGAAGATAAAAAAGAAAAGTCGGGGCATCATAGGAGGCAGGTTAAACGCATCCGTGCGCCGATTTTAACCAACCATACTGCGCGTCATCAGGTTTTGGAATTTTCTACCTGCACCGCAGAGACAGCGAGAACGCAGAGAAAAGCGCCAGCAGATTGACTTCGTCTGTCTCGCTGACTCGGCTCAGGCAGGCCAGCAGATTGGCTTTTGGCAAGAATCTGTTGGCCTCCTTGAATCTGCTGGAAGTTACTCTCTGTCCCACCATCAAGCCGCCTTGAGTTCAGGTGCTCTGCGGTGCAAAGAACGTGTCCCTTTTCACCAAACATGATGACGTGGGTATAACCGCTCGCCCGCCGCTCCGATCCACTGGAACACTCTGTCTGCCGCAAAGAGGCAAAGGAGCGCGGACCTCCGAGTCCGCAGCACACCGCTCATGCCCAGCGCCCCAACCTCTTCCAAGCCGAGCATCGTCGTGCTTCCAGCATTCCACCTCAAACAACACCCGTCTCACATAGGCGAACTGCTGCGGACTCGGAGGTCCGCGCTCCACCTTCTTTCTTCTATTCAGACGCGGCGTAGCCGCCGCCGCAAGGCGGTGGGCGGAAGTCACTCCGTCTCGCGCAGTTTCCGCCGCAGCGTCGCCCGGTTCATCTTCAGCGCCGCCGCCAGGTGCGTCGGCTTGCCGTCGAAGCGTTGCAGCAGCGTCTCCAGCATCGCGGCCTCCACCGTTTCCAGCAGCGTATCATACGCGGGCAGCGCCTCATCCGGCCCGGTCGTGCGCTGATCCAGCCATGCAGCGAGGCTGCGCTGCATCGCCGCTTCCAGATGATTCGTGCTGTCTGCCTGCGCGATCCCCACCGGCAGATGATGTGGCAAAATCGTGCTACCACGGCACACCGCCGCAGCGTGGGTCATCGCGGCTTGCAGCTCACGCACGTTCCCCGGCCACGCATGCGCCTTCAAGGCCGCCAGCGCCTCCGCCGACAGCACCCGCGCACCCAGGAAAGCCGCCGCCAGTGCGGGAATGTCCCCCGTGCGCTCCGCCAGCGGCGGCAGCGTCACTTGCAGCACGGCCAGCGCATAAAACAGATCCTCCCGTAGCGCCGTCAGCGCCTGGCTCGATGCGCTGATCAGCCGCGCCTGCAAACCCTTCAGGCGATGCAGCAGCGCCGCCTGGAGCGGCTTCGGCCAGGCCCCGATCTCATCCAGCAACAGCACCCCACCCCCCGCCCGCGTGATCGCCTCATCCAGCGCCGCCTCCACGCGGTCCGCCGCCCATTCATCGGCGCGAAACACACTCAGCGGCTCGTTCGCCCGCGCACTATGCCGGTGGATCACCTGCGCGGCCAGACTCTTGCCGCTGCCAGACGGGCCTTGCAGCAAAACCGGCGCGTCATTGCCACTGGCCTGCGCGATCACCGCAAACGCACGCTGCATCGCCTCACAGGAGCCGATCATCGTCGTGGCCGCCCGCAACTCCGCCTTGGCCGGGGTGAACACCTCACGGATCGTCCGTTGCAGCTCCGTCAGATTCAGCGGCTTCAGAAAATACTCCCGCGCCCCCAGCCGGCGTGCCTCCAGTGCCGTGTCCAGCGTGCCATGCGCCGTGACCACCAGCACCGGCGGTGCTTCCGGCAGTGCGTGGATGTGTTCCAGCACCTGCAGCCCGCTCATGTCCGGCAGGCCGACATCCAGAATGACCAGCGCAAAGGTTTGCGTGCCCAGTTTGTCGATGCCCCCCTGCCCTGACGCCGCCACCACCGGCGTGGCATCCAGCCGCCGCACCACCGTCGCCAGCGCGGCCGCGAGGGCGTATTCGTCTTCGATGATGAGGATGGCGGGAGTCATAAAAAGGTGCTGCGGCTAGACTGGTACACTCCAGTCTTCCTATGTCACGCCTTCGATCCGGCAAAAGTCCGTATGGTTCAATGTCGCCACGGCATGCCATGCTCCACTGCGGCCGTGATCACGGTGCAGACCGCGCACAGTTTGTCGCCTGCCAACGCCCAGCGTTGGATCGCGGACAGCACCGGATTGCGCCGGAGCGGCTGGGAGAAGACCGAGGTGTCGAGCAGCTAGGCCATGGCTCAACTCCTGATCACATTGCCTGCTCATCGGCGCAGGGGGATCGCGCATCCATCACCCCACGTCGCTGCCACGCCGCCACGAACGACTCATCATGATCCGCCTCGTCGGGGTGCGTGCGTTCCCACTCTGCCAGATCCTCCACGCAGCTCCGCCCCGTGCCCGCCGCTGCCAACGGCTCCGGCGTCAGCCGCGCCAGCGCCCGGCCATTCTCCTGCACCACACAAGTTTCCCCCGACGCCGCCAACTGGTGGCAGCGCGCGGGGAAGCGGCGTTGCACTTCATCAATGGCGGGCGTGATCATGGGCAAAGACTAACGGTTTTGGCTGAAAGGGAAAAGGTTCCAGACTCAGGCCGCTGACGTCATCGCCAATCTGGAACTCATGCCGCTCAAGCTAAACATCGGAAAGAAGGACCGGATGGGCGAACGGCAGCTCGACCTGCTCCAATGCTTGCGGGCGACTGGCTAGCGGTGGTGAAGAAAGTGTCAGATCCTTTCCTGCGCCCCTTTCATGCGGTGTAAGTAGCCAATGTAGCAGCGCGACTTTTCAAATGGGTCAGGCGGCAGTCTCGTTCGGCACCAGTTCCTCGATCGTGTAGCGCGTTTTCATGTTGTTGCCCACAAATGGGAGCCAGATGCGGTCATACTGCAGCCGCCCCGCGACGATGCCGCCGGAGATGCCTAGCTTGTCTGCGAGTTCTTTCCCGGCAGTGGCGGTCATCTTGCCGCCGCACTTGTCCCGTATCTTGCGAATCTCATCCGTCGGAATCAGAAACTCCCGTGCATACTGATTCGCATCCGTTTCGAGTGCATCTTCACGTCCCTCATACTCCACCAGCCATTCGCGCTTCAGCTTGCCTTGGAGCACATGGCGGGCTTCGTGGAAAAAAGTGAACCAGAAGTGACCGTCGTCTTTGTAGCGTCCCGTTTGCACGATCAGCGCCACATCATCAGTGATCTGTCGTGCCGCGCCGCTGACATGTGTTTTGGGCAGCTCGGGGAGGAGCACATAGGCCACGCCGCAGGCGTTGCACTCTTCTTGAATGGCCGCCACCCACTCCCCGACAGGCAGCGTCGTGACCTTCTTGAGACGAGTCAGCGCTTTGAGAAAAGCTGCCTCTTCATAGGGAGCACATTGCTGCTTCCGGCCTTCCATCTCCGCCTTGCGGAGCCACGCTGCCAGCGTCTCGGGTTCACTTTGCAGCTTGGGGGATTTGCGGAAGGCCGCCAGCGGACCGCCCCACTGCTCACGCCAGCCATTCACGTTCGCACAGCCGAAGAAGCACAGCATCTCCTCCATGACTTGTCGTTTATCTTTGGTGGTTGGGAGCCATCCGAGTTTTTGCATCTTGGACACCGGCAGACTGCCAAGCCATGCCTCGTCCACTTCCAGGCGTTCAGCAGCCCGCTGACGGGCCAAATGTTCGCGGTAGTTGCTTTCCATGCCGTTCCATAGATGCGCAGGAATGCCCAGCACACGCTCCAGTTCCAGGGAGGTGTCAGCAGTCAGGGCGGCTTTGCCCTGGATGATTTCATTGATGGTTTTGATCGGGCGGTCCATCCGGCGGGCGAGTTCCGTCTGGGTGATGCCTAGATATTCGATGGTTTCTGCAAGCATGTCGCCAGGTGGTGCAGCGTAGTCAGGGGTAAAGGTCGTGTTCATGAGTCGGGGTCGGGTTCAGTGGTAGTCCACCACTTCCGTGACATAGACCTCAGTCACCAGACTCCAGTCCAGACCACCCTCCGCCTTTTGAGGCAGCGGATCATGGGCAGGAACGAGAATCAGGCGGTAAGGTTGGCGGAGGGTGATGGAAATTTGGCCGCGCCGCCCACCACTAAGTTCGTGGGCGCGCAATGGCGGTGTTTGGAGAAGGTCAGCTAGGCAACGTGCCGTGCGCAGAATGGAAAGCCGCAGCATGAGCGCCTTCGCCTGCTCCGCCCCATAGGTTCGCACCAGTTCCTTTTCCGATGAGAACAGCTTCTCCAGTTTGGTGTTGCGGAAATGAACCAGCATGGGCCGTTGGGGAATAATTAAATGAATATCAGACCCGAGCCTCCTCCGCAATATGTTTTTACCTTTGGGGTTAATGTCAAATTGACATGATCTATAACCCACCTCATGCTTTCCGCCGTGAAGCTCTCAATACAGCAACACGAAAAAGCCGCCTCCGCTGATACGGAGACGGCTCATTCCGGCCGCTCCCCGGCACGGATCACTCCGCCCGTTTGGAACGGCCTTCAGTCTGGACGACTGCGTGCATTTTCCCGGCAGACTGGCGGCGAGTCAAGCCCTGAGCTTGGAGGGAAGAACTCTCAATAATAGAAAGGAACCTCATCACTATGGCTAAAGATGCACCTGGCATGAAAGGCCTTCGGTCCCGCAATGAAAGCGGTCCGCTGCGTGCCAAACGCGGCGACACTCTCGTCGGCACGATTGAACGGCAGTACGGCGTCGATGATGAGGATGGCGGGAGTCATGAAAGGGGTCTGGAACCGCTCAGCGGATTCAACTGAGGCGCGGATAAATGGATGCAAAATGGTACCCTGTCACCTTCTCGGCGTCCCTGTTGTAGCGCGCAGGATGCCCCGCTGTCAAAAGCGGTGTTCGGCTTCACGAAGGACCGGATGGGCGAACGGCAGCTCGATCTGTTCCAACGCTTGCGGGCGACTGGCTGGCGGCGGTGAAGGCAGCGAGGAAAGGCGGCTGTCAGGAATCGCCTCCTCGGCCCTTCCCTACCGTTCAGCTTCCCGATCCCCCAGCACGTGCGACGATCTGCGCAGACTCCGAGTCATACCGGAACTCGCTGATGGTTCCAGCCTTCAGCAACTCAATGGCTTCCTCGATGACCGGTAGCGGCACCAAAAACCACTCTCTCGGCTCCACCTGTCCGCCAAAGCGATCCTTCAACTCCAGATCGAGCCGGGCAGCCCCGAAGAACTTGTGCAACAGCGCTTCGAGCTTGGTCCGGTTAATGTTCGCCAGTTTGAAGGTCGCGACGATCTCCACTTCCGCCAGCAGGTAGGTGGGGTCCTTCTTCGCGTTGGCCACCCGCTTTTTCACGTCGCCACCCGTCACCCCGATCTTGTGGAGCACCGTGCGGTTGGCGGCGACAAAGGCATGCTCGGATTTACTCCGCAGCACATAGATGTAACCCGTCGGCAGATCGTCGTCGGACTCTTCGTCCGAGAACAAGGGGCCAAAACCCGGCTCCGTAATGCGCCGGCTGGCCTTGTCTTTGTTCAGCGCACGCTGGAGCGAGCGCACCAGCAGATCGCTTTCCGTGCCGTTGTCATAGACCACGCGCAGGCGGCAGTCCTGCCGCCCGTAGTCGCTCACAAAGGGCTCTCCCAAGTCTGCCACGATGACCTTCTGGCCGTCCAGAATGAACAGGTCACCCTTCTTCACGTCGGCGTTGTCCTTGTATTTCAGCGTCTGGCGCTGACCTGATGCCAGTTCCTCCTGCACCTTCTCTAATACCGGCTTGAAGGTCTCAAAGTCCGCACAGGGATTGCGCTGGGCGACTTCCTCGGCGGCTTTGATTTCATCGCGGGAGCGCACGTGCGTGAGCTGGGTCACATCATGTTCAGGCACCGCATCTACGCCGAGGGACGCCAGCAACTCGTCATCGCTCAATGGCGGCTCTTCACGGACGATCGAGCTTGAGATTTCAGCACCCAGCAAGCCCTGCGCATCCACGCCCTTCAAAATGTCGCGACACTCCGCCGAGGCGCGGATTCGATCCAGCCGCACCGCATAGAGCCGTTCAAAGATGTCCAGCTCCTCGCCGTGGTCCGGCACCCGGCCATGCTCGCTGAAAAAGCGCTCGATCTCCTCAAAGCCAGCGATGATCCGCTGCTCGCGTGCCGTGCGTCCGCCGCTGGCGGCGGGTTCGGCCTCCACTCCCAGCTCACCGAGCAGGTCCAAGTCTTCGTCGGTGATCTGCTTAGCCATTCTTAGCCTCCTTCGCCTTGCGTTGCAGGAAGGCAATCCCTTCCGCCATGCGCTTCTCCCACGGATCGGTCGCCGTCACCTCGGGCAGCCGCCCTTTCTCCTGTTTGAAACGCAGTGCCCGCTTGGCGAGTTCACGCGCTTCCTCGATGGTCAGCGTGCTCCGCCTCGCGGCGATGACCTCCGCCACCTGCTTGAGCCGTTCCTCGCTCATCGACTTCGCCAGGATGGCGTAGGCTTCGCCGAAGGGGTTGATGCGGTCGATGAGGTCGATGTCCAGTTCCCGCACGCTCAGGGCATACTTCCGTATGCCGTCGAGCAGGCTGGTGTTCTCAGTGGCCCCACCATTGCCACCGCTGTCACCGCCGCCGGTCAGTTCCTTCTTCGCCTGCTGCACCAGGTTCAGCGCCGCGATGGCGTGCTGGCGCACGGCTTCCTGATCTTCGTCTTCGAGATGCGGATAGGCCTCCTTCACGATCTTGCCCATCTTCACCTGCGTCAGTTCTTCCGGCACGAGTTCCGTGTCAAAGAGACCTTTCTCCACCGTCGTCTTGTCCTGCACAAACTTAGTGATGAGTTCATTCAAATCCTCCCGGCAGATGCGCTCCGCCTCCGGGGTCTTCGGTTCCACCAGCCCCTTGATCTCCAGTTGGATCGTCCCCGTCTGTTGATTCACGCCCACGTTGGTCTTTTCCGGGTCGTAACCATCCGGCCCGTAGTCAAAGCCGGGCGTCGGCCCGCCGTTCGGATTCTTCGGTCTGAATTCAAAACGCGGGGCCAGCACCTGCTCCATGAGCAGACTGGCGGCGATGGCCTTCAGCGTGTCGTTCACCGCCTCGGTCACGGCCTGCTCGCTCGCATCCGGTTCGGCGATGAGATTGGTGAAGCGCGCCCTGGTTTTCCCCGGTGCATCGCGCGTGGCGCGCCCGATGATCTGCACGATCTCCGTCAGGCTGGAGCGATAGCCCACCGTCAGCGCGTGCTCGCACCAGATCCAGTCAAAGCCCTCCTTCGCCATTCCCAGCGCGATGATGATGTCCACATAATCTCGGTCAGTTTTGATCGCCGGGGAACGCAGACTTGCCTGAATGCGTGATTGATGTTCAGGATCGACCAAGTCGGCTATCTTCAAGATTCGTCCTTCCTGCGTCTTCACCAGTTGAAAGCCAGTGTTGGGATCAATCCCCTGCCAGTCGCCCAATTCGTGGATGATGTGCTCCACCTCCTTGATCTTGTCGCCTAGACTTTCCCGCGAATTGACGTTCGGGATGTGGACGATGGTCTTCTCGTTGGGGTTCAGCACGCTCACGATCTCGTCGGTGTATTGCCCGGAGTAGAAGAAGTAGCCGATGTCGAGCTGCTTGAGGTATTGATAGCCGTTGAGCTGCTCGTAGTAGGTGTAGGTCACGGTCTCGAACTTCGACTCATCGTCCGGATGCAGCACCGCCTCCGCATCGCCACGGAAGTAGGAGCCGGTCATGGCCACGAGGTGTGCCTTGTCGCGGGCCATGAGTTGGCGGACGTGCTCACCCAGTCGGTTGTCCGGATTGGCGGAAATGTGATGAAACTCATCCACGGCGATCAGCCGCTCGTCGAACACCTCCACGCCATACTTTTCCATCGCGAAACGAAAGGTCGCATGGGTGCAGACCAGCGCCTTGTCATCGCTCTCGAGGAATTTCTTCAGCGACTCCACCTTGCCGCCGTTTTCAGTTCCCGGCGCGTCGCACAGATTCCACTTCGGCTCCACCTTCCAGTCCGCCCAGAACCCTTGCTGACTCAGCGCTTCATCGTGGAAGCTCGCACCAATGGAACGCTCCGGCACCACGATGATGGCCTGCTTGAGCTTCTGGTTTTGCAGCTTGTCTAGCGCGATGAACATCAGCGCCCGACTCTTGCCGGATGCCGGTGGGGATTTGATGAGCAGGTAGGGCTCGCCGCGCTTCTGGTAGCAGCGTTCCTGCATCGGGCGCATTCCCATTGCATTCGAGCGCGTGGAGCTGCCGTCCTGGGCGTAGGTGACTGAGACGGAGGGAATGGAAACGGGATTGCTCATAGGCTCAGGTCAGGGTTTCTTCTTTTTCAATTGATTTTCCAGTTGCTCGATCTGCTTCAAGTCGTCAGCATCCGCTGCGATGGCTTCTGCGCTCCTCCGGCTCTGGTCAAATGTGTCATAGCGTTCGTTGGCGACGCGCTTCATGTCGTCATGGCTGACCGACCCCAGCCCTTTCAAGACCGGCTGGTCGTTAAACGCCAGCATACCGTCCACATGTGTCCGCCAGAACTCCAGTGTCAGGTCCTTGCGCTGCTTCACGCGCAGATCGGCCTGCTCCAGGAAGATGACCACGAGGCGGTTCAGCGTGTCGATCTCATCCGCCGTCAGGTAGTTCTTGGCGGTGATCACATCCTGCTTGCGCACGCGCGTGCCGGTCCAGCTCGTGAGGGCCATGTTTGGTTGTTTCGGGTCGGCGCGTTTTACGATGAGTTCCGCCGCCGTGTTCTGCGTGGCGGCATAGAGAAGCTTGTTCTGCACTTCGGCAAAGAACAGGTTCGTCTCCTGCTCCCGCACTTGGTAATCCGAACTCAGGGCAAAAAGGTCACGCACCTTCTGGTAGAAACGCTTCTCGGAAGCGCGAATCTCCCGGATGCGCGCCAGCAACTCATCAAAGTGATCCCACCCACCCGGATTTTTGAGCCGCTCGTCGTCCATCACGAAACCCTTCACGATGAACTCCTTCAAGTGCGCCGTGGCCCACTGGCGGAACTGCGTGCCACGCGGCGAACGGACCCGGTAGCCAATGGCAAGGATCAAGTCCAAGTTGTAGCAGGTGATGCTGCGTTTGACCTCGCGGCTACCCTCGATTTGAACTGTCAAGGATTCCTTGACAGTTGCCTCCTCCATCAGCTCGCCCTCGGCAAAGATGTTCTGCGCGTGCAGGGAGACATTCTGCTTCGTGGTCTGAAACAGCTCGGCGATTTCGAGCTGAGTCAGCCAGATGGTGGTTCCATCCACGCGGAGGTCCAGACGGGTCTTGCCGTCTTCGGAGGTGTAGAGGATCAGGTCGCTCATAAGCTTATTCCAGAAAGTTACCCGTTTCTGGAATAACGGACTTCCTTATTCTAGAAACCAGCCTTTTACTCTGGCTCGGCCTCGCGGTCATCTGAGTGTAGAGTTCGAAGAGTTTTTCCAGCCGCTCGGCCTCGCCGCGGCGGCGGTTGATCTCCGCCTCGATGGCGCGCATTTCCTTGTAGGCGATGACGAGGAAATTGCCAGAGCCGCAGGCGGGATCGAAGACACGGATGCGGGCGATGCGGTTGCGCAGGTTCAACAGCTTGCGGGGATTGTTCCCCGCCTCCTCCAGCCGGGCGCGCAGATCGTCGAGGAACAGCGGGTTGAGCACCTTGAGGATGTTTGGCCTGCTGGTGTAGTGCATGCCGAGGGCTCCGCGTTCCTCATCATCCGCCACGGCCTGGATCATGGAGCCGAAGATGTCGGGATTGATCTTCGTCCAGTCGAGGCTGCCGACGTGGAGGAGATAGGAGCGGGCGATCTTGCTGAACCTGGGAACGCTGGGAGCGCCAACGTCCTCGTTGGCTTCTTTATGAGTGCCGGCGGGGACGCCGGCGCTCCCAGAGAAGAGGCCGCCATTCACGTAGGGGAAGCCTTCCGCCCAGTTTTTGATGCCCGCAGCTTTGCGGTAGCGATCATCGAGCTGCCCTTCGTGTTTCGTCGGGATGTTCATGGCGCGGAACAGCTCGGAGATGATCTCGTGCGTGTTCGAGGAATCCCGAGCGCTCATTTGTTCGATGGTGGCGGTAAAGCGCGCCTTCTCCCCGAAGATGGCCGTATCCTCGGCGAAGAAGCTGAAGATCAGCCGGGCCAGGAAGTGGTTCAGGTCCTCCCGGCGGGCGGCGGTGTCCCACTGGGGATTGTCCTTCAGCAGCTCGATGTAGAGGCGGTTCAGGCGGCTGGTGGCCTTGATGTCGAAGGCGTTTTCCCGGATCTGTTTGACCGTGGTGATGCCCGCCAGCGGCAGGAAGAAGCCGAAGTGATGGTGGAAATCTGGATAGGCACAGGCCACCGTCTCGCCATCGCTGAGGTTCTCCGCCTCGAAGGACGTGCCATCGGTAGCGAGGATGAACTTGCACTTCTGGGCGGTGGACTTCGGGCTTTCCCGCAGGGCGGTCAGCGTGGCGGTAACCTCCCCCTCCGCGCAGACCTTCAGGTGGATGTTATTCCGCTGGAGCACGCCGCCGATGTCAGACTGGTTCGACGTTCCGCTCTGCAGCTTCTTGAGCGTCGTCTCCTTGTTCCCAAACGCCTCCAGAAACGCGAACGGGAAGCTCTCCAAGTCGAAGGGTGCTTCGGCGAGGTTGGAGACGGCTTCTTCGATTTCAACAGCGTTCATGCGGGAGTCTTATTCAGCAAGGAAAGGCGGAAGGGAAACCGTCATCAAAGCGGTTCCCGCTAGGGCTGGCAAGGAGTTCCAGAGTTGGAGATGGGGAGACGTGAAGACCTGGAGACTTGGAGACTCGGTGACGGGGAGACGCCCTGCCCTGGCACAAAACACGCGGTATTGGCAGGTCTGCCCATCGGCCGAAACTCGGCGGGTGTCGCACACTCCGCCACACCAACCTCCTGTGTCATGAAGTCGAAGTCGTCTCCAGCGCGCAACCGACCGCAGGGTCGGGAGGGGAAGACTTTGCGACCGGGGGACTCGGAGTCTCAGAGCGCAGCGGGTCGCGCGGCGCAGCCGCTCTCCAAGTCTCCCAGTCTGGCAGCCCGCCCGAAGGTGCCGGTGCCCGTGGGGGCGGTGTGGTGGGTGCGGGCGGAGGGGCATCCGTGCTTGGGGTTTTTCGGGGCGGAACTGCGGTCTCAGCGGGCGGTGGTGCGCGGGTGGTCGCTGGAGGATCTGCATCAGGCCAGTGGGCTGTCGAAGTCCTTCCTCTCGGAACTGGAGTGTGGCCAGAAGACCTCGCCCTCGGAGGAGGTGATCATGGAACTGGAAGCGGCGATGGGGATGGTGGATGGCGGTTTGATGGCCTTGGTGCGGCGGCGCTGGATGAGGGCGGTGGCCATGGAGGTGGCGCAGCAGGGGGTGGTGGAGCCGCTGGCACGTCAGATGCGGGCGATCCGCCGCGTGCTGCGTCGGCACGCGGTGGGGCTGTGGTTGGCGGGATGGTGGCCGTCTTTTGCATCGCTTTCGGGCTGGGAGTTGGCGCTGGAAGTCTAGCCTCAAGTGGGGTTCGCTATAGCGAAGGAGACAGCGCTGCGGGCGGTGCGATGATCCGCCCATGAACGCGAGCGGTTTTTTCATTTCCCAGCCCGAAAACGGGCGCACCCTGCCCGGTACGGCGTGGATGAGGGCGGTTTTTGGCAAAACCCTCCGGGGTATTTGCCAAACCGCACGGGGTTTTGAAAATACCGCACGGGGTTCTGGCACAACCGCACGGGGTTTTGAAAATACCGCACGGGGTTCTGGCACAACCGCACGGGGTTCTGAAAATACCGCACGGGGTTCTGGCGCAACCGCACGGGGTTTTAGAAAAACCCGGCGGGGTTTTGAAAATACCGCACGGGGTTTTAGAAAAACCCGGCGGGTTTTTCAGCGATTCCTGCG